>Ga0335394_10009019_pt1 | contig 11249 bp, 9 predicted proteins | sample MAT03_FD_205741 | JGI IMG/M metagenome (GOLD analysis project Ga0335394, IMG submission 205741) | Freshwater microbial communities from Lake Fryxell liftoff mats and glacier meltwater in Antarctica - MAT-03 (spades assembly) (version 2) ... | reverse complement strand
TCGAACCAGATCATCCGCGAGTTCGGCGGGCGCGTGCCGGTATTCGGCGTCTGCCTCGGGCACCAGTGCATCGGCCATGTCTTCGGCGGCGACGTGGTGGTCAACTACCGCATGATGCACGGCAAGACTTCGCCGATTCACCACGACGGCCAGGGCTTGTTCGTGGACATGCCGAATCCCTTCGCCGCCACGCGCTACCACTCACTCGTGATCCAGCGCGACTCGCTGCCCGACTGTCTGCAAGTCACCGCCTGGACGGAGGAAGGCGAAATCATGGGCGTGCGGCACAAGGAACTCTGCATCCACGGCGTGCAATTCCACCCGGAAAGCATTCTCACCGAAAGCGGGCGGACGATCATGCGGAACTTTCTGAAGCTCCAGGTCTGAGGCAGTGCGTTGGGTTTGCGTGCCGTGCATGGTGAAAGGAAGGCCCCCAAACCGCAGCAACAGGGACAAGCGGCGAGCGGTTCCACGGTGGACGCGCTGGCAGGGGAAACAAAGCGAGTCTCCGCCGGGTGCTCTCCATTACGGGTAAAATGTCCCGTACGGGACATTTTACCCGTACGGGGAATCCGAGTCCGAGCCAAGTGCAGGGCTGAGGAGTTCGAAGGCTGACGCCGCTGTCCTACACGGCGAGCAAGCGGCCGAGGGCGTCGGCGATGCCGTGGCCCGCGGGCAGCGGGCTGACGTAGCCGCCGTGGGTAAGGACGGTTTTCACCACTTGCGGCACGGCGTTCGATGGCGCGGCGAGGTGACGGGCGAACTTGGGATCCAGCATCGGGAGATCATTCAGGTGATCGCCAGCGGCGAAGACATCGGTGGCTGCGATGCCGAGCTGACGGCAAATTTCTGCCAGCGCAGTGCCTTTGTTGTAACCGGCGCGGCTGAAGCGCATATAGACGTCGTTGCGCACGAGCACGAGGTCGGGCAGATCGCGGGTGAACTCCTCCACGTAAGCCACGATTCGGTCGGCATCGGCGTTGTTGCGGGCGATGAGGCAGAAGGGCGAGAAGGGATCCTCGTAGAGCGTGGCGTCGAAGCGGTCGTTGACCCAGGCGTTCATTTCCGCGAGGCGTGGGCGAAGGGTGGCAAAGGTCTCGGCGTGATCGCGGGCGCAGGCGCCATTCCACGCTTCGTCGCTGACGTAGCGATGCTCGCGGTGCGCGTAAATCTCCCGCTCGACGAGCACGAGGTAGTCGGGCTGCACGGTGAGTTTCGCGCGGGCCATGGCTTCCTGGAGGCTGGACATGTCGCGCCCCGTGTTGATGACCCACTTGATGCCCTGCGCCTGGGCGGTGCGGAGCAAGTCCTGCAAGTGCCAGGGTACGGGCGGGTCTTCAAACTCGGCAAACAAAGTGCCGTCAAAGTCGGTGCTCAGGAGCAAGAGGTTCATAGCGGAGGGAAGATGAAATACTACCGGTTCCGAGCGGCATCCCCAGGGCAAATACCGCGCAGATTCGGAGACGACCGCAGATAAGAGGTAAAATGCATCCCCGGTTTAGGCGCTTGAAAAACTCCGTAGCCGTGGACGTGAGTCCGCGCTTACTGCACGGATTTGCGCCGACTGAAGTCGGCGACTACGCGGCTTTGAAACCATCTGCGGTCGTCTCCGAATCTGCGGGGCAACGGCTTGGGTTCGCCAACAACTCAACCGGAGTGCGCCCGCTTGGGCCGGAGCAGGATGGCCTTCTTGTCCGTGCCTTCCACCTCGACGCTTTGCGTCTCGACGTCGGGATCGTCGCGCAAGGTCTGGTGGACCAGTCGGCGCTCGAAGGAGTTCATCGGCTCCAATTCCATGATGTCGCCATAACGGCGGACTTTTTCCGCCGCTTCCTTGGCCAGTTTGATCAGGGCATCGTGGGCCGCGGTGCGGTAGCCGCCGACATCCACGGTGATTTTGGGCGTGGCCGGATCCTGCGCGTGGCAGAGGCGGTTGACGACGTATTGCAAGTCGCCGAGCGTGCGGCCCTGGCGGCCGATGAGGCGGCCGGGGTCGTCGGTCTTGATGTCGAGCAGCAGTCCGTCGTCGAACGGGCGTTCGTCCACGGTGGCCGGGAAGCCCAGCAATTCGAGGGTTTTTTCGAGGGTGGCTTTAGGTGCAGCAGGCATGGCGGGGGTGGGGGTCAAGGGCGAAGGGATAAGCGCTCAGCGCGCGGGCTTTTTCTTCGTGGGCGCGAGGCTCTTGGAGGAAACCACGGGGGCAGCGGACGCGAGAGCGGTGCTCTTGGTCAACTTCATTTGGAGGATGCTGAGCAGGTTCTGGATGGTCCAATAAAGCGTCAGGCCGGCGGAGAAATTGTAGAGGATGAAGAGGAACATCAGCGGCATGTACTTCATCATCTTCTGCTGCATGGGATCCATGCCGGGGGAAGCCGGCGTGAGCCGGGCCTGCCAGAGCATCGTGGCGCCCATGAGCAGCGGCAGGAGATTGAACGGCAAATCCAGGGTGGCGGGCAGGACGCGGAAAAGCGTGTCCGGTCGCGACAAGTCGGCAACCCAGAGGAAGCTCTCGCCGCGCAGTTCGATGGCACTCTGGATCATGCGGTAGAAGCCGAAGAAGATCGGGAGTTGGATGAGCATGGGGAGGCAGCCGCCGAGCGGGCTGACCTTGTTCTCCCGCATGAACTCCATGGTCTTCTTGTTCATCTTGGCGGGGTCTTCTTTGTACTTCTCCTGGATCGCCTTCATCTGCGGCTGGAGCGCCTGCATGCGCTTCATGGAGCGGGTGCTGATCTGGGTGAGCGGCCAGAAGAGGCCCTTGATGATGATGGTGATGAGAATGATGGCCCAGCCGTAACCAAGGTGGAGAAAATCATGCACGCCGTTCATCGAGATGAGCAGCAGCTTGGCGAAGAAGCCGAAAAAGCCGCCGTAGCCCATGATGAGGTCCACGCTGTTGCCGAGCCGCTCGCTCACGCGAGTGAGGGTGCGGTACTCTTTTGGCCCGACGTAGAGGGCGATGTCCTGCTGCGTGCCCTGGCCGGGCGCCAGCGCCACACGGGGGAAGACCAGCGCGGTCTGGAAGGCGCGGAGATTGGGCGACTTGGCCTGGCCGTGCTGCGGCCAGTCCGCGGGGTGGGGGACGGCGAGTTCACGGCAATCCACATCGAACGCGGGCGATTTGGGCATCGCAATCGAGGTGAAGAACTGGTTGTGCGCCGCCGCCCAGACGATGTTGGTGACGCCGGCGTGATATTCAAAACGAGGCTGCTTGGCCCCCATGCCGACGCAACTTAGGAACGACGCGTTGTCGAACCAGCCCTGGTTGATGTCCTTGGTGCTCTTGCCGTCGTACCACATCAGCCCCAGCGTCAGGCCGGTCTCGTCGGAGTTCAGCGCCGTGGCGGTGCCGGTGATCCATCCCTGAGGCGGCAACGTCAGCGCGGCGTCCGAGGCGTTGGTGACGCGGACGGAGGCGAGCACGAGGTAATTCGTGGTCGGCTCAAACTCCTTGACCACCACCAAGCCATTGGTCAACGCCTTCTCTGCGCGCACGCCGGTGGTGGTGCGGGTGAGTCGGAACGCGCCGTCGCCGTCGAACAGCGCGCCGTCGAGCGAGGCGAGGATCGGGGCGCGGGCGTGGTCGTTGAGGGTGGCGAAATTCGTCGCGCTGACCGCTTGCTTCTTGCTCTGGACAGTCTCCGGGAACTTGAAGAGCTGAACCTCCTTCAACCCGCCGCCGTGCGAGGTGAAGACATACCGCGCCAGGCTAGTGGTGAGCGTGATGGTCTCCTCCGGCGTGGCGGGCGGGGCGGGCGGCACGTAGGGCAGGGGCGCGGCGGCGCGCAATTCCGCCGGCTGATTGGTGAGCGGTGCGATGGGCGAACCCGCGGCGTTGGTGGCGTTGGCGACCCGGGTTGGGAGGCTGTTCGTGATGCCCGGCGGCAGGAGCACCGGCGGCCAGATTTTTTGCGTGAGCGGCTGCCAGGCCAGCATCAACAGGATGCAGGCGGCGAGAATGATGATCGTTTTTCGATCCATGAAAGAGGGGGTTAGCGGGGGAATGACGAATGACGAATGACGAATGACGAATGAAGTCCCAAGTGCGAATGGGGATGGGTTCCGTCGCGGGCAGCGGCGGGGGGAGTCAAACGCAGAGACGCAGAGCACGCAACGGGACGCAGTGGCACAGGCCTCTCTGCCTGGGTGGTCCTGCTCGCAACGAACCGCACAGGCAAAGATGCCCGTGCCACTACAACCTCGTCGCGACTCCGCTGCTCTGCATCCCTCTGCGTCCTTTGCGTCTCTGCGTTTAACTCATCCGCCTGGCCTCTCGGGCTTCGCACTTCGGACTTCGCCATTGCGGCAGGCCACTTTTCCGGCACCGGATCACAACCGCAGCCGCCGTACGGGTGACAGGAACAAATGCGCTTCAAGGCCAGCCAACCACCACGCGCGGCTCCGTGCCGGCGGACGGCTTCCAGCGCGTAGTTCGAGCAGGTTGGCTCGTAGCGGCAGCGACCCAGCGGGCCGAAGAGGGCGCTCTTCGCCGGCGACAACACCCAGCGATAACACTGGATGAGGGCGATCAGGACGAGCCGGGGCAGATTCACGCGGAGGCGGACTTCAACAGCCGATTGCGGGCGAGGCCGGCCAGCAAATCCTTTTCCACCTCGGCGCGGACGCGGCCCACAATGGAATTGCGGGCGACGAGCACGAGTTCGATAGGCTGGGCCAGTTCATGTTGGTGCAGGCGAAAAGACTCCTTGAGCAGCCGCCGGGCGCGATTGCGCACCACCGCCCCGCCCAGCCGGCGCGAGACGATGACGCCCAACTGCGACGGGGCACCGGGCGCCGCCGGCAGCCAGTTGGCGACCATGCAACCCCACGCCACCCGCCGGCCCGTGGCCTTGAGGCGCACAAAATGCCCGCCGCGCGTGATGCGGGCGCGGCGCGGCAGGTCGAACCGGCGGCGGGGCGGGGCGGCGTCCATGCGCCTCAGACGGGCGTCAGGCGCTTGCGGCCTTCGCGCCGGCGGTTGGCGAGGGTGGCGCGGCCGCTCTTGCTCGAGTTGCGCGCGAGGAAACCGTGTTGCCGCACGCGGCGGCGCTTGGAAGGTTGATACTGGCGTTTCATGTCGTTGATCGTTATGCCCCGTGATGAAAAGCCCCTCCGCCGACAATCGGCGAGGGGGCGGCTTGGGACTTGAAGCGCGGCAGGGTAGCCATGAACCGGGGAGAGTCAAGCAACGCACCACGACAACCAGCAGTTCTCATTTTGGCCCTGGGTCGCGCCCAGCACCGGCTAAAGCCGGGACTCCCAACGGCTTTCGGCAGCGGAGAGCGGGGTTGGGAGTCCCGCCTTTAGGCGGTCGGGGTCAAACTGAGAACTGCTGCACGACAGCAATGCACCGGAACCGCACCTTGCGCGGCGGATTCGCGTTTGCCAGCGCCGGGGTGGATCGCCACTTTCCTCGGCCTGAACGCTTCCCAACGTCGTCCCAAATGAAGGCTTTCCGCGCCATTGCGGCCATGTCGCTGAACCGCGTGATTGGCCGCGGCAATCAAATCCCCTGGCACCTGCCGGAGGACTTCAAGTGGTTCAAGCAGACCACGATGGGCCAAGTGCTGGTGATGGGGCGTAAGACGTTCGAGTCCATCGGTCGTCCGCTGCCGGGACGGGAGACGGTGGTGCTCAGCCGGGGCGGGTTCGCGGCGCCGGGCGTGCGCGTGGTGGCCGGACTGGAAGGGTTGCCGCCGGAGGCAGACACGCGGGAGTGGTTCATCTGCGGCGGGGCGGAAGTCTATCGCCAGGCGCTGCCGTGGTGCTCAGACCTGCTGCTGACGCTGGTGAAGCGCGTGGTGCCGGACGGGGAGGCCTTTTTCCCGCCGTTTGAAGCCGACTTTGAGCTGGCGGCCACGCTGCGCGACACGCCGGAGTTCAGCATCCTGCACTACCGCTGCCCGCGTCGTTCCGAACAGCACGGATGGCGCCGGCTCCAACATGACGGCGTGGGAGTCGGACAGTAACGCCGACTTGGATTGGTTGGCCGAGCGCGGCTGGTGGGGAGCAGGCCCCAACCGTGGAACCGTACTATCACCGGAGCCCTCGGAGCCCTCGCATCGGACTCTTGGCGCGCCGCGGGAGGAGCCGGAGAAGATCCCGCTGACGTTGGGCTTCGCTCGCTTGTTTGAGCGGCTGCGCCCTACGCCCGCAACCTTTCAATTACGCCCGGCAGCGAGCGCGCCAGTTCTTCCGCGGCGCGCTGGCAATTCGCCTGGAGCCGCAGCAGCGCGGGGATGCGGCCCGGTGAGCGCGCGATGGCGGCGAGGAGTTTGCCGAAGTTCAGGCTTTGGTCCGGGTTGGCGAGCGCGTTGAAATCCAGCGGCATGTCCTGGCCCGCGGTGTCTGAGATCGCGCGCACCGTGGCGCAGGGGAGGCCGGCTTCGCGGCACACGGATTGGATGGTGCCGGACTCCATTTCCACAGCGTCCGCACCGGTGGTTTCCCGCAGGGTCCGCTTCTCCGTTGCGGTGACCACCACCCGCGGTGTCTGCAAGAATACTGCCGGACGCGCGCCCGCTTGCGCCAGCGCCGCGCCCAGTGCCGCGTCGTCGGTGGCGAAGATTACGTGGCCGATCTCGAACTCTGGATTCAGCCCGCCCGCGAAGCCGCAGGTGAAGACGCGCGCCGGCCGGGTGGGTGCCGCGAGGGCGGCGCGCATGGCCCGCTCCGCGTTGCGCGCGCCGATGCCGATGAGCTGGATGGCCACGTCGGGCCGTCCCGCGAGGCGCTGGCGCAGCGGCGCGGCTTCCTCTTTTAACGGGATGAGGATGAGCGTGGCCGGGGTCACTTGATGCCCGCCAGGCGTTCTTTCCAAATCCGGTAAAGGGCCACCGTGGCGTGGACGTCGCGCAGGCAGTACTCGGCGATTTCCCGGTACCGCCCTTCGGCGATGAACTGGGTAACCTCCATGCCAGTGACGCCGTGGCCCTTGGGTGACTCAATGCCAAAGGCCTTGCAGTAGAAATCCAGGTTGAAGCGCCGCGCCGCGCCCTCGCGCCCGCTGACGCCGTAGAAGGTCAGTTGCTCGGCCAGGTCGCAGTGCGGCTCCACGGCATAGCGGTAGCCGAGCCAGTTCTTCTTCGAGATCGGCACGCCCAGCACCGCCGAGCGGAGGTAGAGGAAGGGCACGTCGAAGCCGCGGCCATTGAACGTGGCGATGCTGTCGTAGTGGCGGGCCACATCCCAGAAGGCGGTAAGCAGTTCCACCTCGTCCGCGTAGGGCGCAAATTTGACCGGCCCGGCCTCCTCGGCGTCCGGCTCGTAGTCCTCCGCCGTGAAGAGCACCTGGCCGCGCAGCGAATCGGCGTTGAGCATGGCGATGCACACGACCTGCGCGGTGAGCGGCCAGAGACTGAACTGGCGCTGAATCTCGTCGTGCTTCAGCGTGCGCGCGGCGTCGTCGGGCTGCCGGGCGGCTTCGCGGAAAAGGTATTCCTGCTGCGCCTCGTCGAATTGCTCGACCGGCAGCGCGGAGGTTTCGATATCAAATACGAGTGTGGCCATGCGCTTTCAACTAATCCGCCGCCGCGCCGCTGGCGAGCCTTTTCCGTGTTGAGCCGCAAGCAGCGCTTTCAACCCGCACTCGAAGTTGGGGAGCACGCCGGCCCTCGGGCGTGGCTGGACGCGCCCTCGCGGCCAGCCTGCGGCACGCGCGCGGGGTGAGCAGGTGTGGGAAAATTCCCGGCGTCCGAAGTTTTCCGCGGGGGCGCGGAAAACTGCGCCCGGGGCGGGCGCGCTCCCCATTCCGCTTCGGCGTTCGGGTTCAAAACCTGGCGGGAGCCGCCGCCGCGCTGCGATTTTGTTGAAGACTTAGCCCACCCAGGAACTTGGTAGGGCGGAGCTGCTGCTCCGCCTCGGCACGGCGGCGGCGGCGCGGCAGCGCCGCCCTACCTGGCGGGAAGTTCCTGGCTGCGAGGCCCGCCGCTGGCGGCAGCGGATTGGCTCAGCACTCGGTGCCGAAGTCGCGCGCAAAGGCATCGGCGATGCGCTGGCCCCAGTCGCCAACCGTTTCGAGGCGGCCGAAGAAGAACCGGAGCACGGGCGGCTCCTCGATGAATTTCAGCCCGCCGATGAGTTCGCGGTGCTGGTGGAGCCAGGTGATGCGGTCCACGGCGTATTCGATTTGGGAGAGCGTGTAGGTGCGACGCGGCACGGCGAGGCGGGCCAGTTCCAGATCGGCGAAGATTTCTTTGCCGTGCTCGTCGCGGTCGTTGGAGATGGTACCGCGCTCCATGCTGCGGATGCCGGAGGCGAGATAGATGGCGGCGGCCACCGCGCCGGCAATGTATTGGGTCGGCTGCAGGTGGGAGGCGAATTTCCGCGCGTCCACGTGGCAGGCCAGGCCGCCCGCGGGCGTAACTACCGGGACGCCGTTTTCACCGAGGCGAGCCACAAAGTACTCGATGAATTCCGGCGAGGCGGCGGCGGTGTTGAAGTCGGTCATCTCGCGCAGGCCGACGGCCATGGCTTCGATTTCCTTGGTGGACATGCCGCCGTAAGTGGAGAAACCCTCGTAGAGCGGAAGCCAGTCGCGGAGGCGCTTGAAGTAGTCAGGATTGTTTGTGGCCATCAGCCCGCCACGCACCGAGGCGCTCTTGCGGCCGGACATGTAGAACAGGTCCACCTGACTCATCATTTCAGTGATGATGTCCTGGATGGAGGCGTTCCGGTAGGCCGCCTCGCGCTGGTTGATGAAATAGGCGTTCTCCGAGATGAGGCTGCCGTCCAGGACGAGGGCGATGCCGTTGGCCGTGGCAATCTGCTTCACGTCGCGGAGGTTCTGGAGGGAGAAGGGCTGGCCGCCGACGAGGTTGGTCGTGGCCTCCATGCGGATGAAGGAAATCTTGCTGGCACCGTGCTGGGTGATGGCGGCCTGGAGCTTGGCCAGGTCCATGTTGCCCTTGAAAGGCACGGTGCTGGCCGTGTTGAGGATTTCGTCGGTGCAAAGCTCCAGGACGCTGGCGCCCCCGAGGACGAAGTGCGCCTTCGTCGTGGTGAAGTGGTAATTCATGATGACCACGTCGCCGGGTTTCACGAAAGCCTTGGCCAGGAGGTGCTCGGCGGCGCGGCCTTGGTGAACGGGCAGCGTGTGCTCGAACCCGAGCACGTCCTTCACGGCGTCCGCCAGGCGGTAGAAGCTCTCGCTGCCAGCATAGGCATCATCGGCCTGCATCATGGCGGCGAGCTGGTTGTCGCTCATGGCGTTGGTGCCGCTGTCGGTGAGCATGTCGAGAAAGACATCCCGCGAGCGCAGCAGGAAGGTGTTGTAGCCCGCCTCGGTGATGGCTTGGAGACGGCGGGCGGCGGGCGGCAGGCAGGTGCTCTGCACGATCTTCACCTTGTGCATTTCGACGGGCAGGATTTTTCCACTGGTGAGCTTGATGTTCATGATTGGGGGGCGAGCGGTGGTTAGTAATGGTTTAGCGGCGACGATGGCCGGACGGGCGGGACGGTACCGGCGGAGCGGCGCGGGGGTCAATTGGAAAGGCCGTGAGTTGCCTTCAAAACTGGCGGAGCCGACGTGCGGAGGCTCAGAACTCCTGAACCCTGCGCTTGGAGTGTGGCTTGCCAAGGAAACTGCCTGAGTCGCATCAGGGATCGGGGGTACCTGTAAAATGTCCCGTACGGGACATTTTACCCGTTAACTGTGAAGGCACCGGACTCGCTTCAATTCCTCGGCTCAGGAGTTCTGAGGCTTTGATTGCCTCAACTTTAAGCCCATCCAGGAACCTGGCAGGGCGGAGCCGCTGCTCCGCCTCCATCGGTGCGTTGGCGGCGCAGCAGCGCCGCCCTGCCCACCGAGGGTTCGGGGTCGCGAAGCCCGGTCGCTGACCTTGGCATTCTCCTTACGTCGGCTCCTGCCGGGCTTTGATAGCGCCTCCCGCTTCACCCAAATGAAGCTCGCCCGCAGGCACCGCAGTTTTGCCTTTCCATCATTACGCCTCGCGGCGAATCATGGCGGCGCTTTACACCCTATGAAAATCGTTCTCGCATACTCGGGCGGCCTCGACACCTCGGTCCTGCTCTCCTGGATCAAGGAAACCTACGGCGCTGAAATGATCGCCTTCTGCGCCAACATCGGCCAGGAGGAGGAACTCAAGGGCCTCGACAAGAAAGCTCGCAAGACCGGCGCTTCGAAGCTTTTCATTGATGATCTCCAGGAGGAATTCGCCACCGATTTCATCTTCCCGATGCTCCGCGCCGGCGCGATCTACGAGGGCCAGTATCTCCTCGGCACCAGCATCGCCCGCCCGCTCATCGCCAAGCGCATGATCGAGATCGCCAAGGCCGAGAAGGCCGACGCCATCGCCCACGGTGCCACCGGCAAAGGCAACGACCAGGTGCGCTTCGAACTGACCGCCGCCGCGCTCGCGCCCGACTTGGAAACCATCGCCCCGTGGCGCGACGAACGGTTCCGCGCGCAGTTCCCCGGCCGCGCCGAGATGATCGCCTATTGCGAGAGCAAGGGCATCCCCGTGCAGGCCAGCGCGAAGAAGCCGTTCTCGATGGACCGCAACCTCCTGCACATCTCTTACGAGGCGGGCATTCTCGAAGACCCGTGGTTCGACGCCGGCGACCTCAAGAACCGCGATTTCTTCACCACCCTTTCGGTCTTCCCCGAGGACGCGCCGGACAAGTCCGAGTTCGTCACGCTCGATTTCGAGGCCGGCAACTGCATCGCCGTCAACGGCAAGAAACTCTCTCCGCTCGGCGTGATGAAGAACCTCAACAAGCTCGGCGGCAAACACGGCGTTGGTCGCGTGGACATGGTCGAGAACCGCTACGTCGGCATGAAGAGCCGCGGCGTGTATGAGACCCCCGGCGGCGCGATCCTGCACTTCGCGCACCGGCAGATGGAAAGCCTCACGATGGACCGCGAAGTCATGCACCTGCGCGACTCGCTCATCCCGCGCTACGCGGAGCTGGTGTACTACGGCTATTGGTTCAGCCCGGAGCGGTTCGCGCTGCAATCGCTGGTCGAGGAAAGCCAGAAGAATGTCACCGGCACCGTGCGCGTGAAACTTTACAAGGGCAACCTCATGGCCGCCGGCCGCAAGTCGCCTGTGAGCCTTTACAACCCGCACATCGCCACGATGGAAGCCGACCCGACCAAGGCCTACAACCAAGGCGATGCCACCGGCTTCATCCGGCTGAATGGCCTGCGGCTGAAGGTCGCGGCGCAGGTGCATGGGGCGAAGGGCGGCCAAACCAAGTGAGGATGCAAAGGGCAAAGTCCGGCGCGG
>Ga0335394_10009013_pt1 | contig 11254 bp, 12 predicted proteins | sample MAT03_FD_205741 | JGI IMG/M metagenome (GOLD analysis project Ga0335394, IMG submission 205741) | Freshwater microbial communities from Lake Fryxell liftoff mats and glacier meltwater in Antarctica - MAT-03 (spades assembly) (version 2) ... | reverse complement strand
GCGCGCGGTACGACTGCACGAGCGCATCGAGCTCTTTCGTAAGATCGGCGAGTGCTGCCCGAAACGAGGCGAGGTCATTGGTACGCAGGCCGCCAGCGCTCACGAACGAGGTCTGGTTGCCAAGCGCTGCTTGCACCACCTCGGCGGTGGCCTTGCCGAGCGCCGTGTCCGTGTGAACCAGCAGGTGGAAGAGCTGCTTGGGCTTGTAGCGCTCGACGACAGCGCCGATGCCGTTCAGCTCTGCGCTCATCTTCCGCCGCGTGGGCTCGTCGGCTGTCTTCAGCCGTTCGCGACGTTCATCCACGATGGGTGTGAGGCGAGCGGAATCGACTTCGACGTCGTTGGCGATCTTCGTGAGCCAGGTGCGGTCGTCTTCGCTCGCGTCATTCGCGAGGAGGCTTGTCCCGCAGGTGGAGACCAGTAGCAGGCGCTCAATCATGACGTGCCACCGGCCTGTGCGAGCGTGGGGAACGACGGCAGGCTCGTGGCGTCGACGTCAGCGAGCGAAAGCGCGGAGGTCCAGAGCTTGTCGAAGACGGCGTCCGAGACGCGCTCGAAGCCGTGGGCGAGGATCGAGCGGTTGCGTGCGACAAGTGGCGACGTCTTGCCGCTCAGCCCGGCGCTCTCAAACTTCGTACCAACCGGGTCATTCAGGCCAGCCAGGAGCTGGTAGGCGTCTTGGAGTCCGAGCGCGACGATGCCTTCGTTCGCCCGCAACGCCCACGCTTCGCGAAGCGCGTCAGGGACACGATCGAGAGGGACCTTCTCGGTGCTCTCGACGCCGTGGCGCTCCCTTAGCGCGACCTGCGCGATGGCTTCGATCGCGCGGTAGAGCCTCGCGACGGCGTCATCGGCGCGACCTTCGTCCTTACGGCGCTTCGCGTTCGCCAGCAGGTCGAGGACGTGGTGACGACTGGGCGGCTTCGCTTGGCAGATCTCAGCAAGATGCGTCGCGAGCCGGGTGACACCAGCGAGGATCCGTTCGCCCTTGGCTGAACCGAAAACGGCCCGCAGATCGTTGGCCGACTTGGCGACGCCGTCGAGGAGGTTCTTGCTCGTCGTGTGGTCGAAGCGGTCCCACGCGTAGAGCGCCTCTGCGAGGTTCTTTAGCACGGCGAACTCGCGCTTGCGATCAGGGCGGCTTACCCGCTTCATCGTCACGGTGGCGACGTTTGCGGCGGCGAGGAAAGCGTGCTGATCGAACAGCACGACGTAGTCCTCGACGGCCTGATGGCCGAGCGCGTCCCACGGGTTGGTCTGGTGGACGACCTTCTCGGTACCCGAGACGACGACGCCTACGCCGTCCTTCGTGCGCTCGTTGCCTCCGACGTATGAGAACACGCAGGGCCAACGGCTCGCTTGGATGGCGATCGCTGCCGACATGCACTTGGTGCCACCGGTGAAGTCGACGACGACCCGAAACGCAGCGCCGCGCGCGATCCACTCCGAGACCACAGGCGTCAACTGCCGCAGGTGGTCGAGGCAGATCGCCAGATCCTGGCCGTTTGGCAACTCGAAGAGGTCATAACGGCCAGCATCGAGATCGACGCCCTCCTCGTGCGCCTTCGAAACGACCTTCGTCGCGACGTCATCCTTCGTCTGCGGCGTGTGAACGAACCGAACGCGCATCGGTCGCCACGTCTTGAGCGATGCGACGATCGGCTCGGGGCTTCCCCCAACGGTGCAGATCAGGAGCGTCGATAGCTCAGCCATCACTTCTTCTCCTTCGTGGTGCCCGCGTCGGTGCCGCTCAGGTAGCGGAACGCGCTCTCCTTGCCCTTCGCGATCTTCACTTCGACGGTGATCTGCTCCCCGGCCTTCTTGTCGGGAGGCAGCTCGTTGCTGTTCTGCACGGGCCCTTCGAGGCCAGCGCCATCGTGGCGTGCCTTCCAGCCGCCCTTTTTCGTGCGCTCCTCGAGGAGCACCGCCTCTACTTGTGAGCCGACCTTGAGGGACACTCCACGGGCGGCGATGGGTGTGGTGCCCGATCGCGTCGTGGCGTTCCGCTGAGGACGCTTCTCGGGTGCCACGAGTCGTCCATAGCCAGCGCTGGTTTTCCCTCCGATGCCCCAGCATTCGAGCGCATCGCGCACGAGTTGTTCGGCGAGCTCGGTCCAATCTGCCGGACCGGAGAGCGCGAAGATCAGGCGCGCGCCAGGACGCACCGTGAGAAACGCGACGGGGATGGGGCTGTCGTAGTCGTTCGGCGCGCTCTGGCCGGAGGAGTCATAGTAGCCCTTCTGGTGAACGGTGAGCACGTCGGCGGCGAAGGGCTTGTTGTCCGTGATGCTGTCCGGCACGTAGAGCGCGTCGTGGAACGTGACGAGGCCTGCCGCTGCGCCAGCCTCGAAGCCGTGCTCTCGCATCGCGTCGTCTTCGCGGGTGTCAGGTGCGCCGAAGAGCGCTCTATAGACAGCCCCAGGCCCGCGCTCGATGCGTCGGCCGCGCCAGGTCACGCCTTGGTAGTCGACCCGTGCGCGTTCTTCGCCTTCCTGCTCCCACGGCTTTCGGTCGAGGTCGGTAGGTCCGTAGGTCGCGTCGACGTAGTGAGCGACGAGCCCCTTCAGCGCTGAGCCCGGGATGATCGGCACGCCCCACGTGTGATGCGCGGTGATGCCGATGTCAGCCGCGCTCGAGTTCCCGTGCCCGACGAGCAGGCGGCTTGCGAGAGTGAGCTCGGCGAGGCGATCTCCGACAGCCGAGAAGGACTTCTTCCACCGCTCGAAGCTGCGCGAGTAGTCGGACGCCACGCTGATGCTCGCGAGATCGGAGAGCCACTTCGCACGCCTAGCGTCTGGCACCTTGCCGTCGTCGACGACGGGAGCCCAGGCGTCGTAGGCGAGCGCGACGTGGTCGGGTGTGCCGATGGTTTCAAGAGCCGCGCGCATGGTCAGTCCTCCCCGAACGTCGCCTGCACGGCGCGCTTGAGCCACGTCGCGACCTGCAGCATCTCGCGCGTGGCGATCATGTAGCCATCTGCGTCCAGCTCACGCACCCGCTTCGCGAGACCGCGCGCCGTCGCGTTCTCGAGGCCGGGCACGCCCGCACTGGCGAGGTGGTCGAGCAGGACGTTGCCGCGATCGCCGAGCCGCTGAACCGAGGCGAGCGCGGCGCAGAGCCCGCTCCGCAGGATGTTCGCACCGAGGTCATTGACCGCGATCTGGTAGTTCTTCTGCTGCGCCTCCTGCACGCTGCCAACCGCCTCGTAGGCGTGAAGAGCACGCTGTTGGTCGCGCAGTACGGGCCTCCTGGCAGCTTCAGCTGTGGCCATGAGTTGCTCCATTCCGCGCGAAGGGGACAATCCGGCACCGGCCCCGCCCCGTGGTCGCCTTGCCGCCAAACTGGTGGACTTCTTCGGCTGGAAGCGCGAAGCCGAGTACCTCGTCGGGTGTCATGGTCACGTTTGGCCGACGGCTCCGATCTGCGCCGAAGAGGCCGATGAGCAGGGTCTCGGGCGGCAAGCTCTCTTCCAGCCACAGCGCGCCTGGCGCGACGGTGCGGGTCTTCTCGTCGAGGCGAACGCGCGCGTCCACCTGGGTCGCGGTCTCCCAGAGGAACGCCATCGTGTCGTCGTCGACGATGACGAAGCGCTTGGTGAAGATGTCGTCCCCGGGAGACGCGAGTGGCGCGAGGCGTTGTGCCCAGGCCGTCGCCTCGGCCGACTCAGTCGCGAGCAGGTCGAGGTCTTCGAGATACAGCTTGTCGGTGTGGACGCAGGCATTGCCTTGGGTGAGCCGCGCGCCGCGTCCGTTGATGCTCGGGATCGCGAGGCTTGTCTCTCCGAGGTCGCGCTTGGTGAGCGTGAGCAGCAGGGGCGACGTCGCCCACGCGAACGTGCCTCGGAAGCTGCGCACCGGCAGCGCGAGCATGCGGGCATCGCCGACGACGAGCGCACCCGCGTGCGCGGCGGGATCATCCGACGGCCCGAACACGGCCTCCGTCTTCTCGCGATCAGTCGAACGGCGCGCGTCGCGCAGCACGCCCTTGATCGAGGAACCCGGCAAGAACGGGATGCCCGTCGCCTTCATGCGCGCGATCGGCAGATCGATGATGTCCGGCGTGTGCCCGGTGCCAGCGTGGAGAGGCGACAGCGCGTGCAGGAGGAAGGGTCTCGTATTCATGAATTGTTCCTTAGTGGGCACCAGACGCCCGGGACGACGCGGCCGAAGCCCTCGTCGGTGCGTGTGCCGAGCGCCGCGAGCCAGAGCGACCTGGCTTCGGTCTCGCTGAAGGGTTTCCCGTCAGCACGCTCGAAGAAGTAGACAGCCCCCGGAGGCACCATGCGTGAGGTGGGCTTGGGCTCGCCCTTCGCCATGTCCCAGCCCGACACGTGGATAGGCCGAGGGACGAACGCCGTGCGCAGGATGACCTCGTGGTCGAGCCCGGGCAGTCGTCCCCGATACGAGCCCCCACTCTCGGTGAGGCCATCGGGTAACCACCCCTTGGCGAAGCAGAGAGGCGAGACCGCGACGAGCCGAAGACCCGGGCTCGCTTTGCGGAACGCCTCGAGCACGCGCGCGGGAGGCTCGAAGAGTGTGGCGGGCAGCGACTCTACGCGCGCGAGCCGCGAATCGGAGCCGAGCGTCGCGACGTTGGGGAGCCCTCCTTCAGGTAGCTCGACCTCGACGCCGATCGCCCACTCGCCGCTCGGATCGAGGGTCTCGACGACATCATGAGAGAAGAGGACGCCATCGTCCGAGGTGAGCTCTTCGGGGCGGATGCCGACGTGAACCTGAACCCGCCGCGTCGTGGTGAGCGCGTCACCGCGAACGCTCACGGACTTGCCGGCAAGCCACGAGGTGAAGTCTTCACTGCTCCACCAGCGCGGCGCTTTGAGCGGCTTGCTCGCGTCGGCGAGAAGGGGGCGCCAGAGACCTTCGCGCGCATCATCGTCGTCGCATCCCAGCGTCGGCGCGGTGGGCTGCACCGGGTCGAGGCGGAGCACCTCAGGAGTAGCTTCGAGCCACAGGGCATCGAGCGGCACGGGCCAAGTCAGGTCCTCGACGCGCCATGCGGCGCCGTGCTTGCGACGAAGCACCAGCGTTCGTCGAAGCTGGATCGGCGCCGTCCGCGTACGCCAATCGTTCGAGTCGAACATCGCATTGCTTCGCGCCTCCTCACCTCGCCCCCACGCAGAACGCAGTGCGCCCAGCACCGTCGAGGGCCACGGCCAGTCCAGCCCGTGTCCTCGCCCCGATGCGCTCGTGTGCCAGCCGCGGCCGTCTTTGGCGAAGAATCCATCTCGAGGAACGAGAGCCAGATGTGTGGTGGTCGTCGTCATGCTGCGGCCTCCTCGCTGCGTCGTTGGCGAATCGCGGCCCGGTCGAAGGTGCGGGCGATGAGCATTCGCGCGATCCAAGTATCGACGCGGTCATGCAGCTTCTCGTACCCGGCTTCGACATCGACCACGAGGCCAATCTCCTCGGGGCGCAGGCTGCCTCCCTCGACGCGAGATAGAGCGCGCGTGACCTCGAGCGCGAGCACGCGGGCCCAGCCGTCTCCGCTCGCCTCGTCAGGCTTGGGCAAGCGCTTGAGGACGCTGGCGATCTCGTACACCTTGCGTGAGGGAATGCGGTCCTGCAGCAGCGCTGTTGCCTCGTTCAGCGACCGCACGGGCTCAGCGCTCCACTGGGCTCGCCACAAACGCGTGCCGCCAGACCGCTTGTCGACGAGCACTGCAAGCGCGTTGCGATCGCGCTTCGCCTCGCGTTCGGCTTGGCGCCCGAGCGTGAGCAGGTCGCCCATGCTCTCCATGACGTGACCGATCCCGAGGCCGACCGAAAGCGTCGGTCGCTGTTCGGCGGAGAGCGAGCCGCAGGCGCTTTGCATCGCGCTCTCGAAGGCCTTGCGAAGATCATCCGCACACGCAAGCGCCTCTGGCAACGAGACAAAGGCGAGCACGTCGTCGCCGCCCGCGTAGACGAGCGCACCGCGATGCTGCTGCTCGACCACCGTGCGAGCCGTGTCGGCAAAGCCCGCGAGCGCCTTCGAGAATGTGCGGTGTGCGTCAGCGGAGCCCAGACTGTCGATCGCGAGCCCCATGCGATCGCCATCGGCGACGAGGCACGCGACATAAGGGTACGGCTCCGACAGCTTGCCGAACAGCGGCCTCACGTGCTTGCGACCCCAGGCCTCCGCGTCGCAGGTGAGTCCCTGTTCGTCGAAGACCGAGCGCCAGCGGCTCGGGAGCAAGACGCTGGCATCGAACGCAAAGGGAGCAACGCATGGGAGGTCTTCGCGCGCGACACAGGATACGCCCTTGTCGCGGCAGGCCTTCTTGAGCCCATCGAGCTCCTCCGACGCCACGCGGCTCGCGTGCTCCAACCACGATGCGAGCGCGACGTTGACCACCGGCACGAACTGATCCGGCTTGCCACCAGCGCGCTTCACCAGTCCGACCGCGTCGAGCTGCTCGCCGTCCGCGATGCGGTACCCGCGGACCAGGGCGACGTCTCGCTGTCTCGGAGGCAGGAGCACGGTCTCCCGCGCGCCGTCGAGACTCGACTTCGGCACATTGCCGCGCCCGTGAGTCCATGCGCCGAAGTCACGCAGCAGCTTGCGACCGGCGATGGTCTGCTCGAGCTGACGGCGTGTCTCTGCGTAGTCTTCGAGCGGCAGCCAGCTCGCCGCGAACTCGAGGAACGTGTCGATCTGCTCGGTCCACACGGCGTCAATAGCGTTGGCGAGCAGTCCGGCGCACTTCTCCTTCACGGGCGTCGCGAGGTGGTCGCGCCAATAGTACGCCACGGCCTTGCGCGCGGCTCGTGCGAGCTGTTGCGGGTCGACGCCTGCGGGCACCTCGGCGAGGAGCTTGTTCGCGACGTTCTGTGGGGGCGTCCCGTCAGCACGCAGCGGTGCGTGACACGCGGTGAGCTGCGCATCACCTGTCTGCAACGACGGGAAGATGAGCTTCGCGCCGCCGCCGACGAGGGCGCGCGCCGCTGCGCGACCAAGCTCGGAGAGAAGGTGGCTGCCGTACCAGAGGTCACGCGTGCGCCGCGCTTGCGCGATGAAGTCCTGCACCGGACCGAGCGTGACGAGGAGCAGATGCGCGGTCATGGAGCCACTACCTTCGTCTGCTTCTCGGCGTGGAGCCAATCGAGGAACGCTTGGCGAAGGCTCTGCTTGTTCGCGAGCGCCGCGAAGCGCGGCGTATCGCCGCTGGCGACGAGGCGATCGAAGGGTGCCTGCGAGTTGTTAGCGTTCCGCAAGACCACCTCGCCGCCGACCGGATGCGCGCGATTGAGCCAGAGCGCGCATGGGACGAATTTGCCGTCGGAGAGGGGCAGCGCCTTCACGATCAGCGGACTCGCGAGGCGATCGTGCTCGGTGTTGCCCGCCCTCCAGCGCAGCTCGAAGCCGTTAGGCTCGGTGGTCCCCGGGGTGAGCTCATCCCAGCGCAGGTTCTTCGATTCAGGATCCCCCCGTTGCCATCCGGGTCGTGATTGTCGGCTCTGCTGTTGGAACTGCCCGATGATGGGCAGGCCGAATCCCGCGCGCGGCCACGCGGGTGTCGCGTTGTGGCGCGGAGCATGAGCCCAAGGCAGGCGTCTGCTGGGCATGGAGAGGTGGCGGATCTTGTCCGCCTCCGGCCAATTGGAGATCGAAGGGCGTTTCGGGTCAGAGCTGGGCTCCCGAGCGCGCTCGCCCTGCTGGCCGGTATTGCCCTGGCGAAACTCCTTCAGCCAGTCGAGCGCGGTCGTCCACGCCGTTTGGGCGTTCCGGTCGGCTCCGCCAATTTGGATGGACGCCCCGCCGAACCAGGGCACATCGCAAGGCGCATTCGTGGGGGCCGCGAAGATGTCGACGCCGAACAAGCTCGTAAGCGCCGCGCGCGTCCCGGCAGACGGCAACCACCCGCTGGCATCGTCCAGCACATTGAGGCACCCGAGCCCTCGTCGCGTGCGGCCACCGTAGCCGCCGAAGATAATCCAAGCGAGCAGGGCGTTCTTGACTTCACCCTTGACGGTCGCGGGCACCTTCAGCGTGAGCTGGAACTGCGTGCCCGGTTGGCGACGAGGTGCCGGTGGCGTGTTCGTCTTCGTCTCCGCTCGTGCGGGCCAAAGGGCATAAGCGCCCGGCGTTCGCTGCAGATCGATCTTGCTGTTGTCGATGTCACCGCTGCCCTCGATGTCGACGCGGATCTCAACAGATGAACGACCACCGTCGTCCGTCGCAGCGCGGCCCCACAGCGCGCTCTCGCGCTCGTACAGCTGCTCGGCGCTCTGGCACTGCGACGCATACAGGGCCCGCCACCAGAAGCGTAAATGCCCGCGCACGGAGGCCGCGCGAATGACGTCGACTTTATCGATCGCGCGCGTCTGGTAGCTACCACCGAGGATCGGCGTGACGACCTCCAGCCGAACACAGAATTCGCGCAGCTCGGGGCCACCACGCGCAGCACGCGGCTTCGCGGTGGGTAGCTCCTTATATGCGGGCGCCTTCGTAAGCGCGTAGCCTGGAGACTGCTTCGCCATCTTCACTTCCCCCCTCGCGGATTGAGCGTGACTGTCTGGGACAGGCTGAGCTCGCCGAGCCATGTCTGCACGCGCGACAACTCGATGTGGACTCGCTGGATCGTGATGGCGATGCTCATGCTCTTCTACCCCTCATGGCTTTCTCGCGATCGTGACGGCCGCCCGCCCCGCCTCGGTAATACGGTACTGCTTCTTCCAGCTCCGCGGCTTGTCCGGGATGGTCATCTCGAGGAGGCCGGCGTCGAACAGGGGGCGCAGGACTTGGTCCCGGAGCTCTGCCAACGCGCGCGGAACGTGTGCAAGTTCGAGGACTTGAACTTGGTACGGACTTAGGGCCCGCGAACGAACAAGTCGACCGTTCTCGCGGCCGATCCATCCCGACTGGCTGCGTTGCCGGTTCCGGTCCTCGGGTCACAGCCGTCGAGGATGCTCCCCTCCCTCCGGTCCTCACCGTCGCCTTGCCATCCGGGCGCCTCGACCCCGATCATCGATCGACTTGTTCATTCGCGGGCCCTAAGCCTCGGTGGTGTCGGTCCACAGACCGCGCAACGTCGCGAGCCGCAGCGTCGCGACCGGATCGATCATGTCCTCGTGGCGACGCTCGCGTTCCTTCTTCGGCGTCGTCTTCGAGTAGCTCTCGAAGCGCTTGAGGAAGTGCTTCACCTTGCCGTCGGGCACGAACACCGTCGCGCGCTCGATGCGGCGCGGCTCGGGCTCGTCCGTCTTCGAGTGGCTGACGGCGACGACTTCAATCCCCTGCCGCGAGTCCTCGAGCGAGGTCACCTGGAGCGGCACACCGGGCTGGCTTTCGAACTGCACGTAGAGCCCCTCGCCACGCCGCGATTCTCCCGGAGAACGGGGGCGAGAATCCCGCTCCACCGCCGTCCGCGGCGCCCGATCTCCAGCCGCGCCGTTCTCCTCGCGCGAGACGGAGAACGCCCCGCGCTCCCCACCACCGCCCGCACCCCGCGCCGTTCCGCCAGAAATGCAGAACCCCGAGAAGCTCCCGCCGCTCGGGGTTCCGTTTACCTACTGGTCAGGCGACCTTGCCTGACTCGAAAGTGGCTCCGCATGGGGAGCGGCTTGCGAACCACTCTCTGGGGCTCTTTGGCGGACAGAGCCGCGAGAATCGCAGTGGCCAGGCGAGAGCGAACGCCTTGGATTCAAGGGCGTTGAGCGAGCCCGCGTGGGACGGCTCTCTGCGTTCGCGTTGTCCATTCGCGAGCGGAGCCGCACCCTCGACTCGCGTGGCTGGCGCCGTTCAACGGTGCGAGCACAGCATGGCTCGCTCGCACGCTTGATAGCATCGCCGAGCGGCTATATAGCTTAACGGTAATGCACGATGACGCTCACTTGAACGACGTGTTCGCCGCCCTTGCCGACCCCACACGGCGGGCCATTCTCGCGCGGCTCGCCCAGGGTGACGCTGCCGTCTCCGAGCTCGCCGAGCCGTTCGGCTTGGCGCAGCCCACCATCTCGAAGCACCTACGCGTGCTCGAGGACGCCGGTCTCATCCGCCAGGCCCGCGACGCGCAGCGGCGGCCGCGCAGCTTGGTGGTGGGGGGACCACTTTCCTCCGTCGACGAGTGGCTCGGCCCGTTCCGCGAGCAATGGCAGCGTCGCTTTGATGGTCTCGAATCGTTCCTGAAGCAGAAGAAGCAGTCCAAGCGCACCAAGCGCACGAAAGGCGACCCCCGATGATGACGAAGACCAAGACCACGATCGATCACACGACCTTCACGATCACCTTCCAGCGATTGTTGTCCGTTCCGCGCGAAGAGGTGTTCGACGCGTGGACGGATCCCGACCAGATCAAGCAGTGGTGGGACCCGACCGGGGCGCCGCTCGCCGACTGCGCCGTCGATCTGCGGCCCGGCGGAGCTTTTGTTTCACGAACGTCTCGACTCACGCGCCACCGTTCGCCGGCACCTACAAGTCCGTGGAGCGACCCGCAGAGCTGGTCTTCGACGCGATGGGCGCGCTCGGCACCGTCCGCCTCGAATCCGATGCTGGGACCACGCGCATGACGGTGACGATCCGCTGCGCCTCGGCGGAGCACCTCGCGCAGTTCGTGAAGCTCGGCGTCCACGAAGGAACGGACAAGACGCTCGACAACCTCGTCGTGCACGTGGAAAGGAAGCGCTGATCCGCGTGCGCTCCACGCTTTCCACGGAATAGAAGACGCGTACTACGATCCGCTGGCGATGCGCGAGGTCCAGGTTCGGCCAGTCACGAATGACAACTGGGAGGACTTTGTCGGGTTGTTCGAGGCGAAGGGCTGCCCCCACTACTGCTGGTGTACTTCCTACCGTGTTCGCGACGCCCAGAGCCTGTCCAGTCCGCAGAAGAAGGAGAGCAGTCACCTCCTGCGCGCTCCAGCGGACGCTCTGCAGGGAGTTCATTCGCAGCAAGACCTGGGAGTACTGGTACCCGATGTCCCCCGCCTGCGTCACCAGCGTCGTCGCCACTTGTCGCGATAGCTCGGAGGCTCTCGTGCGCGAGCTGGCGCGCCTCAACGACAACCTCGAGCGGCTCCTCGCCGTCGTCGAGCGCGAGGCGAAGACCTTCCGCGCCTGCGACCGAGACGAAGCGTTGCGCCATCTACACCCGCAAGTCGACGACGATGGGCTTGGAGCAAGAGTTCAACTCCCTCGATGCGCAGCGCGAATCCGGCCTCGCGTACATCCAGCGGCAGCCCGGTTGGAAGCTTGTCGATGAGCGCTACGACGACGGCGGCTTCACCGGCGCCAACACCGACCGGCCCGCGTTCACCCGGC
>Ga0335394_10009006_pt1 | contig 11257 bp, 7 predicted proteins | sample MAT03_FD_205741 | JGI IMG/M metagenome (GOLD analysis project Ga0335394, IMG submission 205741) | Freshwater microbial communities from Lake Fryxell liftoff mats and glacier meltwater in Antarctica - MAT-03 (spades assembly) (version 2) ... | reverse complement strand
TTCACGTTGGCGACGGTGACGGTGTCGCCGAGCTGGCCGGGGATCCAGGCGAGGAGGTACTGGCCGTAGAAGAAGAAGAAGAACACCAGCAGCACGAGCGCGAACAGCCCCCAGTACAGCCGGCGGCGGGCCATCAGGCGGACGGACGAGCGAGCCATCGCCAGCGCCGCCCAGCCGGGGCCGCGAAGCGTGCCGCGCCAGGGGCGGTAGCGGAGCAGGGTGTCGGTTTGCGCGGGCATCGGGAGTGGGTTGGTGGCTGGGGTTTCCGCCGACGCCGCCCGGGGCTTCCGCCCCGGGCTAGCGAAGGCGCCCTACCGGGCTAAAAACCTGGCTCCTGGCGCGGGGCTTTTAGCCCGGAGGGCGCCTTCGCTAGCCCGGGGCGGAAGCCACGGGCGGCCTACGCGGTGTCACGTTCACGCCGACACCGTCCGCAGGAACAATTCCTCCAGGGTCTCGTCGTCGCGGGTCAGCGACCGCACGACCACCCCGTTCACCTCGGCCAGCTTGAAGAACGCCAGGTTCGTCCACCCGCCCGGCACGCTCACCCGCCACTCACCCGGCCCCAGCTCGCCCAGCACCTGCACGCCCTCCGTCACCAAGTCGTCGCGGAACCCGGCCGGGTCGCCGTCGACGCGGACGCGGTAGCGGTCCTCGCGGCGGCCGCACAGCTCGGCGACCGTGCCGACGCGCCGCACCCGGCCGCCGGCCACGATCACCACCCGCTCGCACACCGCCTCCACGTCGGCGAGCAGGTGCGTCGAGAGAATCACCGACTTGCCGTGGTCGGCGCCGAGCGACTTCACCAGCCGCAGCATGGCGTCGCGGCCGGCGGGGTCGAGGCCGCTCGTCGGCTCGTCGAGCAGCAGCACCGGCGGGTCGTGAACGATCGCCTGCGCCAGCTTCGCACGCTGCTTCATCCCGGCCGAGTATTCTTCCACGCGACGGTAGCGCGCCTCGTCCAGTTCCAGGAACGACAGTACCTCGTGCGCCCGCCGCTGGGCCTCGCGGCGCGGCATGCCGTACAGTTCGCCGGCGAGCGTCACGTATTCGACGCCGGTGAGGCCGGGCACGAGGGCGTCGGCTTCGGGCATGAAGCCGATGAGGCGGCGGAGGCGCCAGTTGCCGGCGCTGTCGCGGTCGCCGCCGAGCTCCTGGTCGAGCACCCGGCCGCGGCCCGAGCTCGGGGAAATCAGCCCCATCAGAATCTTGAGGAGCGTGCTCTTGCCGGCGCCGTTCGGCCCGAGCAGCCCGACGCGCCCCTGCGGCAGGGTCAGCGTGATGTCGTGCAGCGCGGTGAAGGCGCCGAACGTGCGGGTGAGCCCGTCGAGTTCGAGGAACACACTCACCGCGTGAGTCTCCGGGCCGCCGCGAACGCCACCCGGGGCGTTGCCCCGGGCTATGCTATCCCAGGCCGTTGGCCTGAAAACCGAGCCGCCCTCTTCACCCCGAAGGGGTGGGATAGCATAGCCCGGGGCAACGCCCCGGGTGCCGGCAGGCGGTGTCACGGCCCCCACTCACGTCGTGTAGTCCGCGTTCAGCTTCACATACTCGGTGGTCAGGTCGCAGGTGTGGAACGTGCAGCGCCCCGGGCCGTGCGTCAGGCGCAGCTTGAAATGCACGTCGCGGTTGTGCTTCAAGTACCCCGACGCGGTCGCGGCGTCGAACGGCAGCGGCGTCCCGGCGCGGTACAGCAGCATGTCGCCCATCCACAGCGACAGCTCCTTCTCCTCGAACATCACCCCCGCGTAGCCGGCCGCGGACACGACGCGGCCCCAGTTCGGGTCGTGGCCGAACACCGCCGTCTTCACCAAGGCGCTCTCCGCCACCGCCTTCGCGATCTGCTTCGCCTCGGCGTCGGTGCGGCAGCCCTCCACGTCGATCGTGATGAGGTGGTTCGCCCCCTCCGCGTCGATGGCGATCTTGCGGGCCAGCTCGGCGCACACGCCGCCGACCGCGTCGCGGAACGTCGCCAGGTCGTGCCCGGCGAGCGGGGCGCCGGTGCCGTTGGCCAGCAGGAATACGGTGTCGTTCGTGCTCGTGTGGCCTTCCACGCTGACGCAGTTGAACGAGGTCTCGCACGCGCTCTTGAGCATGGCGTGGAGGTCGGCCGGGGCCACCGCGGCGTCGGTCATCACGAACCCGAGCATGGTGGCGAGGTTCGGGCCGATCATCGCCGCGCCCTTGGCGAACCCGGTGACCGTGACCGCGCCGCCGGACAGCTCCACGACGCGGCTGGCGACCTTGATGCCGGTGTCGGTGGTGAGGATGGCGTGGGCGGCGTCGCTGAAGGCGTCGCGGCCGGCGGCGGCGGCGGCGACGGCCTTCGGGATGCCCGCTTCCAGCACCGGCATCGGCAGCGGCCGGCCGATCACGCCGGTGCTCGCGACGAGCACCTGATCCGGGTGGCACCCCAGATCGCGGGCGACGAGTTCGGTCATGCGGCGGGCGTCGGTCAGCCCCTGCTCGCCGGTGCAGGCGTTGGCGTTGCCGGAACAGACGACGACGGCGCGCACGTCGGCCCGCGGCAGCCGCGCACGACTGACGTGGACGGGGGCGGCGCAGACGCGGTTCTGCGTGAACACGCCGGCGGCCGCGGCGGGACCGTCGGACACGATCACGGCCACGTCGCGGCGGTTCGGCTCGGTGCGGAGGCCGCTCACGACGCCGGCGTAGCGGAAGCCGCGGGCCAGGTGCCAGTCGCTCATACCGCCTATGGTACTCGCGGGGGCAAGCGGCCGGAAGCGGCCGCGGGAAACGACCGACCGGAACCGCCCGCGCCGGCGCGAGCGGTTCCGGTCGGGTAAACGGGGCAACCTCGTCCTTCGTCATTCGTCCCTCGTCATTCGGGGGGCTGACTCTGTGGGTCAGCCCCCCGAATGACGAGGGACGAATGACGACCCGCGTCAGTTCTGCAACTGCACGGTGGCGTTCGTGCTGCCGCCGGACGGCACCTCGAACTTGTGGTCGGCGTTGTTCAGGTGGTACTTCGTCGGCACCACCCTCATCGGTCCGTCCTTCCCCTCGAACGCGAACGTGTAGGTGCCGGGGATCAGCTTCGTGGCGAACTTCCCGTCGGCCTTCAACTGCACCGGCACCTGCACCTGGGAGCTGCTGGTGGGGTAGAAGTTCAGCGTCACGTCCTTCACCGGCTGGCCGCTCGGCAGCAGTGCCACGCCGGACACGTCCACCGGGTCGGTCCGGGGCGACGGGTTGGACGAGCAGCCGGCGACGAGGGCGGTGGCGAGGGCGGCGGCGAGAACCCGCGGGGTCATGCGCGAAACTCCGGGAGGGTGGGGAAACGAACGCGGGCCGGCTGAGCCGGCCCGCGCGGGGGTGTGGCGGGGGGCAACGGGTCAGCTGTCGGGGTTCACGATCTGGCCGTCGTCGGCCCCGCTCATGAACTTCAGCACCCCGGGGGTGATCGAGTCGCGGATGAACCGGACGGTGCCGTCGCCCAGGGCGGCGTTCACCCCGCCGGTGTGGAACGCGAACGGCTCGTCGTTCGGACCGCAGTTGTTCGTCCCCCACGGGCAGGTGCTCGGGCCACCGACCGGGCTCGGGTTGTTGTTGATCCGGCCGACCCGGCTGGCCGTCGAGTTGTTCGGCCCGGACACCCCGTTGGTGGCGGCGTCGGCGTCGGCCCAGGCGAACACCCGGCGGGCGCCGGAGGCCGGCGAGGTCATCGCGTTGGCCGGGCTGTTCATGGCCGACAGCCGGCCGCTGCTCGCGTTCGCCCCGAACACACCGACGTTCGGGTGCGCCCGGCCGGTGTCCTCGATCAGGAGGAACGTGTTGCTCGACCCGTCCGTGATGCCGATGATCGGCCGGCCCTCGCAGTTCATCGCCCCGAACACGCCGTCGGCGACGAGCGTCCCGCGGGTGCCGTAGTTCGCGTAGGTCGGGTCATTCGCGTTGCGCGTCGGGCCGGTGATCATGTCGCTCAGCGCGATCGCCATGTAGTCGATCCCGCCGAGGCCGTGGACCGGGTCGCGGCCGTCGTTCCCGATCGGCGTGCTCGGGCAGATGTACGTCTTGATCTTGGTCTGCGCCGCGAGGAACCCGCTCGGGTGGGCCGGGTCGTCGTAGGCCCGGCCGCGCGACTTCGCGTTCAGGGTGGTGTTCCGGTAGCCCGCGTCCGCGAAGTGGTTGTAGTTCACGTCGAACAGGTTGTAGACGGCGCCCTGCTCGATGTACGGGAGGATCAGCGTGGACCACCCGTGTACCGTGTACGTGACCGACGCGGTCGTGGACTCGCACTGCCCCACCGACGGCATGACGCCGAACACGCCCTCGAAGTTGTGGATGCCCAGGGCCATCTGCTTGAGGTTATTCTGGCAGGTGCTGCGGGCGGCCGCCTCGCGGACCTTCTGGACGGCGGGCAGCAGCAGGCCGATCAGGATGGCGATGATGGCGATGACGACCAGCAGCTCGATCAGCGTGAAACCGCGACGGCGATTGCGACGGAAGTAGGACAGAGCCTGCTTCATCTAGAAAACCTCTGGCGGGTGCCGGGGGAAACCGGCGGCGGGTAGCGACACTCGGTCACACGTAGTTTGGAGAACCCGTGTGTGGATTGTGTGAACGTCCCGGGTAGGGGTTGAGAATGTTCCACCGCCCCGCCCGGGACCCCGGCCCCCGCTATAGTGACGGTGCCCTCCCCGGCCGGAACATCGGAGCGCGGAATGGTCGGTTTGTCCCCCGGTTTCACGCTCGCCAACCCGGGTCGGGTGTGGGCCAACCTGCCGGCCGCGGCGCTCGTCGAGCACGCCGTCCGCCGCGGCGAGGGCGAGCTCGCCGCCCCCGGCGCGTTCGCCGCCCGCACCGGCCCCCGCACCGGCCGCAGCCCCAAGGACAAGTTCACCGTCCGCGACGCCCTCACCGAGCCGCGCGTGGACTGGGCCGCGAACCGGCCGATGGACCCGGACGCGTTTACCCGCCTCGCGGCCCTCGCCCAGGCGTACCTCCAGAACCGCGAGCTGTTCGTCTTCGACGGGTTCGCCGCCGCCCACCCGGCCCACCGGCTGCCGCTCCGCGTCGTCACCGAGCGCGCCTGGCACGCCCTGTTCGCGCACTGCCTGTTCCTCCGCCCCGGCCCCGGCGAGCTGACCGACTTCGCCCCCGAGTGGACCGTCCTCCACGCCGCCGACCTCAAGTTCGACCCGGCCCGCGACGGCACCAACTCGGACGCCGTGGTCGCCCTCGACTTCACCCGCAAGCTGGTGCTGGTCGCCGGCACGCACTACGCCGGCGAGATCAAGAAGGCCATCTTCACCGTCATGAACTTCGTGCTGCCCGAGGCCGGCGTCCTGAGCATGCACTGCTCGGCGAACGTGGGCGCGGCCGGCGACGTGGCGCTGTTCTTCGGCCTCAGCGGCACCGGCAAGACGACGCTCAGCGCCGACCCCGACCGCCGCCTGATCGGCGACGACGAGCACGGCTGGGCCGACGACGGCGTGTTCAACATCGAGGGCGGCTGCTACGCGAAGACGATCAACCTGACCCGCGCCGGCGAGCCGCAGATTTACGACGCGATCCGCTTCGGGGCGGTGCTGGAGAACGTGCCGCTGGTCCCGGCGACGCGGCAGCCGGACTACGCCAGCCAGGCGCTGACCGAGAACACCCGGGCGGCGTACCCGGTGGACTTCATCCCGAACTGCGAGCCGTCGGGCCGCGGCGGCAACCCGCGGAACGTGTTCTTCCTGACGTGCGACGCTTTCGGGGTGCTGCCGCCGCTGGCCCGCCTCACGCCGGCGCAGGCGATGGACTACTTCCTGTGCGGCTACACGGCGAAGGTGGCCGGCACGGAGGCGGGCGTGACGGAGCCGACGCCGGAGTTCAGCACGTGTTTCGGGAAGCCGTTCCTGCCGCTGCCGCCGCGGCGGTACGCGGAGCTGCTGCGGGCGAAGCTGACCGCGCACGCGGCGCCGGTGTGGCTCGTGAACACCGGCTGGACGGGCGGCCCGCCGGGCGTGGGGCGGCGGATGGCGCTGGCGCACACGCGGGCGCTGCTGAAGGCGGCGCTGACGGGGGCGCTGGCGGGCGTGCCGTTCGAGGCGGACCCGGCGTTCGGGCTGGCGGTGCCCACGCGCTGCGACGGCGTGCCGGACGCGGTGCTGCAACCGCGGCGGGCGTGGGCCGACGCCGCGGAGTACGACCGGCGGGCGGCGGCGCTGGCCGAGCGCTTCCGGGCGGAGGCGGCGAAGTACCAGTAGGCGAGCCGCCCGCGACTGCCAAAACCTGTCCTCCCACCCCGCCGCGCCGATTCGCCTTCCGCCGCCCACAACCCCGCGGTATAGCCCCCGGTTGCGTCCGCCGCGCGGACCGGAGGGAGTCCCGCATGACCGTCCGCGTGACGGCATTCGCCGCCGCCCCGTTCGCCGCCCTCCTCGTCGGGGCGGCCCTGCTGTTCGCACAGACCGACGGCATCCACCGCCACACGTTCGCCGGCCGCGACCCGGTCCTCGTCCGCGGCGACGCCAACGTCAAGGTCGAGGTCAAGGCCCACACCGTCTCCGACCAGGCGTTCAAGAGCCGGCCGACCAGCGAACACCTGCAGCTCGTCCTCGACGCCGCCACCGGCGACGCCGCGTTCGTCCACTACGGGTACGACACGCCGCCGGCCCCGGTGTCGCCGGCGCTCACGGCGAGCGTGTGGGTGAAGGCCACGCGGCCCGGCGTGCAGCTGCGGGCGCGCGTCGTGCTGCCGAAGGAGCGCGACCCCGCCCGGCCCGAGGCGCTGCTCACGTTCCTCGTCGTCGGCAAGAGCCTCGACAAGTCGCGCAGCTGGGACAAGCTCACCATCGAGAACGTGCCCGAACTGCTGGGCAAACACCTCCCCGCGGTGCGGGCGCGCGTCGGCCGCGAGGTGAACACCGAAGGCGCGTACGTCGACCGCGTCGTGCTCAACGTCTACACCGGCCCCGGCCCCGTGGACGTGTGGGTGGACGATTTGGAGATCGGCCCCGTCCGCGCCGCCCCGGCCCCGCTGGCGACGGCCCCCGGCGTGCCGACCGCGAACCCGAAGGGCCAGCCGCTGCCACTGCCGACGCCCGCCGGCCGGCTGCGGCAGGTGGAGCAGCGCGGCGGCCAGCTCCTCGTGGACGGCAAGGAACACTTCTTCCGCGCCATCCGCCACAGCGGCACGCCGCTCCACGTCCTCCGCGCCGCCGGGTTCGACGCCGTGTGGCTCCCCGCCGACTCGCCGCAGGCGCTCGTCGACGAAGCCGGCCGCGAGGGGTGGCTCGTCATCCCGTCGGCCCCGCCGGTGCAGGAGGCGCACGTCACGTCCGGCGCCGCCGACCCGCTGATCGACGCCTTCCGCCGCAAGTTCGTCGCGTCCAACGTGCTGTTCTGGGACCTCGGCGGCGGCCTGACCGACCGCGACGAGGCGAGGGTGAGCTGGTCGGCGCGGGAGGTGCGCCAGGCCGACCGCCGGCGGCCGCTCGGCGGCGACCTGTGGGACGGCTTCCAGGCGTACTCGCAGACGCTCGACGTGGTCGGCGCCCACCGCTGGCCGCTGTTCACCAGCCTCGAACTGAGCCGGTACGGCGACTGGCTGGCCCAGCGCCGGCAGCTCGCCGGGACGCGGCCGGTGTTCTGGACGTGGCTGCAGAACCACGTCCCGGACGGCAACCCCGCGGCCGACGCCGGCGCCGGCCCGCACGCCGAACAGGTGCGGCTGCTGGCGTACCTCGCCATCGCGTCGGGCTGCCGCGGCCTCGGCTTCTGGTCCGACCGCGCCCTCGCCGACGCCGAGCAGGGGCGCGACCGCCTCCAGGGTGTCGCCCTCCTGAACACCGAGCTCGACCTGCTCGACCGCGTCCTCACGTCGTCGAGTTCGACCAACGGCCGGGCGACGTGGCTGTACACCAGCCACCCGCACGTCCGCGCCGCCGTCATCCCCGGCCAGAAGGGGCTCCTCGTCGTGCCGATGTGGCTCGGGCCGGGCGACCAGTACGTGCCCGGCCAGGGGGCCGTCGCGGGGCTGAAGATCACGGTCCCCGGCGTGTCCGACGGGCACGACCCGTGGCTCGTCACCCCGGCCGGCGTTCACAACCTCGCCAACCGCACGAAGCGGACCACGTCCGGCACCGAGGTGACGATCGACGAGTTCGACACGGTCGCCCCGATCGTGTTCACCGACGACCTGGGGCCGCGCGGGCTGGTGGTGGAGTGGCAGGACCACGCCCGCCGGTACGCCAAGTCGAGCGCCCGGTGGGCGCTGGACCTCGCCGCCGCGAGCTACGAGAAGACCCGCGCCGTTCACCTCCAGCTGGCCGGCGTGGGCGTCACCGTGACGGACGGCGACCGACTCCTGGCGAAGACGCACGAGTACTACGCGGAGGCGCAGAAGCACTACCAGAACGAGGTGTACGACCGCGCCTACCTGGACGCCACCCGCGCCCTGCGGCCGCTCCGGGTGCTGATGCGGGCGCACTGGCAGCTCGCGGTCGGCACCCTCGACGTGCCGACCGCCAGCCCGTACGCGGTGAGCTACTTCACGCTGCCGAAGCACTGGGAGCTGGCGCGGCAGGTGCAGGCCGGGCGGCCGGCGGGGAACCGGCTGCCGCACGGCGACTTCGAGCTCGGCGCCGCGGTGCCGGCGTCCGGCGTGCCGGTGGCGAGCCTCCCCGGCTGGGCCGCCCGCACCGGCAGTTTGGAGAGCGACCGCGTCCGCGTCGCCGCGGGGATCGTCCCGTCGGACAAGCTCGAAGACGCGCCGCCGCCGCGGGTGACGCCGACGCAGGCGACGGGCCTGTTCGCCCCGAGCCGGCCGATCCCGCAGCCGGAGGAGGCCGTCCGGGCGGCGCCGACGCTCGGCAAGTCGCTGCTGAAGCTGGAGGTGCAGCAGCCGGCGCGGACGGACGCGAGCGGCAAGCCGTTCCCGTATCAGTTGCCGCTGGAGCGGACGTTCCTGGCGGTGGACAGCCCGGGGGTGCGGCTGCCGGCGGGGACGCTGGTGCGCGTCAGCGGGTGGGTGAAGGTGGCGGGTCCGATCGCCGGCACGGCCGACGGGGCGCTGCTGTACGACGACGCCGGCGGCGAGCCGCTGGGGGCGCGGGTGCTGGACACGAACGGCCGGTGGCAGCGGTTCCAGCTGTACCGGACGGTGCCGTCGTCGGGGCAGATCGGGCTGACGGCGGCGCTGACGGGCGTCGGCGTGGCGTGGTTCGACGACCTACGGGTGGAGCCGATCCTTGCCGGCGGCGCCGGCGGCGACGCGGTGCAGCCCGCGGGCTACCGGGGAGCGCCGGTCCAGCAGGCGAGCCGACCGCCGTAAGGGGCCGGGTGGCTCGCCGGGTGGTCGCGGTCACGGGATCAGTTTCAGCTTCTTCCGCAGCGTGCCGTCGCGCTCCTCCTCCGTGAGCGGCCGGAACTCCACCTGAACGTTCGGCAGCGCCGCCTTCACCGCCGCCACGTCCGCGGCCGAAATCTCCGTCGTGTTGATCGCCAGCACCTTGAGGTTCGGCAGCCCCCGCAGCGGCGCCAACCCCCGCGCCGTCAGCACCGCCTCGAACAGCTCCAGCCGCTCCAGTGACGGCATCTTCGCCAGCGTCGGCACGGTCGATTCGTCGAAGCTCGGCGGCTCGTTCTTCCCGTACCGCGGCAGCCGCTGACCGATCTTCAGGCTGGTGAGGCTCAGCTTCAACAAGTGGGCGTTGCCGGCCTGCGTCTGCGTCGTGTGCCAGGTGCTGAAGCCCTTCAGCTGCGTCACCTCGGCGAGCGCCGCGAGCGCCTCGTCGCCGGCGGTGCTGCCGGCGAAGGTGAGCCGTTCGAGCTTCGGCAGCGCCTTCAGGTGCGCCAGCCCGCGGCCGGTGAACCCCTTCATGTCCCACGACGGGTGGAACAGCGACAGCTGCCGGAGGCTGCGGAACTGCGCGAAGTGCTTGTAGCCGTCGTCCGTGAGGCGCGTCTGGTCGGTCGAGAGTTCTTCGAGCTCGGTGAGCCCCGCGAGGAGCGGCAGCGTCGCGTCGGTGACGCCCTTCCCCGACGTGCCGAGGCGCTTGAGCGACTTCGCGGCGCCGAGCGTGCGGAACTGCTCCGGCGTCAGCGCGTCCGTGTTCACGCTCGCCTGCGTGACGACGCCCTTCGTGACGGTCACCTTTGCCCCGATCGCTTCGAGCGCGGTCGGCGGGTCGGCGGCGACGGCGGCGAGTGCCGCGGACGCGAACGCAACGGCGAGGGCGGGTCGGAGCATCGGGCGGCCTCCGGGGAACGGCACGGATCGTTCTACGCCACCGGCGCGGGCCGAGTGCTGGCGAGGCACGGGTTCGCGGGCATCTGCTCGCGCCACCAGCGTGAACAGGGTTTGGACGCGGACGTGATCGCCACCCGCGACGGGCTCCGAGGAGGAAGGGGCCGAGCCGGCGAAGGCGGCGGCGTCGGGTACAATGGCGGTGGAACCCGAACACCGGGGGCGCGTGATGGACGGACAAGACGACCTGAGCTTCACGGGCCACGGACCGGCGTTCGACGACTTCGTGTCCCGGTTAGGGGTTGCGGGTGGGGAGTGGGCCCGTGATACCGACTATGAGGCGCGGCGGGCCAGGATCTTCGGGCGCCCGCTACCGGGCGTCCAGTTCACACACCACGACGATTCGGGTGTTACAGACGCGCTACTCCGGCTCGACCCGCGGAAGGTCGACGAATGGGACGTAAGTGTCGTCCCGGGTCGGGTGACAGACCCGTTCGGGCCGGACGACTGGAACCGACTGCTGTCAGCGTTCGCCGCCCATGCGGCCTCTCACGCACGGGCGGCGGGGTTGAAGATGATCGGACCCTGGCGCCGACCGATCGACCTGAGAGACTACACCACGTACACGACGGCCGCCCTTGCGGAAGAATTCCGCTCCTCGACCGACCCTGTGAACCTGTCCGCGGCTGACCTGGCTCGTTGGCGGGCGTTCACCATACTGGCGTACCGCGACGACCAGCCCCCGAACCGCGAGGTCATCCGCGACTGGCTCATCCAGCACGGGTGGGAACCGACCCGTGCAGCCACGCTGGTCGATGAGTACGGAACGGTCATGGACATCCTCAGCCAGTACCAGGAGGCCGCCCGGGTATGACGCCCGCCCTCCTCGCGTCGGCCTTGACCCTTTCGCCCCGGCCGGTGGTGTGCCTCGACACCTGTACGCTTTTCGACCTCGTGCGCACCATGACCGGCCACCCGAGTCGGGATCACGAGGCCGCGATCAAGTCGTCGGACCGGCCTCCGTCCCACGCCCGGCTCGTCCGAGACCTCGAAGCCGCAATC
>Ga0335394_10009005_pt1 | contig 11259 bp, 9 predicted proteins | sample MAT03_FD_205741 | JGI IMG/M metagenome (GOLD analysis project Ga0335394, IMG submission 205741) | Freshwater microbial communities from Lake Fryxell liftoff mats and glacier meltwater in Antarctica - MAT-03 (spades assembly) (version 2) ... | reverse complement strand
GCTTTTCACCGCCGCTTCGAGCTACAACGGCTTCGACAAGCGCCCCAGCCGCGAGGGCGTGGACCCGTCGTCCAAGGCGACAGGCTTTCTGGAAGCCGCGGCGAAGCAGGATTTCACCGCCCTTCGAGAACGTCACCTGCGCGACTACCAACCGCTCCGCCGCCGCGTCTCGCTCGACCTCGGGGCCGCCTCCCCGCAGAGCGCGCTTCCGACCGCCGAGCGCATCAAGCTTTTCTCCAATGGCAAGGATCCGTCGCTGGCCGCGCTCTACTTCCAATTCGGCCGTTACCTCATGATCGCCGGTTCGCGCCCCGGCACGCAGCCGCTGAACTTGCAAGGCCTCTGGAACCGCGAGACGATCCCGCCGTGGGCCAGCCAATACACGATCAACATCAACACCGAGATGAACTACTGGTGCGCCGAGACCTGCAACCTCGCCGACTGCGCCGAGCCGCTGCTGCGGATGATCCGCGAACTCTCGGTGGACGGCCGCCGCGTCGCGCGCGACATGTATGGCCGGCGCGGCTGGGTCGCCCACCACAACACCACGCTCTGGCGCGACGCCCAGCCGGTGGATAACTCCGCCGTCTCCTCGTTCTGGCCGATGGGCAGCGGCTGGCTCTGCCTGCATTTGTGGGAGCATTTCCAGTTCAGCGGCGACCGCGAATTCCTCGCCCGCGACGCCTATCCGTTGATGAAGGGGGCGTGTGAGTTCTACCTCGACTGGCTGGTGCCCGACACGCAGGGCCGGCTCGTCACGCCCGTCAGCACATCGCCGGAGAACACGTTCACCTACACAAACGCGGCCGGCAAAGTGGAGCGGTCAAGTGTCGCCACCGGCTCGGGCTGCGACCTGGCGATCATCCGCGAGTTGTTCCGGGACACACTCCGCGCCGCGGAGTTGCTGGGCGTGGACAAGGCCTTCCAGGACGAACTCGCCGCCAAGCTCAAGCAGCTCAAGCCCTACGAAGTCGGCTCCCAGGGACAGCTTCTGGAGTGGCAGGAGGAATTCACCGAAGCCGAGCCGACGCATCGCCACATTTCGCATCTGTTGGGCCTGCATCCGGGGAGCGAAATCACGCCGCGCGGCACGCCCGCGCTCGCCGCCGCCGCGCAGCGCACGCTCGAACTGCGCGGCGACGGCGGCACCGGGTGGAGCAAGGCGTGGAAAGTGAACTTCTGGGCGCGCCTCGGCGATGGCAATCAGGCCTTCAAGATGCTGAGCGAATTGATCGCCAAGTCCACGATGCCGAACCTCTTCGACACGCATCCGCCCTTTCAAATTGATGGCAACTTCGGCGGCACTGCGGGCATCGCCGAGATGCTCCTGCAAAGCCACTTCAGCCGGGCGGGTGACACCAACGCATTGGCCACGATCGAACTGCTTCCCGCACTGCCCGCAGCGTGGCCCGAGGGCTCCGTGACGGGGCTTCGTGCGCGCGGCGGTCTCACGGTGGACCTCGCGTGGCGTGGCGGGAAACTGGCGGATGGCAAATTGCTCCCGCAGCAGAGCGGCACGGTGGTTGTCCGTCACGGCGAACGCGAGACCCGCCTCACGCTCGGTGCCGGTCAGCCCGTGCAAATCGGCCCCGACCTCAAACCCCGCTAAAATCCGCCGCCTGCGTTATGAATCGTACCCAGCCCCAAACCACTCCCCGCCGCTCTTTCCTCGGCAAGCTGGCGCTTGCCTCTCTGGCCCTGGGTTTCGCGCCACCGTGGCGTGCCGCCGCGGCGGCCGGCGCGCGGCAGCAGCGCCAGGCGAATCTCACGTATCTTCGCGACACGGCCAGGCGGGTTCTGGACAGTGCCATAGTCCCGCCCAATGGCCGCCTTTCCGATGGCAAGATCAACCAAACCGGCCGCCAGCTTCACCTGCCCGGCGGCACTCTGACCTACTACCCGGCTCTTTGGATTCGCGACGCCGCGATGATGCTGGGCGGCGATTTCATTTCCGCCGCGGAGATTGCCGGCTGGGTGCAAGTGGTCGCGGCCTTCCAACCCGGCGTCGAAGGCTTGCACGAGGGGCGGGCCTGGGTTCCGCCGTTCAGCATCCCGGACCACGTCGGATTGGATGGCGTGGGCTTCTGGTATCCGGGCAGCAAAGCCGACCGGGCCAAGGGCATCTATGGCTTTCTCCCGCCGGCGGACAACGCCTTCTTCTTCGTGCAAATGGTCCACGCGCAGTGGCGGCTCAGCCACTCGCTGGACTTCTTCAACTCGAAGGTGCAAACGGCTTGGGGCGCACAGCGGCTCGGTGAAGTCTGCGTGCGCGCCTTCGATTCTGTCGCGGTGGACCAGCAAACCGGCCTGGTGATCTGTGAAGCCGCCGAGGGCCGGACGCGCGTGGACTGGGGCTTTTGCGACGCGATCCGCAAGACGGGTCTCTGCCTCATGCCCTCGCTGCTGCGCTGGCGGGCCGCACAGCAACTCAGCGCAGTGCTGAAGGCCAATGGCGAGGCGGCTGAAGCCCAGCGTCTCCGGGCCGAGTCGAAGAAGATTCAAGCGGCCTTGGTGCCCACGTTCTTCCACGCCTTGCCCGACGCCGGAGGCCGGAAGACCGCTTGCCTGCTCTCGGCGACCGGACTCGGCCGCAAGGACGACCTGTGGGCGGCGGCGTTTGCCGTCTGGCTCGGCGTGCTGCCGCGAGACGTGGAGCGCCCCATCGCGCGGCATCTCCTGGCGCTCTACGAATCCGGCGAGGCCGTCTTTGAAGGGCAGGTGCGCCACCTTCCGCCGACCGGCGAGTTGGGCGGGCACTGGGAACAGTCGCTCTGTCCGCCGGAGGAGTACCAAAACGGGGGTTTCTGGGGCACGCCGACAGGCTGGTTCATCACCGCCTTGCGCCGGGCCGATTCGGAAGCGGCAGATCAGTTGCTCGCCAAATACGTTGCGCACCTGCGCGCCAATGAAGCGCAGGGCGCCCCGTGGGAATGGATCAATCCCACGCTCAAGAAGCGCGTGAATCCGCTTTATGCTTCTTCGGCCGGCCTGGTTTACCTCGCCCTGACGAGCCGCTGAGCCGACGCGGTTTGTCGTTTTGGCACGTCAGGCAGTAGCGTAGTTTCCCGCCCATGATTACGCGCTACTCCCGCCCCGAAATGCGGGCCATCTGGACCGACGAAAACAAACTCAAGATCTGGTTGCAGATCGAACTCCTTGCCAGCGAGGCGCTGGTGAAAGAAGGCATCGTGCCGGCCAAGGACTTCGCCAAGATTAAGGCTGGCTGCGACCAATGGTTCGCCGACCTGCCCGGCCTCGTCGCGCGCCAGCGCGAGTTGGAAAAAGTCCTCAACCACGACGTCATCGGCTTCACCACCGCCGTGGCCGAGGTCATCAACGACGACGCCAGTCGCTGGTTCCACTTCGGCCTCACCAGCAGCGACGTGGGCGACACCTGCTACGGCGTGCAGATGGTCCAGTCGGCGGACATCTTGATTGCCGACGTGAAGAAAGTGCGTGAGTCCATCGCCAAGCGCGCGAAGGAACACAAGTTCACCCCGTGCATCGGCCGCAGCCACGGCATCCACGCCGAGCCGACCACCTTCGGCCTCAAGCTGGCGCTCATGCACGACGAGTTTGGCCGTGCCCTGCGCCGGCTGGAAACCGCACGCGAAGTCGTCGCCGTCGGCAAATTATCCGGCGCCGTCGGCACCAGCGCGCACTTGTCTCCGCGAATCGAGGCGGCCGTCTGCAAGAAACTCGGCCTTCGCCCCGCGCCCATTGCCACTCAGGTTATCCAGCGCGACATCCACGCTGAATTCCAGACCACGCTCGCCCTCGTCGGCGCGAGCATCGAACGCTGGGCCGTCGAGTTCCGCCACCTCCAGCGCACCGAAGTCCTCGAAGCCGAAGAGCCGTTCACGGCCGGCCAGAAAGGCAGCAGCGCCATGCCGCACAAGCGCAACCCGATTACCTGGGAACGCCTCAGCGGCCTGGCCCGCGTCCTGCGCGGCAACGCCCTGGCCGCGCTGGAAAACGTCGCCCTCTGGCACGAGCGCGACATCAGCCACAGCAGCGTCGAGCGCATCATCTTCCCCGACTCCTGCACACTGCTGGACTACATGTTCGGCCTGCTCACGCGTCTGATGGACGGACTCGCCGTCTATCCCGAGAACATGAAGCGCAACCTCGGCCTGAGCCTGGGCATGTGGAACAGCCAGACCGTCCTGCTCGCCCTCATTCGCAAGGGCCTTACCCGCGAAGTCGCCTACAAGCTCTGCCAAGACGCCGCGATGAAAACCTGGGAAGTCAAACACGCCGGCCGCGACGACGCCAATTTCGTCGAACAACTCAAAGCCGACCCCGCCGTGGCGAAACACTTCAAAGCGGGCGAACTGGAGAAACTCTGCTCGCTGGACTTCCACTTCAAGGAAGTGAACCGCCGGTTCAAGAAGCTGGGGCTATGAGCACATCAGCAGATCAATCTGGCCGCCCCGCCCTCCTATCTGCCCCACGGTGCCCAGCGCATGATTCTGCGCACGGCGCGCACTGGCCCGCACGCCGGCTCCCGTTTCTGGGGTGCGCTGCCTACCCCAACGGCAAAGCAGCCTGGCCAGCCAGTCCTTGACCTGCGCCGAAGCGCCGCCATAACCGGCTTGCCTCCCGAGGGGCGGCTTCCGTAACGTTTCCCCACGATTGCCGATGGAACTGAAAGACCAAGCACCCGTGGCCACGCTGGCCCGCAAACTGGGCGACCCGGCCCACGTGTCAGGCTTGGCCATTCGGCTGGCCCGCCTGAGCCGGTCCGGGGACCGCTTGCCAGAATGGCTGCTGAAGATCGCGGTGGAACGGGGCGCAAAACACTACCAGCGGGAGTTCGCTCCGGCACTTCCGCCGGATAACCCGGCGATTTCCGATGAAGAAATCGGGGTCGCCCTTTGCCTGGGGCAGCACCATTACAGCTTGGACAACTTGCGCGCGGCCGCGCAGCTCCTGAGCTCCCCGAACGTAGATGCGACCCTGCTTTGCCGGCTGGCGATCATGGAACGATGCGAACCGGTGCTGCTCCACGTCGCGCGGATGGCGGAGCGTTTCGCCCCCGCTTTGGAACCATGGGCCAGCTTGCGCCATCACCTGCGACCCCGCCTCGTCCCGCGTACGGATGCCCTGCCCCACTGGACGCGCCTCGTCAGCCATACGGGCATGACGCGGCACGGCGGACCACCCCGAACCGACTGGCTCTGCCGCCATGAATAATCCGCTACGCATCCTTCAGACCCTCGACCGCCACCTGGCCGCGCCCGCGGAAATCACCCTCTTCGGCCGTGCCGCACTGGCGCTCGGCTACGCCGCGAGTCCCGCCGCTTTCGCCGCCACGCTCGACGTGGACGCGATCCTCCCGCTTATGTGGCTGGCGGCCGGAGACAAAAACCTGGACTTCTGGGAGGCTCAACAGCGCACCAACGCCGAACTTGAACCGGAAGGTCTCTACCTCACGCACCTGTTTCGCGAGTTGGAGGTCATTCTCACCCCAGACTGGTTGAACCGGCGCGTCCGCATTTCGCTGCAGCTTCGGCATCTGGCGGTGTTCCGCCCGGCCACGCTCGATCTCATCCTCACCAAGATGGCGCGGGGCGACGAAAACGACCTGGCCGACATCGGGTTTCTGCTGACGCGCGAACCGCTGAACGCCGAGCAACTACGCGCCGCATTCGCCCGCGCCCGCGTGCCCGACATACCAGAAACTCAGGCTCTTTTCCGCGCCGCTCAACCCCAAGTTCTGGCGCTGGCAAAGCCTCAAGGACACACGCCAGCCGCCTCCTGAAGGCCACTCTCTGCCATGCCAACAGCCACCAGCAACACCGAAGCCTTCACCCACGACGTCCTCCTCAGCCACAGCGCGAAGGACAAGGCGGTGGTGCGCGCCTCCTCCCTCTCCGCCTCGATTGGGGAGAGGGCCGGGGTGAGGTGTCGAAGTCCCCATTTGGCGGAGCGGTCGCGCGGCGAAGACCATTCTTCATTCGGACTTCGGACTTCGGATTTCGGATTTGCGAAGCCTGGCCCGTTCCGGTTTCGCGACCCGCTGAACCAGGAGCGCCGCTTCATTCCCCTGCGGCTCGCCACCCTGCGCGACACGCTGCTGCCGAAGCTGCTGAGAGGGGAACTGCGGCCTTGGAACAGTTGACCCAGCAAGAGGAATCTTATGCCAGACGACTTATCTCCACTGAAAGAACCCACCTTCGCCACGGCGCTAAACGATCTCGATGACCTCCTGACTCCAAGCGCCAAAGCGTTCCTGATAGGCGCGGGTTGCAGCAAGTGTGCGGGTCTGCCCCTCACAGCAGATCTCACGACCAAAACCCTTGTGAGTGGAAAGTTGAGTGCGACAACAAAAACAATCCTCACGGCCATCCAAGGACTGTTCGCCGGTGCGAAGGCCGCGAATATCGAGGACTACTTGAGCGAGTTGGTCGATCTGGTCGCAATTGCCCAACGGCGTGGAGTTCGTGGCGCAGCGACCAACACGGCCACGCTCAACGGAGTAGATTATACGGCCAAGCAACTCAAAGACGCGGTAGTTGAAATCAAGGATGCGATTGCCGAGGTGATTGATGTCCCCGTGAAGATGGAAGTCCATTGGGAGTTCATCAAAGCGGTGCATCGGACTTTGCGACCGGGCAGAGCGGCAGCAACGCGACCTGTCGATTACCTCATCCTGAACTACGATACGCTCATCGAAAGTGCGCTCGCGCTTCAGAAGCTGCGCTACGCCGACGGAATGAATGGAGGCAGCAGCGCTTGGTGGGACATGGAAACTTTCGAAGCAGTCGGACTTGCCGCCCGCGTCATAAAACTTCACGGCTCGGTTGATTGGAGTGAAATGCCTGGCGATCCACTCCCACGGAGGATTGATAAGAAGCTGACTCTACCAGCCGGGCACGACCAGAAGGTTCTGATCTGGCCTGCCTCCACGAAATACCGGGAAACGCAACGAGACCCTTATGCTCAGTTATCAGGCCTTGCTTGTCGCGCCCTTCGCCCACAGTCCGGCACGCAAACGGTGCTGACTGTCTGCGGATACAGCTTTGGCGATTCTCACATAAACATCGAAATCGAGAAAGCGCTTCGTGAATCAAAAGGCGAGTTGACGATCGTTGTATTCACTTTCGACGAAGAACCGACCGGTGACCTCAAGCGGCTCCATGAGGACAAAGAAATCACCGACCAAATAAGAATCTATGCTCGCAAAGGCTTCTTCCACGGGGCGACCGTTGTGAAGTCCGCTGACGACCTGCCGTGGTCGCAATTTGAAAACATTACCCGCCTACTTGGAGGCGAACGATGACAACTGAATCACACAATCCGAACGATCCCCTAGAGAACCTCGCTATCGGGACGATCATCGAAGTCGATGGCTCCCATATCGTCGCAGAACTGAAGCCAGGCATCACCGAACTCTCGCGCATCTTCGGGGGCGATACCTACCCCATCGGGCAGTTTGGTTCTATCGTGAAGATCCATTTTGGCCGGAGAATCATTTTCGCTTTCGTCGGGCGCCTCCGAATGAAGGCGGAATACGAGCTTGAGCGTGGCATTGCACCTCAAGCGGCAAGTGACGAGCGGGTAATTGAAGCAGACCTCTTCGGCGAAGGTGAATGGCTACGGGACGCGACCGTTGCCCCGGCTAGTTGGGAGCTGAAGTTCGACCGGGGCGTTGCAACGTATCCGCTCCCGCAACAAACCGTTTACCTCACGCCTAAGCGCGAGCTTCGCTTCATTTACGGTCACGGTAAAGGCCCATCCGTCCATCTTGGCGAACATGTCGGGACCGGCGGAACAAAGTGCTATGCCGCGATGAATGAACTGCTCGGAAAGCACACAGCGATTCTCGGCTCCACTGGAGCAGGAAAGTCGGGAACCGTTGCGGCGGTCCTACACAGTCTGCTCGAATGGGGTGCCGAAGCAGGCTTGGCGAGTTGGAAGCCGCGCATCGTTGTGCTCGACCCTCACAATGAGTATGCAAAGGCGTTCAAGGACCAGCATATCCGGCTCTCAACCGATAAAGGCAGCCTGAAACTACCTTATTGGCTCCTGAATTTCCAAGAGACGGTTTCGCTCGTTATCGGGAAGACTGAATTTGTCGCTACGTCGCAATCGAACATCGTAAAACTTGCGCTGTTGAACGCCCGTAGCGCGGCAGCTCCAACGCTTAAAATCGACCTGACAAAGCAGCCCCTGACGGTTGATTCACCGACCCCGTATTCAATTCAGAAGTTCAAAGAAGAGGTCAATGCGCAGCGCCCACCAGGTAAGGACAAAAAAGAGCAGGAACCATTTAACTCTGTAATTAACAAGCTGGAGACCTTGGAACGCGACAGTCGGATGAGTTTCATGCTGGCTCCATGGGATGAAGCTACCGACGAGTTTGCGTCGGTGCTCTCGCAGTTCGTTGGTGATGACAAGCCGGTGCGGATTGTCGATCTATTGGGCGTGCCAAACGAGGTCGCTGGGATTTGCAGCGCCGTCATCGCCCGCACTTTGTTCAATCTAAAGGTGTGGCAGACTACTGAAGAGCGTGAACGCGACCCGGTGTTGCTCGTATGCGAGGAAGCCCATCGTTATGTGCCGAATCGTGGCGAAGCCCAATACGAAGCCGCTCAGGAGGCAATTCGCAGGATCGCCAAGGAAGGTCGTAAGTATGGAATCGGCTTGCTTCTGGTTTCCCAACGCCCAAGCGAGGTCGAAGCAACGGTCCTTTCACAATGCAATAGTTGGATCATCCTTCGCATCACCAACGAGGCGGATCGTGAGCATGTCCGGGCCATTCTTCCCGACTCGATGGCTGGGCTTACGAAGATGCTTTCTGGGCTGAGACGACAAGAAGCAATTTTCGTCGGACAGGCGGCAATACTTCCATCAAGAATTCTAGTTCGTTCGCTTTCGACGGACCAACTGCCACGTTCTAACGACATTGATTTCAATAAGGGCTGGCAGGGGCCAGCCATGACCGCAGCAGAACTTGGGGTCATTGCGAACAGGTGGCGTTTCCAGCTGAGATGAGCCTCAACGAATCCACCGTCGAAGACGCCGTCCTGACGTGGTTCGGGGAACTGGGCTATGCGGTCGGCCACGGGCCGCAGCTCGCGCCCGGTGAACCGGCGGCGGAGCTGAATTCGTTTGGCGAGGTTGTGCGGGCGAGACGCTTGCGCGAAGTCGCCGGCGGGTGGAGGAACTCCAGGCGTACTATCTCGCGAAACTCAAGGCCAACGGCCTGCCACAAGCCAGCCCAGGGCAAGCGAGGCACGAGCGCCGCCCTGGGTAAGAAACGACATAATGCGCAAGCCCTGAAAGGGCGGCACACGGAACGCCCTCGGAATGGTGTCGCCCCTTCAGGGCTTTGACCATCGCAGCACGTTTCCCAGGGCGTTGCCCTGGGCTGGCTTGTGGACGGGCCTTTGGCGCTCTCCGGCGATGTGACCAGCGGCGCGGTGCGCAGGCAGGGGAGGAACTGGAGCGGACGATCTTCAGGCCAACGGCCTGCGACAAGCCAGCCCAGGGCAAGCGAGGAACGAGCGCCGCCCTGGGATCTGCCGGACAAAATGGAAACAAGCCCCAACGGGGCGCGACAAACCGCGCTTCAATCCCACACGCATCGTTCATCCATCTCCACGCCATGTTTCCGGCACAGCGCCCGAAACTCATCTTGATACGACACCGCGCAATGATGCTCTTCTTGCGTCGCGAATAGGCCCGGACTTGCTCGACATTCGATTGGCTGACGGAAAATGAGCCGTATCCACCTTGCCAATAGAAGTCCCGATAAGCAGCTCCCTGTTCCTTCATCCATTTCCAAGCATTGCCCTTTGCCGCCTCGACCAAGCCCGCGATGGTGACGGTGCGGGAAAGGTTGCAGAGGATGTGGACGTGATCTTCCACGCCATTGATGAGGATGGGCTCGCACCCGATGTTTTGCAGGACGCCCGCCATGTAGGCGTGCAGCCGGGCGCGAAGTTCCGGGTCTTTGAGAAAAGGAACGCGGTTCTTCGTGCTGAAGACGACATGCAGGACGACGCGGGCGAGGGATTGTGGCATAACGGAGCAGGATTGTGACGCCCCGTTGGGGCTTTGCCGATTCCATATTTCCAGACCCAGGGCGGCGCTCGTTCCTCGCTTGCCCTGGGCTGGCTTGTTGCGGGCCTTTGGCCCTACGGCACCAGGCATCATCTGCGTGGGCTGCGAGCAGCGGGTGCCGCTCTGGGATGAGATGGAGCAGTGTTTCGCCAGCCCGGAGATTCAGCAGCGGGTGCGCGATACGCAGGAGGAGTCCGCCATCAAGCTGAGCAACCAGAGCACGGAACGCGCGCTGGTGGGCGAGGTCATCTCCACCGTGGCGCTCGCGGATCAGATCAGCCGGGAGTTCAATGTGAGCGACCAGGGCATCGACATGGAGATTGAGTTCAATGACGACGCGCACGATGCCACCGGCGCGAAGCTCTACCTGCAACTCACGTCGGGCGATTCCTACACGCGCAAGCGCCGGGGCGACGGCGCGGAAATCTTCATGCTCAAGAAGTCGCGTCACGCGGAATATTGGATGGCGCAGGCGTTCCCCGTGCTGCTGGTGATCCGCAATTCCGATGGTGAAGTCCGCTGGATGGAAGTGCGCGACTGGCTGAAGCGCGCGAGCGACAACGGGAAGAAGGCGGTGAAGCAGATCGTCTTCGAGGGTGAGCGGTTCGACGTGATGAGCGTGCGGCGGTGGTGAGAGACGGTGCTGGGCGGGGACGCAGCGCGGTAGCGTGTGGCGGGGTTCGCCCGAGAGGAGGCTTCGCACCGCACCGGCAAGAAAGCCTTTGCCACTATCCTTTTGCCTGCCCATGCCTCCCGCCATTACTCTCGCCGCATGGCTTGGCGTATTCATGACAGCGTAGTCCGGGGTGAGCTTGACAACCGGGTGAAAGACATCGTCCGCGGGCGAATCTGGCTCGAAGGCCGCGCGGAGCCGGTGGTGCTCGAATTGCAGGGCAACGCCCATCCCGATCTCGCCGGCTGTTTGCTCACCTTCAGCAATCCCTTGCCCCGCCGCAAAGATCCCGGCCTCGATTCGCTTGGGGCCACCCAGCGAGGCAGCATTGGCGACCTGACCGCGTCGCGGAAGGTGCGCGTGTTCGACGTGCCAATTTCCGAAGCCTTGGAAATGATTGATCGCAAGGAGAAGCCGCCGGAACACCTGGCCAACTGCCTCTATCTCGAGTGGTTCAGCGAAGCCAACGGGCGCGTCGTCATCGAAAGCACCGACTACGCGCTGGCCATTTCCGC
>Ga0335394_10009001_pt1 | contig 11260 bp, 20 predicted proteins | sample MAT03_FD_205741 | JGI IMG/M metagenome (GOLD analysis project Ga0335394, IMG submission 205741) | Freshwater microbial communities from Lake Fryxell liftoff mats and glacier meltwater in Antarctica - MAT-03 (spades assembly) (version 2) ... | reverse complement strand
CGACTCCAAGGCGCGCACCAGATGGCCCGCCCCTGCTGCTGGCTCCCAGACCAGCCCAGCGGGCAGGTAGGGCAGGAGCGGATCAAGCGCATAGGCAGGGGTGTAGCAGCGGTCGCGCGGGTCGCTGGCGTGCGGATCAATAGGTTGTGTGGTGCTTTTACGCTTTGCCATCGTCGCCCCCTCGCTTGCGTTGCCCGCCGCGTGGGCGGCGCGGCGCCCCGGCCTCCCGCACGACCCGGCGGATCACCTTGGTGTTGATGTGCCAGCGCTGGCATATCGCTGCCAGCGGCGTGGCGTCGGCGTAGGACTGCGCAATCAGCGCGTCTTGGGCGGGCGTGGTGGCGCGGGCGGCGGGGCGGATGGTCATAGCGTCACCTGTTGAAGCGTGAGCGCCCACACCCAGGGGTTGCGCTCCCAGCTGTAGCCGCGCTTGGCGTTGATTGCGTTCCAGAGCGCGGCAAACGTGTGTCGCTCTACGCCTTCGGCAGCCTCATCGGGCTCGCTGATGTCCTGAATGCGCTCCACGCGCACGTCCGTGATCTTCAACGTGATCCGACTGAGCGCACGGGGCATGAAGATTGACGGCCTCCAGATGATCCCGTTGCGATCATCGGTGGCGCGGTAGGTGTGGGCGGTGCCGTCCCCAAACTCGCCCGCGATCCCCCACGTCTCGCGCACCCACAGCAGATCGCCGGGGGCGCCGTAGCGGCAAGGCAGCGGGCGCCCGTGGACATCCTCCCAGCCTGCGAGCCCCCAGCGCAACCGGGCATCTGGCTGCGGCGTAATCACGCGCCGCGTCTGCGTTTTCGCGCCACTGAGGATGGCGCGCACCATCGGGCCGCTGAACAAGATCGGGCGCGTGCGCGCGGCGGGGCGGATGCTCATGGCGCCACCTCTACAATCTTCATCGCTAGGCCCGCCAGCGCCAGCGCGTAGGCGTCGGCCTCGTCCTCGGAGAGCAGCACGGCACTGCCGTTGCGCCATACTGCCTTGCTGCGCAGCACCGCCGCCGCACCAGGCAGCCCGAGCCGCCGCGCCGCCTCTTCCACCATCTCAGCCTTCGTGGCGCCGCCGTCATCGCACAGCGCCCGCTTTGCCGCCGTGGGCGCCACCTCGACCCACAGCGCCTGCCGCGTGCTCAAGACGGCCAGCACGGCGCCGCTTACCCGCGCCTGCGGGATGACGGCCTTGGCAAAGCGCGCCACCGGGCTTTCGATGACGACCAATGCGGGGCGTAGCCAGTCAAGTAGCTCCTGCGTGCGGCACACGGCAGACGCACAGCGGGCGGCAATGTCGCCTTCAAGCGTGTGCGCCCCGTAGCGCTTCCCGTCGGCGGTGGCGTAGCCGATACATGTGCTGGACATGTCCATGCCGAGCACGACCATTGTGTGCCTCTGTGGCTGTGTGTGCGGGCTTCTGCTGCGTGCGGCGCCCCGCAGGGCGGCGTAGGGCGCCGCATCGTCCTGCGGCACGCCAGCGGCCCGCAGGCGGGCGAGGATAGCGGCGGCGTCGCCGGGGTCAATGCGCGTCATCGTCAATGGCCTTCCTTAGCCTCTCGGCGTACTTCTGCGCAGCGCTTAGATCGCGCTGCGCGGTCACGAGGTGTAGCTCGGCACGCCGCACGCGCTTGGTGGCGGCGGCTAGGCCGGCGGTGGCCGCCATGAACTCGCGTAGAGCGGCGGCGCGCCAAGGGCTGTCGTTCATCGCGGCGCCTCTTTTCGGCGCCCGCGATACGGCTGGCGGATCGGCGGGGTCGGCTGATCGGCGTAATCTGTGGAGCCGTGGTAGCGCCATAGGTGGCGCCACAGACTCCCGTAGCCCAGCGCGTGCGCCTGGCGGGTGGCGAGGCGCCTCGTGTGCGCGGCGTAGGGCAGCGAGCGCGTGCGCTGGCCTTGCGGCCAAGTGGAGCGGCGGATAGTTGTCATCACGTTGTCTCCTCAATAATGCCTGGCGCCGCGTCGGGCAGGCCGAATGTCTCAATGACAGCCTCCACCGCCCGCGTCGAGCTCCACGGGCGATCATCGGGGCCGTTGCTCGCCTTAAGGCGGCCGTAGGTGCCGCACGCGAGCGCACCCAGGTCTTCGAGGATGGAGAGCCCCGCCCAGAGCGAGAGCCGGTAGCGCAGGCAGATCATCACGATCTGCCAAAGCCTGATCTTGCCATTGGCGGCGTCCTTGTACGCCTGGACATCGGCGGCCATCGCCGCGCCGTGCGCCACCGCGAGCGCGCGCAGTTCGGCGTAGTACGGGGCGCCACGACGCGCGTAGGGGCGCAGGCGGGGGAGAGCGGGCGGATTACTCGTCATCGTCAATGGCCTTCCTCAGCTTGGCCTCGTACTTCTGCGCGAACCGCAGTTCGCGCAGCGCGGCCACGAGATGCAGGCGCGCGAGCCGCAGCGCCTCGACGGCGGCGCGCACATCGGCGGTGGCGTGCGCCAGCTCGTTGAGGGTGGCGGCGCGCGATGTGTCGGCGCTCATAGCGGCGCCTCTGGGGGCGGCCAGCTGCTTGCATTGCGGCTCGGGCGCCAGCCATGCAGGCGGCGCATGATCTCAACTTCGCTCAGGTCGGTGTCAAGCTGGGCGGCCACGAGGCGCACGATGCGCGCAAACGCGGCACGCTTATGCACATCGAAACCGGCCACGTTCAGCGTGATTGCATTCTCATCATCATCAGGCAGCATGGCGTTTGCTCCAGTTAGCCGTAAGCTGTGCTAAGGCCACGGCCTTCGCGGCTTCGATATGGGCGGCGGCGGCGCGGTAGTCGGGCGTGTCGGCGGCGAGGCCAGCGGCGCTATACGCGGCTTGGTAGAGGCCACGGGCGCAGGCGAGGCGGAGGGCGGGCCAGTCAATCGGCGGCATGGGCGAGCTCCAAACAACGCAGCAGATGCGGCAGTGCAAGGTCATTCCATACCCGCTCCTCGCGGTCAAGCGCGGCGTCGTGCGCGTGCGCTGCAACCGCGTGCGCGACCTCAGATAACGCGCTACACCGTTGCAGCCCGGCGGCGACGCTGGCGGCTTGCATGACCGCGAGCAGCCCAGGACACGGGCCGCGCAGCGCCTCAGCAAGCACCGCATCTACGAGGCAGGCGGCGCGCTCGTACCCGTCTACCGCGAGCGTGGCGGCGCGCTGGCGCTGCGCGGGGGTCACATTGGCAAGCGCGGCAACCGCGATGCAGCGGGCGACGGCGGCGGCCTCGGCGACGGTGGCATCCTGTACCGCAAGGGCATTACGCAGCATGGCCCATCCCTTCCCGGTGGCGTTGCGCAAGGCTATGAAAGCGCGTGGTGCGCGAGTCAAAGCGAAAGTCCACGCGGGTCAACGGCCCCTCGCGGTGCTTAATAATGTGCAGTTCAGTAATGCCCTGACGCTCGGGCGGGCGGTAGAGCCCCCAGATGTTGTCCGCCGCCTGCTCAATTTCGCCCGACTCGCGCATATCCGAGAGCACAGGCGGGCGGTCTTCCGCGTCGCGGCTAATCTGCGCCAGCGCGATGACGTGGATGTGCAGCTCACGCGCCAGATCCTTCAGCCCGCGCGCCACGGACGCTACCTCAAGGTAGCGCTTTTCGCGCGCGGCGGTCGGGTCGCGCACCAGCTGGAGATAGTCTACGAACAGGCAGGCCATCGGGCGAGCGGTGTGCAGGCGCCGCGCCTGGCTGGCAAGCTCGTAGAGCGTGATGCCCGGCGTGTCGTTGATGCTCATCGCCCGCTCGCGCAGCGTGCCCATCGCCCCCATGACGGCCGCAAGCGACGACTCTGGCAGCGGGCGCCCGCTGCGCAGTCGGCGCGTCTCTACGCCGCTGTACATGGCAATGGCGCGATGCCCAAGGCTCTTGTCGCCCATCTCTGCGGAGAATGCGCCGACGTGGTGGCGCTGGGCCGCGAGAGAGTCCATCAGCGAGAGCAGCATGGCCGTTTTCCCGACTGCGGGGCGGGCGGCCAGGATGGTGAGCTGATCCGGGAAAAGGCAGGTTATGGCCTCGTCCAGATCCGGGTAGCCGGTGGCGAGCCCATCCGGCGCCCCCTCGCTCTGCGAGCGCTCCACATCGCTGTAGATCTCGTCAATGATATCGCCCATCGTGCGCCACGCGCGGCCCGTGTCGGCCTGCCGTGTGACCGCAAAGAGCGACTTTTCAGCGATGGAAAGCGTCTCGCCAAGCGGCCGCGCTTGGTCGTAGCCCTCGGCGGAGATCTGGCCGCCGGTGACAATCAGGCGCCGCCGGATTGCCGCCGCGCGCACGATCCCGGCATAGTGCTCCACATGCGCCGCCGAGGGAACCTCGTTGGAAAGCGAGACCAGCAGCGAGAGGCCGCCGACCAGATCGAGGTGATCGTGCCGCCGCAGCTCGGCGGCAACGGTGGCGAGGTCGGGCGGCTCACGGCGTCGGTAGCAGGCCAGCATGGCCGCGTAGACGAGTGCGTGCTGCTCCAGATACCAGTCGGCGTCGCTCAGGCAGGCCGCCACCGACACGATGGCCTCGCGGTCTAGCAGGATGGCACCGAGGGTTGCCCGCTCGGCGGTAAGGTCATACGGAATCGGGCGGTCCATAGCGTGGCTCCTAGTGCGGGCTTGTCGGGGCGGGCGTCTCGCGCCAGTTGCGCCAGCTCCGCATAATCTCGACCGCCCGCGCCCGGCTTGCTGGGGTGGCAGCGTCGGCGCTCTGCGCATCCGCAGCGGCGCGCTCAGCTTCGGCGGCCTCGCGGGCCGTGTGCGCTTGCTGGGCCTGCCACCAGGGCAGGAACTGCGGCCACGCTTCGTATACCTGTCGGGGCATGGGCGGGTTTAGCGGGCGACGCTCTTTGGCCGCCGCTGAGCCCGCCGGGGAGAACTTTTTAAACCAGGCCCAGAAGCCTTCCAGTTGGGCGGGCGTGGCGGCAAACTCTGCCCACAGGTTTCGAGCAATCGTGTACACGCCCATCGCCCGCCGCCCCTTCAGCGGGCTCTTCGTAAGCTCAAACAGCGCCGGATAGAGTGCGCGGGACTCGTCTCCCGCAACCGTTCGCACACGCCGAGGCTTTGGCGGGGAGGGGGGCGGCGCAACGGGGGGAGGGGCTTCGGGCATGCCGTCAAGGGGCATCTGATTGTCGAAGGCTAGTTCCGTGTTTCCGGATTTCCGGAAGTCCGGAAGTTCCGGCGTGCTTTCAACAGCATGCTTCTGAGTCTGATCCGGAGTCTTATATGCATGTTGTCGAATGTCTGCCGGAACTTCCGGACTTCCGGAATTACGTAAATACGTAAAACCGGAAAAGTTAATGAGTTCCCAGGCGGAACTAGACGCCTTACGGGCTAAGTTCCGCGCCTTTAGCTCCTCACGGACGCGATAGGCGTTGTCACGGCCCATGCCCGCGTCGCGCAAGTCCTGAATGGTGAATGCGCTTCGGCCCGTTGCGAGCAGGAACGCGATGGCCCCGCGCGCCTCAGCAGTCAGATGCGGGTCTCCAAAGGTGATCGGCGAAGGTTCCATGCGTCCTACCATGCCCGGCGGTGCTTGTGGCCGCCGGGCGCTACAAACGAATGTTAGGCGCCGCCCTCGCCGCGTAGGCCGCGCGAAGAGAGACGCGGGCCGCCGCTCTCTGGCTCGGCGGCATAGTCTGCCGCCCACGCCTGAATGCTCGGCCAGTCGGCCAGCGCGGCGGCGTGTAGCGCCTCGGGGCGCCAGAGCCCGCGCAGATAGTCGGCGTCCACCTCGGCGGGGTGCGCGCAGCGGAACGGTGTCACGGTCGCGGTGTCGCCTTTGCCCCACTCCTGTTCATCGGCGGCGCAGAACAGAAGCGCCACCTCGTGCAAGTCAACGGGCGCCGGGTGCTTTGCCCGGTCTACGAGGCCGTCCGCAGCCACGCAGGCGGCGCCGTGCGCCACCAGGCAGGCGAGCAGCACGTCCGTCATGCGCGAGTGCGTGGTGAGCTGCACAGGCGCCGTGTAGCCCGCCCGAAACAAGTAGCTGATGTAGCCACGCACCGCGAGCTTGCTTTTATCACCGTCGGGCCAGCGCGCCCCGAGCCCGGCGTCGGCAGTGAGCCCCGCCTGCTGGAGACAGCCGCCCATCGTGGTGGCGGGCGGGCCGCTCGTCACCGGGTGGAAGCTCAGTTCCTCGCCAAGAAACCAGTGCGGCACAATCGTGCCGCCTTCCCTCTGGTGCTTGATCTCGATTCGGGTCGTCCCCAGTTCGTACAGAACGGCGTCAAGCTCGCCATCTTTGCCAATCTCGATATGAAAGCCCACCAGGGGGATAAAGCGCCCCGTGCCGAGCGTCGTGCGGGCCATCGTTTTCCCGTTGGCCCACTGGAGGGTGGCGGCGTCCACCGCCACCCGTGGGATCGTCCGTCCGATACTCATCGCGTTGTGTCCTTGCTATTCGTTGCGTTCTGTTTGCCCCAGGCCCGCGCCATGTCGTCACCACCACGGCATACCGCCGCTGGCTACAACTCCCGGCCCCCTCGCGTCGTGGCGATGGCCTCTTTGTCTGGCGTTGCGTCTCCTGAGCGCCTATGCGGTTGTACATGTACGCGGGTCGGGCCTTAGCGGGGCAGCGTTTACTTTTCTGTAGATCGCCCCGTCGCGGGCCGGTGGCGCCTGGCATTGCCCAGCCAGGCAGAGGGCCGTCTACGCGCTCAGGCGGGCCAGCATCCGCTCGGCGCGCTGCGTGGCCGCCGGGTCGTCGGCCTCGATCAGCGCAATGGCCTCGGCGATGCGGCGGGCGGCATCGCGGCGCTGCGCGGCCTGACGCTCCAACACGTCCAGATAGCTGTTGAGCGTGGCAACCGTGGCCGCCGCGTCAAGCCTGCCCGTGCGCACGCCGCGCACGAGGATGGCGATGCTGCGCTCGTCCATTACTTCGCCTCACGGGAGAGCAGCCCGAGCTCGCCCGCCGTGACGCGCATCCGCTCCTGCCGGGCGAACCACGCCGCGTGGCGCTCATCCATGAGCCCCCGCAATGCGGCAGCGTTGCCCGCCCAGCTCCACAGCAGGCGCAGGCTGGGCGCCTCGGCGCGCCCAGCCTGCATTACTTCCCAGCCCGCGCGGTACGCCTGCTGGTACGCCTCGTCGGCCTCGTCGGAGAAGTTGCAGGCCGCCTGCTCGGCGTCCTCGGCGTCGGCGCGCAGATGATCCTCGTAGTCGAGGTCTGCAATGGCGGCCAGCGCCTCGGCGGGGCTGGCGGTGGCGTGCGCCACCGCCATGCGCCCGTCGTAGTATGCGTTGGCCTCGCAGTGCGGGCACGCCATCTGATCGCCAACCAGATGCGCCTGGTCGGGCAGCACCGGCTCGCCGCACAGCTGGCAGGAGCATGTCAGGTCGAGCGCGGCGTCCATCGCCTGCGCGGCTGCCTGCGCGGCTGCCTCATCGGCGGCGGCATCCTCCGCGTTGCGCTGGGCGTGGTATGCCATCCCCTCCATCTCCGCCTCATCAGCCTCGTCGTCGTCGGGAGAAGCGTCCGTTACCCAGAGATTCCGCCACGTCCACCCCGCCTCGTCGGGGCTGGCAATGCGCAGCCCCTCCGCCGCAAGATCGTCGTCATCGGGGAGCGTCGGCTCGTCTGGCTCAGGCGCCCCGAGCGTGTCGGCGTGCTCGTTCTCCGACTGCTCCAGCGCGTCCAGGCTCGCGTTGTCCGCGCGGCGCATCATGTCTCGCATAGCGGCGTACGCTGCCTCATCAGCCGCGAGCCACCGCTCCTGCCGCACACGGTACTCTAGCTCTACGAGCCCGGCCTGCTCGGCGGCGTGGGCGGTCGTGTACACGCCGGCGCAGCAGTCGTCAACGCTCAGGATGTAGTCGGCATCCTCCGTGCGGGTGACCGTGACGCGCCCCTCGGGGCTGCGGTAGACGACGCGGGCTGTGGTAGACTTGCGAGTAGGCATCAGCGACTCCCTGGTGTCTCGTGCCCCGGCTGCGCCAGCAGTGCGGGGCGTTTGCTTAAGCGGCTTTCCTATAGGAAAAGTATATCATTGCCTATAGGAAAAGTCAAGAGGAAATACTGAGCGCACGCAAAACCCGGCAAGGGGAACCTTGCCGGGTTGCTAGGCGGCCTGTTGCTCAACTGGCGCACTCCTCAGGAGGAGGAGCGTCAACGCCTTTGTGCCGATCTTCTTGCCGCGTCCCCAATGCCACGCGGTATTCCAGTGCGCTCCTACCGACGCCGCAATTTGCGTGAGTGTCTCGCCTGCGTCTTGGCGCCGCTTGATCTCGTCTATCACCCGCTGGCGCAGCTCGTCGTGTTCCACCGCTACACCCTCTTTCTTCTAAGAATTGCCTATGGGAAATAATACCATACGGCCCCCTCTCTTGTCAATAGACGCGGCGCGTCACACACCACGGGCCGCCCCAGCGCTGAGACGGCCCGCAATGCACTCTTGGTTGTCGCATCAGCACTGCCGAGAGGTTCACACATCGGCAGCGCCCCTAGTATAGCACGCGGCGCACCCGCTGTGCTATACTAGGGGCGCGTCCCTCTGCTCTCTTCCTTGGAGGCCGCATGTCCGACCCCGCCGACGACCGCCTGCATCCTCGTGAAGGCGTCAACCCCGCCCAGCCGCCCGTGCCGCTGGGGGCGGCTCCCGGCGCGTCTGGCGAGACCACCGAGGGCTCCCCGCCGTTCGTCATGCAGCGCCTGAGCATCGCCGAGTGGCGCCCGTTCATCGCGGGCTATCACTTTACATGGCGCCTGCCGCGCACCATCGTCCTCCATCACACCTACCGCCCCGACCAGCACAGCTGGCGCGGCCTGGCGAGCATGCGCGGTATGCAGCGCTATTACGCGGGCCTCGGCTGGACATCAGCGCCGCACATCTACGCCGCGTCTGACGGGATCTGGCTCGCCACGCCGCTGGCGCGCATCGGCATTCACGCGGGGGCGGGCAACGGCAGCGTGCGCGCACGCTGGTACTCGATTGGCGTTGAAATGGTCTGGAACGGCGACGTATCGCGCCCCGACGGCGCGACGTGGGATAACACGCGGGCGGTGCTGGAGGGCTTTCATCTGCGCCTGGGCCGCCCGCTGGCTGCCCTGCTGGCCTTCCACCGCGACAGCTCGCCGAAGTCCTGCCCTGGCAACCGGGTTGACCGCGCCTGGGTGCTGGAGTCGTTCGCCGCGCCTCGCCCGCCCGTGCTGCCGCCTGCCCCCCGCGGCACGCCGATTATCGGCCCCGCCAGCGGCACGCAGGCCGCCGCGATTGCCTGGCTCAGTCGGCACGCCACGCAGTACAACGCGGTGGACATCCGCGCAATCGTGAGCGCCTATGCGCGCATCGGCAACGATGCAGGCGTTGACTGGTTCCTGGCTCTGGCGCAGTGCGCACACGAGACCGGCAGCCTCACGAGCTGGTGGTGTGCGCGGCCGCGCCGCAACCCGGCGGGCGTCGGCGTAACCGGCCACAGCGTAGCCGGGCCGGAGGATGCGCCGCCGGGGCTGGCGTGGGCGTGGCGCGATGGGCGCTGGTACGAAGGCATCTCGTTTGCGGAATGGGACGCCGACGCCATCCGCGCCCATCTAGGGCGCATGCTCGGCTACGCGCTCGTCCCCGGCGCAGGCACGGCGGAGCAACGGGCGCTGGTGGAGTACGCGCTCACGGTGCGCCCGCTCTCCTCCACCGTCCAGGGCCGCCACCCGACCATCGACACGTTCGGCGGCGTGTGGGCCGTGCCGGGCGTGGGCTACGGCCCGCGTGTCATCGGCATGCGCGACCGCATGCGGGGGGCGTCGTAGATGTGGCGCCACCACCCACACGCAAGCGCCGCGCCGTCCTGGATTTCTCGCGCAGCCAGACCGGCGGCGTCACGACCGGCGACGTTGCCGGGGGCAACATTGAAAATCGCCACGGCTTCAGCGGCGACGAAGTACAGCGCCTCCTGGAGACACAGAAAGAGTTCAGCCTCTCCATGGTGTCGGCCTTCGAGCGCGTGTGGACGCGCATCGATCAGATGGAGCGGGAGCGGCGTAAGGGCGAGCGCGACGCGGCCATGGAGCGCGGGATTGATTTCGAGTCGCGTCTTAAGCGCCAGGCCGCGCTTGACGCCTATCACCTTGAGCTTGACCGCCAGCTCGGCATCAATCGCCGCTGGCTGGCGGCGCTCACGGTTGGGTTCGTGGTGGCCTTCGTCGTTCTTGCCTTGCTTGCCTACGACCGCTACGTGTTTTTCCTCGTGGCCCGCGCTTGGTACGATGTGGCCCTGGCTGTGGTGTCTTCCCCCGCCCGTTGACGGAGCCGCTATGCATGCTGAGTTCCTCGCATGGCAGCAGGCCATGCTTGACCTGGAGGCCGCAAGCCGCGCCGATGTCGCGCCAAAGCTACGCGCCGACGCGGTGCGCCGGGCCGCCGAGACGCACGCGGCGATCCTGCGCACGGCGATCATTCAGATCGCCCGCATCGGGCGCGCGGTGGCGCGGGCCGCCGACGCCACCACCAGCGCCATCGACGAGGGCGATCAGCTGCTCCACACGCGCCTCGACGCGCAGCTCGCCCGCCTGCACACGCTTGAGCAGATTGTGCTTGCCTTGCAGGCGTCGTTTGCCATGCTCCAGGCGAGCATGGGCGATCTTACAGAGGAGCCCGACGATGATGGATGACGCCACCACGTTCGCCGCACTCGCGGCCCTGCCTGCGCGCTTTCAGTGGCGCTGTGCGCGGCGCTCGGCGTTTGCGCCCTTGCCAGATTTTGACCCCCGCGCCGTCCGCGAGTGCCTGAGCTCTACCTCCTGGGAGATCATGATCACCCTTGACAATTATGGCTTTACGCTGCATGGCGAGGGCGCCACGCTCTCCGCTGCCTACGCTGATGCGCGTGCGCAGCTGGTGGCGTACCAGGAGCTGCTGTAATGGATGACGCGCCACGCCCAACCGCGCTACCCCTCGGGCTGGTACTACGCCCGCTGCCCACGCTGCGGCGCGCACTGGCGCTGCTACGTGCGCCGGGGTGCGTGGCTCTGGTGTCCCGCGTGCGGCTGGGTGTCGCTGCTCGGGCCGGGCGCGCAGCGGGCGCCGCCTCGTGCGCCGCCGCCCCATCGACCCCCTGCTGATCATCGTGGCGCTCTGCGCGCCGGAGGAGCTTTAGATGATGACGCCGCACATCAAGTATTTTTGGTACGTCGTTCGCCATAAATGGTTTGTGCTGGTGGCGGGCATTCGGCTGCGCGTCAACATCGTGCAACTGATCACGCACGACTGGAGTAAGTTCCTACCATCGGAGTGGGGGCCATACGTCGCGCACTTCTACGGCGACTACCCCAAGCACGACCCCGAAGACCCGTGCAAGTGGCAACGCCGTAAC
>Ga0335394_10008999_pt1 | contig 11261 bp, 5 predicted proteins | sample MAT03_FD_205741 | JGI IMG/M metagenome (GOLD analysis project Ga0335394, IMG submission 205741) | Freshwater microbial communities from Lake Fryxell liftoff mats and glacier meltwater in Antarctica - MAT-03 (spades assembly) (version 2) ... | reverse complement strand
GGGCGTCAGCTTCAACCGGGTGGCGGCGGCCACGCTGGAGGGCCTGATCATCACGGTACAGGTGCTGTGGATCATCTTCGGCGCGCTGCTGCTGCTGAACACGCTCAAGCACTCGGGTGGCATCGCCAGCATCCGCAGCGGTTTTGCCCGCATCAGCGCCGACCGGCGCGTGCAGGTGATCCTGATCGCCTGGCTGTTTGGCTCTTTCATCGAGGGCGCGTCGGGCTTCGGCACGCCGGCCGCGGTGGCCGCGCCACTGATGGTGGCGGTAGGTTTCCCGGCGCTGGCCGCGGTGATGTTCGGCATGATGATCCAGTCGACGCCGGTGTCTTTCGGCGCCGTGGGCACGCCGATGCTGGTGGGCGTGCAAGGTGGCCTGCAGCGCGATGCCATGACCACCGCTTTGCAGGCCCAGGGCCAGGGCTGGCCTGACTTCTTCGACCTGGTGGTCTCGCAGGTGGCCATCGGCCACGCCATCTGCGGCACGCTGATCCCGCTGCTGCTGGTGATGTTCATGACGCGTTACTTCGGTAGCAAGCGCTCGTGGACCGAGGGTCTGGCGATCGCGCCGTTTGCGCTGTTCGCCGCGCTGGCCTTCACCGTGCCCTATGCGCTGGCCGGCGTCTTCCTGGGGCCCGAATTCCCGTCGCTGCTGGGCGCGCTGTTCGGGCTGGGCGTGGTGTCGTTCGCTGCTCGCGCCGGCTTCCTGGTGCCCAAGAAGAGTTGGGACTTTGCGCCCGCCAGCGAATGGCCGGCCGAGTGGATGGGCACACTGGAGATGAAGCTTGACGCCATCGGCAGCCGCAGCATCCCGCCGCTGCTGGCCTGGCTGCCCTACATCCTGCTGGCGGCAGTGCTGGTCATCAGCCGCACCGTGGCGCCGTTCAAGCAGTGGCTGCAGTCGGTGAGCATCGGCGCCAAGAACATCCTGGGTGAAACCGGCATCAGCGGCAACTTCCAGCCGCTGTACCTGCCCGGCGGCATCCTGGTGGCGGTATGCCTGGTCACGGTGCTGATGCACCGCATGAAGCTGGCTGACTTTGGCCACGCCATCAAGGAATCCAGCGGCACGCTGCTGGGCGCCGGCTTTGTGCTGGTGTTCACCGTGCCGATGGTGCGCATCATGATCCAGTCGGGCGTCAATACCAACGATCTGGCCAGCATGCCGATCCTGATGGCACGCTGGGTGGCCGCCTCGGTGGGCGATGTCTACCCGTTCTTCGCGCCCACAGTGGGCGCGCTGGGCGCCTTTCTGGCCGGCTCCAACACCGTCTCCAACCTGATGCTCAGCCAGTACCAGTACAGCGTGGCGCAGGCGCTGGGCGTCAGCGGCGCGACCATGGTGGCGTCGCAGTCGATCGGCGCGGCCGCCGGCAACATGATCGCCATCCACAACGTGGTGGCGGCATCGGCGACGGTGGGGCTGCTGGGCCGTGAGGGCCTGACACTGCGGCGCACGGTGATCCCAACGCTCTACTACGTCGCACTGACCGGCGCGCTGACGATGCTGGCGATGTACGTGTTCAAGGTCAGCGATCCGCTGATGGGCGTGGCCCTGCCTTGAGTGTCAATTTCTCGCGGCCAGGCTGAGAGGCTGAGAGGCAATCGGATGCTCGAAGCGCCCTACGACGACCTTTACCGCCGGCTGCGCGGCGCGATCTCGGCCGAGCGGCTGATCAGCGATCCGTTGCGCCTGCTGGCCTGGGGCTCGGACGCCAGCTTCTACCGGCTGCTGCCCAAGCTGGTGGTGGTGGTGGAAAGTGAGCGCGAGGTGCAGCAGGTGCTGCAACACTGCGCCGCGCTGGGCACGCCGCTGACCTTTCGCGCCGCTGGCACCAGCCTGTCGGGCCAGGCGCTGAGCGACTCGGTGCTGGTGCTGCTGGGCGACGGCTGGCAGGGCCTGGCTATCAGCGCCGACGCCGCCACCATCGCGCTGCAGCCTGGCGTGATCGGCGCCGCAGCCAACCGCGCGCTGGCGCCGCTGGGCCGCAAGATTGGCCCCGACCCGGCATCGATCGACGCCGCGATGATCGGCGGCATCGCCGCCAACAACGCCAGCGGCATGTGCTGTGGTACGGCGCAGAACAGCTACAACACCCTGGCCGGCATGCGCATCGTGCTGGCCGACGGCCTGGTGCTCGACACCTTGGATGCGGCCAGCCGCGCGGCCTTTGCCACCCAGCGCCCCGAGCTCATGCAAGCCCTGGCCGAACTGGGCCGCAGCACCCGCACCGACGAGGCGCTGGCTGCACGCATCCGCCACAAGTACCGGCTGAAAAACACCACCGGCTACGGCTTGAACGCGCTGCTCGACCACGAAGACCCGCTGGACATGCTGGCGCACTTGATGATCGGCTCGGAGGGCACGCTGGGCTTCATCAGCGAGATCAGCTACTTCACCGTCGAGGAGCATGCGCACAAGGCCAGCGCGCTGATCCTGTTTGACCATCTGGAAACCGCCTGCACAGCGGTGACCCGGCTCAAGCCCACGCCGGTGGTGGCGGTGGAACTGCTCGACCGCGCCTCGCTGCGTGCGGTGCAGGCCAAGCCGGGCATGCCGGCGGCGCTGGCCAACCTGCCGGCCGACGGCGCGGCGCTGCTCGTCGAGACCCGCGCCGCCACCGCCACCGCGCTGCTGGTCAAGATCGAGGCCATCACCCAGGCCCTGGGCGGCATGGCGCTGGCGGCGCCGCTGCACTTCACCACCGACGCCGCCGCATCGGCCGCGTTGTGGAACGTGCGCAAAGGCATCTTTCCGGCCGTGGGCGCGGTGCGGCCCACCGGCACCACGGTGATCATCGAGGACGTGGCCTTTCCGGTGGAACGGCTGGCCGAGGCCACGCTGGACCTGCAGCGCATGCTGATCGAGCACGGCTACCCCGAGGCCATCGTCTACGGCCATGCGCTCGAGGGCAACCTGCACTTTGTCTTCACCCAGGACTTTGGCGACGCCGCCGAAGTGCAGCGCTACAGCCGTTTGATGGATGCGGTGTGCAACATGGTGGTCGGCAAGTACGACGGCTCGTTGAAGGCCGAGCATGGCACCGGCCGCAACATGGCGCCGTTTGTCGAGCGTGAATGGGGCGCGCCGGCCTTTGCGCTGATGCAGCGCATCAAGGCCTTGCTCGACCCGCAGGGCTTGCTCAACCCCGGCGTGATCCTCAATGCCGACCCGCAGTCGCACCTGAAGAACCTGAAACCGCTGCCCGCCGCAGATCCACTGGTCGACAAGTGCATCGAGTGCGGCTTCTGCGAACCTAAATGCCCGTCGCGTGGCCTCACGCTCTCACCGCGCCAGCGCATCGTGGGCTGGCGTGAAATCAGCCGGCTCGACGCCTTGGGCAACGAGCCGCAGCGCGCCATCGAACTCAAGCGCCTCTACGACTACCAGGGCCTCGATACCTGCGCCGCCTGCGGCCTGTGCGCCACCGCCTGCCCGGTGGGCATCGAAACCGGTCTGCTGATCAAGGCGCTGCGCGGCCGCCAAGCGGGTCCGATAGCGCACAAGCTGGCGCACACGGCGGCCACACACTACGCCGGGCTGACCGCTGGCGTGCGGCTGGGCCTGGGCGCCGCCGACCTGCTGCACGGCCTGGTGGGCACCGGGCCGATGAAAAGCGCACTCGACGGCCTGCGCCGGATCAGCGGCGGGCGCTTGCCGAAGTGGTCGCCGGCGCTGGCGCGGCCGGTGTATTTTGTGCCGCGCCGGCAAGCGGCCACGGCGGATCAGCGGCTGGTCTACTTTCCCAGCTGCGCGGCGCGCAACATGGGGCCGCAGCGTGGCCACGAGGGTGTGCAGATGCTGCCCACGGTGGCCGAGCGGCTGTTCCGCCGCGCCGGCTTCGACGTTATCTACCCCCAACAGCTGGACGGCCTGTGCTGCGGCCAGCCGTTTGAGAGCAAGGGCCTGGTGGCCGCCGCCGACCTCAAATCTACCGAGCTGGAAGCGGCGCTGGCCGAAGCCAGCCGCAAGCCCGACGGCAGCGGCCACTGGCCCATCGTCTTCGACACCAGCCCCTGCGCCTACCGCATGAAGCGCTTGCTGGCGGACCGGCTACCGGTGCACGACAGCATCGAGTTTGTGCACGACACGCTGCTGCCGCGCCTGAGCCTGAAGCCGCAGGCCGAGCCGGTGGCCATCCACCCGGTGTGCAGCGTGCGCAAGATGGGCAGCACCGACAAACTGATGGCCATCGCCGCGCGCTGCAGTGCCCAGGTGGTGGCGGTGGATGCGGTGCAGTGCTGCGGCTTTGCCGGCGACCGCGGCTTCATGCGGCCCGAACTCAACGCGCATGCGCTGCGCCACCTCAAGGCCGCGCTGCCTGCCGGCTGCGAGCAGGGCTATTCGAGCAGCCGCACCTGCGAGATCGGCCTGTCGGAGATGGCCGGTCTGCCCTACCAGTCCATCCTCTACCTGGTGGAGCGCTGCAGCCGCGACACGACGGCTTGAGCCCGCTGGGGCGCAGCTCGACGCAAAGGTCGGGCGAAGCTGCGTCAAGGCGTACGCGGCAGTGCCAGGCGGGCGCGCTGCTCGGCCCGCTCAATCGCCGTGGCGAGCGCCTGGTGGCGCGGATTGTCCGCAGGCAACTGAGGCAAGAGCCGCTGCCAGAAGGCGGCGGCCTGGCTGAAATCACCCGCCTCCCAGGCCGCGCTGCCAGCCAGGTCCAGCGCCTGGGGGTGCTGGGCATTGATCGCCAAGGCGCGGTCAAGCAGGGTACGCGGCTGGCCCGCCAACTGACCGCCCTGCTGAAGTGCCACCGCCTCGGCGTACTCAACCCAGATGCTGGCATCCAGAATCGCCCTGGATCGGCCTTGCAGTGCGCGCTCATATGCGGCCGCCGCCTGCGCGAAGCGATCAGCCTGCACATCGATGCGCGCCTTGAAGATCAAGGCCCGCGGATCGCCGGGCTGGCGCTGCAGGTGTTGCGCCAGACCCGCCATCAACTCGGCATCGTTGCGCGGCCGGCTGCGGTCGTGCACGTCCGGCTCAGGCGTCGACACCAGGGCTGTCGGCGCAGGCTGAGCAGCCGCCTGAAACGGCCAGCGCCAGTACACCAGCGCGACGGCGCCCAAGGCAATGGCCAGCACTGCCCGCACCCGCCACCCGCCCATGCGCCAGGGTTCGCCGGCGCCTGTGCCTGTGCCGTGGTTTGTGCTGTGGCTTGTGCCGTGGCTTGTGCCGTGGTTTGTGCCGCGGCTTGTGCCGCAGTTTGCCGGCCAACGGCTCATCACTCTGGGCAGCGCCGTCATGCCGATCAACAGCGGCGCGTCACTTCGTTGCCAACTGGGCCACCGGCTTCCATACGGGCGGCGCGGCGCTGGTGGTTGGCCCACTGGCCGCGCCCGCCGGCAGTGCGGTGCGGCGCTTGGCCATCGCCTCATCCAGCAGCTTGATGCCGGCCTGCGAGATGCCCATGCCCTTGTTGATCGAGGCCTCAAACTGCTGCGGGTTGTGGAAGTGCGCACCGTTGGTGGCCGACCACCATTCCCAGTGCACATGCGCCTCCGAGTGCTTGGCCCGCGCCTCGGCCAGCACGGCAGCGTCCACGCCCATGTTCTGCGCCGCCTCAAACTTGTCGATCAGCCGCGTCAGCCAGTACTCGGCCTTGCGCATCTTGCCCACCCACTTGTTCTTCAGCGAGTCGATGGTGTACAGCGCCTGCTGCTCATTCCAGCTCTTGTGGCAGGTCAGGCAGGTGTCCTTGATGTAGTGGCGCGGCGAGGTCTGCCAGTGCGAGGTGAAGACCTTGCCGGTCTTGGCATCCTTGACCTTGGGCATGTGGCAGCTGCTGCACTCCACACCGGCCTGCTGGTGCTTGCTGTTGTAGTAGGTCTCGGCGTCAGCGTGCTGGCCCTTCCACAGCATGGCGCCGGTGATGGCGTGCTTGAAGTCACCGAACTTCAGATCCTTGTAGTGCTGGCCGATGTCGTCCACCGACTTGAGCGGAAAGTGGTTGGTGCGCTGGTCGGCCATGGTGATGGCCGCGCCGGTGGTGGGATCGCTGCCCGGGTTGCAGTTGTATTCGACATGACACTGGGCGCATTGCAGCTTCACGTCGTAGCGGCTGAGCATGGCAATCTTGCGCGTGAAGCCGCGCTCACCCAGCTCTTTGACCTCGATCTTTGCCCCCCTGGGATCTTTGTGCCAGAGCGTGTCTTGCTCGGGCCGGGTCAGCGCCTGAATCAGGCCGTCGCGGATGACCCGCGGCTTGGCGCCATGCGGGTCATGGCAGAAGATGCAGTTCAGCGAGTGCTTGGTGTCCTTGACAAATTCATTCACCTTGGACAACCGGCTCCATTTGGCGCCTTGCACCGGGTCGCCCATGTAGGCCCAGTCGAGGATGTGGTCGGCCGATTTACACGACATGCACACCGGGTTGGCCGCTGCTGCGGTGCCGGGCTTGAAGGCCTTGTGCGGCTCACCTGGGTACTCGTCAACCAGCACGTCCCAGACATTGAAGTTGCCGCCCATGCGCGCCAGCCCGGCCTTGCCGTCCTTGTTGACGAAGCGGCCGCCAAAGGCGCGGTCGACCACCACCTGGTCATACAGCGCAAAGGCATGTGAGCGCGGCTCGTTGTGCTCACGCGTGAAGCCATGCGGCGCCAGCAGCTTGTCGAAAGCACCCGCAGTGACCGCCGCCTTCTCCTTGTGCGCGGTCTTGTCCGGATTCATCTGGTACATGGTGCGGAACTGGTTCTGATGGCAGTCCGCACAGGCCGCAGGGTCGGTGCTGGTGGTCGGCCGGCCCTTGCCCTTGGGCCGATGCGTATCGAGCCCGCCGTGGCACGAGTCGCAGCCCACGGACTTGTGCGCGCTGCCGGCGTGGAAGCCCTTCACCGCCTCATGGCACTCGTAACAATCGCCGGCGTTGAAGGCCAGCTTGGCGCTGGTCTTGACGGTGGCCTGAACCGTCGCCTTGAGCGCAGGCGTGACCGTGGTCTGGGTCTGGGTCTGGGCCCAGGCGGCGCCACTGCCCAGCAGCAGCCCCAGGCACAGCAGCATCAGTCGAATGGGTGTCATGTCTTGCTCCCTCGTCATCACGGGTCTGCGCCAAGCAAGCCCGCTGGCACAGCGGCATGCTGCCAACGACCATCAACGCTTAAGTTGATACAAAGCAAGTGTTGGCCTGCACCTCGGGAAGTCCCGTAGCCATTGGCTGCCCGGAGGTGCAAGTTGAGTTGCGGGCCAACCCTGAGTAGCAACGCCCAGGGGTGTCAGCGTCGCTGGCAGACTCAAGCCGCCGCACGGTGCGCCAGCAGCGCCCGATCGGCCAGCGCGTGGCCGCTCTTGATGCAGTCGCCCACCGCCACGCCGCCCAGCCAGTTGGCGCAGAAGAGCAGACCGGGCAGGCCGCGCTCAGCCGCCAGCACCCGGGCCAGCCGGCGGCCATGGCCCAACGTGTACTGCGGGATGGCCCGCGGCCAGCGGGTCACCTGCTGCAACAGCGGCGCCTGCCGCGCGCCCAGCAGCGCCTGGTGCTCGCCATGCACCAACGCGGCCAGCTCGTCCTCGGGCAGGGCCGCCAGCGGCGGCTGGCGCATGCCGCCGACAAAACTGGTCAGCAGTACCTCACCGGCCGGTGCCCGCCCAACGAACATGCTGCTGGAGAACAGCACGCCGAGCAGCCGCCGCTGCGCCACCCGCGGCACCAGCACGCCGAAGCCGTCCAGTGCATGGCCAATGGCAGCGCGTGCATAGGCCGACGCGACCGTGGCCACCGGCGCGTAGTCGATCTCGCGCAAGGCCGCCGCCGCATCGGCCGCGTGCGGCTGCAGCAACGCCGCTGCCGCGTCGGCCGGCACCGCCAGCACCAGTTGGCGGGCGCGCCAGCTGCGAGGCTCGCCCTGGACATCGGCATTCACCAGGAACCCGCCGTCGGCATCCCGCGAGAAGGCGCTCACCCGGGTCTGCAAGTGCAGGCCGTGCAAGCCAGCCGCCAGCACATCGGTCAGCACCTGCATGCCACCATCAAACGAGAAGCTGCGCGCGCTGTTCTTGGCCATGCCTTGTTGGCGCCGCCGTTCGGCCGCGCCAAAGACCTGGCCGCGGATCAGGCTGCCCCAGCGCTGCTCCAGCGCGTGCAATTTGGGAAAAGCCGCCTGCACCGAGATCTGCTCGGGATCGCCCGCGTACACGCCCGACACAAAGGGGTCGATCGCATAGTCCAGAAACTCGCTGCCGAGCCGGCGGCGCACGAAGGCGGCAATCGACTCCTCGGCGTGCGGATCGGCCGGCGGCACAAAGGGCTCACGCAGCAGAGCCAGCTTGGCCGAAGCCGAAAACAAGCGGCTGGTGAAGAAGGCGGTCGGCGAGGTCGGCAGCGCCATCGGCTCGCCGTTGCGCAGCACATAGCGCCGGTCGGCGATGGTCGAAGCCCAGCGCAGGCGCTCAGCCAGGCCCAGTTCGTCCACCAGTTCGCCGATCAGCGGCGAGGTGTCGAGCGCGCTGTTCGGCCCGGTTTCAAAGAGCCGGCCATGGCGCGCCACACTGCCAATCACACCGCCCGCGCGATCTGCCACTTCGAGCACGGCCACCGTCAGGCCGGCCCGCTGCAGCCGATGCGCAACGACCAGGCCGGAGATGCCCGCACCCACGACGATGGCATCCCAAACAACGCTGGGGTCGGCTGCGGCGGCCATGGTGAGTGGGCTCAATCTGCGCGGGTGGTTTGGGCGAGGGCGGTGTGGGCAGATTGTGGGCCGGCCGATGTGCCTGATGTCTGCGGCAGGGCAAGCTTGGTCTGATCGAGCCAGCGCAAGCTTGCAGCGGGCCGGACGGCGCTTGATCGATGCTCTTGCCTACACTGCCGATCCCATCATGGCCACTTTCAGCTCCTCACTTTCCGCCCCTGTTCCGTTCGGCCATCGCCTGCGCTGGCTGGCGCTGCTGCTGCTCGCGCTGGCCGGCCCGGCCATGGCGCAGTCAGCGGCCGTGGCGCCGCTGCTCGACGGCCTGGCCGGCCACTCGACGCCGATTGAAAGCCGCCAGCCGCTGGTGCAGCGCTACTTCGACCAGGGCCTGCTGCTGGCCTATGGCTTCAACCCGCAGGAAGCGGCGCGCTCGCTCAAAGCTGCAGCCCGGCTGGACCCGCGCTGCGCCAGCTGCTGGTGGGCGCTGGCCTGGGCGCTGGGGCCGACCATCAATGCCGACATGGCGCCACAGGATGCGCCCCGCGTGCAGCAGGCGCTGCGCGAAGCACGTCGCCATGCGGCACAGGCATCACCGCTGCGACGTGCGCTGATCAAGGCACTGTCGCTGCGCCATCCCGCGGTTGATCGACTGGACGAAGCGGCCTATGCCGACCGTTTGCGCGCGCTGGTGCGCCAGTACCCGCGCAGCGCCGACACCGCCCTGCTCGCCGCCGAGGCCTTGATGAACCTGCAGCCCTACGACTGGTGGGCTAGCGACGGCAGCCCGATCGGCGCCACGCGTGAGATCGAAGCCCTGCTGCAGCGGGCAATGCGGCTCGACCCCCGCCACCCCGGCGCGCACCACTACTGGATCCACCTGCAGGAGTCCTCGATGCAACCCGCGCGCGCTGCCGCCAGCGCCGACATGCTGCGCGGTGCCTACCCAGGATCGGGCCACCTGCTGCACATGCCCTCGCACATTGACCTGCGCAGCGGCCGCTACCAAGACGCGATCCGTGCCAATCAGCAGTCGATCGCCGCCGACTTGCGCTATCTGCAGCAGGTCGATGCGCAGGACGCGTACCGCGTCGGCTATGTCGCGCACAACCACCACTTCCTGTGGGCGGCGGCGGCGATGGCCGGCCAGGCCCGGCTGGCGCTGGACGCCGCCGAAGCGGCACGCCCCGCGGCCTGCGGTCCGTCGGGCCGCGACCCAGGCAGCGCCATCGCCACCCACTTCGCGGTGTTGCCCTTTTTCACCCAGGTGCGCTTCGGCCAGTGGGCGGCGCTGCTGCACGACACCCCGCCGCCCGACGCACCCGGCGCCTACCCGTTGGCCATCTGGCATTACGCCCGCGGCACGGCTTATCTGCGCAGCGGCCAAGCGGATGCGGCGCGCGCGGAACTGGCCAAGCTCACCCAGCTCGCGCAAGACCCCTCGCTGGCCGGCTTCAAGCTGAAAAACATCAACCCGGCCGAGCCGCTGCTGCGCATCGCGCAACTGACGCTGCGCGCTGACCTGGCACTGGCCGGCGGCGCGCCGTCCGAGGCGGTTGAACTGCTGCGCCAGGCCACCGCCGCAGAAGATGGCCTGGCCTATGACGAGCCCCATCTCTGGCTGGCGCCAACCCGCCATGCGCTGGGTGCGGCGCTGCTGGCCGCCGGTCAGCCCAGCGAAGCCGAGCGGGTCTACCGGCAAGACCTGGCGCATTACCCAGGCAATGGCTGGTCGCTGCAAGGCCTGGCCCTGGCGCTGGCTCGTCAAGGCCAAGCGCAAGCTGCGGGCCTGGCCCGTCAGCAAGCCGATGCCGCGTTTGCCCAAGCCGAGCAACGCCCCGCAGGCTCACGCTTCTGAGCCCCGGGCTGGCACGGCACGCCGGACGGCGGTGGCCGATCTCCTGCGTTGCGACACGGCACAAAGTTGGCAGAGTCGGACGCCCGCTTGACATAGCACAAATGCTCCAGAGCCTGCTTTGATACCGTACGGTGTATCAAGACCAGAGCCCCTGTAGCAGCGTTCACCGCATAAGTTACGCGGCCGGTCAGTTCGACGAAAGCGCGACATGACTCACCTCAACCGCCGACGGTTCCTCAGCATCTCCTCCGCCACCTTTGGCGCGGCCGCTCTGGCCACCCCCTGGCAGACGATGTTGTCGCCGGCAAACGCCGCAGGCATGGCCAACACCGGCACGGTGACCACCGTACCCACCTTCTGCGAAATGTGCTTCTGGCGCTGTGGTGGCATTGCCTACCTGCGCGACGGCAAGTTGTGGAAGTTCGAGGGCAACCCCAAAGACCCGCAGAGCATGGGCCGGTTGTGTCCGCGCGGCACGGCCGCCGTGGGCTCGTACTACGACCCCGACCGCCTGCGCCAGCCGCTGCTGCGCGTGGGCGAGCGCGGCAAGGAGCAGTGGCAGGCCGTGAGCTGGGACGAAGCGCTGAACCATGTTGCCGAGCGCATGGGCAAGATCAAGACCGAGCATGGCGCCGAATCGATGGCGCTGTTCAACCACGGCTTCGGCCAGCGCTTCGTGCAGCATGCGCTCAAGAGCTGGGGCGTCATCAACTACGCAGGCTCCTCGTACGCACAATGCCGCGGCGCCCGCGATACCGGCTTCGCGCTGACTTTC
>Ga0335394_10008998_pt1 | contig 11262 bp, 9 predicted proteins | sample MAT03_FD_205741 | JGI IMG/M metagenome (GOLD analysis project Ga0335394, IMG submission 205741) | Freshwater microbial communities from Lake Fryxell liftoff mats and glacier meltwater in Antarctica - MAT-03 (spades assembly) (version 2) ... | reverse complement strand
CATCACACCTGCCGCAAAATTGTAAGCGGCTCCCGCAGATGAACTTGTTAGGACACCCGTACCGGAAGTTCCTCCGGCATTCGTAGTACTCGCAAGACCGGTATCCCAATTAATCGCATTCGCCGCATTACTAACACGAAAACCTGCTGGCAACGTGCTTGCGGTCGTGCCGGTAGCCGTTATCCCCATCCCGTTGAAGTTCTGGGTCGCGGGAACACCCATCGTCGTGATGTTCATCTGCGAAAACGCCGGGCCGGACAATGCCATTATCGAGGAGAGGGCAAGTGCGAATGTTCTCATTTTGAAAAGGGGTTTGAGTTTTGGACGAAAGGACGGGACAAAGCAATGTGGGGGTTTAGATCGCCGCAATACCTAAAAAGCGGTATTGGAGGGACGTATTTTTCACAGGTACAGGATCGTCAATGCCGACTTCTCAAACGCACCTTCGCACCGAAATACACATCCGCCCCAGTCACATCATTCAGCCCGAAAAGGCCGCCGATACGGTCGCTGCCGATCATGAAACTGCTAAGGCGCATACACAGGCCGATGCCCGCATTGCCATACCGATCGAAGGTGATGGGGAAGGCGATGCACAGGAGGCGGGTTTCGTAGCGCGGAACTATGGATACTTGGTCGCGGGTGCTAAGTGCCGCTGGTGCAGACCGAAGACTACGTACCACTTCGAAACGAAGCGCCCAAGCACCCCACGGGCTGATGTCCACACTTGCATGCAGCGCGGCGGGCAGACCGATCTTGAATGATGTCCCGATCCGTGATGCGTTGGGATCATTCAAAAGCAAACTGCTCAACGCCGTGTCCAGCTGATCGACAGTGTTGATCCGCAGTGCATTCAACTCCTCGACGGTAGTAGCTCCTTGGCGAATGCGGTGTATGCGCGCGTTGCGGTTGAAGGTGATGGAACCGATGTCGGTGACCGCTGCACCGATGCGCAGCCAATACGAACGAACGGACCGAATACTATCGCGCCGAAGGAATTCGAGTACGAAACCAGCATCACCGTTCCAGCCTTGACCTGTGGGCTGCACCTTTTCCGGAATGGCGATCGCATAATCCAGGTCCACACCGGTGATGGTCTGCACACTGTCGTTGAGGCCGCTCAGAACTGGTGGTTCCAGATGTATAGAGCTGCCTACTATGCCCATGGCGTACTTCAGCGTAGCGCCGGTATGCAGGCGGATCTTCTGTCCCAACTTGAACGAGTGTCCATAGGTGGGTCCGAACTCAAGCCAACTCGCTGCGGCGGCACGAGCGGTGATATCATCCAACCGTCGAGTACGGCCGGGTTCGATGTGGAGCGTGTCCACGCCGAATTTTCGTGCAATACGGTCCAGGTCCAACGCAACAAATGAAGTACGAACTTGGGTGGTGAACGCCAACGCATCGTGCTTACCCAAGCGACACGCGAACGAAGGCCCCATGACACGGAGATCCACCATCACTGCCCGGTCCGATGTACCAAGGGCGGTGACCTGATCCGTACTGGTGTTCGCAGTGACGCGGTTGTTGAAACCGAACAGACCTACCCCTTCGCTGCGAAGTTCCAGAAAGGAGTTGTGTACATCGGCACCGAGACGGAACACATTGATCTCGGCCCGGTCCTGATGCAGGAGCATGGCCGCCGGTTGGGTTCCAACACCCCATATCCCTTCCCACGTGCCGCCCGTGATGCCCGCCGCGAATTGTGCAACGCACGCAGGTGTTCCAAGCAGGCCAACGACCAAGAAGAACGGGCCTGCGAAGCGGCGCATCGATCATAGCTTCACCACCACCTTTCCGCCAAGGTTCAGGAGGTGGTACGTCGTATCGGTAACGGCTTGTTCCACATTTAATTTGGCGATCACGTGGATCTCGTTGTGGCGCAGAATGTCGGCCACGTTCGTGCTCGGCACATTGAAGGTGAAGGCATTCACACCATCCGGTATGGGATCCTTGGTGGCAATGATCACCGGTGCCGTGCCGTCCGTGGCGATCTCCATGGTGATGCTTTGTAGCGCGTCATACGTGCGGCCATCGCCATTGGCAATGTGTACGTCGGCACTATTGAACGTAAATTCCTTCAATTGGTCCAAGCGATACCCGTTGTCCGAAAGCATCTGTGCAAGTGCTTCACCATCCAGCGAAAGGGTGAGTTGTACCTCGCCGAGCGCTTCGGTGGGTTCCAAGGTGAATTCAACGGCCTGGTATTGCATGAGCAGTTCGGCTTCGAGCTTGAGCTCTTCTTGTTGCTCTTTGGTGCATGCGCTGAAGGCGAGGACCGCCATGCCTGCTATCATGAATTGGCGTGGGCACGATGTGGAATGGTTCATTGTTCTGTGTTTTGTGTTTAGGAAGAAGAGTTTCGTTTCGGTTATTGAAAGGTCTTCACGAATCGACTGGTGAGTCGTCGTTCACCACCGGTGATCTGCACGAAGTACAATCCGGGTGCGAGGCATGAAACATCAAGGTTGAAAGTCCCGCTGCGCTCTGGAAGGTTCGCGGTCTGCACCTGTTTTCCAGTCGCATCCAAGATCACCATCGACCGTTTCACGGTGCTCGATCCAACGACCACGTTCAACCGGCCATCGGTGGGGTTCGGGTAAAGACCGAGCGTTGCAATACGCTGCTCCGGAACACTTGTTATGAAGTCTGGCGTTTCTCGACATACCCATGGGTGGTTGGTGTACCATTCGCGTAGCAGATCCACGCGATCCAGTAACATCGTCGTAGCTGGAGGGTCGGTAAGAAGTGTACGTTGCGCGAAAACATGGGCTAGGTCCAAGCAGAGGGTGTCGCCGGGTGCGAAGGTGAATGGGCCGGTGGCTCCAACGGACCTTCGTCCATACCCGTTGATCTGATCCACCCAAGCGCCGCCGGGATATTGGAAATGGGTCGGGTAACCCAATTGATCATATGGCTGGCCCATGAAGTTACCGTACATCAGATCCTCCACGGTGAGGAACGGCCCTTCGGTGGGGTAGTCCCTATGAGACACCAAAGGCTCATTCAAGAAAACAACGCCTTGCGCAGGGATGGCTGCTCCATAGCTGGGTAGGTCAAAACAGGACTCATCCATATCATCGCCATTGTATGCGTAGAAGACGCTGCGCAGTGAATCACAGCCTATTAGGTCATCATTAGGACATCCGATGTCAAAGTCTGCGAACAAGGCGATACGTGTATCCGTGTAGGTCCGAGTACCGCGGTTCACCCACTTGTAGTTGGTGAATACCGTGTTATGCAAGGTGGGGTTCTGGATGGAATCGTATGCGTATTGCATTACATGAAGGTCCACTTGCATTTCTGGTACTGGTAATTGGTTCGGGCAGCTATGCTGGATATGGTAGATCGCTTGGTCGCCCCGGATCAAGGGGTACTCCCCTTCCTCCGGTGAATAAATGCCATCATTGTTCTGGTCGGCGAATGGCGCAAGCTGGGCTGGTTCTCCGTTGGCCACATCGCCATTGCCGGGCCAACTCGAAATGGCGAGTGGCATGGTATAACCCGGTTCATCCCAATGTTCGGCGTGGTATTGAATGGTTCTAAGATCAAGCTTCCAGACCTGGAAGTACCGCTTTAAATGGTCCTCTCCCATATCATCAGCCCAAGGTCCTGCCCTATTGGTGTCCGATTCGTACTCGGGGATGAACCCGTATAGACCACCCTGGTTTAGGCCAGTGATCCAGGGTGCCGCAGAATAGATACTTGCTACACCACCTCCTTTGGGTGCTTCGAATGCGGCACTGCCTGGGCTGAACTCCCGAAATGTTGTCGCCCATGGCGTGATCAGCGCACTGATGTTGCCCACATCCAGATACTCCCTATCAATGCCCGTTTCAAGCACACCAAATCCATTGAGCACCAAACTTGCAGGGTTCGAACCCGAACCACCCAGATACGTGTGACCATTGTACTCCACTGCTGCCCTTGTTTGAAAACCAGGAAGTTCCTCCACTTCTCCGTCAACCACCAACAATGTCTTTCTATTGCCGCTTACGAAGAAACCACCACCTGGCAAGAATGCCGAGGAAGTCCCACCGAACACACCGCCATCGACTGTTCCTGGATCGTTCACAGGAGTGGAGAATGCCGCACCATCAAAGACCGTCCAATGAGGAAGCTGCTGAGAATCTGATCCATCTGCCGTGAATGCACCTGCGACAACCAGTCCGTTCGGCGTGCTCAGCAAGGAATTGACGTTCCCATTCATTCCCGTAAGTACTTGCTCCCAAACCGTTCCATTCCACCGTGCCACGTAGGCGATGGATGTAATTTCATCTTCAGTGGCGGTGAACGATCCACCCGCATAAAGTTCTCCATTGTGTACCGCGACCGTGACCACATTTCCATTGAACGGCTCTCCAATACGTGTCCACATTGTTCCATTCCAGACCATTGGGCTGGTGAAAATTCCGCTTGCCACTAGTTGATCATTGTAGGTGGTAAGTGCAGTAATTCGTCCTGGTAATGAATCGCCGATCATGCTCCATGTGGAACCATTCCACCGCATGACAACGCCCCATTGGCCAGCGGCAACAAGATCATTCTGGTACGGTTCAAGCGCGTAAACACTCCAGATGTTGGTTTCGAAAGCGCCGGGCATGTCGAAGTTCTGTGTACCGTCCCAACCTTGGATATTTCTTCGCTGGTAGCCGTTAAATCCGGAGAAGAAACCAGCTATCACCAGCTTACCATCGTACACCTCCATGTCCCGGATCGTTTGTCCCGAAATGCCGGTACCATGCGGCAACAAGCGTTGGCCAAACATCGGAGATGTGTATAGGAATGAGCCCAGCAAGAGAAGGGTGAAATGTTTCATGGGGTGCTATCGTTTGGACCCCGCAAAGCACCGCCACGATGTTCATGCTCACAATACCTAAAAAGCGGTATTCGTACCACGTATTATTCACAGGTCCCCAACAGGGTCTGCCCAATGAATACATTCCGATCATCCAGTTTGACACATCTTCGCTCCATGGAATCGGACCACGCCGCGCGCATTCAAGTACACCTTACCAAGTGGCAAGCAAGCGGCACCGCCGCAGAAGCCAAAGGGTAAGGTCGTTGACTTCGCCCCGCATTTCAGAACTCAGGCGCTGCAGCTACCGGCAAGCCAGCATGCTCCCTGTGGATACGGCGGTCGGTGTGGCCTCTACGTCCACCATGTCCACCCGTGAGTGGCCCGAAGAACTGCCGCAACAAGCAGCAGCCGTGCGCGAGGTATTAGCCACACTGCAAGGCACTGCAAGGCACTGCAGATGTGGATGCGATCGCAGCGCATTTCGAAGGGAAGAAGACAGCGAAACGTTTGAAGGAGATCGGTGCGTTGGTGGAGACGTTGAAAGCGTTGGGCGTTGGGTGATGGGAATTGTTCCTTCGCTCATCTGAAAAGAACCTACTTATATTCGATTCGGATCTTCACGCCCATGCGCACTGCAATGCTCATTCTCATCTACGCTTTGCTCATCGGGCTGAGCGCATGTTCGTACAGTGATCGCGAAAAGCAGGATCCGGAAATTGCGACTGATCTTCCAGCTATCCAACAAATACCGCACGACAGTGGCTCGGCGGAGTAAACACCGGTGGATACAGCGCTGATACAGAGGATCATGAACGACCCATTCGTGTCAGACGTAGGTGGATACGCATGGCTTGAGGGCTATGTTCAGCGACATGACACCACAGGGGGCAACGGAACAAGGAGATACGAAAGCACGCTCCAAATGGAAGGCGCGGTGGTCATTTTGCACGAGGTCCGTGACCAGTTTGAAACTGCCGGAAACAATTGTGGTGAAATCGCAGCGTACTTGGCAACGGCTGACGCACATACCCGGCTCCGCGATTTTCCACAAGCCTTGCTCCTGGTTCAACGCGCCTTGTACCAAGCTGAACGGGCGAACGATACCCTAAGCCGGGTAAGCTGCTTGCTCAACCTCAACCGCTTTTTCCGTGGTCGAGAATTGTACACCGAGGCACGTCAACAAGCAGAGCAGGCAGTTCTCCTTATTGAGGCCGGACGCGATACGTTCCAGTTGATGTCCGAATATCAGAAGTTGGGATACGCGCTGGCCAACGAAGGGCAATTGGATCGGTCCTTGGAGGTGTTGCACAAGGCCCTCCTGATGGAGGATTCGTCCATGAGCCGACGAATGCAAGGATCAGGAATTCGGGAATCGCTCTTCGATGTGTACATGAGGAAACGGGACCATGTAGCCGCACTGCAACTGACCAACGAGCAATTAAAGGACTCTACCGAATGGGAGTGGTTCGTGGGCCTATCGAACATGTCCACCGTTTTGGACTCCATGGGTGATCTCAACGGTGTCATGCACTATCTGCAGCGAGTTATGGATGCGCCTCTGTTCGATCATGGCGCAACTAGTGACGCGCTGGCTCGGTCCGCATCATTATGGCTACGCATTGGCAGGCCGGGGAATGCTGAACGCATAGTACGCCAGACATTGGCCTTGAAAGGAGGCGAAGAACTTTTTCAAATTGACCGTAGGGCGGTCTATAATACCTTGCAACGAGCCCTGGCCGAACAGGGTAAATGGAAGGAAGCGTATTCGTTCCGCGATCAATACCAGCACTTGGTGGACAGCCTCGAAGGGACCGCCGTGGAACAGACCAAGGTCCGGTTCCAGTTGCAACACACCTGGGGCCAGCGCATGCTTGCCGATAGCCTTTCGCCTGTGGTGGACATCGAACGTACGCGATCCGCAGCAGATCTCGATCTTACGCGTGAACGGACCCGTCGCAACATTTTCCTCTTCTCCGGGCTTGGCCTGCTGGTCTTCGGGGTCGTGGTCTTCCGGCAGCGCGGCCGCATTCAAAAAGCACTGCACCGCAGCGCTGAACTGTTGTTGAACATACTGCCCGCCGAAGTCGCCGATGAACTGAAGGACACCGGTTCCGCATTGGCCAAACACTTCGACAGCACCACCATCCTCTTCACCGATTTCAAAGGCTTCACCCAAGCGAGTGAGAAACTAAATCCACAAGACCTGGTAGCGGAACTCAACACCTGTTTCGCGGCGTTCGATCATATTGTCACAGCACGCGGCATCGAGAAGATCAAGACCATCGGCGATGCATACATGTGTGTAGGTGGCCTGCCGGATCCCAAGTCTTCTTCACCGACCGCTGTGGTGGATGCCGCGTTGGAGATGCAGGCGTTCATGATCGCTCGGAAGATGAACGCGATGCGCAAGGCTTACCCGCTTTCGAAATGCGGGTGGGCATTCGACCGGCCCGGTGGTCGCCGGCATTGTGGGTGTGAAGAAATTCCAGTACGACATCTGGGGCGATACGGTGAACACGGCGAGCCGCATGGAGAGCAGCGGCGAGGTGGGACAGGTGAACATCAGCGAAACGACGTATGGACATGTTAAGACCGACAAGGGTCTATCGTTCACCTCGCGCGGTAAAGTCAGCGCGAAGGGCAAGGGAGAAATGGAGATGTACTTCGTGGACCGTGCTTGATCAACGCTAGGTCTAGCATAGGCTCAGCTGCTACCCGGCAAAGTGAAGATGGGCCCCCAAGCACAGCCTCAGCAGGGTTAGCACCACTCTCGTCCTACGCCATTCTATATTGGCACCATGGGAAGCTTCTTTAACACTGAACGTAAGGAACGGATGAAGCGGGTGGCCCACCTCTTCAGCGGCCTCCTGATCCTTGTTCATGGTCTTGACCGTTTTGATGGTGGCCGTTTCTTATGGCCTGTTTTCGTAGGTGCAGGCACCGTGATCATATTGCTCGCGGCATTCCATGGATCGCTGGCCACAAAATGGCCCGGGATCGACGCGGTGTTCTTCCTGATCGAAGCGCTACTGAGCATCACGATCATGGTCGAGTTCATGGATATGGGCAAACGCGGACTACCGTACATGTATCTCCTTGCAGGCATTGCGCAAGTGTACGCAGCCTGTATCACGTGGCGCAAAAGAAGGCCGGCCAAGGTACAGGTGCCCTAAGGGGGAGCCGCCGTGGCGAGCAGCCGATGTTAGGTGTCCTCATTATCGGCTTAAGGCCACACGGATCGGCTGCAATAATGATCTGCCCTATCATGGTCGTCATGGTGCTGTGCAGTGCCCCCTCCACCATAGTTAAGACGCTTGTTTCTTGGCCATTGACTTCGCGGGTATCTGGGAGAACAGCGCGAAATACCTCTCAATGGTGCAGGGCTACGCTGCAATGGAACAGCGGGCTTTCACTTTAGCCCCGGATCAGAATACGTGGTCGGCCGAACAAGATCCAGCTGGCATGAACGACGAGCTCTATCAATATCCTAATTACTATCGGCACTTTTCGCCCGAGCCGATGCATTCAGATCGTAATGCAAACAAAGCAGTACATCCTGTAAAGTTACCGACCTGTAAGCCTCTTTGTTCAGAATGCTGGACACACCTTGATCCAATCGCAGGAGGATCTCAACACCGTTCTTGAAGTGATATCCTCCTTCAACCAGAAAGGAGATGCCGAAGCCTTTCATCTCGCTTCTAAAACCATTGCTCACGGCATAGTCCTCATTCGAACTCGTGTTGGTGCCGGTCGTTAGCGATGTTGCTTGGATCGGCACATTCAAACTAGGACCAAGGCCAAGTTGGATGCCGTTCGTTGCACGGATCACCAACAACACGGGTAGCTGCAAGTTGATCATCATCACATTCACCGTTCCAACACGCGAGTTGAAGTTCGAATCATAATTCAGGGAGCGGTAACGCGCAAGTAGTCCGGAACGTACGGAAGCCTTATGCTCGATCGGTCCAGCAAGGAACACTCCAGCACCTGCGCCAATTCCAGAGGGAAGTCCCCCGAAATCCGGTAGGGTTTGATCTATGCCTTCATCCATGGAAGACATACCGCCGATCAATTCAAAACCGAATTCGATCTGGGCCGGTGTGTTGTTCAGTCCAACGAACAGCACTGCAAATATGGCGATCGAGGAACTATGCAAAAGACGCTTCGTCATGTGTTGTGAACAGATCATATGGCGCAAGATAGACTGATAAGGACATGCTGAAAACGCAGCCACTCATCACATGGCTCGGCGCAGTCCCATAGCAGGTTGGCAACCTCGCTGTATGGCCATATCCATGATCAAGTCCCGCGCATACACGATCCACAAGGCGCTGCACCTCCTTTACAACCAACCCAACCCACCGATCCTTCTCACCAGCTCCGTGGTATTGCTTAGGCCCGTGCGCGACAGCATGTTGCGCCGATGCGTGTTCACCGTATGCAAACTGATGTCCAATTCTTGGGCGATCACCTTGCTGCTCATACCCTCGGCCAGCTTGCGCAACACATCCATTTCACGGGGAGATGGTCGGTATTGCACACGCTGGGTCGTGTCTTCCGGTGCCTCGAATTCGATCAGATCGAAACCACTGATCTGCCAGCCGATGCTGCCATTGGGCTTTATGGTGCTGATATCCTTGCACAAGCTGAAGGTGCTATGCACTTTCCCACTGCACTTGTCCACCTCGAACACTGCGGTCTGGCGGAGGATCTTGATGTATTCTCCATTCGCCTTCTGCATGCGGTGATCCACCGAAAGCGACAGGTCCATCAGGTTCTTGGGATCTCGCACTTTGGCCATGGCCTCGATGGCCCGTTGGTTCAAGTTGGCGACGATCGGCGCATCTTCCGGATGCAGCGCACCGAAAATAAGGTGTACATCCACTTCCTCATCGCGATAGCCCAGTAGGTCCTGGAAACCGCGGGCGTATGTGATCCGACCTTCACTAAAGTTGTAGATATAAAGGAAGTGTCCAGGAAAACGGGGGAACTGGCCAAGGAGCTTTTCAAGGCGCTGCTTGAGACCTTTGTTCCGCTGCGGAGGATAGGTCCGCAGTTTCTCCATGCAGTCGATCAAAGATGCAACCGCAGGTCCATGTGGCTTGGTGTTGATCGGAGCGGTTCGGTGATCGGCATCCGGTTCGCGGTAAAGGACCTTCATGTGCAACACGTGTGTTCGGGTCAATGGATCCAGGTCCTCAGACATCGGGCAATTAAACCCGAACAGGTAACCCTTGTGGGCTTTATAATAGTGCACTCGTGAATGAATAGTGCCAAATGGCTGAGCTATCTACCCATCTTCACGATGCAAAGCAACGCCACTTCGACGACGATCAATAACGCCTTTTTCACATGTACCTGACCGGGGTTTTCACCCGTGGATGAAGACGATCGGACAAAAATGTCGCTTGGGACCTGAATTGTCCACCCACCTATTTCCGACTCGGCCCTGCGATGGCGGGCATCGGCTCTTCTTCCCGGAAGAACTCCAACGAAGAAATATCCATCAAATGGACATCCTTGTAATAATGGTGCAAGATATCCAAGTAGTTGATCCCTTCCCGGGCCATACGCATGGAGCCTTCTTGGCATAGCCCTACCCCGTGGCCATAGCCGCGACCTTCCAACAACACCTGATCCCCTGTGGTGGTGATCTTGAACCAAGTTGAATTCAACTTCAGATCTTCCCGCACGGACTTCAGCGGAACGTGTGGAAAGATGTTCGCCAAGTAAAGATCTCTGCAATTGGGCTCGTAGTTCAACAAGGCTTTCTGCTTCACGGGATCCTTCACCTTCACCTTGAACTTGCGCTCCAAATAACCCAGCCATTCCGTTTTTGAAAGGGTCTTCTTCCAAGTGGCATGCGGTGCAGCCAAGCAGTATTGGTCCGCAGTGCTGCGGAGGTACGGTTCCTGCTTGCTCCAGAGGTCTTCGGCATTCACCGTCTCGCCACCGCAATTGCTGTGGAACAAGGCATGGATCATCTTGATGTCCGGATCAACCATCACCATGCCTTTGGTGGCATCCACTGCGTGAAGGATGCTGTCCTGTTTGCAGATCCCGTGGAATACTTGGCAGTGGACCGCATCGCAAAGTGCAAACCCCTCACCGGCGTGTTTACGCTGGTTGCACAAGGCGTACGTGCGGCAGCTCACGCTCTGCAATTTGTAGTATTCGGCGTGGTGCTCCTTGCCTGCTTCGGCCTGTACCACACCCGCCGTATATGCTTCCAAGGGCGCGTTGTTGGTGAGTTGGAGCTTCCCCCCGCTTACTTGCACCTCCACGGCACCGGGGTAGGAACGCTCGGGGTACTTGGTGCCCAACAACCGAAGGCGAACTCCACTTTGGGGCATGCGCGGCACAACTTCGATCCGTTTCTTAGCGGAGATGTTCAACTTCAGAGACTTGGCGGTGAGCCCATGGCCCGTGGCTTCGATCCGCAGGCCGTCATTCAAAGGGAT
>Ga0335394_10008996_pt1 | contig 11263 bp, 11 predicted proteins | sample MAT03_FD_205741 | JGI IMG/M metagenome (GOLD analysis project Ga0335394, IMG submission 205741) | Freshwater microbial communities from Lake Fryxell liftoff mats and glacier meltwater in Antarctica - MAT-03 (spades assembly) (version 2) ... | reverse complement strand
TTTAAAATAGTAAATTTAATTTACAAATATATACCATTTATAATTTACTATAATTTTATTTAAAATAAAAATTACTTTTTGTAAATAATAATGTAAAAAAAAAATAAATTATTAATTCATATTTTGTAAATATTTAGTAACCAATGGATATTTTTATAAAAAAAAAACCCTTTATTAAATAATAAAATATCTTAAATATTTTATTTTTTTATTTCCTTTTATTATTTTTGTTGTTAAAAGAAAAAAAATAATAAAAATTTTAAAACCAAATAAAGAACAATTATTAACAAGTTTTTTTTGAACTAAATAAGTTTGAAAACTTGGAACATCTAAAATATTGTAGTTTTTTTTTGCTAAATTTAAATTATATTTATTATCTCAATATTATCTTTTACCTACCTGTTACATTATACATATTTTATGTTTTATTTATCAAAATTTTAAATTTTACTTTGAAAGAAATGTCTATTTTAGGTTTAAAAATTTCTTTAGTTTTTGTAAGGTTTGACTCTAGTCTTTTTTTTTAGTCACTGGAGGAGCAGGTTATATTGGTTCTCATACTGTTTTGAAATTATTAGAAGCTAATTATCAAGTTATTGTTATAGACAATTTAAGCAACTCTAAGAAAGTATTTTTAAAATTTCAATTTAATTATTATTAATTAAAAACAAACGATTTTTATATAATTTTACTATTATTGTTGTTAGAAAATTGTTTAAAAAATTAATTTTATAGATTTTAAATTATTTTGAAAGTGAAATAACTTTTCAAATTTGTTATAATCATTAATATTTATTCTGATTATAAAAAATTAAAAATCAAATTTACTTTCTCTAATTAATTTAATTTAATTATGACCCATTATAATCTAGGGTTTTTAATATTCATTTTTATAACATCAATAATCATACATTTATCTTTTATATATTTAGAAATCTTTGGATCAAGTGGAAAAACTTTGTCAAAAAAAAATAGATCATTTTTATAAAGTGAATTTATGTAATCGAGAAGAATTGGAAAAAGTATTTAAAAGACATTGTGATATTAAAAGTGTCATTCATTTTGCGGGGTTAAAATCTATTAAAGAAAGTACCCAAATTCCTCTGCAATATTATGAAAATAATATTCAAGGAACTTTGATTTTATTAGATTTAATGCAAAAATATAATATCAAGTCCATTATATTTTCATCATCTGGTAATTTAAATTATTTAATTTAAAACTACATTTTAGAAAAAAGTAAATTGAATTTTTGAACCTTTTTTTTTTTATTTTCAAAATTTATATAATCTTTAATATTTTTCTTGATCTAAATGAACTATTTTTAATTTTATTCACATAATTTTAATTTAATATTATATTGTATATGAATCTAGCTACTGTGTATGGATCTATTGAAGACCATCCAAAAACTGGACTTTATGAAGAATTACCTATTGGTGCTACCAACCCTTATGGAAGAACTAAAATTTTTATAGAACATATTTTGAAGGATGTTTATCTTACATCTCCTGAAGAGTGGAGAATTGTAATTCTTCGTTATTTTAATCCTGTTGGTGCTCATCCTTCAGGAACAATTGGAGAAGATCCAAAAGGAATTCCTAACAATTTAATGCCATATATTACTCAAGTAGCTGTTGGAAAAATACCATATTTAAATGTGTTTGGAACAGACTATACAACACCTGATGGAACTGGAATTCGAGATTATATTCATGTTATGGATTTAGCTAAAGGACATCTTTTTGCATTAAAGTAAATCTTTCAAAATAATTTTAAAATTTATTATTTTTTATTTAAAAAAAAGAAAAATTGAGAAAGATATTGGACATTTTGTTTATAATTTGGGAACAGGAAATGGATCTTCTGTCTTTGAAGTAGTTAAAGCAATGAAAAAAGCTTGTGGAAAAGAAATTCCTTTAAAAATTATTGATCGTCGCCCTGGAGATGTTGCTGTATTGCTTGCCAACTGTTCAAAAGCTGAAAGAGATTTAAATTGGAAAGCTGAATATGGAATTGAAGAAATGTGTAAGGATGCTTGGAACTGGCAAAATAAAAATCCTAATGGTTACACATGAGAAAATAATAAACATTTTTTCTTTGTTAAATTTTTTAAATTATATTGATACAACTTTTAGAGTTAATCATTTTTAAAAAATTATTATTCACATCTTATAAAAATAAATATTTAGAAATAGTTAAATTATTGATTTAAAATGGAATAAATATAAATAAATAAAAAAAAAGATAATAATGTAAACACTATTTTATATTATGTTAAAGAAAATAATCAAATAGAAATTATAAAATATTTTGAAATTTTTATTTTATAATTTCCCTACAAAAAATTAAAAATAAAAAAAAAATTAATAAAATGAATTTATTTTATTCAATAACTTTATATTTATGGAATTTTATTTTTTTAATAATTGATAAAAATGAAATAAAAACACTAAGAATAGTTTGTAAAGATTTTAGAAATATTTTAATTAATTATTGGATTCAAAATATACCTGATGAAGAAATTAATAATTATTTTATTAATAACCAAAAATTAAATTTTAATATTAGATTTATTATTTTAGAAAATGAACAATTTGATCTCAAAAATTTAATTAATATTGATTTATTTTTTAAATCTTGCGAATATGGATATTTAGAAATAGTTAAATTATTATTAGAAAATGGTATAAATATAAATCAAAAGGATAATAAAGGTTGGACTGCATTAATGAAAGCGACTAGGTATGGACAATTAGAAATAGTTCAATTTTTAATTAAAAATGGTGTTAATAAAAATGAAAAAAATAATTATGGTTCAAGTGTAATTACTTTAGCATCTGATAATGAACAAATAAAAATAGTTAAATTATTAATTGAAAATGGTGCAAATATAAATGAAAAAGATAATAATAATGGAAAAACTGCATTAATTTATACTTCTATAAATGGATATTTAGAATTAATTAAATTATTAGTTGAAAATGGTGCAAATATAAATGAAAAAGATAATTATAAATGTACACCATTATTGTATGCATCTATTTATGGATATTTAAAAATAGTTAAATTATTAGTTAAAAATGGTGCAAATATAAATGAAAAAGATAATTATAAATGTACACCATTATTGTATGCATCTAGTTATGGATATTTAAAAATAGTTAAATTATTAGTTAAAAATGGTGCAAATATAAATGAAAAAGATAATAATGGATGGAATTCATTATTTTATGCATCCAAAAATGGATATTTAGAAATAGTTAAATTATTAATTGAAAATGATGCAAATATAAATGAAAAAGATAATAATGAAAAAACTGCTTTACAATATGCTAAAGAAAATAATCAAATAGAAATTATAAAATATCTTGAAAATTTTATTTAATAAATTTATTTTTTTTTTCATTTATATGTTGTTTGTTTGATTAATTAATTACTAAAAATATAGAAAAAAAATCAATAATAAATAAAAAAAATAGAATATCAATTTTTTTTTTTATTATTTTTTTTATTATATTTATTTTGTTGATCAATAAATAAATATAAATGAATAATTATTTTTTAAATAATTATTGGTTAATAATTGTAATTCTTTCTTTAATAGTTTTTGTAATTATTTTAGTAATACTTATTTTAATAATTGTAAGATCTGGAAAAATAAAAGAAGCATTTAATTATTCATTTAAAGGTAATTCAATAAATGAAATAAATTTTAAGAATAATGAGGTTATAACTAATAAATTAAATCCACCTAATATAAAATTTGAAAATGAGAACATAAATTATAATTATAATATTGGACAATTTTGTGCAGAATTAATAATTGATTTAGAATATAATTATTCAAAGGAAACAAATAATATACCAAAATTAGAGGAAGATAGTGATAAAATAAATAAATATGAATTAATTATTGCAGATCCAAAATTTAATCCTTTATGTGTCATTGTTATGGATAAAAACAAAAATATTTGGATAATTTTTAGAGGAACTCAAGTTACAAATAAAAATAATATTTTAAGTGGAGAAGCATTTTATGATATAGATTTAGAACAACAGGATATTATTGGAAATAAACAAAATTCAAAAATACAAAGTGAATGCACTTTAAATTCAATATGTCCATTAAAAAAAAATAATTTTTATAGTAAATTTAATAATATAAATGAAAAATTAGAATATGAACCATTATTAATACATCAAGGATTTTTAACATTATATGATAAAATGAGAGAAAAAATTCATTTAAAAGTATCATCATTAATGAAAAATTATAATTTTGATATAAAAACTAATTATATAATAATATCTGGTCACAGTCTTGGAGGAGCTATGTCAAATTTATGTGCTTTTGATTTTATTTCTTATTTTTATGAATATAAAAAATTTGTTTATACTTTTGGTTCTCCAAGAGTTGGTAATACTAATTTTGCAAATTATTTAAATAAATTTTTTCCTATAAACAATATGTTTAGAATTACAAATACTGCTGATGTAGTTACAAATATACCTTTATCAACAATCCCTAATTTTCAAAATCCAAATGAACCTTTTTATTTTACTCACGCTGGTAAAGGAATATTTTTTGAATCAAATTGGAATTCTTTAAAAAGGTCTCATTATATGTTTAATTATGTTACAAATTTACCAAAAAATTAAAAAATTGAAAAATTTACATATATATATATATATATATTTTAATATATTTATTTAAAAAGAAATAAAAATGTTCAATACAAAAAAAAGAAAGAAATATATATATAAAAAAGCAAATCAAATAAACGCACAATATTTTTTTAAAAAAAAAAATAAATTAATTTTTTAAAAAAATCTCTGTTTTTTTTTTCTAAAATAAAATTATCCACTTATAGTAAAAAAAAATAAAAATGAGTAAAACTATTGTTGAAAAAATAACACGAGAATTAAAAGGGTTACATTTTAAAAACTTTTTAAATAAAAATTTCTTTAATATTATGATCAAATTTAAATAGATTAACTTCATTATATATTTTTTTTCTTATTTTTTGAAAAAATTTTAGGGGAAATTTTCCCCCTTTTTGATTTTTTTAAATGTTCAATATTTTCACATTTTTAATTTATTTATTTTTATTTATTTATTTATACACTTTTATTATTTTTTAAAAGAGAGGAGAAAAAAAAAATTTTAATGATTTTTTATTATATATTTATTTTCGTCATAAATATATATAAATAATAAAAAAAAAATAAAATAATATAATATTGATTTATTTATTCTAAAAATGTGCATCGATAAACCTGAGATTTTTGTCCAAGTGACAATACAGGCTTTTGAGCAAATTTTCCATTTACACATTGTTCAGAAACATAAGTTAAAAGATTACCTGCTGATTTTTCTCTTAATTTTTCAGAAACAGAAGAATTTTGTTGATAATATTGACAAAAGAAATGTGTTAAAACACCACCAGGAATACCATTTGGTAATTCAATTTCTAATGATACTTGAGTATCTTGACAACCAGATAAAATTAAAGATTCACAACTAATTAATCCATAATTATCATTTTTTTGTAATTGAAGTGATTTAGATTTAGGTTGATATATTAAATTATACCTTGTATCAACTACAGTTCCAGAATGACAAGAATCAAAAACTGCTCTAAATTTATTAGTAGATCTTAAAGGATTAGCTAAAGTTCTAACTAATTCATCATCTGTAATAAAACCATTTTGTTCAAAATCTGCAGGACAAATAACTTCATCTTTTCCATCAAGTTCATCTCCATCTTTATCACGAACATAAGATCCATGACCTGAATAATAAAAGAAAATTTGATCATTAGCTCCTGCTCTAGATATTAATTCTTTAATTTTTTTTCTAATATTTTCAATTGAAGGATAAGTTGGATCAGATTTATTAACGTTATCTTTCATTAACATAATATCTGTATAACCATATTCAAATAAAAGTTTTTCTACTTTTTCTGCATCAGCTATACATCCTGATAATTCTGATGAAGTACCACCATAATTTATACCAACAATTAAAGCTTTTTTATTAGATCCTTTATTAATTAAAGATCTTGATCTTAATCTTTCTTTAAAAGACATCCTTACTTTTTTTTTTTATTTTGGTAATTGTTAATTATTTTTTTTTTAATTTTATTTTTTAAAAAAATTATTATTATATTTAATTATTTATTATATAAAATAACAAAAAAAAAAAAAATTCTTTTATTTTAACATTTTGGTATTCATAATAATTTTTTATAATAGAAAATAAATTATAATTATTATCTCAATAAAGGATAAATAATTAATAAAATAAAAAAATTATAGTTTATTTTTTTAAAAAAGGAAGAATATCTTTATCAAAATGAAGGGAATATTGATATCGGATAGAAAGAGTAGATACTTTTTTAATAGAGCTATCAAAATGACCTTTCCTAAAACGAAATATTCTAGAATCCATTTTAGATGTATTTTTACATTTGGTAATTGAAAAATCATTGTTATAATTGAGAGATTTATTTTGACAATATCTAAAATTAGTTTCTGGACTATGAATTGAAACTGTCCAAAAATAAAAATTATTATCACAAAAATTCCATAACCAAACATATTCAAGTTCAATTTTTATAGATCGTGATAAAATTGAATAATTATTAAAACGAAGTAAATCTTTTTTTAATAAGATAAAAATAATAGTTAAAACATCTTTATATAAATATAGAGATAAATTATATAATAGTTCATATACTATAAATTGGTACATATACATTTTTATTTTTATTTTTTTTAAAAAAAAAGAGAGAGAGAGAAAAAATTTTTACAATTTCTTTTTTCTTTTTTTTCTAGTTCAAAATTTTTGTAAAGAAATATTAATAAAATTTAAAATTTATTATTATTATTATCATTTTAAAAATAAAAAAAAATAAAAATAAATAAAAATGGAAACATTGAAAAGAAAATTTTCACAAAAAGAAAATTTAGGGGGTAAAAAAAAAATAGCTAAAAAGCAAATTAAAAATAATTTAAATTATTTTAATAATAAAAATGGTGATATATTAAAAATTATATTTTTAAAAACAAATTATTGTATTTATTCAAAATTAAGATTAGTTAATAAATTTTTTAGAGAGATAATATCTTATTTCTGGATACAAAAAATACATATTAGTAAATTGAGTAGTCATAAATTTTCAAATGATATAAAAGGATTAAAAATTCAAACTGGGTTTGATAATGAAAAATATTTAAATAATGAATATTTATATGAGATTAATAATATTCCAAGTTCTATAAAATATTTAGAATTTGATGAATATACAAAAGAAGAATATTTAATGAATATTCCAAAGTCAATAGAATTTTTAAATATTAGTTATAATAATAATATAATTGGTAAAATATTTTTTTTAAAATTATTAAAAAATTTAAAAACTTTGAATATTTATGGTTGTAAAAATATAGATCTTAGAATATTAGAATATTTAGATTATGAAACTAATATTTGTTTTAAACAAAAAAACAGTTATTTAAAAGTTATTTTTCATGCAATAATTTTTAGTAAAATAAATTTTATACAAAAAATTTTAGAAAAAAAAAAAAATGATAATACTTTAATTAAATTATTAAATATAAAAGAAAATGAAGTAAGTTTATTTTTAGCTACATGTTTTTCAGGAAGAATGGACGTATTAAAATTATTATTAGATTATGGTTTTTCTGTGAATATAAATAATTTAACAAAAAAAGAAAATATTACACTTTGTTCTGTTTTTATAAATAAAAATTATGAAATGATGAAATTTCTTTTAAATAATAAGACAAATTTATTTTTAAAATTGGATTTTGAAAATGAAGAAGATTATTATGAAAATAATTTCTTTCAATATAAAACAAAAAATAATAATAAAAATAATAATAATATTAATGAAAAATTATTGAATACTTATTCAAATTCTTTTATAGAATATTATAAAAATAGAATTATTAAACCAAAATCATTTTGTATTTTTTTAATTGGTTGTAAAGATATTAAATATTTTGATATATTTAAATTTTTAATGATTTATTTTAAAGAAAATTATTTTAATTTATCCATAAAGATTCTTGATTCTAATGATAAAGAAATAGAAAATATTAATTATGAAATGAAAGTTATATTTTATAATCAATTTATTTTTCAATTATTATTTAAATCTTGTCATTATTTTAATAATGAAGTATTTTTTTTTTTATTATCATTAATAAATTTAAAAGAATATATTAATGAATTTATTTTAGGAGAATATAATTTATTTTTAAAATCAATAGAATGTAAAAATAATGAAATTTTTGAATTTTTATTATCCAACGGTGCTAATATAAATATAATAAGAAAAAAAGATGGTTATAATAGTTTAATGATAGCGTATGAAAATAATAATTTAGATATTGTTTTTTTATTATTAATAAATGGAATAAATATTAATTATAAAAATAAAAACAATGAAGATATTTTATCAGTGTATTGTAATAATAAAACATCTAATATATATAATATTAAACTTTTTTTTGAATATGGATTTAAAGTAACAGATAATTATTGTAAAATTTTTCATCCACTTATTAATTGTTTAAAAAATAACGAATTTAATAATTTTCAATTTTTATTAGAATTTTTTGATTTCAATAAGATTATTGATAATAATAGAACAATAATGTTTTGGGTAATAAAATATTGTTATAAAACAATCTTTCAAACAATAATAATATTAAAAAATCCCAAATTAAATTTTCTTTATAATAAATTACCATTATTATATTATATTATTAAATATGATAAATTTTCAATGTTATATTCTAACAATGATATAGAAAATTTAGAATTTAATAATCAAATATTTTTCTTACATATTGAAAATATTTGGATAAGAAATTATATAATTTCAAAATTTTTTATTATTAAAAATTTTATTTTGGATTGGGATTTTTTATTATATAATTTAAATAATTCTAATCTAATTTTAAAAAATATTATATTATCTTTGATAAATCTTTTAATAAATAATTTAATATCTAAAATTGAGATAGAAATATTAGAAAACATAATAATTAATATAAAAATTATTGTTAATAATATTCAAAAAGAAAAAAAAAATTTATCTAAATATAATAAAGAATTATTTGAAGCATTAAAAATAAATATTATTGATTTTGGAGAATTTTTAATTAAAAAATTAAAAAATAAAACTTTAAAAAAAGAAATGAAGGAGAATATAAATAAAATTTTGAATAATAATTTTTTGTTCCAATTTTTAGAAAAAATAAAAATTTAATCCTTTTATTTAAAAATAAATTAAACAATTACCAATAATTTCTTGGAAAAATATAAAAAATGAATTTATTTTATTTTATAACCTTATATTTATGGGATTATATTTTTTCAATAATTGATAAAAATGAAATAAAAATACTAAGAATAATTTGTAAAGATTTTAGAAATATTTCAATTAATTATTGGTTTCAAAATATACCTAATGAAGAAGTTAATAATTATTTTATTAATAATCAAAAATTAAATTTTAATATTAGATTTATTATTTTACAACATCAACAACAATTCGATTTTAAAAATTTAAATGATAATATTTTATTGTTCATATCTTGTATACATGGATATTTAGAAATAGTTAAATTATTAATTAAAATTAATATAAATATAAATCAAAAAAATAAATATGAAGTTACTTCATTAATCAAAGCATCTAATAATGGAAATTTAGAAATAGTTAAATTATTACTTGAAAATGAAGCAAATATAAATGAAAAAGATAGTTATGGATGGTCTCCATTAATTTATGCATCTTTTAATGGATATTTAGAAATAGTTAAATTATTAATTAAAAATGGTGTAAATATAAATGAAAAAAATAATATTGGAAATACTGCATTATATTTTGCATCTAAATATGGATATTTAAAAATAGTTAAATTATTAGTTAAAAATGGTGCAAATATAAATCAAAAAGATAATAATTAAAGAATTCCTCTTCAACATGCTAAAGGAAAAAATGTTTTACATTACGTTAAAGAAAATGTCAAATAAAAATTATAAAATATTTTGAAAATTTTATTTATTTTATTTTATTTTATTTTATTTCCTCTTTTTTTTTTATAATTTTTGTTAACAAAGAAAATAATATTGAAGATACTGTATTAATGTATGTATCTAGATTTGGATGTTTAGAAATAATTAAATTATTAATTGAAAATGGTGTAAATATAAATGAAAAAGATGATAATAATAAAACTGCATTATTTTATGCAACTAAATATGGACAAGTAGAAATAGTTAAATTATTAATTGAAAATGGTGCAAATATAAATGAAAAAGATAACGATGGATGAACTTCAATTAATGTTTACATGTAGATATGAATATTTAGAAATAGTTAAATTAATACTTGAAAATGATGCAAACATATAAAAAAGATAATAATGAAAAAAAAAATGGTTTTATAAAAAGCAAAAAAAATATAATCAAATAAAAATTATAAAATATCTTGAAAATTTTATTTAACAATTATTATTTTTATATTAAATTTATTATTTTGGAGTAATTTTTTCTAAAGCTTTATAACATTCTTTAGTTTTTAATAATTTACTTTGTGAATAGTTTAATAATGAACTTTTAAATTCAGGTATTTTGAATAATGATTCAACAGACATAAGAGCTCCTTCAACCCATCCTTGTAATAAAGAAATAATTTCACCAGTATAAAATACATTTTTTTGAGGATTTTGAAGATATTTTATAATTTTTTTTCTTTTAGTATTAATTTTATGTGACTGATCATTACTTTCATGATTAAAAAATGTAAGTTTAGGTAACCAATAATGAACTCCACATTCCCAATGTTTTACAACCTTATCTTTTATTCCAAAAACTGATAAATTATAAGGTTTTAATAATTTATTTATTTCAAATTCTAATTCTTTTAATTCTAAAAATGCTAAAGGTACTACTTTTTCAACTTTTTGATTTTCAGAATAAGAAATCATTAATATATGATCATCAATAGGAATTATTTTTTTTAATATATTGTCAATAATTACAGAATTTTTAAAATCGTGTTTTTCACAATAAATATAAAATCTTATAAAAGGTACAGGATAAATATATTTTTGTAAAGGAATATTAATATTTTGTAAATTAATTAAACCAAAATCGTTTAATTTAGTTGTAAATATTATATTTTTACATAAATATTTTTTATTAATTACAAAAGAATAA
>Ga0335394_10008995_pt1 | contig 11264 bp, 10 predicted proteins | sample MAT03_FD_205741 | JGI IMG/M metagenome (GOLD analysis project Ga0335394, IMG submission 205741) | Freshwater microbial communities from Lake Fryxell liftoff mats and glacier meltwater in Antarctica - MAT-03 (spades assembly) (version 2) ... | reverse complement strand
CGTGCCGGGGGCCCGGCGCTCGTAGTTGTCGCTGCGGTTGCCGGTCACCACGTCCTCGGGGCGCTCGTAGGCCTTCCAGGTCTCGCTGCGGAGCCAGTCCATGGCCGCGGCGGCGTCGGACTGGGCCACCTCGAACTGACCACCGATGCCGGTTGCCCGGGCCCGGGTGATTCCGGCCAGCACGGCGAGCGCTCCGAAGACCGGGCCGGCGTGGATCCCGACCGAAGGATGCTCGGGGATGTAGCAGAAACCGTCGTCGTCGACCTCGGGACCGACGAGGCCGGCCCAGGTGTCATAGGCGATGCCGTGGCTGGGCATGTTCTGGTACGGGCCGGTCATGCCGTACCCGGAGATGGTGCACCAGACGAGGGCCGGCTTGATGGCCAGCAGGTCCTCGTAGCCGAGCCCTCGACGAGCCAGGCCGCCCGGGCGCATGGCCTCGATGACAGCGTCGGCCCCACGGACCAGATCACGGAAGACCTCGGCGCCCTCGGGCGTGCGCAGGTCCAGGGTGATCGAACGCTTGCCGCGGCTGATGTGCCAGTGCATGAGCGAGACACCGTCCACGATCGGCCAGGTCATCTGACGGATGTAGTCACCGGAGGGCGGTTCGACCTTGATGACCTCGGCCCCGAGATCGGCCAGGTGGGTCCCGATCGCTCCGGGGCCCAACATGGAGCACTCGATGATACGGACCCCGGCAAGGGGTGCGGGTGGCGTACTCACGATGATTCCCCTCGATATCTGACGACCCGTCAGAAACTACCGGAGGGGGCGAGCCCGGACCCAGTTCGCTTGCGGTCGGACAGCCGTTCACCCGTCGTACCGGAGAACTTGTTGACGAACGCATACTCAGTATGCATACTGAGTATGCACACGGCTCGCCAGAGTGACTGGAGGTGGAGATGTCGATCAAGCACGGACTGCTCGCCCTGCTGGGTGAAGGACCCCGGTACGGGTTCCAGCTCAAGAAGGAGTTCGAGGAACTCACCGGCTTGTTCTGGCCCCTCAACGTGGGGCAGGTGTACACCACGCTTGGTCGACTGGTCCGAGACGGACTCATCGCCGAGGAACTCTCACCCACCACCGACGGGCTCGAGGTCACCGCCGCTGGAAAGGACTCGCAGTCGAGCGTTGGCTCCGACGACAGCCAGCGCAGCTACCGGCTCACTGAGCGGGGCCGCGACGAGGTGCGAGCATGGTTCGCCACTCCCAGACCAGCCACCACGCCCGAGCGGGACGAGTTGACCATCAAGGTGGCCTTGGCGGTCGCCACGAATCGGCCCGACGTCACCGACATGATCCAGGGGCAACGCAACGAAGCCACCAGCGCCATCCAGGCGCTGACCCGGCGCAAAGCGCGACTGGAACCGACGGACCTGAGTCAGGCCGTCGTGCTCGATGCCGCGATCGCCCGGCTGGACGCCGAGTTGCGCTGGCTCGACCTGACCTCGGCCCGGCTGGCGGGAGCATCCCGCGGCCGCGCCGCACTCAACGCCCGTGATTCGGGCCGACCCGGAAGTGGGAACCGATGAACTCGACGATTCTCGAGATGAAGCAGGTGACGAAGTCCTTCATCGACGGCACCCATCAGCGGGTGGTCCTCGATGGCGTCGACCTGAGCGTCGAGCGGGGGGAACTGGTGGCGATCATGGGACCCTCGGGATCCGGGAAGTCCACGCTGCTTCACCTGACCGCCGGTTTCGATCGGGCCGATTCCGGACAGATCGTGGCGGACGGCAACCACCTGTCGGCTCTCGACGCGTCGGGCCTCGCCCAACTGCGGCGACGGACCATTGGCTACGTGGAGCAGCGCCTCAACCTGATCGCCGTGCTCAGTGCGGTCGAGAACGTCATGCTGCCACTGGAGCTGGACGGCATGGGTACCAGAGGCGCCCGACAGCTGGCGACGGTCGCCTTGGACGCCGTCGGGATCGCCGATCTGGCCGACCGTGAGTCCGAACGGCTCAGCGGCGGGGAGCAACAGCGCGTCGCCATCGCCAGAGCGCTGGTCGGCGGACGGTCGATACTCCTGGCCGACGAGCCGACCGCATCGCTGGATTCCCTCACGGGTGAAGGAGTGATGCGGCTCATCCGGGGGCGGTGCGACGACGACGGTGTGGGCACGCTGATGACCACACACGATGCCAGCCATGCGGCCTGGGCCGACCGGGTGCTGTTCCTCCGGGATGGTCGCATCATCGACGAGGCCCGTCCCGGTGCCGACCTCACGAGTGCGGTGGCGGCACCCGCCGATGACGAGATGAATCGATGAGGGCGACACTGCGGATCTCCTCCCGATCAATCCGGCGCCACCCAGGTCGCAGCGCTGCGGTCATCGCCCTGGTCGTGTTGCCGGTCGCCGCGCTCACCGTGTTGCTGACCATCTCGGAGGGCAGTCGAGTCCGCAGCGATGCAGAACAGCAGCGCCAATTCGGTGACGACGTGGCGATTGCCTTCCCGAACTCCGGCCCGGGCAGCTCCGGGGTCGACACTTCCGCCCCCACCGCGGACGAGGTTCGCCAAGCGCTCGGTTTGCCTGGCTACGCCACCATCAGGGTTGAGCGGGTCGGTACCGTCGCATTGGCCCGGGAGGACCGAACCGTGGACATGGTGGCCTTGCACGAGCTGGCCAGATCAGACGGCGATGTCCCGGTCCTCCGCCTCGACGACGGGCGGATCCCGAACGCCCCGGGCGAGGTGGTGGTTCGAAGTGCAGAACGGCCGGTCCTCGGGTCCGAACTGACCATCGACGTACCACCGGTCACTACCGAAGTGGTGGGCTGGATCCGCGCGGCCAGCCCCGACTGGGCGTCACCTGGCTCAACGGCGAGAACCGGCGACCCTGATGCCACGCCGATCCAGGAGCTCTGGGCCGCTCCCGGCACGTTCCCGGCCTCCTTGGACGACGTCTGGACGACGAGTGGGCTCGATGCTGCGCCGGCATTGTCCTATCGCATCGGCGGCGTTGATCCTGCACTGCTCGACGGCTTCGTAATCTTCAGCAACAGTGATTTCAGCGTTCTACTTCGCGACCCCCAGTCATCGGAGCGAGTGGCGCAGTTCAGCGCACTCGGTATCTCGTTGTTCGGCTTCGCCTGGTGCGGGCTGGTCGCCGCGTCAGCCCTGGCCATTGGAGCGCGGCGCCGGCGCCGCGAGCTGGGCCTGCTGTCCGCTTCGGGCGCCTCACCCCGACAGCTCCGCTGGGCGGTGGTCGCTGATGGCGCCGTGCTCGGCGGGGTTGGTGGCCTGCTCGGAGGCCTGCTCGGCGCCGGGCTGGCCCTGTGGATCCACGGACCCGGCTGGCAACTCCTCGGCTTCGGTGGAGGGTCACCAGAGGTGGCGTTCACCCCGTTGGTGTTTGCTGCCGGGGGCTTCGGATGGCTCAGCGCCGTGCTGGCCGGGGCCCTGGCCGGACGGGGCGTTTCCCGCCAGCCCACCCTCGATCTGCTGGCGGGGCGGGCGCCCCGCCCGGGCGCTGCACCCACGTGGTTTGCCACGGGAGCAGCAGCCGTGGCCATCAGCTTCGGGACCGGATGGGCGACTTCGATCAGCCGGCAAACTGGGCCTGGCGACTTTCGGGTCGTCCTGACGGTCGTGTGCGCCGTTGCCGGCTTCGTGGGACTGGTCTGTCTGTCCGTCGGGGTAATTCGTCTGCTGCCCGCGTGGACAGCCGGGCGGGGCCTGGCGACGCGCACTGCGGCCCGTGACCTGGCGAGGTTCGGCGCCCGGACCACCGGCGCAGTGGCGGCCATCGCCATCACGTTGTCGGGCGCCACCTTTGCCTCGTTCCTGGAGCGCCGAGTCGCAGCAGACGCCGAACAACAGAAGTCCGCCACCGAGTCGTCGATCGGAACCACCCAGCGCTCCACCGCCCTGGTCGGTTCCGAGCGACAGGTGCTGGTCGACGGCGTCATCCGCAACGCCGGGCTCGACGCCGAGCGATTTCGCTCTCTGACCGCCATGGCACACGAAAAGGGGATCGACGTCACGCCCCTGGCCAGCGGACCCGACATTCGGAGCTGCATCTCGAATGCCGAAGCGATCATCGACGCGATCCCGGACGACTACACAAGGTCGCGCTTCGATGCCGACGGATGTGTCGCCACCACTGCGGTCCGGGTCGAGCCCTCGGACCTGTCGGTATTCGACCCAGCAAGTGCGGCCGACCTCAGGGCCGGACGTCTCGTCGCAATGTCGGCCTATGCCTCGATGCTCGGCGACACCGCAGTGTTCGATGGAGGAGGGGTCGACCCCGGTCGAGTGCCCATCAGTCTGGGAACTGTCACGTTCGAGGCCGGCAGCCAATTCCTCGGCCAACCAGTTTTTCGGTCGAGTCTCGGCGGCTCCTCCGATCTCGCGGCGAACGGCAGCATCATCTCGATCGCCGGTTCGAACAACCTCCCCGCAGTGGTGTTCGTGCCCAGCGACCAATGGGTCGGGGCCCTGGCGGACCGGTCGAACGGGGCATTCCTGATCGAACCGTCGGCATCGTCCGGTGATCGGGACGGGAAGGACTGGTACCGAACGATCGATGCACTTGGTGTCGATGTGTTGTCCAGCACTCAGATCTCCGCGTCGGATGTCAAGTGGGGCTACACCGCAGTGTTCGGGGTGGGCGGCGCCATCGCCGTGTTGACCCTGCTGGTGCTGAGCCTGTCGTTGGTGCTCGTTCGCCTGGAATCGCGAGACGAGGAGACGGTGCTCAGCCATCAGGGAGCAACCCGCCGGGCCATTGCCATGGTCTGCGCCTGGCGGGCCATCCTGGCCACAGCCGTGGCGGCGGTGCCGGCGTTCGTGTTGTCGGTCATGTTCCTGTGGGTGGTGGGAGGAGCGAAGATCACCTGGCCTCATCCGGTCTCGGCCGCGCTGATCCTGGTGGGAATGCCCCTGCTGGCCGGCGCGGTCTTCGGCCTGGCCGGTCTCCGGACCCCCCGGGTGGCGCGGACCGTGACGTGAGACATGTTGACATCAGCCGCGATGAGGGCGGCGGCGACGAGCGCTGCGGCGATGACATCAGCCGCGATGAGGGCGAGCTGCCTGCGGTCATTGCTTCGCACCTGGATGCCGTCCGCTCCGGTGATCCGGTCGCCATGGCCGACGGCTATCACCGGGACGCTCAGCTGATCCGGCCCGACGCCACGCACGTCGGCATCGACGCCATCCGCGCCTACTTCGCCGGCGTCACGCAGCGGCTCGGACCCGGCGAGGTGGAGTTCATCAGCGCTCGAGCCGACTTCGATGGGGCCGTGGTGGTCTGGCGCATACAGGGCGGCCCTGCGGCGGGAACCTCGGGTTCGGACAGCTACCGGCTGGAGGATCGTGGCGGCGGTCCGTCGATCATCGAGCAGACCGTCCGCCTCGACACGCCGGACTTCTGAGCAACAGGTGCCTCGGATCCGCTGAACGACCGACCACGTCTCGATCTGGCGAGCCTCGGCAGCGTTGAGCCGTTCATTGGTCGCTGAAGCCGCTGTGGGCGGCATAGGAGTCCAATGAACGCTCCGGCCCGATCTACAGGCTCGATCTACAGGCTCGACACCGCCGTTGAGGTCGCCGCTACCGTCTTGGCATGGTCACCGTCAGCCGCACCCACACCTTCGATGCACCAATCGCCAAGGTCTGGAAGATGTTCCGGGACCCCGACGCCCACGTTGCCAAGTTTTCGGCCATGGGCCATCGAAACATCGAGATCGTCAACACGTCGTCGACCAAGACGCAGTTCACCATCGAGCTGACTCGGCTGGTGGACCTTGAGCTCCCCGGGTTCGCCAAGAAGGTCCTCAAGCCGACCAACACGGTGATCAGCGTGGACGAGTGGAACGACTTCGGGGACAGGACGTACGGCGGGACGTTCACGCTCAACAGCCCGGGAACACCGGTCGAGACCACGGGACGCACGAAGCTGGTGGCTGACGGCAAGTCTGCGGCGACCTACACCGTCGAGATCGACTTCAAGGTCAAGGTCCCGATCATCGGTGGCCGGATCGAGTCCTACGCCAAGGGGGCCATCGTCGAGCCCCAACTCGAGACCGAGTTCCGCCTCGGTGACGAGTGGCTCGCCTCCCACTGACCCGGTCCCCTGCGAACTCAGTTCGTCCAGCACCCCCACCGCCCCCGACGAACTCAGTTCGGACCGGTGCGGGGTCCGCAGCGACCTACGGTGTGCGCCGGGATGAGCCGGCTCAACGAACTGGCCCAGGGGGACGACACGATGCGGCGCCACATGCGAGACCAGATGCGACACCACAGGTCCCGACCACCTGGTCGGGCATCGGTGCGGCGGGGTCGGCTCCTCGCCGCAGTCATGGTCGTCGTCGCAGGGCTGCTCGGAGCGTGCGCGGGTTCAAGCAACAACGCATCGGACAACAACGCAAAGTCGGACAGGCAGACGTCGGAGGCGCGATCGGCCGACGCCAACTCCCCCAGTCCCCGGCTCGACCAGATCCAGCTCATCGGTTCGCACAACAGCTATCACGTCGCCCCGGACCGGCGTCTGCTCGACAAGCTGATCGCACTGGTCGACGGGCTCCCCTCGGTCAAGGACGACCTCGGCGACCCCCGCTCGCTGGACTACACGCAGCCGACGCTCACTGAACAACTCGACGCCGGCATCCGATCCTTCGAACTGGACATCGCCAACGACCCGACCGGTGGGACCTTCGCCCAACCGAAGGCGCCGGGCTTCTTCGGCCTCACCGACCTCGCGTTGCCGACGGGTCTCGACGGGCCTGGCATCAAGGTCATCCACATCGTCGACGTCGATGTGGTCTCCAACTGCCCCACGCTCATCAGCTGCCTCACCGAGATCCGAACGTGGTCCGACGCCAACCCGGATCACATGCCGATCACCGTGCAGTTGGAGCTGAAGAACGACGGACTTCCGAAACCGTTCGACCTCACGGCGGTCGTGCCATTCGGAGGCCCCGAGCTGGACGCCATGGATGACGAGATCCGTTCGGTCTTCGACGGGGACCGAATCATCAGCCCGGACTCGGTCCGCGGCGACGCAGCCGATCTCCGCACGGCGGCCGCTGCGGGAGCCTGGCCGACCGTGGCCGAAGCGGCCGGAAAGGTCCTGTTCTTCCTCGACAACTCCGGCGCGAGCTCCGACGCCTACCGAGCGGACGCACCGTCCCTCCAGGGTCGGGTGGCTTTCACATCGGACCACGAAGGCCAACCGGACGGAGCTGTCCTGGTCCGCAACAATCCTCTCGACCCCGAGATCGGTGACCTGATCCGCGCCGGTTACCTGGTTCGTACTCGAGCCGACGCCGGCCTCGTAGGGGACGCCGTCACCCGCGACGCAGCGTTGGCTTCCGGCGCGCAGATCGTGTCGTCGGACTTCTTCACCACCCGAGCCCGGAGAACTGACGGGTACGAGGTCACCTTCGGCACCGACGAGGAAGTCAGGTGCAACCCGGTCACCGCGCCGAAGGCATGCCGGATTTGATCAGCACGCAGGATCTGATCAGCCTGCCGGGCGAGGCGGGGCCAGCACGCTGAGGTGCGACATGGTTACGGCACCCGACGCTAAGGCCACATTCGCCAGCGTCCGTCGAACGTCGAGCGCTGGATCGGCGTATCTCGTTCCATCGAGTTTCAGTCCGAGCCGGATCCGGCAATAATCGAGGCGACGCTCCACTGTCTTGGCAGAGACCCGCCCGGCCTCCACTCCTGCGGCATTCAGTCGGGCACAGATCTGGGCGTTCGTCGGCACGACGTGGGATGACGGGTCCACGAGCCGCGGCTCGACCAACGCGACCAGCGCCCGGAAGTGCCCCGATCCGGGAACCAGCTCGACCCCTTGTGTGTCCTGGCCCCGCATCACCCCGAGATCGAACTTGTCGGCAGGATCCGGCTCGAGTCCAGCGGGTGACCAGCTCACCTCGAACGAGACCGACGTGGCATCGGCCAGCGTCACCCCGACCCGAGTACGAGCCCAAGCGCAGACCGCACGATCTCCGGGCCGGACCTGATCGAGACCGGCGCCATCGAGGTCCCGCAGCTCGACGAGCAGCCACCGGCCGACGTTCACGATCGACCAGCCGCCCAGCTCGTGGGTGATCACAGCCAGGCGACGATGGACCCGCGGGTCACTCGTCAGGACGAGGTCCACATCCGGTCCGCGACCCACCAGGAGTCGCTCCCCGGTCGAGAGATCGACGACCTCGTCGTCCGACACGAACAGAACCGTTGACGCCACGGGTGAGATGGTGGCGCTCCGACACAGCGAGTGCAACGGGGCCCGCCCGGAAACCGAACCCTCAGAGGACGAGTCCTCGCAGCACTCCCGGTGGCTCGCGCAAACGTGTCGATCGACCATCACACTCGCGGGCGTATGGCCCCACAGATCTCCCAGGTTCAGAACACTCCCCGCATCCCCGGACTGGCCGACTTCGCCGTGATCGGACGGGGTGGTTCCTCCGTCGTCTACCGCGCGTGGGAGAACAACCTCGGACGGCAGGTGGCGGTGAAGATCGGGCAGGCGGATCCAGACACCGTCGAGCAGTTCCGGGCGGAGGCCCGGCGCACCGCCAGCCTCGCCCCGGAGGCCCCTGTAGTGGAGGTCTTCCGATTAGGCATCACGCCGTCGGGGCAGCCATTTCTGGTGCTCGAGTACCTGGCAGGAGGGTCGCTGTCCGATCGGATCCGAACCAATGGCGCACCGCTCTCCGTACCCGAGGTGCTCGACGTGGGCATCGACGTGGCCGACGCATTGAACGCAGCGCACCAACGAGGAATCCTCCACTGCGACGTGAAACCGGCCAACGTACTGCTGACCTGCGCTGGACGAGCGCGACTGGCCGACTTCGGGGCATCGACCGTGCTCCGGTCCGATGCCACTGACATCGAGCACGGGGCACTGTCGGTGGCGCACGCCTCCCCCGAGCAACTCCGCCACGGCGTCGCTCTGGTGGCGAGCGATCTCTACTCCCTCGGTTCGACGCTCTACGAAGGGCTGTGCGGTCGAGCCCCGTTCGACAGGCTGCGGGAGCGCGGGGTGGCGGGCGACCACCGGCCGGGTCGGGGATCGGGCGCACGCGACAGTGAGGAGCAGTGGTGGCGGGATCGGGTTATCAGCGGGCCCCGGCCCAGGATCGTCAGGTCGGATCTGCCCGACGGGCTCGCCGAGTTGATCGACCAGACGCTCCATCTCGACCCGGAGCGTCGGCCCGGTTCCGCAGCGGAGGTGGCCGCTCGACTCCGGACCATCCGAGTCGCCGCGCGGCGGCCTGAACCCGTGTCGGGTAACTCACCCGATCAGTGGGTCCCCGGGCTTCTGGCCAGCAGTGACACAGTCGAGCCCATCCGAGGGGCCTCGTACCGCCGGGCGGGCCGGTTGACGCACCGCATCGGGTCCGGCTCCGGGGGCCGTCCCCCATTGAGCGGGCATGACGACTCGGGTTCGATCATCGGACCGCAACAGCGGCCGTCGACCGGCCGGTCGACCAGTCACGAGGAGTTCACATGAGCAGTGTCAGAGTCACCTTTCAGGACTTGGAGGACGGTTCGTCCATGTTGCAACGGGGGGCCGGGGACATCCAGGCGCAACTCGACACCATGAAGTCCCGGCTCTCGTCGATCTCGGTCTCGTGGGAGGGGGCGGCCAGCAGCCAGTTCCAGAGCTTGTGGGCGGAGTGGGACACCGGCGCCCGACAGGTGCGTGAAGCCCTGGAGGGGATCTCGGCGCTCCTCGCTCGAGCCGCACAGAACTATCGATCCGTCGAGGATGCCAACCGGAGCCAGTTCGCCGGCTAGTGGGAACCAGCTACTCCGTCGACACCGAACTGCTCCGAGGTTGGGCAGTCGAACTCCGACACGCCGGCGACGAGTTCTCACGTGTGGACGGCCGCTCGGACTTCACCGTCGCCGACCTCGGTGTTGTCCTGCTGGTGGACCGGTTGCGTTCCTTCACCTCGGGTTGGGAGGACGGACGATCGGACCTGCGGGAAGGAATGGACCAGACCGCGACGGCGCTCGACCGGTCGGCCGCGGCCTACGAGGAGGCCGAGGCGGCCTTCGACGGTCCGGCTCGATCCAAACCCGCCGGCGATCAGCCTGCCTCGGGTCCGGCTGCCTCGGGTCCGGCTGGCGCTGTGCGCGACGCGTTGCTGGCTGGACTTGCTGCCACTCCCGGAAGGCTCCGCGACCGATTGGCCACCATCGACCATGTACTGACCGGCGCGCCCGCCGAGCGGATGGGGTTCCAGCAGTCCGAACTGGTCGATCTCGGCATCGAGCGAACCCGGCTCGCCGCCATCCTTCGACGACTCGATCATCCCGACCCCGCGCACCCGTACGGAGTGCTCAGCGTCGAGAGCAGCGGTGAAGGCCGAATCGTCGAGGTCCACGGCAACCTCGCGACCGCCGAACGAGTCGTCACCGTGGTCTGCGGGATGGACAACGACCTCGGCGACGTCACGGTCGACCACGGACCCGAGGCCCGAGCCAGAGGGATTCGGGACGCCGCCGCTCTCTACGACCTGCTCCGAGCGAAGTATCCGGACCAGCAGATCGCCGTGGTCGGCTGGATGGACTACGACCCGCCGGACGATCCGCGAACTGCCGGACCCACCGCCCTGCTCGATCTCTCGGTCGACGAGGCGACCCGAGCCGGGGGCCGCCTGGCCGGATTCGTCCATCAGCTCCGCCGCTGCGGGTGGAACCCCGACCAGCTCAGCCTCGTCGGTCATTCCTACGGGAGCACTGTGGTCGGTCAAGCCATGACGGTCGGCGTTCCCACGGCCAATGTCATTCTGCTCGGGAGTCCTGGCCTGGGTCCTGGGATCCACGACCGCGCCGATCTCGGGAGTCCGGACGCGTCGGTCTGGTCTGCGATGGCACAGGACGACCCGGTGCGACTGCTGACAGCCTGGGAACGGGCAACCGGCGTGGAATTCCTCGGCACACTCCCGTCGAATCCGGAGTTCGGCGCGGCACAGCTCGATACCGAAGGTGTCACCGGCCACTCGGCCTATCTCATCGATGAGCACAGGCACCGACACCGAGCTGCTGCCCAGAACATTGCTGCCCAGAACATTGCTGCCCAGAACATTGCTGCCCAGAACATTGCTGCCCAGAACATTGCGAGCATCGTCTCCGGCCACGGACCCGTCCGGACGACGAAATGACGACGAAATGACGACCGACCCCGATTGGCAACCGTTCGAGCGGGATCCGGCGCCCGGTGATCCCGACAGGATCCGGGCGGTCGCCGGAACCTATTCGCTGATCGCCGACACCGCTCACACCAGCGTGGT
>Ga0335394_10008992_pt1 | contig 11265 bp, 7 predicted proteins | sample MAT03_FD_205741 | JGI IMG/M metagenome (GOLD analysis project Ga0335394, IMG submission 205741) | Freshwater microbial communities from Lake Fryxell liftoff mats and glacier meltwater in Antarctica - MAT-03 (spades assembly) (version 2) ... | reverse complement strand
TATACCAGATATAGTATATTTTGTTGTTATAAGTATATAAATTATAAGAAATATACCAGATATAGTATATTTTGTTATTATGAGTATATAAATTATAAGAAATATACCAGATATAGTATATTTTGTTGTTATAAGTATATAAATTATAAGAAATATACCAGATATAGTATATTTTGTTATTATGAGTATATAAATTATAAGAAATATACCAGATATAGTATATTTTGTTATTATGAGCATATCATTATTTGTACATTCTCATTAGTGGAGAATATATATTCTCTTCCAGACACACATTCAACTATTAATTTAGCTGATCCATGTTTACCCGATTTTGATTTCTGGATACGTTTTATTATATTCTCTTTATATGTCAGATATGCCTGAATATCCTCAGGTGAATATGATTTTACAGGGATATACTGTTTAAGTTCGAGTGTTGTGTTTTCATCATCCTTATTTACTACTTTCATAACAAGACAATCTTCAACTTTTAGGTCCATAGCCTTTATCTCCATGCATCCTAAGTTGATGTCTACTGATTTAACTGCATGGGACTCCATTTAATATTAAAAATCATTGTTTACATATATAAATCAAATATATCTGTATAGATATATTTTTTTATAAAGAAGACATACGATGTTGTATATGTACTATATCCCGTGAAGAATATACATATATATTTTTCGACCTACATCCAATATTAATCATGATAGAATTATCTCTACCTGATCTGACTTGCTGTATATGTGCAACCGTCTCTTCCAATAATGAAGAAGTTGAATCAAAGGGATATATACATGAAGTCTCAGTTCTTAGCATAGATTTGACACGTACTAAATATTCCGTTTGATTTTCAAACGTATATTCTATACGTTTCATATATTGAATTTCTGTTTCAAAGGGCGATTTGATTAGTGTCAAAATTAGCCTATCTAATTGTGGATTAGCATACTTAGGCTCCATACCACTTATTCTATCAATATAATGTGTTCTCATTTGGAGGCTAACAAGAGACATCTTGTGGGCAGACTCATTTGATATCTTTCTAACAATACGATCACCAACCTTAATTTCTGATGCTCTGATATCCATTCGGGTTATATTATTTCGATTATATATATAATATCTGTTTTAGACCAGATAGGTAAATGTTGAGTGATTTAGGACGGGCACAATGTGGTATAAATTATATTCAGATGTAAATAACATATATTGGAGTTTTATATCTCCAATCAGGGGGAATATTGAGAGAAGTTCCTGGTTTGTGCACATAACATTGGTTAGAATTACTATGTTCTAAAATATCAGGAATAGAATCTATATTAAAAGAATATAAACAGTATATACCTGTCAACTGTACTGAAATATCTTCGATTGGAAATCCTTTAGATCTCTGACCAAACATTTTAATATGTTCTGGAAAGAAATCTATTTTAGTGACAATATTGGGTTGTAATTGTACATATCCGTTAGATTCCTTAAACAACCAATATCTAGATGGATATGCCCAAGTGGATTCAGCTAAAAATACACGTCTCTCAAAATGTAAATTATCTGATGATTTCATGTATAAAGTTGGATCAATATCATGAGAATAAGATATACCTTCTCCTGCAGGTATAATAACATGGTCACTGAGAAGTGCACAAGTGTCAGGATAATTATAAATAAAGCCTATACAATCTGGTATCTTATTACAATGATCTGAACATGAATTAGATGTACCGGATGCATTGAATGATTTCCCATCTGATGTTACTTCATTAATAACATTTACTCCTATAGTTGCATCATTATGAATACCCACAGCAAAATATTTACTATCGTGCTTTTCTCTAGAACATGTGGGTCCAAAAAACGGGGTCTCACAAATACAGTAATCATTCACCCATTTAGTGTTGTCTTGAGATAAACAATCGTCTATAGTGGTAAATGCTGATCCATCGTCGGGAGCATTTATTTTAGCATTTGATGGATATGTAGCATATGGGGCGGCTCCATAATTAGTGTTAATTGTTAATTGTGAAGAATTAAGGGGTAAACCTGGGGGTGGAGGTGGTAATTTAGATAATCTATATGACCAGATAATTGCCACAATTATCACAGCAATTATAAGTGTTCCAAATACAATAGTAATAACTATGAAGGTATTATCAAATGTTCTCTTATGTACTGTAACAGAAAGATCGGGTGTGGGTCCTACTGATACATATGACTTAATCTGATCAACATCTGGCTGTAAATTAACCACATCAGTCATTTATGATGGATATAATAATTATATGACACCATGATCCTATCAAAAATATATAGCTCATAATATTATAGTAATAATGTATTCGTACAAATAATTAATAATCGAACCTATTTAACTTGAAGTTAAATACTATGAGTCAAGTCAAATACTATGAGTCAAGTTAAATACTATGAATCAAATTAAATACTATGAGTCAAGTTAAATACTATGAGTCAAGTTAAATACTATGAGTCAAGTTAAATACTATGAGTCAAGTTAAATACTATGAGTCAAGTTAAATACTATGAGTCAAGTTAAATACTATGAGTCAAGTTAAATACTACGAATCAAATTAAATACTATGAGTCAAGTTAAATACTATGAGTCAAGTTAAATACTATGAATCAAATTAAATAGTATGAGTCAAGTTAAAAGTATGTATGTAACATACTTTTTTTATTATTTCTTATTTACTCAGAGTAAATCGGGATTACACAATACGATCGAGAGCATCAGTTTTGAGGCCAGGGATAGTTTCCTTATATAGTGCTCTAAGAAAATGGTATGCTGTACCAATAAATTTTGTACTGGCCATACGAATACACTGTGTGCCTGACCATACATTATCCCATTCTCCCTTAAACTCCTCAGTACCATGTTCTATAGAACCACCTTTGCCGTATTGACATATCTTAAGTTTAAAACAGAATGATCGAGCCGGTTTACTCATTCTATCTAACAAACTTTTACCACGATTAAGGCCATCAGATACTTCAATGTCTGGTTCTTTCTTCGTCCTGGTATCTGCAGATGCTAGTGGATATGGATGACCAGGACCTTGCCATCGTCTCATATACATACCTGTTATAAAGATCGAATGTAAATATTCACGAATAAGTTCTCTATTTGGCTTATCGAATGTATCCAACTGCATACGGGCTGTTATATCAAATGTTATTGCTTCCTTTGCATCAATAAGCCCCTCTTCTATTCTACCAATAAGATCCGTAATTTCTTGCGTTCGGTGAAAACATTTAAGAAGCTCTAATAATCCATTGATATCCTCTTCATTGAAATAAGTCTTTGGATTTTCTGGACGACGGAATCCTATCGCATTTCCATCATTAGAACGATGAAATGCGTTTAATAGTTCGATTATCTCATAGGTGTGATATTTCAAGGGTGTACCATAACATACCATAAACGTATCAATATCTACAATCTCAGTGGCCATAAGAGTAGTATCATTAATAGAACGAGTTTTTGTTCTCAGAAGTGGGTACATAAATCGATTTTGCGATATCGAATTAACAATTGCGTCAATTAATGATCTACGACTTCTATATGGTATGTATACTCCCATAGTATTAAAAATCTCCTTGTCCGTTAATTGGTTAAAATATTCGACTAATTGTCTTCTCTGCATATATATAAGTGCTTCGATTGGATGTCGAGGCACAATACCATTAGTTCGTCCAACAATAAATTGATTATAAGCAACGATATTATCATGCACATATCGTTGCTGGTTATCGGATTGTAACAATGGCACCAGTATACCAAATGAGTTGATTATATCTCCAAGTGGAAAAACATCAAGATTTATAATGATGTTTTCCATGGGATGGGGTAATGATCTTGATACATTAATCCATGCATCATTATCACCATCCACATCATATAAGTCACTGAGTAAGTTTGAATACTTGTGAGTTGAAAGCATTAGATATCTGTTCGCCATATCATCAAGATCTTTAATCCTAAGATGTGCACTATTTCGTGTCCTTAGAATTGTCTTCAAGTCTTCTACACTGATAAAATGACAATGTCTAGCTTGGACACCAAAATTTCTGGCAAATATTTCTAGCATAGGTCGGTTTAACGAATTAATAAAATCACCCAACATACCTGCAAGTCTATGTCCCGGTGTATTAAGCAAAATAGATACACTAACATACTTATGCAAATCCCTAGCTTGTATATCAGGAGTCCTTTCAAAATCAACACCGTTCAGGGCACCAAAAACATATGTTTTTCTATCAGATAGTGCTCGGGATGATTCTATTGTTTGACGTTGAATTGATTGCAACCAGTCAGGCATGATGGTATCATACGCAAATAATTGTAATGCTTTCTCGATTCGAGTCCCCGTAATTTCAACTTCTCTCTCCCTAATAATTGCGTTAATCACTGCCATAGGTAATTTCATGTATGGATTAGTAGTCGGTAATTCTATATATTCCTCCTCCACTGGTCTAACAGTCACAACTACTGGTTTAGTATTTGTAGGTGCCAAATCATGTTGATATCTTGGTACAACCCTTCCAGCAATAGTTTCATCTTGAACTGCATTTTGTGGTCGTCTGTTCGTATGATTAATCACCATCTTTACTGGATTGTGATGAGGCCCATTGTTAAATAGATTACCTGATCCTTCATCTGTCCTTAGAATCATGGGAGCCTGACGTAATCTAATAGGGACTGTTGTCAAATTTGGAGGTGGCATAACCGGAACGGCATTTACTCTTCCATTGGGAGCACCTGGAACAAGAAATATTGGTTTCTGATCCTGTGGTATATTTACTGGCGGATTTATCGTCTTAGGAACACTTTGAACAGAAGGCAATATAATTGGTCTAGACTCACTTTGGTCTGTCAAAGTTGTAACATTCAGAACCCGAGATGGCACAGAAGATATGGCTGGAATATTTTGAATTCGAGATGATATACCTTGATGAGATATGGATGGAAGGACTGGGATGCCTCCGGAGCGAGATTGAGATTGAATGGTCGGAACCTTGACGGGTACATTGCTTCTATTCATACCTGTGGAAGTACCCACAGGAGTAAGTATATTCGGAACATACGGTATTTGTTCGGTGATATCACGATTACTCATTCTTTTAGATAGATCAAAGATTTTGATTACTATATATATTCTTAGTCAACTGTTTTGACGAATCGCTTATAACTTCACCTACTAGACCTTTATTTTCTTATTTACTGTTAATATTCAACATTGTCTTCCTATTATCCCTATCATTATCACAATCTGATAATATTTTGACTAAAAAGATGTTATATTGATTAAGTTATAAGTATGGAGGTATAGTTATTATTTCCTTAATATCATGTTTGATTAGTTACAATTGGTTACATATCTATTATATAAAAATTACGTATCCAATTATAATATTTTATCGATTTTACATGTTTAATTGCATATAATTTTAATATCTAAGATCGATAAAATATATACGATATAATTAAATATATAGGATCAATATATCTGTAGAAATTATATATGAATAAACCAATTGAATACACGTATATATACATGCATTCTTAAAAGATATAATCTCTATGACTAGCACAATTCCCGACATTATAACACAATTCACACCCGAACCTAGTATATATGAACACCATATCGAAGATCCAGTTAGATTTGCCAATGTAGGTACTAATAGAATAATCAGACATTCTGATGAACCCGTCTATCAAAATACATCACAATATTCGAATAAACGTACTTTTGAACCAATTTTCATAAGAAAAACAAATGGGCCTTTGATTATTCATGATAAGCGCTGGTATTTTCGGTTAGTTTCAGCAAAGGATGGTAACTACAAACGAGCACGTGCCTTAATGGATGATTTTGATCTCAATCAGATAGCAAAGCATATGGTGATATGTTTCACACCAAATACTATACCGGGAAGAACTACTCCCTTTCGTAACAAAGATGGAGCACCTGTCCGTATATATGCTGTTTTCGATTCATATATTGAATTTTTTGAATATATGCAAAAGTTTCCACCAACTGAGAGAGCTTTTTATGAAATTATATTCGGTGAATTACCACAGAAGCCACATTTCGACATAGATATTGATGTCAGTGAATTCAGGACACTATATCCAGAAGATGATATTGCTTTATCGGCAGAATTCTTACGAGAGGCAGTTATCGGAGGATGTATTGGTGTTTTTTCAGATAACAAAGTAACGTTGAATATTGAACGAGATATATTGTTATATAGTAGTCATGGTGATAATAAGTATAGTTATCATCTAGTTCTCAACAATAAATGTCATGATGGAAATCGAGAAGCCAAAGCATTTTATGATGCTGTAATGGTAAAAGTGCATGTATTGACTGGTGGCAAATATCTTAATTTTGTAGACAAGAGTGTATATTCACCTCGTCAGCAATTTAGATTAGTTGGATGTGAGAAACATGGAAGTAATCGGCCCAAAATATTCTATGAATTTTTTTGGTATAATGGTAATCAGTATACACATATCTATAGTGATGATACCACTGATCTAATGATAAAGAAACTTACTATTATCTATGAATCCATGGTTGGATTCACATCTGGATGTTCATTTATACCATCACTGATACCACCAAAACCATTAAATCATATTAGTCTAGGAAGTTTCCCCGATATGGAATTAAATGTAGCCGAGAGTTGTTTAGCCATGTTAAGAGGAAAGATGGCAGATTGTCCATTCTCTATTTTAGAGATTAAAGGACATCTCATTCTGCTTAAAAGACATGCTCCATCACATTGTCCCATATGTAATAAAGGAGTACCTCACCAAAAAGAGAATCCATACTTATTCATCTTAAGTGGAAAAGTTTATTGGGATTGTAGACGCGCCCCTGATAATGCTAAAAGATTATTTGTTGGATATTTAGCGATGACTGTGGAAGAAATACAATCTAATAATATTCTTCCATCTATATTATTAGAAGATGTTCCCGAAGAGATTGAGAATGGTGAATTTATGTTTGGAGATTATAATATTGGAGCTCCGACATTATCAAGATTAGTAAAATCTAATCCAGTATCAGATATACCTACATCTCCACCGAGTTCCATATCACGTACAACTATTAGTATATCAATAAATGGAGCTATACCCCAATCTGATTCTACTGTAAATAACGGTTCTGAGGGCCTCATCAGACCGATTATCTGTGTTCCACCCGAGCACAGACGCCAAAATATTGCAAATGATATAATGAAAATGTCTAAAGCATGGGCTGAACAAAAATATTTACATAATCAAGCAGAAGATCTCATGAGGGTACGTTCTCTAGAAAGTGTGAAACGTGAAATAAAATGGACACCAGGCATGAAATAAATAAAAAAAAAACAATATATGTATTATACATATATTCGAATCATATTAATATATATCATCCATCAAGTAATATATTATTCAAGTTGATATTGTATTATTCATCAAGTATATAACATCAAGTTAATATATATCATTCATCAAGTAATATATATTATTAATAGTATTCAAGTTAATATATATCATCCGTCAAGTAATATATATTATTCATCAAGTAATATATTGATAGTATTCAAGTTAATATATCATTCATCAAGTAATACATTAATAGTATTCAAGTTAATATATATCATCCATCAAGTTAATATATATTATTCAAGTTAATATATTGTAGTTATGTTCGATCAAAGATCGAACATAACTGAGATAAACCAAACTTAGATTTCAAAGAAATCTGCTGTGGATGTACGCTAGCGTACATCTCGTAGTTCGTTTGGTTTATTGTACAAGTTAATATACAACATATCCATTCAAGTTAATATATATTATTCAAGTTAATATATTGTTCAAGTTAATATACAACATATCCATTCAAGTTAATATATATTATTCAAGTTAATATATAAATATATATCTATCAGACATAATATATCTGAATGAGGTAATATTATAAATAAAGAATATACATTTTAGCATAGACAAACAGCGAGATAATTCAGTGTTAACACTGAATTATTGTTATTTACATTGATATAAATGTCTACATTTCATGACAATGGTAGTTTGCATTCTATGGACATGATTCCCACTAGATTTCAACTTAATGCTCATCAAGATACACAAAGTAGTGTAACTATTGATGATATGTTATCAAATCAGAATGATATTGTAAGGGCATTAGTATATATGCCTCGTATATTGGTTAATTATATTCATCATGAAGGATCAGCTGTACAATTTAGAGGTGCGGATGTTAAAATACCCCCTTTACCTCTCATTGTAAACAATGATCCTAGTATTTGTTGTTTTCTCGATAAAATTAACAGATCGAACGGATCTAATCAATCATGTGCTAATTTAACTATTAATCCATTAGGGCCCAAAGGTGAGACCTCTGTTCCCTATATTATTAAAGATCATGTAGGAAATACAATGATGGTAAAATTTAATAAGATCAAGAAATTACATGCCGCATATCATAATAGTCCGCCAACAGCTTTGGACCATTTTGAGGATGATGGAAAACAAGTAGATCAATGTATAAGTCATATTAAACTTACTAATATACATTATATTGGATCTGATGAATTTACTAACGAAACTTTAATAGCATATGTTTTGAATTATATGTTAACTATAAAACCATTACCAGTCTTATTTGTACAACATTATCAAGGAATAGTATGTAGTAATAAAGCAACTGGCCAATTTATAGGCATTAATATTATGGAAAATTGTGATCTAGGAACTTTAAATAAATTATCGGAACATCCCATGTTCCAAGAACATGTTCAACAATATAACATAGAGTATAATAATACACAATTATCTATTCGTCTAATTCATCCTGAAACTATAAGACAAATTTTTACACAAGTAATTGTGAGTCTACATATGTTACAAACGTACGTAAGTTTCACTAGTGGTGACATGAAGGCTGCTAATATTTTTGTTAAATCAGATGAAATTAACACAGAGTATCTAGGTATTAAGTTAAAAGCACCATTTACATGCAAAATATCAGATTATGGCAAAAGTTCCTGTATGTTACATAAAACGAATGCATATGTGAGATTTTATAATGAAACAACGGCTGCTAATGTTTATCTAGCATTTCATCCATTCACTCATGATATATTCGAGGATCTGGGGGAATATTTCTTTACTACTAATTATGTATTTAATAGCCAGTTATATACACGTATTAGACATATGGGGATTCCTTATTATTATTCTTTTGACTATTATACATTACTGGTGTCTATATTGACAAATCCTGTGTTCTTCTATATGTTCTTTTCCACTGAATCATTACGTAGAACATTTTGGGATCCTGTATGGAAAGATGATGGTGATGAGGCCATAAAACGTATATATCAATATATTCTTAATAAGAAGAGCGACGGTATCAATGATGCGATAAATATTTTGAGGGGTCTTAAGATGAGATGCAATGCTGTACAATTAGTGATAGATGAAATTTTAGCATCACAATAGAGATATGGGCGATAGAAATTGTAATAATGATTAATATATAATACATATTCATTATAATGTAAACATCATGGATGCGTGTATAAAGGAATGTATACAGAAAATGCCATCAGAGGAAAATCTCAAATTTCATTTCACATCGAACCATACTGATATTGGATGTGTGGCAAGATATTTTGGTGATCAAATCGTTCATATAATGGAAGAATCAAGACATGGAGAGATATCTAAGATCACGCCATATATACCAAATATCGTCACAATTGAATACAAAAAGGCTATAATATATATTATGACATTTTGGTGCGACACAACTTTCTATATGGCATTTGGATCTTCTAATGTCGATGATATAAGGAAATTTTTGGAAGAATGTAGAAAACAGATGAGCCCTAATGGATATACTAAGTATACATCTTCATATCGGAGATATGAATATGACAAAGGAATGAATGTTAGTACAGGACTAAAGTTTGATGATCTTATTGGTGTAGATACATCGCGCGATAGTATTATTCAAGACATTGACAGATATTTCTCCAACATTAATAAATTTCGATTGACTGGTATGAACAAAGGATTGAATTATATAATTTATGGACCTCCGGGTACAGGAAAAACATCCTTCGCATGTGCATTAGCTCATCATTATAAAGCATGTTTATTTGTCCCTGGCGATAGAACTACAAGTGATGATGTGAAAGCAATACTTAATCCCGTGCATAAGGGAATATCTATAGTATTAATGGATGACTTTGCTATTGAACATTACGAGAAGGAATACATTCATGCAATGTTTGATAATGGGCAAGAGAATGTTATTCGTATTTTTATTACTAATGATTTTACTGAGTTTAAAAGCGATGCTTTTATTAGCAGATGTCGTCAGATATTCAAATTTGATAGTCCTTCACTTGAAAATATTGGCGATCTGATATCAAAACTTTTCGATGTTACTAGGGAACAAGCGCGTCCCCTTATTGATATCATCAGTTCTAAAGAAATGGAACGTCAACAAATTTGTAATAAGAAAATTCAAGAATATGAGAATCTTTGTGATGATGAGAAAAAGAAGACTCATCCACCAAAACCATTCACACAGTTAGCATATCGAGACATTAATTATTTGTTATCCGAATTTATTGGATCAGATAATCCAATATCTAATGCTATCAATAAGATTGAAGATTTAGTTGAGAAACGATGTAAACACATAGGTACAAATACTCACAATAAGAGGAAGGGAGGGGAAGAAGGTTGTAGTGTAATGTAAACATACATATCATATCTATTTATAGATACGATGTTTAGAGAGATATTTATAGGAATAATATCTATTACGATATTATATATAGTAATATATCATTAAACACTGTTATTCATATATATGAATCTATATATCACTAAACACTGTTATTCATATATTAATCTATATATCACTAAACACTGTTATTCATATATTAATCTATATATCACTAAACACTGTTATTCATATTAAGCACTGTTATTCATATTAAGCACTGTTATTCATATTAAGCACTGTTATTCATATTAAGCACTGTTATTCATATTAAGCACTGTTATTCATATTAAGCACTGTTATCCATATTAAGCACTGTTATCCATATATTAATCCTTCTCATTAATATATTTTATCATACATCTATCACAATATTATTAGTCCAATAACATTATATAATATATCTATTACAATAAAT
>Ga0335394_10008991_pt1 | contig 11265 bp, 8 predicted proteins | sample MAT03_FD_205741 | JGI IMG/M metagenome (GOLD analysis project Ga0335394, IMG submission 205741) | Freshwater microbial communities from Lake Fryxell liftoff mats and glacier meltwater in Antarctica - MAT-03 (spades assembly) (version 2) ... | reverse complement strand
GAGATTGCCATTAGACAAATTAACGATCCAAATTTCGCCCATTGCTCCCAACGCGCCATGCCCGGCGAATGCGGCAAGGTTCCCGTTGACGGCAACGGCGTAGATTCGCCCACGATCACCACGCTCAATCTGCCACCGAATCGTCCGTCGATGGAACCACTTTCCCGGTTTACCGCCCACGATTTGCCGCGACCAGACATGCAAGTCTTTGTCTTCACCCGCAGACACCAAATATTGACCATCGGAAGACATTGCAAGCGATTTAACCGTTCCGGTATGGCCATCAAAGCGCAATCTCAACCACGGTCGTAACGATCCCGGCGAGAAACTGGAGTCTCGCTCGGCATCTTCCGCACCTGGCGCAATTCCGGGTAACGTCGCTTCGTCGGGTAGCTTTGCGTCTGGTGTTTCGGTCGCACTTGGCAACTGGCCTTCATCGGGTATCGCTGTTGGCAGCGTCGCGACCGGCAGTTGCGACTCATCCGGAGTTTGGGCGAGCGTGATCGAACGACAAATGAGGGTCGCAAATGTAATAGCGAAGAGGCAGCGACCGACGCAAATAGGAGGACGCATGGAAAAGATCGCGGTTAATTTGTGTAGGGTGGTGCTTAACGAGCGCGCAAACAACTATAAAGAGTATATCAAATCTGATCGAGTATCTTCTCAATATGTGCGATGGCGAACCAATGAACTTGTGCCAAACTTCGTTGCGGTTGATTCTGCCTGCGTTGATTTACATTTTTCCTTCTACGTTATCGGCTCAAGAAACAACGGACGAATCCACCTCCTCGGCGGCACTGCGAAGCATCTTTTCGCCATCGCGAGCCCCAGAACAAAAAACAATGGGGTTGCTTCAGCGAAGCTTTCTCGATCTGGCCGAGCAAGGCGGATCGCGATTGCAACTTGCGATCGTCGTTGACGGTACCGACAGTATGGCGACGGAACTTGCCGGCGTTCGCCAATCAATCAATGCGATGATTGAAGACCTGCGCCGTACTCGTGGGGATGAAGTCGAAGTGGCGCTAGTGGTGTATCGCGACAACGGCTCTCCGTCGGGTGAGTATTCCATTCCGCTGAAATCGTTTTCACGCGATACCGATGCAATCGCTGCCGCGGTCGAGAAGATCGTTCCCGAGTCAGGTGCACCGTTTTTTCATGAGCTGCCCGACGTCGGTCTTCATGCAACGCTGTCGGAGCTTCCTTGGTCATCGGATCCGTCAACAAGCCGGTGGATCATGCTGTTCGGCGACGCTCCGCCATACGATGAAACGTTTGCCGATGCTAAGTATCCAACCGCGCGGCGTCGCTATTCGACAGAGCTATTGATTTCTTTGGCGGCAAGAAAGTCGATTCGCATAAACTGCGTTCTTTGTACAAGCGACACCGTCGTGATGGAGCCCTATGACAAGGCGATCGACCAAACGCGAGCTTTCATGAACTCGCTCGCCAGCGGCACGGACGGATTGATGCTAGACCTTTCCTATCCCGAGATCAAGCGAGCCATAATCGATGCAAGTCGAACGCCTGAGCCCCAGTACGTCTCCATCGATCCAATCACTCGCGGTGATTTGAATACGATGTCGATCTCCATGCAGACGGCTCCTGATTCGATTGCTGAGGTGCCTGTTTCTGCCGATGTGCCACAAACACCGCAAGCTCCACAAACGCCACGAGCCGTTGCCAAAGAAGTCCGAATCGCGGTCTTACCGCACTTGCCGCTCGACCAAATGAGTTTTGACCCCAGCGATCCGGCGGTTCAGGTCTCGACAGCAGTTCGTCGACAGTTCGCGGATATACCGGGCGTTCGCGTTGCCAGTCCGATCGATATTCAAAAACAGCTCCGCCGGCTCGGTGAGGATAGCGTGTCCGACGATCAACGACTGCGAGCGCTCGCCGCGAGACTTGGCGTTGATTATGTCATCTGGGGCTCGATGAACTCCGGCGCCGCCACTGTTCAGACGGCTGCCTATCGTCGTACCGATGGCAATCAAGTGGTCCAGGTATCCAGACAAGGCGATACTGGTTCACTCAGTCGCATGCTTATTTCCGCCGCATCGACATCGCCCGATGAGAAAGACGCCGGCCTCGGCGGATTGATGCAGCGAATCAACCAAGTCGTTTTGAGGAACGTGGCGGATGCCCCGATCGCTGAAAATATGATTGTTCGAAAAGAGATACTTGCGGCGATGGAGTCGCTGGATCAATCGTTGGGGCTGCCTGCGGGAAGCGAAGAATCGGTTGCGCTGTTGCGACGTGCGAGCAGAAGCTTGCAGGTCGCCGCTGATTTGGAACCCCGCAATCCGCTGGTCAATTGGCTGAATTCAAACACAGCTTTCAATCTCGCTTCCTATGCGTTTCGCGGCGGTGACGACGCGACAGGCGAAGAGCAAATCCAAGCGATGCGAAATGCGCTGTCCAGAGCCAATCGTTATCGCCGCGACATCAAGATTCCCAGCCTCGCAACCGAAGTTGAAGCCGACTATGCGTTGCTTTTCACAAAAGATGTCAACGCCGCGATCGCTGGCTACAAAACCATGACGGATCCAGCCCAGCCCTCTGCAACTCAGTTGCGTGGGCACTGGATGTTGTCCGGAATCTACGCGGGTGACTGGGGCGTTGATGAATCAAACGTGCAACCGAAAGTTGCGCGTGAACATCTTGTCGTCATCCTTGCGAATTGGCCTGAAAGCCCTGAAGCCGAATTGCTAAAGAAGTGGATGCGATGGGACGACTCGGTGGGCAAGACAAAATTCTCGTTTCTTCCTATCGTCAACAACCAACTGGCCAAGATGGCCCCTGGTACCGAATTGCCCGATCCAGCAAGCAGCAATTAGTAGTTCGTCAAGATCAAGAACGAGGGTTGGCCGTGGTGGACGAGGCTACAAATCCTCAGGATTGATGAAGCGTGAGGACTCGTGGCCTCGTCCACTACCCTAAAACGAGTGATTGACGGACCAATAGGCTCGCTACCAATATTTCTCGAAACGAACGTGACCTGGCCCTGGATTCTCGTTCGTGAATCCAGCCTTTGCCAAGAGCGGCAACATGCCCAGTTTCGCTAGCTCGGGTTCACCGGCTTTCGCGATCCCAATCATTGCCGGGTTACCGCACAAAAACACATGAGTATTGGAAGGTGAGAGGGGATCATCCGCAATCTCCGCCAATCGCCCGCTGACATACAACTCTTGCAAGTATTGTTTGCCGACATACTGAGGATGCAACGGATCAAGATTCTCGGGATCGCGAGTCGACATCGGGATGTATCGATAATGCTGAAATCGCTCCATTAGCCTTGAGTGTTCACTCGTATAACCCAAATCCGCGCGACTTCGGACAGTTGTCGCGTTGATGATCTTGCCACGATGATTTGTCTTCAACAGGTGTGCGGCCATCGCATTATGTGGCGCTTCGCCGGTCCCGGTACTTAGGAACAACACGGTATCATCAGGCTGAATCCCGGTGAGTTTATAATGGCCGGTAATCTTGGACTCGGCAATTAAGCGGTCACCCGGTGAAAGCAAAAACAAACGCGGGGTCAACGCGGGAGCCTTGCTGGTCAACTCCGCACCGTGACGAACCAAGGTAATGTAGAACTCAAGGTAATCGACGTCGCTACAGGAGAGCAGCGAGCCGTCACGACCGAGCATCGAACAGGAGATTGAGTAAGCCCGACGAACGACTTTTTGAAGCCGCTTTTCGTCGAGAATCTCTTCCTGCGATGGCTGGATTCGCGGTTCCCAGTTACCAAGGCCCAAAGCAACGTACTGGCCCGGCTCAAACGGCTTCAATCCTGCATCCGGGCGAACGCGGATACGGACCAGATCATGATTGATGTCGATCCGTTCAAGCAGCGTTGCGTTGTAGTTAGTCGCGCGAAGCGTCAATGTGTCAATGCTGGCGCTGGCCACTGAATTCTCACCTGTTGAAATAGCCACGATTTCCCTTCTCCTCGGTTCCGCCATTAAGCCATTCTTGGAATATACTACATGTTGCGTCCTGGGGACTATCCTAAACCGTCAAGGCTTTATGCCGGGCTCGCAGATCTAATTTTTTAAAGGACTTATCCAGTGTTTCGTTCGATTTTTCTCGCATTTGCGTTGCTCGGCGCGCTCTCCGCATCCGTTTTTTCTTCGGGGGCATCTGCCGAAGAATGGACAAACCTGCATGGTACGAACACGGTTTCTGCCGATCTGATCGGCGTCTGGAACGGTCGCGCCCTACTTCGACTCGACTCCGGACGCCAAGTCTCGGTCAAGCTTGACGACCTCAATGCAATTAGTCGCATCAAAGCGCAAGATATGCAGGAAGAGATCGACAAGAGACTGGTCGTACGTGTGGCCGAACTGGACGCCATCGCCACCGAAGCAGCCGCCTCTGCACCGGCAACCCGTAAATCGCCGAAGCCAGCACCCGCATACGCGCCACCTCAAGATGGTGCTGATTTACAAACGTGGCTCGATCACGTGCAAACGCAAGCCAAGGCAGGCCACTTTCGCGTCTACTTTGATTCACTTCCCAAGAGCCAACAAGCACAAGCCGAAGAGTTGTTCAAATTCGCGATGGACAAACTGGACGCGAACAATTGGGAACTGGTTCGTTCGACGCTGATGCGAGCGTCAGAGCTCGTCGTAAACAAACAGCGATGGCTGTTCTCGCACCCAAAGCTTGAAACGACGTCCGATGCTGACCGGGAATCGATGCTCCTGCTTGCGTCGGCGTTTCAGAAATGGGGGACGCCGGAGAACGCATCGTTCGAGAAGCTTCGAACGGGCACGTTGAGTGATGCGCTCGCAAGCCTCGACGACGCAGCTTCAGCGCAGGTTCACGAATTGATTATTCAGAACTCTTTAATCGCTGCACTGGTTTTTCCCTCCTACCAAAGCGAAAGCGAGGAAGGCGGCAAGATGATTGCCAAGATCACGCTGCCGATTGTTGGTACATTGCAGTCGGTGCCGATGGTTCAGATCGAAGGCCAATGGACCGAGGGAGCAACGCCTGAAGAAGCACAGGCGAAGTGGGACGGTTACAAGAAGAGCCTTGAAGCGATCGCCAAAGGATCGGTGAGACTCGGAACCGTGGAAGAAAACTTGCTACGAAGCTTTGCGGTGCTGATGGGCAAGCTGGAATCCGCTACTTCGCGAAACGCGTTCCATCGTACGATCGATGATAGCGCCCCAGAGTTAACGCTTGCAATCAACGCCTGGGCAGGCTTGAAAAGCCAAACCAATTCTTATGAGGGCTATGATGGCTCAAGCGACTACGGTGCAAGTGATCCATCGGGGGCAATGCGAGAACAATACGAGCAACAGAATCGCTCAGGACCGCCCTAACACGATGGCAGAACCGATGGGTGCGTCAGATCCACTCCGACCAATCGGCCTCAAGACCGCCAAGCTTGCCGACTCGCGACAGGTCTTTGAGCAATTCGACGGAACTCGAGTAGCGATCAGCGGGATCCTTTGAGATAAGACGCATCACGAGATCTGAGAATCGATCATCAAAGCCGAGCGCTGCGGTCGATGGTGCCTTCGGATTCGTCGTTAGTATCTGCTGCAGCAGTGAGCTGATATCGACCGCAGAATACGGAGTGTGACCCATGGCGAGTACATACAGCGTGACACCCAAGCTGTATTGGTCCGATCGATAATCGGCTAAGCCTGGATTCGTGATTCGCTCCGGGGCGAGGTACTGCAATTCACCCAGCATGTCACCAGGCCGCGTGATACTGGCCGCGTCGGTCTCGTCGAGTGCCTTCGCGAAAACAAGATCTGTCAGCAAATAAGATTTATCGACATTACGTCTCAATATATTTGTCGGCGTGACATTCCGATGCACCAGTTTCATCTTTTCCGCCTCAGCTAGCGCACGGCCAACGTGAACCGCAATTCGCCACAAGTCACGCCAATCGAGGGTTCCATTCACGCCGATCAGATCGATGATCTCGCGCAAACTGACTCCGTCAATCCACTCCATCGCCGCCCAACACAAACCCGATTGACGTCCGGCCCGATAAAGTCGAACGATATGCGGATGCTTTATCGGCAGCATCGTCCGCATGGCGCGAATGAATCGCTCCTGTTGTCGATCGTCAACGGCATTCTGCGGATTGAGAACCTTGATCGCAACTGCCTTCCCGTCAGCCTGATCAAGTCCTTTGAAGATCACGCCATTCTTTCCTTTCGACTCAAGTCGTTCGATCAGAAATCGATTGATCGTTTGCCCGACCAGAGACTCCAATTGCGCCATCGTCTTGCGATCGCCGGTTTTCCTGTTCACACCAACCACGGTTTTCTCATCGAGGCCAGTCGAATTCGCGATGCTGATTTTCGTGTCACCCAGAACGACTTCATCGCCAGAAATCAGTTGACTCTTTTCAACGCGTTTGCCGTGGACAAAAGTACCGCCGGCGCTTCCCGCGTCAGCCAGGAACAGGCGGCCGCGATCGAGCGTCAGCTTGCAATGAATTCTCGACAGTTTCGGATCCGCGATCTTGGTATCACTTGCCGAACCTCGCCCCAATACAAGCGACCTCCCCTCGTCAATTGGAAACTCGGCCCCTTTGGCTGGACCATCCACGACGACGATTTTCCAAGTCATAACAATACGTTTCACTAAAGTTGAGCGGGAAATAAGTGTCCGGTACCATTTGCTACGAACTGGCCCCTCGGGTGCTTCGCACAAATGGTACCGGACACTTAGAACCTATCCGAAAACCGTTAGCCGCATGGCGTTAGCCGCGGTTTCCTCCGGTTTTCGGATAGGTTCTTATTTCCCACTCATTGCTAAGGTTGTACGGAAGGCTCTTTTGACTCATCTTCGGATGCATCGGTCAGTGTCTCGATTCCGAACAGAACACGCTGATCTTTGGTTAGTTCGTAAGTCAAGTTTTTCTCGACCTCTGCGACCATCGTCAAGACATCAGCGTCAGTTGGGTTCGGCAGCGACTGGATCTCTTGTTGATTCGAAGTTTGACTTGCAAGGTAACTGCGAAGCGTTTCGACGGCCGATGGCTCGAAGGCTTGATTGGCCTTCGTCGACTGGCTGATCGACTCGATCGCAAGTCTTGCCGCAAGATCGGGGTTCTGCTTTTCGATGTAGGAACCGTATGAAGCCAGTCGCTCCGCGGCTAAGGCCGCCTCGCTAAACGTTTCGTTTCGAAGGCCTGACATCCGGACTCGAAACAGGTTCCGCTCCGACGCAAGTACGTCAGTAAGATCCGCGATATTGGTCTCCAAGTCCAACTTCTGGTTGATCAACTTCACATGCGAGATCACGACGATGAGAGTCGTGAGCAACAGCAGCGTTACCACCGACCCAGAGACGGTCGCGACCATGAAATGCTTGCGAAGCGAGTAAATCATTCGGCGAACGCCTCGCATTGGCTTCGCAATCGTCGGCTTTCCCTCGCGAAAATTACAAAGATCACCCGCAAGTTCCGATGCAGTTTGGTATCGTTTTCTTGAATCTTTTTGTAGGCACTTCATAACAATCGCTTCGAACGTCATCGGCACGGTCGAGTTTAATTGCCTCGGAGGAACGGGGTCGTTCACCAGCACTTGAAGCATGACATCGATCGGCGAAGCGGCTTGAAATGGTGGCCTGCCCGTCAACATCGCATAGATCATGGCACCGATCGAATAAACGTCGGACGCTGTACCAATTGGACCTCGACTCGCGTCTGCCTGTTCGGGAGGCATGTAGTGAGGTGTTCCGATTGGCTCGCCTGCCGTGGTCAACTGGCATCGCGCCGCTTCCAAAAACTTCGCCACACCAAAGTCTGTAATGACGGCATGCCCGGCTTGATCAAGCAAGATGTTTGCGGGCTTTAAGTCGCGATGAATGACACCACGCTGGTGAGCATGCGCGATCGCTTCCGAAACTTCGATCGCGATCGCCAACGCATGATCGCAATCGAGCGGGCCGTTGTAAAGAAGTTTTGACAGGCTACCGCCGTCAATCAGCTTCATCACCAAGAACGGTTGGCCGTGATGTCGCCCGACTTCATAGATCGTCACGATCCCCGGGTGATCGAGCCTCGCGACCGCTTCCGCTTCGAGAGCAAACCGATCCGCCGATGAGGTCTCCTCGTCGCAATCGAGCAGCAATGTCTTCAGTGCAACTTGTCGGCCCAAATGACGATGCTTCGCCAAGTAAACAACACCCATTCCTCCACGAGCGATTTCCTCGATGATCATGTAATCGCCAATTGACGAGACATCAGTTGTCGAGACCGAGTCAACAGTCTCGCGTCCTGGCAACACGGTGAGCTCGTCACAGTGATCAATTCTTGAGTTCGGTGTTTGAGAAGTCACCATCGTCCTTTGTTGCACCCGGTTAGCCGCCAAACAGCTTCTTCAGCGCCCGGTTCGCAGCTTCCTTGGAATCTTTCGCCTTCATGCCGTCCAATCGTTTGCGTAGATCCAGCCGCCGAAGCTCAGCCTCGTCTACAAGTTTGTCTCCATCGGTTGTGACAGTGACCTTGTCACTCGTTGTTGATGACGCACCGGAAGTAGATGAGTCTTCCGGCAAACGTGTCTCCTCATTGCGCAAATCGGAAACCGTCTCCTGAGGGTCTGACGCAGCTTTCGTGGGCGTCCAAAGGACAGTGGTATTGGAACTTGCTTGCTCGGCGTCCGGTGATTTCTCGATAGCGATACGACTGTCGTTGACCGTCCGGTCGCGTATGAATTCCTCTAGCGAAGCCAATAAATCCTCTTGTTCAGGGTTCCTGTCCTTCGAAGTCACTTGAGCCGGTTCGTCGACGTTTTCGCTGACGTCTTCAACCTGCAAGGTAAATTTTCCGATTTGAACTGAATCGCCGACGCTGAGGAGTAACCGAATGTTGGGCTCGATCGCTTTACCGTTGACCATCGTCCCGTTGCGACTTTCTAGGTCCTTGATCGTCAGACCATGGCGCTTCAGCTTCAACTCGCAATGTCGTCTGCTTACAGAGCGGCTTTCAAGAAGCACGTCACAACTATCGCTTCGCCCAATGACTAACGGGTTGCGAACCATTAAATACGATTGCAACGGTTGGCCTGATCTATAAATCGTGAATCCGAATTTCATAGATTTTTGTAAACGTAGCACCGTCGATTGTTTTTGATAATAGCTCTGCGTTCGACTTAGAACCTATCCGAAAACCGTAAGCAGCATGGCGTTAGCCGCGGTTTCCTCCGGTTTTCGGATAGGTTCTAAGAGTCAGGCTTAAGTGAACTTAATGTTACCTTCGATTTCTCGTTAACTCTGCCATATAAGTCTCGGTCGCAGATGCCAATGATTCGCCTCTCGCAGACGAATCATCTAGGCCTTTATCAATTTTCTGTTTCTTGACTTTCGGACTTCGATTCGCTTGAAGTGCCATCATCGCGCGTCCAAAAATGACCACGAGAAATGCAGGCATTGCCACAACGATTCCGAATAGCACCGGCGCTGCAGACATCGCCAGCAATACGACACCATCAGGTTGATCGGCAGAATTCGCATCCGCATTGATTAGCAAATCAACCGCGGTCGATAAGGTAATCAACGAACGCAAACTTCCAATGAATAGTGGGAGAAGAGTGAGTGGAAGAAAGATAACAAGAGCGTGTTGCTGTCGTACCACAAACAATAGAAACAAAGCTCCGATGAACAGCAAAGTCTCAGCAATAAAAAATGCTATGAAAAACTCTGGTCCACAGGTTACGTTGAGAAGATCGAAAAGATTTGAAAAGCCTTGCATCGTCGTTCGTTGATTTCGCTTCATTCAGTGTTGTGTTCTGTCTCACTATCCTACAACGTCCGATCCAACTGACCGTGTCGATCGTCTGAAGAAACGATGAAGAAGCACACAAAATGGCCCAGCGTCCATCAAACTAATCTTTAAAAGTTAATTCACTTTTGGCAACGATGTGCCGTTTTCCGAAGCCATTTGTTTTATTGAATGCCGCTGCCGAGCGATGCTCAGCCCCCTAACACCTCTCCATTCCGATAGTATTCTTGACGCCAGTAAGAACCTATCCGAAGACCTCCGCGATGCTACAATCAAATTGCCAGCAACGCCAGAAGCATCAGCGGGGCCGCCCTAGAACACATAAGCGACAACAACGTCCTCCACAAGAATCAGGGAGGCGACGGCCCCCAATCGACGATCGACTTAAGATAGGCGCCGTACTCATTGTTCATTTGACCTGCAAGCCGGTTCAACTCAGCACCCGTAATCCAGCCTTTTCGGTATGCAATCTCTTCGGGGCAGCCGATCTTTAGGCCCTGTCGCTTCTCCACAGCCATCACATAATTCCCCGATTCCACTAAAGAATCCTGCGTACCAGCATCAAGCCAAGCAAAGCCCCGTGAAAACAACTGGACGCGAAGCAATCCAGCCTCCAAATAACACCGATTGACATCGGTGATCTCTAGCTCCCCTCGATGCGATGGCCGAATGCGTTTCGCAAATTCGACCACTTGATGATCATAGAAATAAAGCCCTGGTACAGCATATCGAGACTTAGGATGCTTCGGCTTTTCCTCAATCGACAACACGTTCCCAGCGTCATCGAATTCAACAACGCCGTAGCGCTCTGGGTCGCGAACGGGATAGCCAAAGATCGTTGCTCCGTCGGGCTGGTTCATTGCCATGTCGAGCAATCGTCGGAATCCCTGACCATAAAAGATGTTATCGCCCAGTACTAACGCGACCGAGTCGCCATTGATAAATTCTTCGCCGATCAAGAACGCTTGAGCCAAACCCCCTGGATCAGGCTGCACCGCGTATTGAAACTGCATCCCCCACTTCGAACCATCTCCCAGCAGTCTCTGAAACTGTGGTGTATCCTGGGGCGTTGAAATGACGAGAACATCGTTGATTCCTGCCAGCATCAAACAACTGAGCGGGTAGTAAATCATCGGCTTGTCATAGACCGGCAACAGTTGCTTGCTGACGGCAATCGTAAGCGGGTGGAGGCGAGTTCCGGCACCGCCCGCAAGAATGACCCCTTTACGTTTTGCTGAATTTTGCATTTATTTCCCGATCAATCCCAGCCCAATGCGCCCTCTCTGGTTATCGCCATTGGTTACGGATTCAATCCAATCTCCGTGCGATAGGTACCACGAAACCGTCTGCCTTAGGCCTTCTTCAAACGTCACCGTTGGTGTCCAACTCAGTTCTTGACTTAGCTTCGACAAATCGACCGCGTATCGCCGATCATGCCCGGGGCGGTCAGCAACGAAACGGATCGCACTCCGAGGTCTCGCGTCAGCGCTTTCTCCGAAGTACGCTGCCAC
>Ga0335394_10008985_pt1 | contig 11270 bp, 12 predicted proteins | sample MAT03_FD_205741 | JGI IMG/M metagenome (GOLD analysis project Ga0335394, IMG submission 205741) | Freshwater microbial communities from Lake Fryxell liftoff mats and glacier meltwater in Antarctica - MAT-03 (spades assembly) (version 2) ... | reverse complement strand
CGAGATTCGCCCCACCAACGACATCGACCTCGTCGTCGACCTCCGCATCGATCCGGCGGCACTCGAACACACGCACACGGTCCTCGCAGGCGCCGGCTTCTCGCAGGACCTTCCGAGTCCTGAAGGTGTCGCGCACCGCTACCGACGCGGCGGAGCAACCATCGACATTCTCGCCCCGGATCACATGGGAACCAGGGCAAGGCTGTCACTCGGCAGCGGGCGCACGATTGAGGCCCCCGGCACCTCACAAGCCTTCGGCCGCGCTCGCTCGTGCGAGTCGAACTCGACGACACCACCGCTGCTGTCATCCGCAGACCAACGCTGGTCGGTGCCCTGTTGGGCAAGGCCACGGCCGTCACGGAGATCGTGTCAATGTCTTCCGCCGAGCGCGCCAAACACGTGCGCGACGTCGACGCACTCGCGCGACTCGTCGGCCCGTCAGATCGAGCCGGCTCCACGGTGACCACCAAGGAGCGCTCGACGCTGGCACGGATAGCGAAGCATCCCGACCTCAGCCCGTTGGCTGCGCGATCAATTCAACTGACAATCGCGCCAACGCAGAGCTGAGGTGCGCACCGCCCGTGAAGCAACCCGCGATTGTGGATTGATCGAGTCGGGTTGTGGTTCCGGCCGTATGGACTCCGGGTACTGCTTCTGAACCACCAGCGCCGGGCAATTTTAGTTGCGGGGTACAACCTTCGTGCCATATCCGTGAAGCCGACTTGGATCGTGAACAGGCCCGACAGGAACAGCACCGGAGCCAGCAGCTGCGCCAGTCGGCCGTCGTCGGTGTCGCGCCCGAACAGGTCGCGGGCGATGAGACCGATGACGTACGCCGTCGCAATGAACACCAGCCAGTGCAGGAGCAGCACGATCCGCAGGCTGGTCTCGACCGACCCACTCCCGATGAAGGCCACCGCCGTCACCACCGTGAACGCCGGTTGGAAGCCGTTCGTGCGCTGGGTGCCGTCTTCGGTGAGTGGGCTGCCGGCGAGGTCGTCCGAGGAACGCAGCGCGAATGAGAGCAGAGCAAGCGCCAGCACGACAAGACAGATCGACATGGCCTTGCGCACGGGATCGACCCTACCAACGCGGGGCTCACCCACTGCGTTCCAGGACCGTTCAACCACGACAGGTCGCCGCCAATCGGACGCGATGATCGGCTCGATGGAGCGAGCACAGCATCGGTGCCGTTTGGCGCGTGCCCGGTCCACAGTGTCGGCGAACCATGCCACTGAGCGAGAACAGTGGGCGACTGACCGAGAGACGGGAAATCAACGGTCAGTCGACCCAACCACCGAGACGCCGTTGAATGCAGACCATGACGTAGGTTCCGAGAAAAGAGATGCGAGCTAGCGAACACGCTCGATGTGGCGGGCCACGAGACCCTCCAGCAGCTCCTGGCGGCCGCTGACATGGGCAGGCTCGACGTTGCTCCTCACCAGATCATCGTGTATCTGCTGCAGCGACACATCGCCCGCCAGCACGTCGTGTGCATCGCTCCAACCGGCATAGCGGGCAGCGCGGTGCGCGTCGAGCTCGCCGCCTTCGATGATGGCTGCGGCCGCCAGCAATGAGCGGGCCATCGTGTCCATCGCGCCGATGTGGGCAATGAACAGGTCGTCGCGCGACACCGACTGGCGACGCAACTTGCAGTCGAACATCAAGCCGCCGGTCGTGAAACCGCCGCCACGAAGAATCTCCAGCATGCCCAGCGTCATCTGCTCGACTGACACGGGGAAGCGATCAAGGTCCCAACCAAGGCGGTCGTCGCCGGCGTTGGCATCGATGGACCCGAAGATGCCATTGTTCACCGCGGTCGCGACCTCGTGGTGGAAGTCGTGGCCGGCCAGCGTGGCGTGGTTGACCTCGATGTTGACCCTGATCTCGTTCTCAAGGCCGTACTTCTTGAGGAAGCCGTACACGGTCGCGACGTCGTAGTCGTACTGGTGCTTGGTGGGTTCCATCGGCTTGGGTTCGATGAGGAGTGCGCCTTCGAAACCGATTGCGTACTTGTGCTCCACCACCAAGTTGAGGAAGCGTCCGAACTGGTCGAGCTCGCGCTTCATGTCGGTGTTGAGCAGCGTCTCGTATCCCTCGCGACCGCCCCAGAGCACATAGTTCGCGCCGTTCAGACGCTTGGTTGCAGTCATGCAGTGGGCCACCTGCGCGGCTGCATAGCGGAATGCAGCCGGGTCCGGGTTGGTTGCCGCGCCGGCCATGAACCGTCGGTGCGAGAAGGCGTTGGTGGTGCCCCACAGCAGTTTGATGCCGGTGCGCTCCATGTGGCCTTCGGCGATCTCGATCATCTCATCGAGATTGCGGCAGGTCTCCGCGAAGGTCGCGCCCGCTGGCGCGATGTCGGCGTCGTGGAACGAAAAGAAGGGCGCGCCGAGCTTCGAGAAGAACTCGAAGGCGGCATCCATTTTCATCTTTGCGGCCGCCATCGGGTCCAGCGACGGATTCTGGCTGGCGTGCCACGGGCGGTCCAGCGTGGGGCCACCAAAGACGTCGAAACCGTCCCACGCGAACGTATGCCAGTAGCAGACACCGAAACGCAGGTGCTCGGCCATCGTGCGGCCGGCAACCACCCGATCGGCGTCGTACCAACGAAAAGCCATCGGGTTGTCGGAGCCGGGCCCCTCGTAGCGAATGGCCCCGACGGTGTCGAAGAACTCGGACATCAGTGTGCTCCTTGATTGATCGTGTGATGGGATAACTGAATGTTGTGGTGGCCGGGTGCCGCGGTGGACCCGCGAACCACCAGTGTCGTCGGCAGCGCGACATGTGCCGGCGCCTGTTGGCGCAGTTCGGGCTGCTCGATCAATTCGATCAGGGTTCTCACGGCCGCGAAGCCGAGCCCCTGGATGGATTGGTCGACCGTCGTGAGTGGTGGATTGGTGGTTGCCGACTCGGGCACGTTGTCGAAGCCGATGACCGACAGATCGTGTGGCACGGAAAGGCCCAACGCGGTGGCGGTGCGCATGGTCTGCATCGCCGACAGATCGTTGGCGGCGAAGATCGCGGTCGGCCGCTGCGGCAACGAGAGCAGCTGACGCGCTGGTGCCTCGGAGGTCGCCTCCTTGAAACCACCGTCCAACACCAGCGCCGGGTCGAACTCGATTCCCACCTCGTCGAGACCAGCGCGGTAACCCCGCTCGCGCGCCTTGGCAGACTCGAGGTCGCGCCGACCCCCCAGAAAGCCGATCCGTCGGTGGCCGAGCTCGAGCAGATGTCGTGTCGCGGCCAGTGCGCCCTCGAAGTTCTGAGACGCGAACGTGGGGAACGATGAGGCGCCGGTTTGCGGATCGACGGCAACCACGGGCTGGTTGAGGGACACGTCGGCAACCGTGGGTGTCACCAGCACTGTGCCGTCGGCCAACGTTCCGCTGAGCCGCGAGAGATACCGGCGCTCCCACCCGACGAGCTCACCGTTGTGTCCCCCGCAATAGACGATCAGCTCGTAGTCAGTGCCACGCAGAGCGTTGGACGCACCCTTGAGGACTTCGGCGCTGAACGGCTCGATGTCGGCGACCAGCACGCCAATCACATTGGTGCGCTGCGATCGCAAGCTGCGTGCGATCAGGCTGGTCTCGTAGCCGAGGTCGTCGATGACCGCCTTCACCCGATCAAAGGTGGCGGCGGCGACGCCGTAACGACCGTTGACAACCCGCGAGACGGTTGCAATGGACACACCGGCCTGCTCGGCAACGTCACCAATTGTCGCTCGGTCGTACATGCGGTCTCCGTCTTGCGGGCTCATTCTCGCCAATGAAATCGTTGTCGAGAACGTTTACAACATATCTCCGTGCCGTGATCAGCGCAAGAATCGCGTCACCGGGTCAGGTGATGCCTGCACCAACCCGACGCATCGAGGGACTGGCTACTCGGTCTCGACATGGCGACGTATGCGTACCTCGGCCAGCGGGCGCACCAGGGGTTTGCGCCAACCGACTCCCACCGCCAGGCCGGGAGGCGGCCACAGATTGTCGCGGCTGTACGCCCACCACTCGAACGGGTTGAGGTAGTACGAGCACGACTCGACGATGTGTGCCAACGGTTCCTTGCGCCCGCGGCGTAGCCACAGCAGCACGCCACCCAGCGCGCCGACGACGGTCCACCCGAGGTACAGCACCAGATACGACGGCCCGAACCAGCGTGCCTGCCAAATGTGGACCGCCTCATGGTCCGTGATCAGCTTGCGGCGTCGGGCGCGGGACACGTCACCCGCACACGAGATCACGTTGCCGAGCGTGAGTGCGAACCCGGCCTGGAAGTGTGCACCGCCTCGATACACGTGGCGATTCTGCCGATAACTCAGCGAGCGCTCGAACCCACCGCGATCCTTCGAGGCCCGCGCGGCGACATGCGCAATGAGTCCTGCGCTCACGGGGAGAGTTGCCCACGTGCTGTCCAGCACGAGGGCAGCCAGCCCGCGGCCGGTGCGCCAGGCGTACACACTTCTCCACCCGCTCACCGCACCGTTGGCACCAGCGATCAGAGCCATCGTCAGCGCGACCGTTGTGTGCACCAGACCACCAACCAACCAGCCCAACGTCGCACCTGCGGCTCCGACAAGGAGTGCCTCCGCGGCGCTACCGGCGAAAGTGGCGCGGCGAAGAATCATGAAGTCACGCTAGGCGCGATCGGCGCACTCACGAGCCCGGCGCCTTCGCGCGCCTCTGAGTGAATCCACAATTGGCAACGCCGCCCGATTGCGGCGACGGCGACAGGTCGCTGCCAACGCCAGAAGACCACCACACAACGGACCGATTGCCGTCACTGTCGTCGGCTGTCTCCCCGCCTATGCCTCGGCGCGTCAACGTAGGACGGTGACCTCATCATCAGATCGGCACACAATCAGTTCGGTGGCGGTGCGGACCAGCACGCCGCTGGTCTCGAGCGGCTCGACGCTGATGACGCGCCCGTGGCCCTGCAACCAGTCGTTGACCCGGACGTCGCCGGGCCGCACCAACTGTTGCGTGGCCACCCTCAGCGACGGTGCAGCGTGTTGTCGGGCGGCAATCGCGTAGGCAACGAGTAGTCCAATCGCTGCACCGCCGCCGGCCAAAATAACAATCACGACAGTACGACGCTGCAAGTGCCTCGACATGACGCAGAACCCGAGGGAGCGAGCGAATTCGAGCTAGCGGGCGATGAGCGCGGCGAGTGCCGCAATCGCAACGATCAGCCCAATGGCCGCCATGGTCAGGCTGCGCGCCCGGGGCGCCTGCGTGAGGTCGCCGTCCTGCTTGGGGGCCACCGGCGGGCGCACTACAGCCATCAGGTTGCCTGCGAACAGCGCGCCGCCGAGAGCGAGCAGCATCCACACGATGAGGTCCTTGCCGAGGAACATGCCTCCAGTGTGCCTCCGGTACGTCGGGGGTTGCGCAACAGCGCGACAATTCCGGCATGGGTTTCCACCACGTTGCACTTGCCACTCACGACGCCGCGGTCACGCACCGCTTCTACACCGAGGTGATGGGCTTCCATCTCGTCAAGGTGGTCGCTGCCCCCAACCCACCCAACGCAGAGGGGGTGGTCACCGGGTTCAGTAAGCACTTCTTCTATGCCACCGACGAGTCGCCCAATGGCGAGTCCGGCATGATGGCGTTCTGGGAGATCCACGACCCGGCCATCGGCACCGAATTCCCAGTCGACCTCAACACGTCTCGCGGCCTGCCGGTGTGGGTGAACCACATCGCATTCGACGCGCCGTCGCTCGAGGAACTGGCCCGCCACCGCGACCGCTGGCGTAGCCACGGGCAGACGGTGCTCGAGGTCGACCACGAGTTCTGCGTCAGCATCTACATCACCGACCCCAGCGGCAACATGGTCGAGTTCTGCCACAGCCTGCGAGCGTTCACCGACGAGGAGAAGGCACGCGCCGCAGCCATCGTGGCCAGCCCTACACCCGACCTCGACGAACACCCGCCCACCATCACCGTCTGGCAACCGTTGGTCGCCGAACCCGTCGGCTGACCCTTCACATCCCCGCCCGAGGGTTCCAAGCGCCACAGGTCACCGGAACCCTCCCATCAGGTCTGGTCGACGCTCAGGATCTTGTCGATCTCTTCCATGGCCTGGCCGGCGGAGCCCGACCACAGCCGGGCGAACAGGGGCATCGCAACGCGGCCGATCACCTTCGTCGGGGTGACTTCCCAACTCCAGGTGATGCGGGTGCCTTCGCCATCGGGCTCGAATGCCCACGTTCCAGAGGCAGCGGCGACCAGCAGTTTGAGCATGCCCTTGACATTGCTGATCGTGTAGCCGAACCGCTTGGGCTGATCGATCACCGTCAGGGTCTCGAGCATGTTGCCGCCATCGCTCATTCTGATGGTGCGCGTCTGCCCGACGGCGGACCCCCACTCGCCCTGCTGGCCGATGACCTCCACGATCGGTGCGATCGCCCAGTACCGGCGGCCAAAGATCTGCGGCAACGGCGCGAGGAGCACAGGGCGATACGCCGTCTCCACGCTCACAGGGAACGTTCGCGACTTCTCCAAGTGGCGCGTGCTCATGGTCGCGAACCTACATCGTCGGACCCAATTGGCCCTCCTGCACGATCGCCATTCGCCAAAGGACTCGCCAATTCGTAGCGTCCGCTGCGGCGATGGCTTCTAGGGTGCCTGCAACTGTTCAAGGAGGTGAACCACATGGTGTCGTGCGCGGAACGTGGACGCGAGACGGCGACGAAGTGACGGTCATGTGGTCGACGAGCACCGCCGACCCGACAAGGAGATCGGCCGTGAAGCCGCCCGACTTGCCGACATCCTCGGCCGAGACCTAGTTCTGGTGTTCACCCCGTAGCGCTGGCCGGTTCAGCTGAACCGCTTCGGAGACAGGGACCCGACTCGCGACACCCGCGAAACAACTCTCGTCAGACGCCGCGGGCGGCGTTGCCGAACTTGGTGTACTGGCCGCGCCAGACAAGCCTGGCGACGCCGGTGGGGCCGGAGCGGTGCTTGGCGATGATGAGCTCGGCACTCGCCTTGTCGGGCGAGTCTCGGTTGTACACCTCATCGCGGTACAGGAACATGACGACGTCGGCGTCTTGCTCGAGAGAGTTGTGAGCGACCAAGCCGTTGGCCACGAAGTTGTGGTGCGGCTCGACCGTCGCATCAAACACTTCGATCTCGCCCAATGGCTCGATCTCGACCAACCTGTCCCACAACACATCCGAATGCGCGAGGTCGGACAGCCACTCGTCGCCGGTCGCGTTCGCCACCTTCTCCAGGCGTGCTCTCGACACGCCCGACTTGTACAGCGCTGAACCGCAATACGACATCTCCAGCTCCGCTGCCAGTTCACGGGCCGTCATTCCTGCATCCGGCAAGGCCTTGTGTCGAACATGATTCCACACCTCGGGCGGCACGCTGTCGACGTTCGTGTTCGACTTCATGGTCGCTTTCGCGCTCATCTTCTCGATCAGCTGATGGCCTCGCGTGCCATGAACGCCGACGAGTTCAGTGAAGCGTCGTTCGTTCTCGACGCCCGACACCTCGACTTGGTACTGCGTTCGACCACGGCTTGCGCGAACAACCCGCACCCGAGTCTGGATTGCCAGGCGCAACAGCAGGTCGGCGACGCCGTCCGCCAACTGACGACTTGAGGTCGCGTAGTACACAGCTGAAGCGACCGAACCGTCAGTCGCCCACAGGTGACGCAAGAACAGCGCGATCTGTTCTGGCGGTAGCGAAAACAGCGGCGCTGGAATTCGCTTCTGCCACGAACGCAGATCCCAGACCCCAAGCCCGCGCAACCACTGCGAGATCGGGTGATGCTTCCCGTGCGTCAGCGGGGTCGGGCTCGGCAAGTACACCTGCATCCATGACCGCTCGCGCTTCATCCGCGCTGTCACACCAAAGTGACGGGCCGCGGACGTCACGGCCTCGACGTTCTCGCAGTCAACGGTGGTGTACTGAATCGCGTGACGAGCCAGCGTGCAGCCGTCTCCGATGAGATGCCCGAGCAGAATCAACTCGTCGTCCGCCATCGGTGAGCTGACGGCTGCTTCCGGCAGCAGGCGTGAGCCAGCGAAACGGTCGCCCAGCTTCATGTCTTCGACGCGGACCCAACCGTCCAGCGACAGGAACGGGTGATTGCCGCTCGCCTCGATCACCCGACCCGACGCGAAGCGCAGGCGAAAGACTTCCTTCACTCCGCTGCTGAAGGCGTTGGTGACCGTGCTCGGCACCAGCCGGTAGTGCTCGTCGAGCGACCACACCCGCACATCGGTAGCCCCCTGCGCGACCAACTCGCCCAACGTCACGGGCTGGTTCGTATCCGCTCGCACCAACTCCGTCTCAGCCGTCAGGCAGCCCGACTCACGAAGGTCGGCGAGCATGGGGCGCTTGTCGGCGCGGCTCTCCAGGTTTCGGCTGAGCTGGCTGAGGGCGATGATCGGCACGTCGAGTTCACGTGCCAGCACCTTGAGACCACGACTGATCTCGCTGACCTCGAGCTGCCGGTTCTCGCTGTTCATGCCGCCACTCATCAGCTGCAGGTAGTCGATCATGATCAGGGCCAGCCCGCCATGACGAGCCTTCAGCCGGCGGGCCTTCGCACGGATCTCCATGACGGTGACCCGCGGGTTGTCGTCGAGGTACAGCGGCACGCTGTCGATGCGGTTGATGGCGCGACCGATCTTGGTCCAGTCGGCCTCCACCAGCCGGCCGCTGCGCAGCTTCTGCGACTCGACTTCGGCCTCACTGGACAGAATTCTCTGCGTCAGCTCGGCGTGCCCCATTTCGAGCGAGAACACCAACACCGGCTTCTGCGTGTTCTTGGCCACGTTCGTCGCGATTCCCAACCCAATCGCGGTTTTTCCCATCGCGGGTCTCGCACCGATGATGTTGAGGGTGCTGGGCTGGAGGCCGGAGAGAATTTCGTCGAGGTCGTTGAAGCCGGTGGCGGCACCGGTGATGCTGTCGCCGCGCTCGAACGTCTCTTGCAACTTGTCCATCGCCAGCGGCAACAGGTCCGAGAGCGGGCGAGTCGAATCGATGACCCGATCCTCGGCGACCTCGAACACTTTGGTCTCGGCCTCGTCGAGCGCCTTGGTGACGTCGTCGGGCTCCATGTAGGCGATCTCGGTGATCTCGCCTGCAACGCTGATCAGTCGCCGCAACACCGCCGTGTCCTGCACGATCTTGGCGTAGCGCGACGCATTCGAGATTGCCGGCGTCGCGTTCTGCAATTCGAGTAGCGCCTGCGAGCCACCGATCTCCTCGATCAGCCCGTTGCGGCGCAACTCGTCTGCAACGGTGACGATGTCGACCGGCTGGCCAGTGGCCATCAACCCACGAATTGCCGAGTAGATGTGCTGGTGCGCCGGCTTGTAGAAGTGCTCGACCTGCAGACCCAGCTCGCTGACCTGGCCGACCACCTCGCGCGACAACAACAGCGCGCCCAGCAAGCTCTCCTCAGCACTGAGGTTGTGGGGAGGCACGCGACCGTTGTCGCGCCGAGGCGCAGGCCGATCGCGGCCGGAGTCGCGGGAGTTACCCGACCGGAAGTCCGTCATGATGCACCTACCTTGCCTGACTAGCCCTGGGGATCGCTAGAGGGTCTTCGCTGTGGATGGACTGTGGACAACTGCGCGCCGAACGACCGGGCGCACAGACAGCACAGCCCCGGCGAACGCCGCGAGCGGCAATCACCAGGGCTGTGTACAACGCTGTGGGTAACTGCACCGCAGCGAGCAGCGATGCTGTTGACCGAAAGTGAGTCGGCTACTTGGCGACGACCTCGATGGTGATGGGGAACTCCACATCGTGGTGCAACTTCGCGGCCACCTGGTAGGTGCCGGTGGTCTTGATGTGGTCGACGTGCAACTTCTTGCGGTCGAGCACGATGTGCGCCTGTGCCTCGACGGCAGCGGCGACATCGGAAGCGGTGACCGAGCCGAACAAACGGCCTTCGGCACCAGCCTTCACCGGGATCGTGATGGTCCTGGCGACCAAGGCCGAAGCCACGGTCTGGGCGCTCTCACGGTCCTGCGCATCGCGCAGGTCGCGGGCACGACGCATGGAAACAGCCTGCGCCGCGGCGCCCTCGGTGGACTTGATGGCATGACCCTTGGGCAGCAGAAAGTTGCGAGCGTGGCCATCGGCCACCTCCACGACATCGCCGCGCTTGCCGAGGCCCTTACGGTCGGAACGAAGGATCAGCTTCATCAGCCCTCCACCTCGTCGTCAGCGCCGGTCTCTTCGACTTCCGTGCTCTCGATGGCGACAGCAGCCGCTGCAGCCTGAGGCTCACGTGACTGATCTTCGTCCCGGCCACGGCGGTTGTCGCCATCACGCGGCGGACGCGAGGTGCGGGTCTGGGCAACGCGCTTGGTGTACGGGATCAGTGCCATCTCACGCGAGTTCTTGATCGCGTTGGCGATCTCACGCTGCTGCTGCACGGTGTTGCCCGTGACCCGGCGGTTGCGGATCTTCGACCGGTCGCTCACGAAGCGAGTCAGCAGGTTGACGTCCTTGTAATCGATGTACTCGATCTTGTCGGTCAGCAGGATGCTGGTCTTCTTCTTGAACTTCTTCGGGTTGGCCCCGTCTTTGGGCGCCCTCGGCTTGGTCTTCTTACTGGTGTTGTTGTCTTTACCCATTTTGGTTTCAGTGTCTTTCAGTCACATCGCGAACGATGCATGAATCTCGAATAAATCAGAACGGCTCTCTGTCTCAGAACGGCTCTCTGTCTCAGAACGGCTCTTCGTCGCCGTACACGGGGTCAGGTGCGCGACTGCCACTGGTGGAGCCACCTGCGCCGGCGTTGTTGCCACCACCGCTGTTTCCGCCACCGTCGCGAGCGATGCGCTCGACTTCGGCGCGGGCCCAACGAAGCGACGGCCCGATCTCGTCGGCGACGATCTCGACCACGTTGCGCTTCTCGCCCTCTTTGGTCTCGTACTCGCGCTGCTCGAGGCGGCCGGTGACCAGGACACGGGTGCCCTTCGTCAGCGAGGCTGCCACGTTCTCGCCAAGCGTGTCCCATGCGGTGACGTTGAAGAACGACGTCTTCTCCTGCCATTCGCCGTTCTGCTGGAAACGTCGGCCAACGGCGACGCCGAAACTGGCGACGCCCTTTCCGCCGGCAGTAAAACGAAGCTCGGGATCGCGAGTGAGATTGCCGACGATGGTGACGGTGCTATCCATGGTGATTGCTCCTTGGAAACGTACGAGACGAAAGGACTAGGCCGCGACCGTCATGCCGCGGCGAGCCGCCTCGGCATCGGGAAGGCGCAGCAACTTGTGTCGGACAACATC
>Ga0335394_10008984_pt1 | contig 11271 bp, 8 predicted proteins | sample MAT03_FD_205741 | JGI IMG/M metagenome (GOLD analysis project Ga0335394, IMG submission 205741) | Freshwater microbial communities from Lake Fryxell liftoff mats and glacier meltwater in Antarctica - MAT-03 (spades assembly) (version 2) ... | reverse complement strand
AGCCCGGAATGGCAGGCGTTCGTATGGGCCCGCTCGCATGGTGTGCCGATGCGGGCGATGGACCTCCCACTCGCGAACTCTTTGGCTCGCGGGCATGGTGCAGATGATGGTGAGCTACGGCTGGCTGAGCATCCGGTGGGCGACCCGCTGGCAGCGCTGGCGGGCGCCGCGGGCGACCCGGACCCAGAGCGCTGGTGGGACGACGTGATCGAGCACCGTGGTGACGGCGCTCCCGCCTTCGAAGCCGTTGCGGAGGCGATGGCGGCTGTGCGTGGCGGGTGGGAAGCGGCCTCGGTCAGCGAAGCCCAGCGCGAGGCATTCATGCGCCAGACCCTACGTAAGGCGATCGCTGAGGGTCACCAACGCATCGCCGTGGTGTGCGGTGCCTGGCATGTTCCGGCGCTAGCGCAGCCCCTGCCAGCCGCAACCATCGACGTTCGAACCCTGCGTGGCTTGCCCAAGGTGAAAGTAGGCGTCAGCTGGGTGCCCTGGACCCATCGTCGACTTGCGAGCGCTAGGGGTTACGGCGCCGGGGTACGCAGCCCGGGCTGGTACGCACACGTCTTTCGCCATCCGGGCCCGGCAGGACTGAGCCGGTGGTTCGTGGAGGTGGCTCGACTCCTGCGCGAACGTGGGCTGTCTGCGTCGCCCGATCACCTCATCGCGGCCACCCGCACGGCAGGCGCTCTCGCCGCGTTGCGTCTGCGCCCTCGGCCGGGGTTGGCGGAGGTGCTCGACGCGGCCGACACTGTGATGGCCGGCAGCACCGGGCTGGCACTGATCGACCGCGACCTGGTGATCGGTGATGCCATCGGCGAGGTGCCCGACGATGCCCCGCAGGTGCCGCTGGCGCGTGACGTGGCTACACAGCAGCGAAAGGTGCGGCTGAAGCCGAGCGCCGACGCGCAGACCGTCGAGCTGGATGTGCGAGCTTCCAATGGTCGCAATCGGTCTGTGCTCCTGCACCGGATGCGCGCGCTGGGTGTGTCGTGGGGTTCGGTGGAGGAGGGGCGTGGCAGTAGCGGTACGTTCCGCGAGACATGGGCGTTGCGGTGGCAACCCGAGCTGACCATACGGGTCATCGAGCTGTCGGCGCACGGCACCACCGTCGTCGCCGCCGCTACCCATCGACTGTTGGAGCGCGCCGCTGCCGCCACTTCGCTGGCCGACCTGGTGCAGATACTCGACGATGCGCTGCTGGCCGATTTGCCCGACGTCGTGCAGCCGGTGGTCGTTCGCGTGGAGGCCCAGGCCGCCCACGACCCGGACGTCGTGCAGGTGATCGACACGCTCGGGCCACTCGCTCGCGCGCTGCGCTACGGCGACGTGCGCGGCACCGATGCGTCCGCTCTGCGACGGGTGTTCGACAGTCTGGTGATTCGTGCATTGGCCGGTGCGTTGATGGCCTGCCGCTCGTTGGACGACGATGCTGCCGCTGCGATGGTCGAGCGGTTGGCCGGCGTACAAGCAGCGTTGGCGCTCACAGACCATCACGCCCGTCGGGGCGAGTGGCCGGCTGTGCTGACCCTCGTCGCGGAGCGCAGTGATGTCCACGGCCTGGTGCAGGGGCGGGCGACGCGGTTGTTGCACGACGGTGGCGCGTGGAAGCGTTCACAGGTCGGCAACCGGGTGTCGCGGGCGTTGTCAGTGGGTACTCCGCCCTCGGTCGGTGCGTCGTTCGTGGAGGGCTTCGTGGCAGGAAGTGGAACCGTCCTGGTGCACGACCGCGAACTCCTCGATGTGATCGACGCGTGGGTGTCGTCGTTGGCGCCGGAGTCGTTCGTCGCAACCGTTCCGCTGTTACGCCGAACCTTTGGAGGTTTCGAGCACGCGGAGCGTCGTCAGCTGGGAATGCTGCTGGCTCACCTAGCGCCGGCAACTGGCACAGGGTTCGGCGCCGAGATCGACGAGCAGCGCGCCGCCACAGCACTCGCAACCGTTCGAGAGATGCTAGGGGTCGCGTCGTGAGCGCGTTCCCCGGTCGTGTGAGCGACAGCGAGCGGTCGCGCCGTTGGCGGATGGTGCTCGGTGGCACGGAGGAGGGCGACGCCGACGGCGCCGGCCAGGGCGTCACCGGCCTGCAGCTGGATGGTGTGGACGCGCGCATGGACGCCGCGCTGGCTGCGGTGTACGACACGCGGCCCGGCCGACGTGGGGGAGGGTCGCGTGCAGGTGGCCTCGGTTCATCGGCGCCTGCGGTCGCGCGCTGGCTGGGTGACATTCGCACGTACTTCCCCAGCAGCGTGGTGCAGGTGCTGCAACGCGACGCGATCGATCGGCTGAAGCTGCGCCAACTGCTGCTCGAGCCCGAGATGCTGCGCGCCGTCGAGCCGGACCTGCACCTCGTCACGCTGCTGGTCGAGCTCAACAAGCTGCTACCCGACACCACTCGTGCGACCGCCCGCCAGTTGGTGGCGCAGGTCGTCGAGCAGATCGAGCGCCGGCTCGCGTCGCGTACGAAGCAGGCGGTGCATGGTGCCTTGGCCCGTTCGCAGCGCACACGTCGTCCACGACCGAGCGATATCGATTGGGGTCGCACCATCCATGCCAATCTGCGCCACTACCTGCCCGAGCAGCACACGGTCATCCCCGAGCGACTGGTGGGCTACGGGCGTCGTCAGCGCAGCCTGTCACGAGATGTGATCGTCGCCATCGACCAGTCGGGCAGCATGGCCGACAGCGTGGTGTACGCCTCGGTCTTCGGTGCGGTGCTGGCCTCGATGCCCGCGTTGCGCACCAGCGTGATTGCGTTCGACACCGCGGTCGCAGACCTGACGCCGCTGCTGCACGACCCGGTGGAGGTCCTGTTCGGCGTGCAACTGGGGGGCGGCACCGACATAGCCCAGGCCATCGGCTACTGCCAGCAGCTGATCACCCGCCCGGCCGACACGGTGCTGGTGCTGGTGAGTGACCTGTTCGAGGGCGGCAACTCGGCGCTGCTACGCGACCGCATGGCGATGCTGCAGCAGGCAGGTGTGTGCGTGGTGGTGTTGCTCGCGCTCAGCGACGAGGGCGCCCCCGCCTACGACCATGCGCAGGCTGCCGCGTTGGCAGCGCTCGGTGTGCCCTCCTTCGCCTGTACACCGGACGTGTTTCCCGACCTGTTGGCGGCTGCGCTGGAGGGCCGCGACGTCGGCCGCTGGGCCAACGAACACGGCCTCCACACCGCTGTGTCGACCGGTGTCTAACCGACCGCGTCCGGGTGCGGCACTGCGCACACGCTCAACCCTTCGATGTCCTGGAAGTCCGATGGATTGACGGTGTAGATCGGGAGGTCGTTCGCAAGTGCCACAGCTGCGATCAGAGCGTCGTAGGCACGTGCAGCGGGTTTGCGTCCGGCGGTGCGAAGGTTCGACGCCACCCGTCCGAAACAACGAGCCGCGGCTGCGTCGAACGGCAGCGGACGAAACGACGACTCGGCGAGCTGAAGGTGCGCCTGACGAACGGACCTTTGCCGGGGATCGTCCGTTACCAGTGGGCCGACGGAGAGTTCCGCGAGTGTGATCGTGCTGATGACCGGCCGTTGCGGTAGCGCGGACGCGTCTGTCAGACGATTGAGCAGGATGACGGTGTTCGTGTCGAGCAAGCCGCGACGGATCGACGAGGTCGGTGGTTCGCCCAATTCCTGGCTCATAGCGACGGATCCAGAAAGCGGTCGAGGTCAGCGCGAAAGGCCTCGACGTCCACACTCGGCAGAGTCCGCCACCTTTCGAGAACTGTTGCGGCGTCGAGCCCTTCCGGCGGAAGCGGCACCAACTCGGCGACGGGAACACCCGAACGCGTGATGACGATGGTCTCACCGGTGAGAACGCGGTCGATGACCTCGCCGCCATGGTTGCGTAGATCGCGGATATTAACGGTGCTCATGGGCGCAATGTATCACGCGTGAGACGTCGGTTTGAAGCGGACTAGCGCAGTGGGGCCACCTCGAACAGCGGCACGGGCCGGCTGAGGCCCTTGAACTCGTGGTCGCCGACGGCGACAGCAGGCACTCGCTCTTCGAGCGCCGCGTGGACCTTGTTCGTCACGAGAATCTGCCCACCGGTCGCGATCCCACAGATACGGGCCGCAAGGTTCACCACCGTGCCGATTGCCGTGTACTCCGTACGGCCTTCGAAGCCGATCTCGCCACAGGTTGCAAAGCCGACCGCGATACCGATTCCCAGTGTCAGTTCGTGGCCCCGTCGCCTCCACGAATCGGACAGTCCGCCGGTTCGGTCGCGCATACGCACTGCGAGTTGCACGGCCGCCCACGCAGGCTCATCGAGCTGCACCGGATCGTTGAAGAACACCAGCATCCCGTCGCCGGTGAACTGCGCGATCGTGCCGTTGTGTTCGAAGATCATCGGCCCGACTGCATGGTGAAACTCTCGCAGGACGTCCATCACCTCCTCGGGCTCTGCCAGTTCGGCGAAGGACGTGAAGCCGCGCAGGTCGCAGAAGAGCACGGTGATCTCGCGTCGATGGCTCGCCAGCACTCCTTCCCCGTCTGATGCAATGGCTTCGGCGAGTTGTGGTGACACGAACCGCCGAAGCGTGTTCAGCCGCTCCACCTCGTGCACCCCGTCGTCGACTCGCCGGGCGAGGTTCGAGTTCAGCTCGCGAAGCTCGTCGGTTCGGGTCTGCAGTTCTCTGAAGAGTCGAGCGTTCTCGATGGCAATAGCGGCTTGATCTGCAAACGCTTGAGCAATGGCGCTGCGCACGTTCGGCTGACATCGCTGACCCATCGCTCACGCGCGCTTCACGATCTTGACGGTGCCGGCGGTTCCGTCGACTGCAACGGTGTCACCCTCGTGAATGATGCGAGTTGCGTCGTGGACCAGGACGACACAGGGGATACCGAACTCGCGGGCGACGGTGGCGGCGTGGGAGAGCATGCCGCCGGTCTCCACGACGATGGCCGCGGCCGGTATGAACAGCGGTGTCCATGGCGTGTCGGTGAACGGCGCGACAAGAATCGCGCCGGGCTCGATCTCGCGTTCGAACGCCGCCTCGGTGTTGAGGATGATGTGAGCGCGGCCCGTTGCGCTGCCGGCACTGACCCCCATGCCGGTGAGTGACTTGCTCGCAACGACCTTCGCCCGCTTGCTCGGCACCACCGAGCCGACCCACGCGTCAGGCAGGGTGTACTCCTCCGCTTGCTTGCGTTGCTTCTTGCGCGCCACGATCAGCGCACCGACTTGATCGACGGGCCTGCCTTTCACCAACGAATCGACCTCGCGATACGTGAGGTACAGAATGTTGTCGGCTCGCTGGAGGTGGCCGGCGGCGACCAAGCCGTCGGCGGTCGCGAGAAGTGGTGATCGCAGGCGTCGGGTGCCCAGTACCCACACTGCCTTCGTGAGCTCGCGCATGGCGGTGAACCGCTGCGCCTGCGCCAGCGCCGAATCGAAAGGCGAGCGAAACTCGGCGGCGAGACCAGCACGCACCGACTTCTCCAGCTTCGCCCGTGACGAGGCAGCGGCCTTCTGGTGTGCGGCCGGTGACTCGTTCGGCTTCAAACCCATCATCGAGCGGATCTGTGAGATGACGAACGTCGGGTTCTCGCTCCAGTCGGCAACGGTCGGGTCAGCCTCGCCCTGCACCCGAAAGCCGTAGCGGTGGATGAACTCGTCGAACTCGTCGGCGAACGCCTCCCACCCCTTGTCCGGTGGCGTAGCAAGGGCGGCGACTACTGCGGCCGTGTCGCCCGCCAGCAGAACCTTCTTCACGCTTGCGTAGCGCCGTGCCACCACCGCCAGGTCGTACAGCCGCAGCGCTGGTAGCGAGCTCTCGACGTTGCCCAGCCCGCTACACAGCCCGACGATCGCGTTCGGGTCGCCCCCGCCGGCCTCGGTGACGCTCGCGAGCCGGACTGACATCTCGCCCGCCGCCGTCGACACCATCAGGTGTCGATTCAGTAGTTCCAGCGTCGACGGAATCAGGTCGTTGAAGCGCTTCCACGCAGCCTTCAGTGGTAGCTCACGATCGGTGGCACCCTGCCCGCTCAGCCGGTCGGCGTACAGGTCTTCTTGGGCGTTGCGCGACTCAGCCTCCGCTGCCTCGCGCTGGGCGGTCGCGGTCGCCATCGTCGCTGCAACTTCGGCCGCCGGTGCCGTGATGATGTAGCGCAGAGCGTCGTCGCTGCCTTGGAAGAACTGTCCGGCCATTGCCGTCGCAATGTCGCGATCGAGGCAGCTCATCGCGGCAACGGAAAAGCCGACGTTGAGCATGAGCCGGCCAGCGGTGATTCCGAAGAAGTTGCCGATCGGAGGCTTGCCGATCTTCACGCGATGCCCGGTTGCATACGGCTTCATCAGCGCAGTCATGCTGCGGTAGTCGAGATCGTTGTAAAAGCTGGCAGTGAACGGCGAGAGTACGCCAGGGATGATCTCCCCGCCGTTGGTCGTCGTCCATACGTCGTACCGCAGATTCGCCGCAGTGTCCCAGTCTGTTCGAAATGCCCCCATGCGCTCAAAGTGTCGCGCAGATGAACTGGCGACGAACGCGACGCCGGATTCAGTCCTTCTGAGTGCCGACCTTGAGGTCCTTGAAGGGCGACTTGCTGTCGATGCCAAGGTCCTTGGGCAGCCCGAGCACTCGCTCGCCGACGATGTTGCGCATGATCTCGTCGCTGCCTCCGGCGATGCGGCCGCCGGGGGTGCCGAGGATGAGCGCACTCCACGCGTATGTGCCCCACTCGCCACTGTCGGCGACGAGCTTCGGACCGAGCACCTTCGACACGAAGTCGCACAGGCGCAGGCTGTTGAGCGTGCCGGCGAGCTTGGCGATGCTCATCTCCGGGCCGGGCAGCTGACCGGCCTTGATCTTGTCCATGGCGCGCTGGTTGTTGTACCCGGCGACCTTCTGGTGAATCAGCAGGTTGGCAAGCTCGTTGCGGACCAGCGGGTCCTTGTCCAGTCCGAAGTGGCGCACCATCTCGGTGACCCGCGTGTACATGTTGATGCCGCCGCCCCCGCCGCCTGCACCGATGGCCGCACGCTCGTTCATCAGCGTCGTCAGTGCGACGTTCCAACCGTTGTTGACGTCGCCGAGCCGATGGTCGTCGCGAACGCGCACCTCGTTGAAGAAGACCTCGTTGAAGCTGGCGCCGCCGGTCATCTGGCGCAGCGGGCGCACCTCCACGCCGGGAGCATGCATGTCGACGATGAAGCCGGTGAGGCCCTTGTGCTTGGGCATGTCGGCGTCGGTGCGGGCGATGATCTCGCCGAGATCGCTGTACTGGGCGCCGGTGGTCCACACCTTCTGGCCAGTGATGACCCACTCTTCGCCATCGCGCTCGGCCTTCGTCTGCAGGCTGGCCAGGTCGCTACCGGCACCGGGCTCGCTGAACAACTGGCAGCCGACGATGTCGGCGCGGTACATCTGCTTGAGGTAGAGGTCCTTGGCGACGGCGCTGCCGTGAGCGAGGATCGTCGGCGCCACCATGCCGAGGCCGATGACGAACGGGCTCTGGCTGGCGACTTCGAACTGACCCTCCAGCCGTTGGTACGCACGCTCGTGCGCACCGGTGAGCGCGGCGCCGCCGTATTCCGTCGGACCAGTGATCCAACCGAAGCCGGCATCGAACTTCCTACCCCGCCATTCACAGGCCTTCGCGACGTCTGCCAGCTCGGTCTCGCGGTCCTTCTCCTCGAAGACGGCCACCATGTCCGGACCCTCGCCCCACACGAACTTCTTGTCGGATTCCTTGCGCGGAGCGTTCGCTTCCAGGAATGCGCGGGCCTTGCTTTCGAACTCTTCGACGGGGATGTTGTGGGTATCGGCTGCCATGCGCGGAACCGTAGACGCACCGCCGTCGCCGAGTCGATCCGTGCGCTCGGCCGTTCGTACCCTGGAGCCGCCGACTCTGGCACGTCGTTCCGCCCATGGGCGGGGGAGGGTGTCAATCAGGTGGTGGCTGTCATGATTTGCCGCCCATGGGCGGCAAGGGGTGCCGCTTGTGTCATGGATATCCGCCCATGGGCGGGGGAGGGTGCCGTGACACAGACGAGTCGGAATGGGGTCAGGCGGTTAGCGTTTCGGCAATGGCCCGCCACCTCGTCATTGCTGCCGCCCAAATGGGGCCGGTGCAGAAGGAACACCGTCGCGAGCAGGTGGTTGCCCGGCTGATCACGATGCTGCATCAGGCGCACGCAATGGGCGCCGAACTGGTGGTATACCCGGAGCTGGCGTTGACCACGTTCTTCCCACGCTGGTTCGTCGACGACATCACGCAGGCCGATCACTGGTACGAACGCGAGATGCCCAACGCGGCGACGCAGCCGTTGTTCGACGAAGCCAAGCGCCTCGGCGTCGGGTTCTGCCTCGGCTATGCCCACCTCGACGAGCAAGCCGACGGCACTGTGCACCGGTGGAACGTGCAGACGCTGGTCGAGCGCGACGGCAGCATCGTGGCCACCTACCGCAAGACGCACATTCCCGGCCACGAGCACCACGAGCCCGACCGGCCGTTCCAACACGCCGAGCGCTATTACTTCGAGCCCAGCACCGACGGCTTCGGGGTCTCGCGGGCATTTGGTGGCATCGTCGGCATGGCCATCTGCAACGATCGTCGCTGGCCCGAGACGTATCGCGTGATGGGTCTACAGGGCGTAGAACTGGTTTTGATCGGTTACAACACGCCCATCCACTACGTGCCCGACCCAAGCCAAGACATCCTGCAGGGCTTCCACAATGCACTGGTCATGCAAAGCGGCGCGTACCAGAACGGCACCTGGGTGGTTGGTGCCGCAAAGGGTGGCGTCGAGGAAGGCGTCGACTCGTTGGGGCAGTCGATGATTGTCGCGCCGAGCGGCCAGATCGTGGCGCAGACGCTGACGACCGATGACGAAGTGATCGTCGCTCGCTGCGATCTTGACTGGTGCGCTAAGTACAAGGAAACGTTGTTCGATTTCGACAAGTACCGTCGGCCAGAGGTCTATGGCCGCATCACGTCGCAGCGCGGCGTCGTGCTGCCGGACTGAGGCGCGTATGTCGCCGACCGATGCAATCATCATCCTTGTCGCGGGCATGGCGGCCGGCACGATCAACACGATCGTCGGCTCCGGTTCGCTGATCACGTTCCCCACGCTGGTTGCGCTCGGCTACCCGCCGCTGTTGGCCAACGTCTCGAACAACATCGGTCTCGTTCCCGGCTCGCTCTCGGGCGTGTACGGTTATCGGCGCGAGCTCAGCGGCCAGTCGGCGCGCCTGCGTCGTCTCGTCCCAGCCTCGGTTCTCGGCGCGGCGACCGGGTCGACACTGCTGCTGACGCTGCCCAGTGATGTGTTCGACAAGGTGGTCGTGTTCCTGGTTGCGATCGCCCTCATCCTCGTGGTCGCAGGGCCGACGATATCGCGCAAGCTTGCGGCCCGTCGCGCTGCCGGCGGCGTGGAACACAGCGATGTCACGCCTGGCTTGCAGGCACTCGTCGTCGCAGCCGGCATCTACGGCGGCTACTTCGGAGCCGCGCAAGGCATCATCTTGATGGCCGTCCTCGGCATCTTCCTGAACGAGACGTTGCAGCGCATCAACGGCTGCAAGAACGTGCTGGCGCTCACCGTCAACTCAGTCGCCGCTGTCGTGTTCATCGCCACGACGAACGTGGACTGGAAAGTTGTCGGAGTCATCGCAGTTGGCTCCACCATCGGCGCCCAGATCGGCGCCAGATACGGTCGCCGCCTGAACCCGAGGGCCCTCCGCGCGCTCATCGTCGTGGTCGGAATCACCGCCTTGATCCGCCTGGTGTGACGCCGCATCGCGCAGACTTGCAACAATTCATTTTCCGAGAGCCTCGCAATCGGGGCCAGGCCTTGACAAAATGTAAAGCGTGACGACCGCGAACGCGACGACCCAGACCGTAACGACTCCGAACGCAACGACAGGTTTCATCCTCAACGGCGCTCCGGTCTCGGTGCGTTCAGATCATCCACACCTTCTGGCCGCGCTGCGTGAGGAGCTGGACGTCACATCGGCGAAGGATGGGTGTTCGCCGCAGGGCCAATGCGGCTGCTGCACCGTGATGATCGACGGCAAGGTGCAAATCTCGTGCACGTACTCCGTCGAAAAGGTCGCAGGCCGCAGTGTGACCACGTTGGAAGGTGTCGATGCCGATGAGCGCACTCGCTTCTCCGACGCGTTTGCAGCCTGTGGCGGACTGCAGTGCGGGTTCTGCATCCCAGGCATCGTCATGCGCGCAAAGGCGCAGATCGACAAGAAGGGCGCCGACCTCCAGCGTGAGGACATGGCTCGCCATCTCGGTGCGCACCTGTGCCGGTGCACCGGCTACGTCAAGGTGCTCGATGCAATCGAGGCCGTGGCCCAAGGCAAGGTTGTCGACCCTGGTCTGCCCGGTGGCATAGGTACCAGTGGCGCGAAGTACGAAGCCGCCGAGCTGACGATGGGCGACCGCGGGTACGTCGACGACATTCGCCTGCCTGGGATGTTGCATGGCGCGTTGCACCTCACTGAGCACGTGCGTGCCGACATCGTGAGCATCGATACGTCGGCAGCAGTTGCCGCCCCAGGCGTGGTAGCGGTGTTCACCGCCGCCGACGTGCCCGGTGCACAGTACGTCGGCATCATCTACAAGGACTGGCCGGTGTTCATCGGCGAAGGCCAGCGGACTTCGTATGCCGGGGATGTGCTGGCGATCGTGGTGGCCGAGAGCAAGCAGCAGGCACGCGCGGCAGCGAAGCTGGTGCAGGTCGAGTACACGGTGCTGCGACCAATCGTCGACCCGGTCGCGGCAATCGATGATCCCGAGATTGCAGTGTTCGGCACGAAGAACAACGTGTTGTCGATCAGTGCGTACGAGCGCGGCAACGTCGACGATGCATTGGCCAACAGCACCCATGTGGTGCACGAGGTGTTCAACACGCAGCGCATCGAGCACGCCTTTCTGGAGCCTGAGAGCACGCTGGCCGTGCCGGGGTCGGATGGGTCCCTGCACGTCTACTCCGGTGGCCAGGGCGTGTGGGACGACCGCGATCAGATCGCGGCCATCCTCGGTGTGGACACCACGGCAGTGACCGTCGAACTGGTTTCCAATGGCGGGGCCTTCGGCGGCAAGGAAGACATGAGCAATCAGGGGCAGACGGCGCTGGCGGCGCACCTGCTGCAGCGGCCGGTGAAGTGCACACTCTCTCGCGAAGAGAGTTTCCTGATCCATGCCAAGCGCCACCCGATCAGGCTCGAGTATTGGGCCGGCTGCGATGCCACCGGGCAACTCACTGCGCTGCGGGTGCGTGGCATCGGCGACAGCGGCTCGTACGCCAGTGTCGGAATGAA
>Ga0335394_10008979_pt1 | contig 11272 bp, 21 predicted proteins | sample MAT03_FD_205741 | JGI IMG/M metagenome (GOLD analysis project Ga0335394, IMG submission 205741) | Freshwater microbial communities from Lake Fryxell liftoff mats and glacier meltwater in Antarctica - MAT-03 (spades assembly) (version 2) ... | reverse complement strand
TGCCGCATTGGCTCTATACGCCATAGTAATGCAGACGCTAAGGTTATGCGTCGGATGCCGACTAACACAGAAGTTGTACGCGGATGCTACACATACAGCGATGACGGTGTAGCGACAGCATGGGCTTGGTTCGTGTATAAGTAAACTTTTTGTCACTTGACAGATTTACCAATGCGCAGTACACTGTTCTCAGGAAGCAAGCGAGTAACCAGGAGCAACCACCGTGAATGACAAGAACCTTGCAAGTAGCTATCGGCGCATCTTTCGCATCATCACGGCGAACATGGAGAACTGGAAGGATAGCATTGTTCTTTGCGCCGATAGCAAAGAGATGCACGGCTTGACCAATGACGCTCAGGTACTACGCGCCGTCATGCGTATGATGCGCGTCAAGCGGGCTATTGAGTTTATGGCGGGCGGGCCGACTGTGGTGAAGATGCACGATAACGCAGATGATAATGGAAAGTCGGTGGTGTTGCGCAACGCTGGTTACTATGCAAACATCGGCGCGTAAAGAAAAGTATTTTGGATTAGGAAATAAAAGAAAAGAAAAGCATTTCCCCTGTAGCACCTTTAGCTACAGGGGTTTATTTTTGTGCGCTAATAGTTTGTGCTGTTAAGTATCTATGCTCAGTACAAATGCTGCGCGATTAAGATCTACGCTACGCTAAAAAATACCCAGTGAGATCTTATTTCAGCATGTGTATTATTGCGCGGCAAACTATCCTAACTAGAAACAAAACTATTTCAATTAAGATCGCAGACGAGTAAAAATAGCGCCAGTAGGATCTTAGTTTGGTGTGCGTATCATTGCGGCAAAAACAATCCTAACCGTCAAGTAAAAATATTTCGATGTGTTAATTGTTTCATCTGCAATAATCCTACCCACGTATAAGCACAAGCACAAAATACTTTTAGGCCAGCGCTGGTTTATATTTTAGGCTAGGCTAAACTTCTTGTTAGTCAATGCTCAAATAGCAACTGTAGCCTTTACGCCCCAAAAAGCCCATTTGGCGTATTTTAGATTTACATAATACAGCAAAGTAGACTTAGTGTAGCATTGACAAAAGGCTTTGCTATGCGGTATTTAATGAGCGTTCAAGGGACGTATACAATCGTATAGGCCATGCCATTGTAGGAGTTTACAGAGCTTCCCACAAAGCCCCCTCTTTTTACTGCACTGCTATGCTTAATTTCAAAATAACACTAAGGAGTAAACAGGCGAAAACAGGCATAACGCTTTACACTTGCCCTATCTGATAAGTCTTTACAGCCCAATTGTGCTAACTTACACGGTATTTCTCTCAGGTTCCTATCAGGTTAGAACTGGTAAACCTGTGCTATTATACAAACAGAGAGAAGCGTTTAGTAAGGAATTACGGTTATGGCAAATATCATCACGGCGCTGGATGTCAAGTTTGCTACGGTTGACGTTTTGGAGTGTGGCGATAGTTTTGCTCGGTTTGACGTTCGCATGGCGTGTGGCACCATAGTGCGTGATTGCTATCGCGGCTTTGTAGTATACAATAACATGGTAGATGGTATGCGCGGCGCATTTGAGTATGACGGCAACACGATCCGCGTTTACGCGCTGTATACGGGCGCTCTTGTTTTTGAAATGCTAATGGATTAGGCGGAGTAAAAATATCAGGTTCCTATCAGGTTAGAACTGGCGCAAGTGTGGTATTATAGTTTCAGGTAGGGAATAGCGCAGTACATAGGAGTAGCACATCATGGCTAATTGGTTTACATCAGATCAGACTGCCGACGAAATCAAAAAGGCGTACAAAGCGCTTGTCAAGGCGTGGCACCCCGATATCAATAGCAGTGCTGATGCTACCAAGGTGATGCAGGATATTAACGCTGCATTCTCGGTTGCCTATGCACGCGCTGCAACAGTTGAGGTTCGCAATGGTAAAACAGAGTCGCGCCCACAGAGCGCCGATTACTATCGCACCACATACACTGAGCTGTTTGCAGAAGCACTCGCCCATGCGATTGATTGGCTACTTGACAATGGTATCTATACCAGAGACGATCTTACGGCAGAGCTGTGCGGCGTGTTTATCTGGATTAGTGGTGTAGCACTCAGGGATGAGCCTGCTACCCGTGCTACGCTGAAAGCAAGGGGCTATAACTACTCCGCTGGCAAGCAAGCATGGTTCTATACGCCCACTAGCACAAGCGGCCATAAGGCGACAGGTAAAAGCCTTGACGCAATCCGCAACACCTACGGTAGCGCGAAGATCAATTCCCGCTACTCGCAACTGGATTAGCGTATCAGGTAATTCTCAGGTTGAACTGGCGCTAGGTGTGTTATACTAGCGCTAGAGGGTTAAGCGTAGTAGCAGGAAGTCAAGGTAACATCATGGCTCACTTCTCTATTCCAAAAACGCCCGCCGGTCTTGTGAACGTCTCGGTAATCAATGACGCTGGTGTGCGATTGTCGTTAGCCGCCGATGATAGTTGCGGCGCGTTGAAAGATCATGGGCGTATATCCGCGCTGCTGATCGATGATGCTACGGATATGGACATGGGCGGCGAAGTGTATAACATCACTCCAAAAGCATACCTTTTCGCTCTTGCGGATCTGTTGGGGTATACTCTTACCCCAAAGACTTAACTATCACGAGGGTAAACGATCATGGCACAGCAGAACTACGGTACACAGGTGGGGTACGCAATCGTAAACTCAGGCAACACAGATGGCTTTAGTATTGTATCGCTGTACAGCGACGGTACACAGAGTTCAGCATACGGATGGTGTACGAGTATTGAGTCAGCGGAGAAGCGTATCAGGGAATATTATGCTGATACTGATCTGCCAATCCATGATTGGACTTACACCATAGACGAGAATTAAATACGCACATGGCGTCCCAATGAGGCGTAGCATGTACCTAACAGGCATGCTACGCTGTTTTATTATATTCTGGTACACCAGGTACCCTATTTAATTCTTTGGCACATGAGCGGGCTTCTAAGCCACGCTAGCCCGCCTAACCATACAATCTACCACGAACGATCTTCAATCGCTTAGAACGCTTCCTAGACGCCTTACAGCCAACATAGCATGTTTGCTCTAGACCTTACACGGTATTTCTCTCAGGTAATTATCAGATTAGGGTACTAGACACACTGGCGCGGATATGCTATTATCGTCTCAGGAAGCAAACGACTAGTAGCATACAGGGACTTACCATAATGATCAATCTTACCACGGTTAAGACGGGCAACAATGCGATCAATTGGATGATCGAGCGCGTCAAGGTGACAGACTTTAGTGACAAGCATGGCTGTTACCTAATTGGCGCGTTTGCTGGTACAATTCCCTACGTCATGCTCTGTGAACTGCGCGATATACAGAAGCGCAATGGTGGGTACCTGTATCGCGCCGACAACGGCGAGTATACCATTAACGCCCACTTCACCAACGGCCAGTATAAGGCCACTGCCCGCAAAGTTTCATTCCACATCACGCTCACTCAAAACGAAGATCAGGCGCCAGCAAAGAACTAGACCACACCAAAAAGAAACCCCTAACCAATTACGGTTAGGGGTTTTGTTGTGCTAGGCTGTCTGCGCGGGCTTCTAAGCATGTACCCTAGCTGGCGTACCACTACGCGGCTACTGTAGCGCACGGGGCTTCCTAGAGGGCTTCTAGCGTATGCTCAGGGAATAGATCATAAATCTCTAGCGCACCACGAAGGGCGATTCTATACTCGCCCATATGTGCTACTGCATTTTGCCCCTTAGCCCGCTGCGAACTATTCGCCCAATTAGAACCCGAATTCTGAATAGTTCGCAGATGATACAACCCGGCTTCGTGCGCTTTGGCTTTTGTGTAGCCTAGCGCTGCCTCAATGGCTTCCCGAGACATGGTACGCGCCAGTAGTTTCATCCACTGGTTGTACCATGTCTCGTAATTTATTTCGTCTCGTGTGTATGGATAATCTACCATGCTGCCTTTAGGTTTGCGGCGTGCCATGCTGTGGCATACGCATCGAATATATGATTGCTCGTCCCTAGCGGCGCGTTGGGCTTAACCATCGCCATGATTGCAGCATTGTGAAACGGCACTGGCGACTTACCAGCGACACGGGCAGCGGTGCCCAGCTCGCGTGCCAGTGCCATCTCTGCTACCTGCTCTGCTGTGTATACTACCTTGCGCTTTGCCATTGACGTTTTCCCCTGTATTTGCTTCCTGAGAACAGTATAGCACACGCTACACATGCTGTCAAGGGGCAAAATGGGAAACGCTGTGCGGCAGTCTAAGCGACGATAAATAAAAAGCCTAGTCTGTATACCTATTTTTATTTATCGTCGCGCTCAGTGCTTCCTAGAGGGCTTCTAGCCGTAACCAGCCTGTCACATATGCGCAGCCACATAGCAGTACCATTGACAATTGAATATCTATACGCGCCGTCTAAATAGAAATCTGTTTGTTCTGGGCCGTCTACTGTAAACCAGTGCATAACTGTTACTCCTGGACTGTTGTGCGTAGTATTTCCATAGCGGTGTATTCTACAATAAACTGTGCCGCATCTTCGCGGGTTGCAAAGATAGCATAGCAGTTTTCGCGGATCTCTACAATGACTCCCCTTGAATTGACAACGGCCCAAGGGCGATTGTATACCCCGCGTGTTACGATCTGTTTAAGCGTGTACACTACACTACCCCTATATACGAGCGGCTAACCAATCACTAGCGAGGAATGTTGCAAGTGGCATGTTACTCTTAGCAGCATTGCAGTACTTGCAACACGAAACACAATTCCCCACCGTGTAAGGTAGATCGCTGTTGACACGATCTACCCCGTTATACGTGCGTACCAGATCGCCGGATTTACGAGCGCGTGTTGCTGTGTTGCTTGCTACTGTTTTGCAGTACACACAGGCGCCGTCTGCAATAGCGAAAAATACATCTATGCTCAGGTTGAATGTATAGCCGCGCTTGGTTGCGCAGCGTACATACTGGCTGTAGATGTATTTTTCAACTGCGTTCATTTGTGCTAGTTCCTGTGTCCCTGTTTGCTTCCTGAGAACAGTATAACACAGTATCGCCGCAACGAACCTGATAATTAGCTGATACGCTCCATAATGGGAAGCTTAAAACATAGTTGCGTGTCTGAGCTATCCGTAAGCTCGCCCCGCTGTTTAAAATCTGCAATGATCGCATCTAACAGATCTGGCGTGTAATATCCCTTGGGCAGATGTGTACCCCGCGCAAGCACCGAGCGCTCAATAAGATCAATGATATAGTACCTATAGCGTTGCGTCAAAAGATTTATAACCATTTTGTTCTACCTGTGCGTGGTAAAGCTTCTTTGCACTCAACACAAAATCTCCATGTTGGTTCTACATCTGCACCACACGACGGGCAAACATTACTAGTAATTGGCCGGTCAACTTGGATACCACTAACAGTTACATTCGTAGTTAAATACCGTGGTGTTAAGTCGCCCATCGTTGTAATTATTAGTTTCATAGTTTTCCCCTACAGATCGTATTTCTCTCGTGCTGCGGCAACACCATCTAGGATTTCAGTTCTGGCGCGAGAACCCCATTTGAAACCTTTCGCAAGCTGAGTGTAGTAACTCATATCCCGCGAAGTTAAACTAGGCCCATGCTCACCCATCCACTGAGCAAGCGCTTCCATTTCTGTAGCACTCATATCGCCCCACGAACCATCCCCCATCCCATCAGGTTCTACGTCATAGCGTGTATTTGACTTGATCCCCATAGTGCTGCACTCCCGTTTAATCCACAAGGCTCTCAACCACCGCGATTGCTTCCTCTATGGTGTCATACGATCCTACAAAGGTATAATGGTTAAATACCTCATACAATTCCCTAACGTCATCATACCCTATAGCAAGCTGTCGGTTACTTCTCAGTTCGTAAAACGGCCCGCCATTAACCCCGCCCCGGCATTTGATAAAATCTTTGATAGTCACTAGTTTACTCCCTTTTGGCTGCTTGCTTCACCCCACAAGTATACCACATCCCCCTGTAAAATGCAAGTGTAAAGAGTTTATTTGTGGTACTCTACTCTACACGATTACGTATGTTTGGCATAACAGTGCCGAAACATAAGGGTAAGGGGTTATATAAAAGCATGGTGAAAAAACATACTTTGGCTAATCGATTGTATCGAAACTCTTTACACTACTGTTCAGATAGGTTATCTATTACTGTCTAATAGGCATATCTATGCGATTACATATACATTAAACAGTATGATCTTACATTTGAATGCAGATTGGCTTATACATACGTAAACGTATACAAACACTATATTTAGTGGTTTTGGTGGCATGACACTACCATATATAGTGATTGCTATGCCATGATCTCCATCTTTACCGCTCGGTAAGGAAGTGTATATGCTTTTTCTAACCTCTACCATGCCTGCTATATAGTATTCTTTATACCTATTATCCTAGATCTCGTATTGCGCGGCGAATTGCCCCATTATCATGATTACAAAACCCCATAAACGCATAAGATAGCGCTTTACTAAGCGTATCTGCATCTTCACCTTCATATCTACCCGTTGTGGGGTCTCTAATCTGCACACGATAGAAGGATGTATCATACCGAATCTCTTTTCTACACTGTACCGTCACGTTAAGCCCATGCATAATCATAATACGAATACATTGCCATGCATTATCTTCTGTTATCTCATATGGTGGATAGCGTCTATCTAGATCTTCTTGTTCTTCTTTTGTTTTTACTATCCATTTCATTCTATATATTTCTTATTACTGTTTGCGGCGATAGATATATCGCCGCAGAGATAGATATATAAGCGTTTGCTTTATTGACGATCTTTAATTCTACGGATGGCTTTGCTATGCGGTGCAACAAAGCATAAAACGGCATTTTAAGGCGTTCTAACGAATATAGGTATCTGAGTATGCCTTTTCCTTTTAAAACGCTTCTGGGGCTTCCTAGAGTGCTTCAAGCTTCGCCCTACTACACAAACTCTTTAGTAATACTGTTTGCGGCCATATACACTACAACGGCGATCCCGGCTTCCTGCATATACGCTCTACAGGAAGCACATGGCTTGCTCGTGGTTCCACCATCCCGCGCTATATATAGTGTGCTTCCTGTTACGTCTACCCTTGCGCGTAGTATGGCTCTATGCTCTGCGTGAATACTAATGACATGCGGCCCATAATTACTATGCTCAGGGTGTGATTTAATAATGTTGGTACCAGCGCTAATGGGCTTTGCACCACGGTAGATAATCGCGCCCATGCGATACCTGCACAAACTTTGTGCGGCGATATGGTGCGTATGCTCCATACGCTCTCTGTCACGAGTCGTTATCTTCATCATTAGTACGGCGCTTACTCTTTTTGCGCTTATCCTTCTGCTCGCGGCGTATCTTACGCTTATCTTTAACCCTTACGAGATGCGCGTAATTAGTCTGTTCTTCGTCGTTGTTCAAAATAGGTACATATAGTCTCTGCACTTACGTTTGCTGTTCTTTCTATAAACTGTATTGCTTGATCATATCGAATTGACTCTGTATCGTCTTTTCCTTGTAAGCGATCTTGTTCTACTGCGGCGATATATGTTTTATACCCGCGCTGTATCTGTAACTCCTGATCTCTACTTAACGCTTCCATACATTATACCCGTAAGGATCATTGCGGCGTTCTTCACCCGCCCGCCAATGTTCCCAACCATATACCGCTTGTGTATCCTGTGAGCGCTCCTGTGGTTTGGAGTTTAGGCAACACAGGTATGGTTCAGGCTTCCAATATGCGATATGTTCAAATGGGGACAAATGCCCCTGCTCTAGTAATGTAGTTGCGAGTGAGTGATCATCCTTACCTGTAGTTCGTGCGTATGATACCCTCGCAATTCTTGCCGCTGCAATTAGATGACGATCTTCCACGGTGGTTGGTGGTGCAAGTGGCATATGCTCATTAGCAACACACCACTGCGCGTCATGGATAGCGTCTGCAACTTCTTCTGCTAGTCGGCGCATGGCCGTGTCGGCATGTCGAGTATTGCGTAAGCGAAGAAAATACTTCCAACTGTGGCATGTACCTGTGACAATTCCCCGCACCGTCTTTGTCGGAGGGATAAGGCGATTACGCTGCTCTTTTGCTACCTTTAGTTTCTCTAGCATCTTCGCGGCGAGTGTAGTACCAAACATGGTTGTATGCCAAATCAAACGTGCTAACCATTCATGCTCAATATACACGCTGCTAGATGTCATTCCTTCACCCTGAGTAAAGAAGTGATCCGGCGTGTAGTACCCCATATCGCTGTATCGTTTTGTTCCCATAGCCCGCGCACTAGAGGCATTGCGCCCAAACGATCTATGTGTGAGAAGTTCCGTCCAGCAAAAAAGCGAACATTCAACCTGTAGGGTGACAACCCCATAATCAGGAAGTTTGGGCGGATGTGTTGCAAGAAGTACAATAACTGTCATTTATACATCATCCTCATCTTCAAACCAGCCGTGTACGGTTACACGCTCACCTGTATCATAGTTGTACCATCCGCCCTTACCATCAGAGCGTACATACTCTGCGCCGTCGTCTGTGTAAACGTACATTACAAGCCCGCGCTTATAGGTACCTTCGCGGTTATACGTCTGTGTTACCTTTTTGCCGCGAATAGTCTTGTGTAGTGGTGCATCCATGATTAGTTCCTCTAGTTGACGCTTAGAAGCAATTCTAGATACCCGTTAAGACTGCTTGCGGCGTTACTAATGATTGCGCCGCGATTCATGAAATATTCTACTAACGCAAGCATCTTGACGCTTACCTTATCTGTAAACGTCTGTAGCGTATTCTTTATGGCTGAGTATATATACAGCGTAAAAGAACCATTGGTACGACGAACGTAAAGCCTATTCATCACTAACCTCTAGCGAAAAAATCTCTACTTGCTCTATGATATACGGGTATTTAGCTAATGCGGCGTCTATACTTTCTCGTGTAGTGTGAAACGCATAATGCATATTTTCTGCCTTACCGTCTAATGGTACGGCGTGATCCGGGCCTAAAAAGAAAGATTCATGGTTTGTGTAGGATAACTGACAAAGGTATACTTTACGCATTCTTAATACCCGTGATAACATCCCGCATCCAACCCGCCTGTAGCATAAGTTTTTCAGGCGTATCAATGTAATCCCAACAGTCATACCCCACAATTTCGCCGCTACTCTCAAATAGTTTAACACACTTACGCGCGTCTGCGATCTTATCAAATCCGTGCGCTGTCATCCCTGTAGCAAGATGTGTAATTATATTCTTAAATGTGTTGCGGCTACTCCCTAGCGGTTTTGTAATTGCAAAGAATGTGCTAACCTCGTAAGCATCTACGGTAACGCTAGTATGCCCGGTAAACTCCATTAGTTTTGTCTCTTTGTTATAGCGCGAAATCCATGATGGTACGGTTAATGGAGTTAGTGTGCGTGCCATTCTAGATCAATCCTTCTATACGATATGCGGCAAGTTCCACCACGGGTGTTAATCTTCCAACCGATTCATTGCATTAAGTTCATCATACAATACTCGCGTAATAATGCTCTGTGTTGCTACATTCGTATAGTTTCCATAGTAATCGTTATGCTGCGATTCACTCTTACGAAACATGCCTTTAATCTTACGAAATTGCATGAAAGAGATATTCGGCGCAAGTTCCGTTAGAATATCATCTAGAATTGTACTATCCGGTTCTGGCTCTCCTGATACACTATAATACTCACCACCCCAACAAGATCCGCCACTTTGCCCGCCTGTAATCCAATCCCATGAAATAGAGTTACTATCCGCAGATCCTTCAAGACTAGAGCGCTGGTATACGTGATTAACTCGCGTGCAAAAATCCTTAAACGAAATCATTACAATCTCTCCATACAGGTACTACCTGTGCTTGCGGCGGGATAACATACAGACGGGATAACACATAAATAGAACTTGTTACGTTTTTAATCCTACGCTTTGCATTGATTGTACATTGTATAGGGTCGTTTGCAAAATAGATCCATGTGCTGTTTGGGAACTGATCCCGCGCAGCAACTTGAAAGTGCCATATACAGAGCGCGGGATCAATAACAGCGATATTCCCATGATTCTTTGCGAATAGTGTAATCTCCTGCGGTGTGCTTGGTTCGTCTAAGACTGCAATACCTAACGTCTGCGCGTAGTGTGTCTTGCCAGAAGCGGGTAAGCCTGTGATGAATGTAATCATTTGATGCTTTCCTTCCTGATTGCAGTATAGCACACTACTTACGCCTTGTGTGTTAGCGTAGTGTTAGATCTTAAAACAGTTATACATACTATCATTAAAGCGAAGGCGCTCGAAATACTGTTCGTGTTGCCCATTGTATAACGTAAAGGTATCATCTTCGATAATAGCATAGCCTTTAGTCATAAATGGCATACTGTTTAAGCGGCGCACACTATACCAGAACTTACTACTATCGGCGCAACAGCCTAATGATGCACCTATATAACGATCATGGCTCGTTTCCGTATGTACCCCGGTTAGATGGTCGTGTCCAACGAGTGCATTACGCTTATACTTTTGCGCGATACGCCATGCTGCTTTACCAGGAGTAGCCGAATAGGTGCTTAAATGCCCGATTACAAAATCACGATTTACAAAGATGTAATCACGTTCTGTTGTTTCTATAGAATATGTAGTTACGCGGCCATTAACTGCGGCGTTAATAAGCCGCTTAAATGATAGTTGACTGTCTAACTTATCGAAAAACCTTTGATCGTGGTTGCCCTTGCAAATATACACTGGCGCGAAACTCGCAAGGTATACAAGCACTTGACCTGTTAACTCCAATTCAGTTTCTAATTTTGCGATATTGTGTGCTTTGGAATATTTACTTAACCCGTCAAGGTCAAATAGATCGCCCGCGATGATTATACGCCCAATTGAAGAATAGGTATCTACGAGATTAGTCAACATCTCGTGTAGAAATCGCGTGTCATGGTATGGGCAGTGCAGATCGGCTATTACAAGGTTTATGCCGCCCTCTAGGTGCATTGGCGCGTCAAACCCCACAGGTAAGCTTACAGGGGGCTTAGAATGGCTCACAGGGGCTTCTACGGCCATTGACGTGGGGGCTGTCTTAGCGCGTTGACGCCGATACCAGGAGCGCATGGCCTCTCCGCTATAACTCGTGTGATACTGCGCGTTAATCTGTGTTGCAATAAGCGACCATGAGCAATCTGCAATATCGCGCTTTAGTGCTGTAATAGACTCAAACATGTAGGGTAAAT
>Ga0335394_10008977_pt1 | contig 11274 bp, 10 predicted proteins | sample MAT03_FD_205741 | JGI IMG/M metagenome (GOLD analysis project Ga0335394, IMG submission 205741) | Freshwater microbial communities from Lake Fryxell liftoff mats and glacier meltwater in Antarctica - MAT-03 (spades assembly) (version 2) ... | reverse complement strand
GGCAGGCGACGGCTTTTCCAACACCACGGCGACGGCGCGAGCCTTCCACGCGCGCCACCGCGACCTCGCGCGCGCCGCCGAGGCGACCTCCCGGAGCGACGCGAAGCGTTCGAGGCAATCGCTCGAGCTTTGCTGGCACGCCATGCTCGCCGGAGGCGACGCCGTTCGCGAGCTGGGTGCCCTCGAGCGCAAGCGCCCCGAGGGCGCTCTCGGCGAGGCGTTCGACGCGCTCGCGCGCCGCGTGGGTCGCATCCGCAAGTAGCGCGCACGCCCTGCTCGGGCGGCAGCGCGCGACAACCCCGCTCGACTCAGGCGATCGCGGAGATCGCCGCCACCGCCACGGTGGGTTCGCTGTGCTTCAACGCTCGCTCGCGACGCGTGAGGATCTCGCAGCCGGTCTTGGTGACGACCACGGTGTGCTCGAACTGCGCGGAGAGCGAGCCGTCGGTGGTGATCGCCGTCCACTTGTCGGCCAGCACCTCCACGTCGTAGCCGCCCACGTTGATCATCGGCTCGATGGTGAAGACCATCCCGGCGCGCAGGCGCGTGCCGGTCCCACGCTTGCCGACGTGCGAGACCTGAGGCGGCTCGTGAAAGACCCGGCCAATGCCGTGACCGACGAACGCGCGGACGACGCTGCAGCCTTCGGCCTCCGCATACTCCTGGATGGCCGCGCCGATGTCGCCGAGCCGGGCCCCTTCGCGGACCTCGGCGATCCCCAGCTCGAGCGAGCGGCGCGACACCTCGGTCACGTGGCGCGCTTCGGCCGAGACCTCGCCGATGAAGAACGTCGCCGAGGTGTCGCCGAAGAAGCCATCGAACTTGGTCGTGACGTCGACGTTGATGATGTCGCCGTTGATGAGGACGCGCGGCCCGGGGATACCGTGGCAGACGACCTCGTTGATCGACGTGCAGACGCTTTTCGGAAAGCCGTGATAGTTCAGCGGAGCGCAGATTGCGCCGCGCCGCACGGTGTCTTCGTGGACGAAGCGATCGATCTCCTGGGTGGTGATGCCGGGGCGAATCATGTCGCCGACGCGCAGGAGCGTGTCGGCCGCCATCTGCGAGGCGACCCGGATGCCGGCGACTTCGCGCACGGTCTTGATGCTGACGTTGCTCACGACCCGCGTACCTCGTCGAGCATGGAGAACTGTTGGACCGCCGCGCCGAGCGCGGGGTCGTCTTTGCCGAGATGGAAGTGGATGGTCTCTTCGCCATTCGAATCGGCGTAGCGCTTGAAGAAGCCGACGAAGATCTTGCCCTGGAGACGGACGTCCCAGGCGCGCGCCAGCGCATGCGCCGGCCCGCCCGGGACGATCAGCACCTCGATCACGTCGGGCATGGCGTGGTCGGCCTTGAGGCGGTCGACCAGACGTGGCGACTCGAGCTGCAGGCCGATCCGGTAAGCGGGGTCGCCGTTCGATCGGATTTCGACGGAGACCGTCTGCACGCGAACCCGCGCGACCACGTCGGCGCGGCGGGTGCGCTCGCGGACCTGCCGATCGACGTGGGGCTTCAGTTGCGCCGCGGGCAGACCCAGCGCCGCCGGAGCGATGTCGTCCGGGAAGGCCTGCTGGTCGATCCCTACCCACGCGGGTCCCTTGGCACGGCTGTCCTGGGGACCGGCGCAACCTGCCAGAACCACCGAGGTCAGCCCGAAGATCACGCCCAGCCAGAGGCCGCGAGCGACGCACCGGATGCCGACCCCAGAGCGACGAGTCGGGACGCGATGGGCGATGGCGAGCCCCGAACGTTCGGGATTTCGCGGGGCCCCAGACCTTGCCATGAAGCGCTTCTTAGCACGCCCGTTGCCTCATGCTGGGCAACCTCGACGGCGTCATTGCACCGAATGGGGGCCCCGGCGCGTCCAAGGCTTGGTCACCAACCGCGTCCCGGTGGTAGCGTCCGCCCCGCGTTTCTCTCGGAGGATTTCATGCACAGGTCGCCCTCGAACCGCTACGCCGCGCGCCGCGCGACCCTGGTCGCCGCCGTCGCGATCGCCTTTGGCCTCGCCATCGTCCCCCTTGGTGACGCTAGCGCTCAAGGCGCACCGGCGAAGGGCGGTCCGCCGCCGAAGGGCGGCAAGCCCGCCAAGCCGCCCCCTGCTCCGACCACCCCGGCCAAGACCAGCAAGATCATCGCGGTCAGCCCGTCGACCATCACCTGGGGCATGAGCTCGAGCCAGGTCGCGACGGTCTACGACAAGGTCCTCGATGAGGAGTGGAAGCCGAAATACAAGAAGGTTCAGCCGGGCAACGCGATGCAGGCGCTCGATGCCGAGCTCGCCGAGCGCAAGGCGGAGATCCGGCGCAGCCTGATCAAGTTCGGCGAGGTGCCGACCGGCTATGACGCGACGCCGCTCAAGGGCGAGTACTCCTACGGCAACAAGGAAGCGGTGATGAACGTCACGCGCGATGGCCGCGAGCGGTACTTCTTCTTCATCCAGGACAAGCTCTACAAGGTCGTGGACGAGCACAAGCTCGGTGAGGGCAAGTCGTGGGGCAAGACCTTCGACGAGGCGGCGGGCAAGCTGAAGGACTACTACGGCGTCGCAGGGAGGGTTCGTGAGCCCGATGCGACCAACGGTCTTTCGTTGAAAGAGGTCGACTGGAGCGACGGCAAGGGCCACCTCCGCGCGTCGCAGCGCAGCGACACCGCCATCGGCCTCATCTTCGAGGACGAGACGACCGTCGCCGCGCTCCCCGGGATGCGAACCAACAAGCTGCGCGATGCCACCGCCATCGATCCCGCGGTGAACGACATCCTGCGCAAGCCGGACGCTCCTCCCGGTCCGCCTCCTGGCGGCGACAAGAACCCGAAGGGCAAGCCGCCCGCGAAGGGCGCACCGCCCGCCCCGCCGCCGAAGAAGTAGCCGAGATCCGAAGCGCGGGTCTGCGGCGCCATCGCGAGGGTGCCGCAGTTTTCCAGCTCCTCGGAAAAAGTCTGGTATGGTCGCGCCGGTTCATGGCCGTCGCGATCGAACAGCTCTCGAAGCTCTGCCGGGAGGTCCTGGCACCTCTCATCCGCGCCGATGGTGGCAAGCTGTACGTGGTGACGCTCGAGGCGTCGCACGTGAAGCTGCACCTCGCAGGCAAGTTCGCTGGCTGCCCCGGCAGCCCGCTGGTGATCAAGCAGATCATCGAGCCCGCTGTCCGCTCCATCGCGCCGCAGATCGAGGTGACGGTCACCTACGGCGCGCGCATCCCCGAAGGCGCGTCGCTCCTCTCGGCCTGATCTCGGCTCGGCTCGGGCCGACGGTCGCCTCGCCTCAGTAGACGGTCGCGAGAACCACCAACGTCGTGTCCTCGCCGAGCTCGGGGAGCCGCTGCGCTGCCGCGCCGAACGGGCGGTCGGTGATCTCGATGCGCCCGCGCCACGGACCGTCCTTCGCTTTGGGAGCAAGGTCGGCCTTCACCACGGCCTCGGCGTTCACATCGGGCGACACCGGCGCGCCGTACGCCTTGCCGCCACGCACCAGGTACACGTAGGCGATCGGCGTCTTGAGCTTTTCCTGCTTCTTCGACTCGTCGGCGAGCGCCCGGCGCGCCGCCTCCTCCAGGTAGAAGGCGTACGCGCGGTAGGACCAGCCGGTCACGAACAGGCCGCGCGATGCGGCGCCGGCATCTCCGGGGATGGCGTGCGCGGCGACGAAGATGATGTCCTGCCCCGTTCGCACGCCGCGCATCTCGTCCATCTCGCCGGTGGCCTCCACGATGCCGGCCCCCGGGGCGAGGGCCTGCTTCAGCGACGGAAACGGGCCAAGGACGTTCTTCTCGACGAGGCGATCTGGATCCGCCTCGCTGCGCAGCACGACGCCGTCGACCGTGGCCATGGCGAAAAAGGTGCTCTTGGCGACGTTGAGCTCGGGGGTGTGCTCCCGCGCGGCCTTGATCCGCCGCTGCAGGCCCGCCGGATCGTCGCCGGGATCGGCGCCGATGTGTTTGCCGAGCTCGGCCGCGCCCTTGGGCAAGCCGGCGCGGATCTGACCGACGTCGCGCGCGATGATCGGATGGATCTGGGTGAGGGCGAGGACGGCCTGCGCTTCCGCCTCGGCGCCTTGGTCGCCGCAGGCAGCCAGGGTCATGACGGACGCCACGATGGCGACGGGTGCAGCGAGGCGGGCGAGGACCGACGAGACGTGGAAGCGCGACGACATCGACATGTCCTTGATGAAGTGGGGCTGTTGGGACAACGGCCGAGTCGCGTTGTTCGCTTAAGACGAGTGCGGCGCGACGAAGACGATCTCGAGCCGCGCATTGCGGCCAGGAGCGGTCTTGGGATCGGCGATGGGCGCGGCCGCCCCGGCCCAGACCGGAGCGTTGCGATCGCGCGCTGCGGGAAGCGCAGCGGCGGCGGCCGCTGCCCTCACCTCACCTTTGGCCTTGTCGGCGGGCCCGCCCGCCTTGGCGTCGTGAACCACAACGAGGATCGGGAAGGCCGCGTGCGCCGCAGCGACGCGGTCGAGCTCGGCGAGGCGCACGGCCGCACGCTTCGACAAGCCGTCGCCGTCGAACGCTTCGCGCAGCACGACGACCACGCCGCGCTCGTCGCGCGAGGGCTCGAGCTTGGCCGCGGACAGCTCGGCGAGCAGGGCGTCTGCACTGGTAGCAGCGCTGTCGCCCGTCTTGGACGTCGCGCGTTCGGCGGCGCGACGCTTCTCGGTGAGGATCTCGAGACAGCGGGCGCGCCCGCGCGCCGCGCGATCGATTGGCGTGGGCGAGCCGGCCACCAGCGCCTCGTCGATCGTGTCGATCTCAGTGAAAGCTGGACCGAGCACTGCCGCGTCGGTGCCGAGGAGCCGAGCGGACGCGCAGAACAGGCGCGCGTCGACGGCGAGTGATCGGCCGGCGGCGCGGCGCGCAGCTTCGCGATCGGCGTTGGCCGGACCCGAGCCCTTGGGAAGCTCCAGCTCCTCGAGGACGGCCAGCTCGCGCGAGAGCGACCCCACCTCGGCCGTTCGCCCGCCAAGGTCGCCCTCGATGGTCGTGACCTCTCTGGCAAGCTGGTCACGCGTCGTGGACATCGCAGCCAGCCGCTTGTCGGCGACGATGCGGCGCGCCGTGGCGCGGGCCAGCTCGTAGGCGCCGAGCGCGCTCTCGCCGAGGAGCTGCGCCTCCGACGACGCGCCGGTGTCGCCCTCGCCCAGCGTATGTCGCGCCTGAAAGAGGAGCCCATCGCCGCGCGCAACCGCCGCGGGTGCGATGGCGCGCGCCGCCACCACCGAAGGCGACTGGCGGACCGCTTCGGCCTCCGCGAGGACGCGCGGCTCGGGGATCGTCGAGCAAGCCGCGGCAGGGAGCGAGAGGAGCAAGCACGCGGCGAGACGAGTCGAGCGGCTCATGGCTTGGCTCCTTTCAGCGGAGCTGACTGGATCGGAGCCGGCTTCGCTGGTGCAGGCTTGGTGGGACCTGGCTTGATGGGTGGCGTCTTGTCGCCGCGCTTCGCCTTGTCCTTGCCCCTCGGGGGCGGCGGGGCCTTGGCGGCCTCGATGTCCTTCTTCTTGCGCTCGATCTGCGAGGCGAGCTGCCCGCGGCGCGCTTGGGACTCGGTGATCAGCGCTCGACCGCGATCGCGGCGTGCCGAGAGGTCCGCGGTGGCCTTCTCGACCTCGCCGCTCGCGCGCTCGGAGCGCGTCGCCGCCGCCTGAGCCTTCGCTGCCTCGGCCCAACCCAGCGCGACGTTGCCGAGCAGGCGCGCCGTTCGCGCGTCGCCGGCGGCGTGTGCACCATTCGCGCGCGAGAGCGCTTGCCGCGTTCGCGCAAGCGAGGCAACCACGTCGGCTGGCGGGTCTGTGGTTCCCGCCTCGACGTCGGCTGCCATCGCCTTGGCACGCGCCCCCTCGTCAGTGACTGTCGCCACCTCCTTGGGGAGCTGCGTGCCGCCCGACTCGTGCGCCGACGCGAAGCCGGCGAAGCTGCAGAGCGCGAGAACGAGCAAAGCTCGCGCACCGAATCGGACGGGGGGGCCGCGCACGGCGCGAGTCAAGCAAACACGCTGTGCTGCGGCAAGCTCGGCGGCTCGCCCGCTCCTTTCCGCTCAGTCGGGACGGAACTCGCGGAGCGACCAGTCGATGCTCTTCTCCGCCTTCTCCACGAGCTCCTTCTTGCCGGCGGCTTCGTGGAGGTAGACGTAGTCCTCGTCGGTGAAGACCGTGAGGATGTAGAGGTGTGGTCCGCTCGGCTCGTCGTGGCCGAAGCGAAGCTGCGTGCCCTTGGTGCCGTCCTTCGCTGCGACCTCTTTCGAGGCGAGCAAGGAGTAGCCGCGACCCAGGCGAAGCTGGTTTTCGATCGCTCGGACCAGGAACGTCCGCTCGGCGTACGGCTCGTTGTCATAGGCGCGCACACCGATCACCACGCCGTCGGCGGTGGTGGCGCGGTACTCCTCGTCGCCGTCGTCGTACCGATCTTCGAGATCGACGAAGCCGGTGGGCGTTGCGACCTCGTAAGGGTGACCGCAGCCCATGAAAGTCCATGCGGCCAGGGCGATGCCGGCGATGAGACCGCCGGCGCGGCCGAAGGGGCGCACGGTGAAGAGGTTCTTCGCGGAGAGGCTCATCGGTCGGGCTTTCTTCTTCGGAAGCGGGCGAAGCGTGGCGACAGTGCTCACAGGTTGATGAGCCTTCCGATGCCGAGGTCATTCAGCCAGGGGAACGGAACCTGGAAGGGCCCCTTGTCGACGGTGGAGGCCGCGCGCGGCTCGAGACGCACGGTGATGGTCGACAGCCGCGCGCGGTCGGCGAGAAACTTGAGCCGACCCTGGATGCGGTCGATCTCCCCGCTGACGCGGCCCAGCTCGCGCTCGACGGCAATGGCCTCTTCGACCTTGTTCGACTTGGCGAGGAGCACCACCAGGCGCTCGCGCATCGCGTTCAGGTTGCGCAGCTGGATCTGCAGATCGTGGAACTCTTCCGACACATCCTCGGCGGTCACGTTGCGGTGGAGCACGTCGCCCACCTCTTCCAGATCCTTCACCGTCTGATCGAAGTGTCCGGAGGGGACGCGAATCGTGATCGACTGATCGTCACGTCGCGCGAGGAACCCTCCCTGTCGCTTGGCGATCGCGGCGACCGTCTCGATCGACTTCTGGACCTCGAAAACGGCGAGCGTGAGATCGGCGGTGTAGATGACGACCGCGTCGGCGCGCTCCGCACCCGCACCGGCGCGTGCTGCGGGACTCGTCGGCTCCTGCTGGGGCGGCATGATCGGCCTGCCGAAGCTGCCGGGCGGCGGTGGTGGCGGTGGCGGTTCAGGCGCCGGCGCAGACTCGGCGAGCGGCATCTTCGCCATCATGTCGCCGCCGTAGAAGCCGATTGCAGAGCTGGAGGCTTCCTCGCGTTCGGGTCCGCGTGCGCTGGTCATCGGCGCATCCATCGAGGCCATCCCGGCGCCGCATCCAGTGAGCGACGCGGCGAAAACCGCGAGGGCGACTCCGGAACAGACGAAGGATGCAACGGTTCGGCGGGAGCTGCGCGGACGGTGGCGCGGTCGATCGGTCACGGTGCGACAACGCTAGTGCGTTTGCGCGCCTTACACCTGCCCCTTCGACCGCCGCCTCGCCGGCGAGACGACCGGCTCAGAGACCGGCGGGGAACAGCTCGATGCTGGTGTCCGGCACGGTTGACTGGTCGCCGACGTACGCCCAGTCCTCGCCTTCGTAGGCCATCTCGACGTCGACCGCGGGTCCGTCGGTGTTGCAACGGACCATGATGATCTCGACCGCAACCAGCCCCGCGCCGCTCTCGGCAGCCGGCTCGTCGTCGCTGCCGTCGGAGCAGAAGCCGAAGGCGTTCACCCCGAGGAAGAGATCGTCGTAGCCACCGACGCCCGCGTCGTCGCCGAGGAAGACCCAGACGCCGCCGTAGTCGGTGGGATTGAGCTCGCCGACGTCGTCGTCTCGCTCGCGCATCGAAAAGACGCCGCCCGGCGTGTCGATGTAGCCGGTGTAACGGACGAAGAAGTTGAACTGGTCGCTCAGCTCGCTCCCGCCGAGCGTCTGGAAGTCGAAGCCGTCCACGTCGGTGACCGCGAAGTTCGGCACGTTGTACCAGCTACGCAGCTGGCTCCCGGCGACGAGGTCGCGCCCGGTCTCCTCTTCGGAGGACGCGCCGCGAGCGAAATCGAACATGTCGCCGTACTCGATACTGCAGAACGTTCCCGACTTGCAGTACGCGTCGGCCACTGCGCCGTCGGCGGTGAAAGTGCGAAGCTCGGCGGTGAGGCCGCCCAGCGGCTCGGGCCACACGCCCTCGACGAACACTTCGTCGACGCCGTCGCGCTCGAGATGGAGCGTGCGCGGCGAGCCGTCCTCCACGACCACGCTCCACACCTCGACCGCGCCGCTGTCGTCGTCGACTGCCGTAACGGTGCTGCCATCCGAGGAGATGACGAACTCGCCACGCCGGTCCTTGCGGCTCGGTCCGAACGGATTGCGCACCTCCGCCCAGAGCTGCTGCTCGCCATCGAACCACAGCTCGTAGGCACGCTCGCGCTCGGTTCCGTCGCGACGAAGCAGCGCGTTCCACGCCGTTCCATCGAGCTTGTCGAGAAGCGCCTGCGCGGCCGCGCCGCCGCTGCCCGTCGAGGTGGTGCTGGAGGCGTTGGAGCTCGAGCTCGACGTCGGCCCACCCCCGGTCGAGCTCGGACTGCCGCTGGCACCGCCGTCACCGTTGCGACCGCCGTCTCCGTCGTCATCGTCATCGTCGTCGTCGTCGTCATCGCCACCCGCGCCGGTGATCCGACCACCGCCCGAGGCTGCGTCGTCCTCTGCGGCCGAGTCGCCGCAGCCGGCCGCCACGATCGCGGTCGCAGCCAGAGCCACCGCGGAGGCCCGACGTGCCCGGCGCCACAGGATCGCGCCGGCGATCAGGAGCGCAGCGGCGAAGGGCGTGCCGGTGGGTGACGTCGTTCCGGCAAGCTTGCAGCCACAACCTTCGTCGGCCGCTGCGTCGGCCGCGCCGTCGTTCTTGCCATCCTTGCCGTCGTCATCGTCGTCGTCGTCGTCTTTGCCGTCGTCATCGCCTCCGTCGCCCGAGCCGCCGCCCGCGCCGGCGCCACCCGCCCCGGTCGTGGTGGGGTTGTCGGGCGGACCGGGGAGCCCGGGCACGATGATGTTCGTGCACACCGCCGGCTCGTCGGAGAAGGCCGGCGGGAAGGCCCGCGAGATCGAACCCTGGGGGAAGGTCTCCAACGACTGGAGGGTCGTGATGTAGCAGTTGGCCGAGCTCGGGCTCGCCGCGAAGGAGGTAAGCGAGCCGTCGTGGCACTCGATCGGACTGTCCCCCTCGAGCTGGGCCGGATAGGGCTGACCGCCGGTCAGGATGCTCATCGCCCCGCGCACGTCCTCGCCGAGCGGGAAGACCACCTCGCGGAGGTACTCGCAGGCGCCGGCTTGCATCCACGTGGCGGTGTAGGAGCAGTCGAAGGAGGCGGGGCCCACGCCCTCCTCGTGCGCGCCGTCGACCGGCAGCACGGCCGCGTGGTTGCCTATCGCGGCCGCGACGATGTTGAATGAGTGGCCGTAGAGGCCTGACTCGAAGAATCGATCGAGCATCGTTCCGCCGCCCAGCGCAGGGTTCATCGCCGCTTGTAGGCGCACCGTATACTCGTCCCGCGTCGAGGCGAAGTTCGCCCGGTACTCCACGGTGAGGTCTTCGATGAAGGCGATCGCCTGGCCGATCACGAACTCGCGGATGCCATCGCGGATGGGCGCGATGATCGGCTCGAGGATGGCCTCGATGAAGGCGGTCACGTCGACGTTGATGCCGAACGTCTGGAAGAACACGCCCATGTCGGTCAGCCACTGCGGGCTGATCGCCACCGCGATCGACTGCGAGTCGACGGTGGTGATCTGGTTGGACCAATCCACCAGTGGCACGAAGTCGGCCTCCACTTCGCCCACCGTGATGTCCTCCAGCCCCTGCCCGCCCTGATCGAGCGGCAGATTGAACCGCGTCGAGACGTTGATGACGGTGTCCATCATCGACGGCATCAGGTCGTCGAGGTCGGCGCCGAACTTGTCGCTGACCTTGTCGAAGGCGGGCGGCAGCGCGTTGCCGCCGGCGTCGTAGCGCGGCTCCATCAGGCCCACGTAGACGAAGTACTCGGCGAAGGTCTGGGCGCAGCTCGCAGAGCAATCGGTGTCGTCGTCGCGCGTGCCCAGCACCCCGTCGTCTCCCGGCAGCACCAGGAGCTGCGAGCCGGCGTCGGTGTTCCAGTCCTGCATGCCGGCGATGCGGCCCTGCAGCGATTGACGCAGCCAGGCGCGGAGCAGGTGGATCTGCTCGACGTACACCGGCAGCAGGACGAACTGATCGGCGGGCGCGACGTCGAGCCCGTAGATGACCTCGGGCAGCGTGATGCCCGGGTTGTTTTCGATCTGCTGGTTGTAGGCCTCGATCGCGTGGGCGGCCATGAGCTCGTACACCGGGCTGTCGAGATCGAAGTACGAGCGCAACACGAAGCCGGTAGGGATCTCGTGGGCGAGGCGGTCCGCTGACAGATCGGAGGGCGATTGCGCCAGCACGGCGTCCTGGATCATGTCCTCGGCGACGATGTGACGGACCACGTTGCTCAGGCCGCCATCGCGGCCTTCCGAGATGGGATTGAGCGTGAACGTCTCACCCGACATCTGGTTGACGTAGTGGTGGGCCACCGCATCCGACGCACCGTGGAGGAAGCAGCCGATCGCGTAGGCGCGCTCCTTGTCGAGCACGGCCATCTCGTAGAGCCGCTGGCATTGCTCGAACGGTCGCTGGTGCAGCGCGTGGGACGGATCGGTCATCCCCGGGAAGATCATGTTGTCGGGCCCGATGGCGCCGGCGCGGAACGCCTCGGGCTCATCGAGGATGGCGCGCGCATCGTCCGGCGAGACCGTCACCGAGTGACCGCCCTGCCAGAGCTGGATCGACGTGCCACCCGCCGCGAGCGCATCGCGGATGCGATTGGCCAGCATGATGTGGACGCGCGTGGAGAAAGCCTCCGCCGGCGGCGCCCCCAGCACGAGGGCCAGGCCGCACAGCAGCATCAGTCCCAGTCGCGCTGCGATGCGCGGCGAAATGAACGGCCGCTTGACCCGCGACCTGCAGTTTCCGAGCGCTGGCATGGCAAAATCCTCGGCGGGGATCCTACGGAGGCGGCGCCTCTGCAGATAGCGGCATGTTGCGACGCGAAAGTGCGCATGGCGCCGCGCGTCACAGCGACCGAGCTGCGATCGGCCCCTCACGTTTGCGACGTGTCACAATCGGGCCGTGTTCCGCTCCGACCGCGATGCGCTGGC
>Ga0335394_10008972_pt1 | contig 11276 bp, 11 predicted proteins | sample MAT03_FD_205741 | JGI IMG/M metagenome (GOLD analysis project Ga0335394, IMG submission 205741) | Freshwater microbial communities from Lake Fryxell liftoff mats and glacier meltwater in Antarctica - MAT-03 (spades assembly) (version 2) ... | reverse complement strand
CGCCCAATTTGAAAGAGAAGTCATTGGCGAGCGCATTCGCGACAAGGTGGCAGCGTCTCGGGCGCGCGGGATCTGGATGGGGGGCTTTGTGCCGCTCGGCTATGACGCGCGGGACCGCAAGCTGCACGTGAACGACGCCGAGGCGGCCCTGGTGCGGCGGATCTTCGAGGGCTTCGTCGAGACGGAATCCGGCACCAAGCTGGTCCAGGCCCTGCGTGCCGAAGGCCACCTCACCAAGCGCGGCCGCGTATTCACCAAGAGCGACATCTACCGGGTGCTGAGCAATCGCACCTATCTCGGCGAGGCGATGCACAAGGGGAAGTCGCACGCCGGCGAGCATGCCGCCATCGTGCCGCGGGCGATGTGGGACGCGGCGCACGCGCTGCTGACCGTGAGCCCGCGGGTCCGCGCCAACCGGACCCGCTGCCAAACGCCGGCGCTGCTGCGGGGGCTGATCTTTGGCAGCGACGGCCGCGCCATGTCGCCGACGCATTCCCGCGGTCGGCAGGGCCAGCAGTACCGTTACTATGTCAGCCAGTCGGTGCTGAAGGGCAGCGCCGCGGACGGGCCGGCGATCGCGCGCATCTCCGCGGCGGAGATCGAGCGCGCTGTCATCGCCCAGGTCAGGGGGCTCCTGCGCCAGCCGGAGGTGGTGCTGGGCGCCTGGCGGGTGGCGCGGGCCTCGGCGCCTGACATGACGGAGGACGAGGCGCGGCTGGCGCTGGAGCGGCTGGATCCGCTGTGGGAGGAGCTTTTCCCCGCGGAGCAGGCGCGCATTATCCGCCTCCTGGTCGACCGCGTGGACGTCGGCGCGGACGGCGCCGATGTGCGCCTGAAGCTGGACGGGCTTGCCAGCCTGGTGCGCGACCTGGGGGCGCCGGCCGAACCGGCGAGGGCGATAGCGTGAGCGGCGGCGCAGCGCAGATGCTGACCATCCGCGTGCCGCTGGCGGTCCGGAAGCGGGGTGGGCGGAAGCTGGTGGTGACGCCGGGATGCACGATGAACCGGGGCCCCTCCGGTGCCGACAGCACGCTGGTGAAGGCGCTGGCCCGGGCGTTCCGGTGGCGGCGGATGTTGGAGACTGGGCACTTCGCCACCCTCAACGAACTGGCCGCCGCGGAAAAAATCAATTCGTCCTACGTCTCGCGCCTGCTTCGCCTCACGCTGCTCGCGCCGGACATCGTGGAAGCGATCCTGGACGGGCGGCAGCCGAGTGAGCTGACTCTGCCGGGGCTGATGCAGGGAGTGCCGGTATTATGGAAGCGGCAGTAGGACGCCCTGTTCAGCTCGAAAATTTAGAAAAATCGACTCACCATCTGTCCAGGGTGATGGCTGGGCCGGACGGCATGAGCGACGGACTAGGCATTGCGAACGTTCAGCGTACGGCGCGTGGCATTTGCCGTATTGACGCTGCGGGCCATCACCCAAGGCGAAATGGCGCCTTACCAAGTATTCTTACGGCGAGGCCGATTGCAAACGAAGCATCTTGCTCGATCAGGGCTTCAGGCCGAAGGCGGGCTGTCATCGCGCGGCGGTCAATGTTTTGGTCATTGTCGACCGGACGGAAGTGGCTGAGCGGATTGCGAAGGCTCATCAATCGTTCTAGCTCGCCCGCCTCCTTGCCAGTGATCAGGTCGCGATCTCGGCAGCGTTTCAGCGTTTCCCTGAAGGCGATTCGAGGCGGCAGGTCCTCCATCGGCAGGGCAGCATGGAGAAAAGCCGCCAGAAGATTTTCGGCCAGAGACTGGCAAAGGAGGATTGTAGCGGCGAAGTTGCCATGCACGAATGAAGATCGTGCTTCCGTCCAGGCGGTGAACGTGGCGGACCCACCGAAGATCATCGTCCCGCCAGAACCGAGCGAACCATCAATGTCCGCAAGGTAACGGAACCGCGTGACCTTTCCGCGAAGATCGTCGTCCAGATCGGCAAGCAAGTGGCTGATCGCATCTAGATCAGAGACGCTCGACAAAAGATCTGGCTCCGGATCGCTGTCCGCGGGCGCTGTCATGCCTATGGTTTTCCCGTCAGAACTTCTGGTGGGCAAGACGCTACGCGGATCAAGGCATCGGCGCGAGCCTTATGGCAGCGGGCGGTGCTGGAGCCCGGCCGGCGAAATCGGTTGGCATTTGGCCAGTCAGGATGCGGACAATTGAAACCAGCTTATTCACCTTGCATCAAAAGGCAGATAGGATTCGCTGGGACAGCAAAACGAGCCGAATCTGAATGGACGCCGGGTTTTTCGCACAGCCGATTCTGAACTCGCCCTACGCCATCCCCCAGCGGCACTGGGAGTTGGATGCCGATGGCCAGCCGACACAAGCCATCACCGAGAGCCGCCGCAAATCCGACCTCGTCACGCCAGTCCCTAAACCAAAGAAGCAGAAGGCCGCCAAGGGGCAGGCCAGGATGGATCTGGGCAAGGAGGGGCTGACCACCGGTGACCAGGAATACAACCCGACCCCGATCATCAACGAGGTCCGCGGCTTCGTCGAAGCCTGGCGCAACCTCCCCAACCCAGATCAATGGCTCGTCACGCCCGAGACGGCGCGCCTGCTCCAGCATTGGCGCCACCACCCCTTCCAAGGCATCCGCCCCTTTTTCTGCCAGGCCGAAGCCGTCGAGACCGCCATCTGGCTCGCCGAAGTCGCCCCCAAAATGGGCGCCCGTACGGCCAAATTCGCAGCCCACCTGAAGGGCGCCAACGCTCAGGCTAACCCGGAGCTGATGCGCCTCGCCCTCAAACTGGCAACCGGCGCCGGCAAGACGACCGTCATGGCCATGCTCATCGCCTGGCAGGTGGTGAATGCTGTCCGCCACCCCAACAGCAAGCAATATTCCCGCGGCTTCCTGATCGTCGCGCCCGGAATCACCATCCGCGACCGGCTCCGCGTCATCATGCCGAACGACCCGGACAGCTACTACAAGCACCGCGAGATCGTGCCGCCCGACATGCTTCGCGATATCGACAGTGCCAAGATCGTGATCACCAACTACCACGCCTTCAAGCTACGTGAGCGGATCGACATCGCCAAAGGCACGCGCGGTGCCCTCGAAGGTTGGCGGGGCGAGAAGCTCCAGACCCTAGAAACTGAAGGCCAGATGCTACAACGCGTCATGCCGGACCTGATGGGCATGAAGAACATCGTCGTGCTGAACGACGAGGCACACCACTGCTATCGCGAACGCGTCGCCGATGATTCCGATGCCGACCTCAAGGGTGACGAAAAGGAGGAGGCCAAGGAGAACAACGAAGCCGCCCGTATGTGGATCACCGGGCTGGAGACGGTGAAGCGAAAGCTCGGCATCTCCACTGTCTATGACCTCTCGGCCACACCCTTTTTCCTGCGGGGCTCCGGATACGCTGAAGGCACGCTCTTCCCTTGGACGATGAGCGACTTCTCGCTGATGGATGCGATCGAGTGCGGCATCGTGAAGCTGCCGCGCGTGCCGGTCTCCAACAACATTCCCACCGGCGAAATGCCGATGTTCCGTGACCTCTGGAGCCACATCGGCAAAAGCCTGCAAAAGAAGATTGCCGGCCGCGACCCGCAGAAGCTGCCGCTTCCGCTCCAAACCGCGCTGGAAGCGCTTTACGGCCACTATGCTGAGACGTTCCTGCTCTGGGCCGAACAAGGCATCGGCGTGCCGCCAGTCTTCATCATAGTCTGCAACAACACCTCCACTTCGGAGCTTGTCTATCAGTTCATATCTGGCTTCGACCGGGAGAACCCCGATGGCAGCGTCACGCCCATCCCCGGCAAGCTCGCCCTGTTCCGCAACACCGATGATTACGGCACCCGCCTGCCGCGCCCCAACACCATCCTGATCGACAGCGCCCAACTCGAATCCGGCGAGTCCCTCGACAAGGGGTTCCGCGACATGGCCGCTGACGAGATAGACCGGTTTCGCCGAGAGATGGTCGAGCGCAGCGGTGACCCCCGCGCCGGCGAAACCATCGACGACGCCACCCTGCTGCGCGAGGTGATGAACACCGTCGGCAAGAAGGGCCGGCTGGGCGAGCAGATCCGCTGCGTCGTATCCGTCTCTATGCTGACCGAGGGGTGGGACGCCAACACCGTTACCCACATCCTGGGCGTGCGCGCCTTCGGGACACAATTGCTATGCGAGCAGGTGGTCGGCCGCGGCCTGCGCCGGCAAAGCTATGAGCTAAACGAAGAGGGCCTCTTCGACGTCGAGTACGCAGACATTTTGGGTATCCCATTCGACTTCGCTGCCCAGCCCGTCATCCCCAAGCCGACAAAGCCTGCCGACACCGTGCGTGTGCACGCCGTCCGCGATCGTGAGGCGCTGTCCATCACCTTCCCCCGCGTCGATGGCTACCGCGTCGAACTACCGGCGGAGCGGCTGGATGCCCATTTCGGCCCCAACCACACGCTGGTGCTGACGCCAGAGATGGTCGGCGCCACCGTCACCGAGAATCGCGGCCTGATCGGCGAGGGCATCGACCTCACGCTCAAGCACCTGGAGGATGAGCGCGCGAACACCGTGCTTTTTCATCTGGCGAAGCACCTGATCTGCGAAACCTATCGCGAGCCGGGCGAGGCGCCGCGCATGCACTTGTTCGGCCAGATGAAGCGCATTGCCCGCGCCTGGCTTGATGGCGGGCACCTGGTCTGCAAGGGCGGAACAATGCCGGCGCAGCTGCTCTACCGGCAACTCGCCGACATGGCGGCGGAGCGCATCAAGGCCGCCATCACCGAAAGCCTGGCCGGCGAGCGGCCGGTGCTGGCAGTGCTGGACAGCTACAATCCCAGTGGCTCCAGCGCCTCCGTCAACTTCAACACGTCCAAGCCGCGCTGGACCACAGCGGCGCACAAATGCCACGTGAACTGCGTGGTGTATGACAGCGACTGGGAGGCGGAGTTCTGCCGCGTGGCCGAGAAGCACCCGCGAGTGCTGGCCTATGTGAAGAACCAGGGGATGGGGCTGGAGGTGCCGTACTTGCTGGCTGGCGAGCCTCATCGGTACCGACCGGATTTCGTGCTCCGCATCGACGATGGGCGCAAGGAACCGCTGAATCTGATCGTCGAGATCAAGGGGTATCGCGGCGAGGATGCCATCGAGAAGGCCAACACGATGCGCGCCTATTGGGTCCCCGGCGTGAACAATCTGGGCGGCTATGGCCGCTGGGCTTTCGCCGAGTTCACCGAGGTATTCGAGATTGAAGCCGAGTTCGGCAAGCTAATGGAAACCATGGGGCAGGGCGAGAAAGCCTTTGCGTGACCGCGACCTCTCCCTTTGCAGGTGGGATGAAGCGCAACTCTACTGGGCGACGCTCGGGTATCTGCGCTGGTGGTGGGCCACGGATGGGGCGCGGCTCGAAGTGGTGCGGAGCGCGGGCAAAATAAGCGTCCCCATGCTTCGCAGCATCGCCCTGGAATACAACGTCACCCGTCTGATCCTGGGGGCAAAGAAATCCGAGGTCGTTCGGGAGGACGGAGATGGGCTGGGCGACGACCCATCCGCCGCCTGCCTCTGTACCATCCTGAACGCCGCGCGCGCCTCTTGGCCAGGCACCCTGCCGGAACGTGCCAAGGCGTGCCTGGACATCGTGGACAAGGCAAAGCGCCAGGGCGTGGCCAAGAAGGATCTCGCCTCGGCCACGACCAAGTTCATGTGGTTCCTGCAGCCATCCGACTGGACCGTGTTCGACCGCTTCGCTAAGGACGGCCTCAGCTTCAAGGCACCTACCAAAGCCCGCGATCAGATGCTGGCCTTCTACGACACCCTGGAGGCGCGCGGCTTCGTCCCGCTGGCGCGCGAGATGCAGCAGCAGATCGACAGCAGCGCGTTTCGCGGCCTGCCGGCTACACGCATCCTGGACACGCTGCTGATGGCGCGCGGCGGCCGCGGCAACGACGACGCCAGCACCGCGATGCTCTGCGGATTCCTGAGCGTGCTGCCAGAGGCAACACGCGAGGCGGCCATTGTCCTCGCCACAACCCTGCAACGTGACTTCGGCCATGATGTGCTGAAGCCCGACGACCGAAAGACCGCAGCGTAATGGCCAAGGCCCCCATCCAGATCACCGCCCTCAAGCACGACGCCACGCGGAAAAACATCCCCACCGCCGAGTTCGAATCCGTGATGCGGGCGGAGGACAAGACGCCCGTTCAGCTCGCCTATGAACGCCGCAACCGGGACCTGGACCCGCAGCTGGTCTGGCGCGGCAAGGATGAGCAGGACTGGTCCAACCTCATCGTCCAGGCGCCGCCGCTCTATATCCAGGAGAAGGTGCACCCGCAGGTCCTGATCGAGGACCTCAAGCGCCAGAGCCAGATGCGCGCGAAGCAGAAGCCGGATGTGGCGCCGGACCTCTTCGCCGATTTCAACGGGCTGCGCGACAGCTCGGCCGCGACCGAATTCTACCAGCACGACCAGCACTGGTCGAACCGCATGATCTGCGGCGATTCCTTGTCCGTCATGGCGAGCCTGGCGGAGCGGGAGGGGCTGCGGCTCTCCTCGATCTATAACTGGTTTTCCGGGGATTTCGCCACCGATGGCGGGGTGGTGCCGCATCTGCTGCGCCACGCCGCGCCTGCCAAGGCGGCCGGCATCCGCGCCGCAGCAACGATCCGGGGCTATGGGTATGACTGGGCGCTGAATGACGTGGGCGGGGTATGACAAGACCCGTGGGCCGTGCTCAATTTGCTCGCCCTTGGCGCAAGTCTCCGCGATGGGCTCGCAATACGAGCCGCAGCGGCACTGGAGACGGTTCACCTGCCCTGGGAGGGCGTGAGTCCGGACCAGAGGGATTCGGTTAGACTTCGCTTCGAGCCGACCCTCAGCTCAACACTACCGCCGCTAGCGTCCCGGCCAGTACGTCGGACCTCTTGCCGGGCCGGGGTGAACGAGCCCCGACTGCTGCATCGGCACTCCTCTCAGCCGGCCAGTTTGCGACGGCTCACAGCCGATGACAAAGGCTGGGAGGGGGCCTGGCACAACGTAGCGAAAGAACGCCTCATGCCGACCAATGCTCAGATGCGGGGAACCGATGAGTGGTCCAAGACAGCACGACCAGGGCGCCAAGCATGACGAGCCGGACACACAAGCCAGACGCGCTCGTCACGCTGAACTCGGCTCAAGTCACTTGCTCGCTGGTCAACATCCAGCACAGCGCGTCAGAATCGCAGGCCAGTTGCGGTCGGCGGCGAGGATGAAGCCTGGAATATCGCGGACCCACTGGGCTTGCACGCTGGCATCGAAGTTCACGTAAAGCTTGCCACCAACGATCCGCCAGTATCGGGCATCACTTGCCGCCAGCGCGTTCCGCGCGCCAACCGCCCACGCGCAATAGCCACCATATTGCGGGGCGAAGCGCGCCGGCTCGGCAAGGAACCGGTTCAGGTGATCCTGGGTCGAGAATCGCCACCGCGCGCCTTGCCAGATGCCCTCGAAACGCGCATCGCCCCGCGCCGGGCGGCCCTGCGTGAAGAAGGCGACCGTATCGTAACCGTCAAGCGCCAAGCCCGAGATTGGCGTGAAGATGGCGGACGAAGCGGCTTGCGCCGGGCTGCCGGTGATGATCGCTACGCCTGCCACCATGGCCGCAAGGCTGCGCCGCTGAAGGTGAATGGAGGTGATCGGCATCTTCGCGGTTTCCTGTCGTAGCAATGATGCGAGCTACGCAGCAGCAGAGGGAAAGGTTACGCGGGGTTACCGCGAGGTCCGATGGAGCTGGCCTCCTGCCGGTTTGGTGGACACCGAACAGAGCCGGCGTTTGGTGCCTGCCGAACTGTACGTCCGCCGATGCTGGGGACGCTGCCGGGGACGTCAGTGCTCCTCGCCTCCAGCTTGTCGGATACGCGCAAACCTTCGGCGGCTTGGCGACGCAGGTGGACCGGGTGCTGGCGCAGGATAGCCACAACAACTTGCGGTGCTACCTACGCGGGCGCCTTGGAGTCCTCCCGAACGTCCTCGTCTGGGATGGCCAGGGCCTGACCGCCATCGTCACCCGCAGGCAGGCCTCGCCTCCCATGCCGCAATCGCCTCCTACCGCCGGTTGCCACGCCGGACACCTGCCAGCCCGCGCGTGAACTGCGGCGCCATTCGTAACCTCGCAGGGTGTCCCGGCGTATGGGATTTCATTGGGCCGCGCATGATCCGGTGCGGCCAAGGGCAGGTGATCATGCTTGGGGAGGCCGGCGGATGTCGGATGGCTTGCGACTATGGGTGCTGGATGCCTTGAGAACCTGGCGCTGCTGGGGCCGGGGGCGCTGCGGATCAGCATGAGCATGTCGCGCCTCGCGTTCATCGCGGGACTCGTCGTGCCGCTTACTGTCGCGATGCTCTGGCTCGCCCGCCATGCGGCATGGCTGCGCGCGGGGCCGGTGGCGGCGCTCGGCGGGTTGTCCGCTGCGGCGCTCGCCAGTGTCGGGCTCAGCAGCGTCCACGGTATGGATTCGGCCATCAGGGTCCTCTTATGGCACGGGATGTCTGTGCTGGTCGTCGCCATGCTTGCCGCTCTGCTCGGGCCACGGGTGATGCGCCGCGGCTTTGCTGCGCCCTGACCGGCCGCGGCGCGGCCAGTCGAGCGTCCACATATAGAGCCGCACGGGTTGTGGTCCTGGGAAGAGAGGAACTCGACCCGGACGGCCGGTTCCGATGGCGTCAGCAGCGCGAGCTGCCTGCTTGCGCAGTTGCCATCAAATAGCTCCGCCAGCTGGTAGTTTGAGCCTTCGGTGGCAGGAACCCCGCCCATTATGCCGCGCTAAATTTCAGCCCGGCGACGCCGAGGACGATCAGGAGGACCGAGGCGATCTTCAACGGGGTGAGCGCCTCGCCCAGGAACAGGTAGCCCAGCGCCACCGTCCCCAGCGTGCCGACCGCCGTCCAGATAGGATAGGCAACCGAGACCGGTAGCGTCCGCATGGCGAGGGTGAGGAAGGTGATGCCGCATACCACGGCGACGACGGTGACCACGCTAGGCAGGAGACGTGTGAAGCCTTCGGAGTACTTCATACTCATCGCAAACGTCACTTCGAACACGGCAGCGAGTGCCAAATAGAGCCATGCCGTCATACTTCGGTCTCCGGATATAATGAATGAATGGACATTTACGCGCCACGGAAATGCGCTCAGCCGTCGGGCGGCGGAGGGGCGTGTGCCATGCAAAGGAAAGCTTGCAGGATTGCGGCGGGATCGGGGCCGAGACCCCCGGCCCGAGCGTGCAGCATCAGGCCGTCCCCAAGCCCGATGGCCTGCGCAGCCAGAATTGCAGGGTCCAGATCGGCGCGCACAGCACCCTCGGCCTGCGCGGCATGGAAGGCGTCGGAGAAGCTGTTGAGCAGGCGCCGATTGGCCGCGGCGAGGCCTGGCCCGGCTGCGCCCAGCGCCTCGCCGAACTCGGCCAGGCTATTCACCATGAGGCAGCCACGGCCTGTCACGCGCGCGTCGAACGCCCAGAGGTCCAACACAGCCCGGATGTTTCCCAACGCGGTGCCCGGACGGCGCAGTAGCGCGACCACGACATCCAGTTTGGCGCCAGCATAGTGCTCCACGGCGCGACGGAAGAGACCGGCCTTCTCGCCGAACGCATAACGCAGGCTTTGGCGGTGCAGGCCGGTGGCTGCTTCCAAATCGGGGTAGCTCGTGCCCGGGTAGCCCTTGGTCCAGAAAACGTCCATCGCAAGCTCGAGCGCCCTGGTCTCGTCGAAGCCGCGTGGGCGGCCCGGTGTGGTTGGGGGGCGCGGGCTGCTCTGGCTGACCATGAAGCCTAATTATGCCCGGTTGTACATAATTACAAGTACTCGATTATGCTATGTGCCGGCATCGCTCAGCGGCCAGTCATAGGCGGCCCCCACTACCGTGGCGCCTTGCGCGGGGCCGCGATCGCGGGCCGCATGACGGCGCAGGCGCGCTGCGGATGAGCGCTGTCTGCGGCTGAGAGAGAGGATCATTGTTGCGGCCTTGCCGCCGGCACGCTTTGGGCGAAGTTGGCTGACGGGGCTGGAAGGAAGTATTTCCGCTGCCCCATAACCGTCCCCGCTTGCTGTTCGTAGATCTTGATGGAGCCAACATGAAAGGAACTCCATCCATGTCCATTATCACATCGCGTCGCCGCTTGGGCGCGCTTTCCCTCCTTGGCGGCGGCGTCGCCGCGGCCAGCCTTGCCGGACACTCCACACCAGCCTTCGCCGGCAACCAGCTTGCCGTGGCCATCAGCGGATTTGACGCGACGAGCTTCTTCAGCGGCACGCCGGAGCGCGGCATCCCTCGCTCCAATTCCTTCTTCAACGGCGCCATCTGGTACTTCCGCTCCGAGGCCACGCGTGACCTCTTCGCGGCGGGTCCTGCGCGCTTCGCGCCGCAGTATGACGGCTTTTGCGCCTGGGCGGCGACAGAGAACCGTAAGGCGCCGGGCAATCCCGAGTTCTGGCGCATCGTTGATGGCAGGCTCTACCTGCAGGTGCATGAAGCTGCGCAGCAGATGTGGCTGCGCGACGTCCCGGGCAACATCACCAAAGCCAACACCGCCTGGCCGCGCGTTCACCCGTTCTGAGCCGCAGCCGTGCCACCTCCGGTTGGGCCCTCGCGCCCAGCCGGAGGCGGCCGCTGATCATGGGCGGCCAGGGGCGGCGACTATGCTGGGCGAGGAACCCGGGTTGATGGCTTTGCGGGAAGACCATACGCGGCGCCAACGCACAGTGGGTTTCCTGGAAAGCTATCTGCATGGCGGCGTCACCACCGCAATCAGCGCTTCCGAGGTGCATGTTCCCGGCCGCCCGAAGGTTGCCGCGGGCGGATTACCGGCCCGGCGGAATGGCGAGTGCACACGGGCTCGGTCATCCTGGAGCCGGGCCTCACGCCGGAGAATCTGCACGAGTTGGTGCGCGCGGGTGTCTGGATCGCCACGGGCAGCAATGCGCGGGTCTATCGGCTGAATACGGCCTTGCTGGCTGAGGGGCGGGATACGGATTCAATTCTGCTGGATGCCTGCGCCGGCGGTGCCTGGGATGATCCCCTGACTGCCCTCACGCATGGTGATATCCCCTCAGTGCGTGCGGTGTTTAGCGGCGGTGTGCCTCGCTTTGTTGGCTGCAGCCGCAACACTCCGCCTCCCATTCGCTCGGTGCGGGTCGCGTCCTGCCGCCTGGCCATGGATTTCTCAGGTGCGGGACATTTGATGTGCATAGCTGGGTCCACCGGAGGGGATAGCCTCGGGCCGCGGCCTGAGGCGCAGAGCAAAATTGGCCCGCCGCGAAGCGATGGGCCGCGTTCAATTGGCCGCCTGTGTCGGCGACGATGCTGGCGTC
>Ga0335394_10008964_pt1 | contig 11281 bp, 8 predicted proteins | sample MAT03_FD_205741 | JGI IMG/M metagenome (GOLD analysis project Ga0335394, IMG submission 205741) | Freshwater microbial communities from Lake Fryxell liftoff mats and glacier meltwater in Antarctica - MAT-03 (spades assembly) (version 2) ... | reverse complement strand
TGCGCAGCGCGTGCCGGGGCCGGCAGGGCTGCGGCCAGGGCCGCCGCCAGGGCCGCCGTCAGCGCCGCCGCCAGCGCCGCCGTCAGCGCATAGGGGCCGGCTCCTAGAATCGATGGATGCATGAACAGTATTCTGAGGCGGCCAGCGCCGCTGTGCCCGGCACCGGGTCTCTGCTCAAGGGCCTGAACCCCGAGCAATTGGCTGCCGTCACCCTGCCGGCCCGGCCCAGCCTGATCCTGGCGGGCGCCGGCTCGGGCAAGACCCGTGTGCTGACGACGCGGATTGCCTGGCTGATGGCCACCGGCCAGGTGTCGCCCGGCGGGCTGATGGCGGTCACCTTCACCAACAAGGCGGCCAAGGAGATGCTGCACCGGCTGAGCGCGATGCTGCCGGTGCCCGTGCGCGGCATGTGGATCGGCACCTTCCACGGCCTGTGCAACCGCTTCTTGCGGGCGCACTGGAAGCTGTGCGGCCTGCCGCAGTCGTTCCAGATCCTCGACACGGCCGATTCGCAAAGCGCCGTCAAACGCATCATCAAGGCGATGCAGCTGGACGAAGAGCGTTACGTGCCCAAGCAGGTGAGCTGGTTCATCGCCGCCCGCAAGGACAACGGCGAGCGGCCCAAGGACGTGGACGCGCCTGACCCGCAGACCCGCAAGATGGTGGAGATCTACCAGGCCTACGAGGACCAGTGCCAGCGGGAAGGCGTGGTCGACTTTGCCGAGCTGATGCTGCGCACCTATGAGCTGATGCGTGACAACACCGCGCTGCGCGAGCACTACCAGCACCGCTTTGCGCACATCCTGGTCGATGAGTTTCAGGACACCAACCGGCTGCAGTACGCCTGGTTGAAGATGTTTGCACCCCCGCCCGGCCGGGCGGGGACCTCGGACTCCACGGGCGGCACGCAAAGCGTGTTTGCCGTGGGCGACGACGACCAGAGCATCTACGCCTTCCGCGGCGCGCAGGTCGGCAACATGGCCGATTTCGAGCGTGAATACCGCGTGCAGCATGTCATCAAGCTGGAGCGCAACTACCGCAGCTTCGGCAACATCCTGGACAGCGCCAACGCGCTGATCGCCCACAACACCCGGCGCCTGGGCAAGAACCTCAGCACCGAGGCCGGCCCCGGTGAGCCGGTGCGGGTGGCCGAGGCCACCAGCGACTACGCCGAGGCCCAGTGGCTGTTGGACGAAGCCCAGCAACTGCACCGCAGCGGCACGCCGCGCAGCGAGATCGCCATCCTGTACCGCAGCAACGCGCAGAGCCGGGTGATGGAAAGCGCGCTGTTCAACGCCGGCGTGCCCTACCGGGTGTATGGCGGCCTGCGCTTCTTCGAGCGGGCCGAGGTCAAGCACGCGCTGGCGTATCTGCGCTTGTTGGAAAACCCGAACGACGACACCTCGTTTTTGCGGGTGGTGAACTTCCCCACCCGGGGCATTGGCGCGCGCACGATCGAGCTGCTGCAGGATGCGGCCCGCAGCAGCGCGCGCAGCCTGTACCAGAGCGTGGGTGCCATCACCGGAAAGTTCGCCGGCAAGGGCGGCGGCAACCTGCTGGCCTTCAACGGGCTGATCGACAGTCTGCGTGAGCGCACCCGCGGCCTGACGCTGCGCGAGATCATCGAGCGCATGCTCGACAGCTCGGGCCTGATCGACTTCTACAAACTCGACAAGGAAGGCGCCGACCGCATCGAGAACCTGCAGGAACTGGTGAATGCCGCCGAGGCTTTCGTCACCCAGGAAGGCTTTGGCAAGGACGCCGTGGCGCTGCCGGTGGACGAGCACGGGCCGGGCGTGATGGCGCCCGGCAACCCGGCCGCCGGCACGCCCACCGCGTTGGCCGCGGTGGATTTGGCGCCCGATGCCGAAACCGGCGAGATCGTGTCGCCGCTGGCCGCCTTTCTCACCCACGCGGCGCTGGAGGCCGGTGACAACCAGGCCCAGGCCGGGCAGGACGCGGTTCAGCTGATGACGGTGCATTCGGCCAAGGGCCTGGAGTTCGACTGCGTCTTCATCACCGGGCTGGAGGAGTCGCTCTTCCCGCATGAAAATTCGATCAGCGATGCCGACGGCCTGGAAGAAGAGCGCCGGCTGATGTACGTGGCGATCACCCGGGCCCGCAAGCGGCTTTACCTCAGCTTCAGCCAGACCCGGCTGCTGCACGGCAAGACCCGCTACAACGTCAAGAGCCGCTTCCTCGAAGAGCTGCCCGAGGGCGCGCTGAAGTGGCTGACGCCGCGCAACGCGGGCTTCGGCTCGGGCTATGCCAAGGAATACCAGCAGGCCTGGCAGCGTGGCACCGGGCTGGGCTCGGTGGTGGGTGCCGGGCGGGTGGAAGGGCGGCCGTCGCACGTCACCAACGCGGCTTGGCCGCCGCCCCCGCCGCCGCTGGTGCCCAAGTCAAGCTCGCACGGGCTGCGGGTGGGGCAGGGCGTGTTCCACACCAAGTTCGGCGAGGGTGTGGTGCTGACATTGGAAGGCAACGGGCCCGACGCCCGGGCACAGGTCAACTTCGGCCGCCACGGCGCCAAGTGGCTGGCGTTGGCGATTGCCAAACTGACACCCGTGGATTGAAGGTCACCTGCCCGCGGCCAGGCACTGGTGCACCACGCCGGCCAACTGCTCCAGCGTGTATTCCTTCTGCAGCACCTGCTTGACGCCAAGTTGCTGCGCCTGGCCGCGCAGGGTCTCCGACACATAGCCGGTGGTGATCACCACGGGCAGCCCGGGCCGCAGCCGCTGCAGTTCAGCGGCGATGTCCAGCCCCGACAGCTCGGGCATGTTGAAGTCGGTGACGACGATGTCGACCGGATCAACGAGCGCGCCCGCCCGCGCCAGCGCCTGGCGCGGATCGTCCAGGCAAGTCACCCGGTAGCCCGCGGACTTGAGCAGGTCTTCAACCATCACCATCATCACCGGGTCGTCGTCCAGGTACAGCACCTGTTCACCATTGCCCTGGGGGGTGGCGACCACCACGGTGGCAGTGGGCACCGATGGCACCGCTGCGGCCTGCATCTCCACCGGGAAGTACAGGTCGAAGCAGCTGCCGTGGCCCGGCAGGCTGTGCACCGTGATCGCGCCGGCATGCGATTTGACGATGCCATGCACCACCGACAGGCCCAGCCCGGTGCCCTGGCCGACCGGCTTGGTGGTGAAGAACGGCTCGAAGATGCGGGCCCGCGTGCCCTCGTCCATGCCGCAGCCGTCGTCGCTGACCCAGGCGTGCGCGTACCGGCCCGGCGCCGGCAGGCCCAGCCGTTCGGCGGTGGGGGCGTCCAGCACCGCTGGGTCCAGGCCGATGACGATGCGGCCGACGCCACCGCGCAGCGCGTGCCAGGCGTTGGTGCACAGGTTCATCAGCACCTGTTGCAACTGGGTGGCATCGGCGCTGACCCACAGCGACGGGTCGTCGGCGATCAGCTCCAGCGCCACGCCGGCGGGCAGGGTGGCGCGCAGCAGCTTGGCCGCTTCTTCCAGCAGTGGCAGCAGCGGCTGACTGACCCGCGCGTGCGGCTGTTGGCGGCTGAAGGCCACGATCTGGTGCACCAGGCTGCGGCCGCGCTCGGCGGCCTGCCGGATCTGCGCCAGCCGGGCCGAGGCCGGGTGGCTGGCGCCCAACTCCTGCTCAGCCAGCGCCTGGTTGCCCAGGATCACCGCCAGGATGTTGTTGAAGTCATGCGAAATGCCACCGGCCAGCGTGCCGATGGCTTCCATCTTCTGCGATTGCAGCAACTGCGCTTCCAGCGCCACGCGCCGGGCCTCGTTGCGCTGGCGCTCGGTGACGTCGGTGACCATGGTCAGCCAACCCGCGTTGTGCCCTGCGTCGTCAAGGATCGCGCTGGTTTGCAAGGTGGCCCACAGCTCGGTGCCGTCCTTGCGCCTGAAGCAGCAGTCCAGGGGCCGGGGCTGCCCGGTTTCGGCCAACGTGGGGTCGGCCGGGCCCGTCGGCAGGCGGTTGGCGTCGTGCAGGAAGTCGGTCCAGGGCCGCCCCAGCATGTCGCCCGCCTCAAACCCCAGCAATTGCTGCAACTTGGGGTTGACGAAGGTGGTGAGCGCCTGCGCATCGACCATCCAGATGCCTTCGTCGGCCGTCTCGACGATGCGGCGGTAGCGCTCGGAGCTGTCGCGCAGCTGCCGCGTCATCGTGCGGGCAGTGGCCTCGGCCCGATCGCGCCCGGTGACCCACTGCCAGACGAGCAGCGCCAGCACCAGGCTCAGGCCACTGCCGGCGAAGGCGATGATCTGCGCCGCGTCGTTGCTGTACTGGCGCTCGAAGGCCGGTGTGCTGCGCACCCGCAAGGTCCAGGTGTGGCCAGCAAAGCCGATGTACTCCTGCGCGTCGAAACGGGCGGCGCGGGCCGCGCCGGGCGCTGCACCGGGAGCCAGATCCGGCGGCGCATTCGTGGCCAAATTCGGCGCCAATCCCGGAGCCACGGCGGCCGGATACAGCCGGGTTGCGGGGTTGACGTCGACGCCGTCATGCACCTGCACGTCCAGGCCCGGCGTGCCCTGGCCATACAGGCTCGACATCAGGTCATCGATGCGAAAGCTGGCAAGTACCCAGCCTGTCAGCTGCGCCCGGCGGCCGGCCACGGTGTCAGGCACCGGGCCCTTGGCATACAGCGGCATGAACAGCAGAAAGCCCGGATCGGCCGCATCGGCCGCATCGCCGGGGCCCTTGTCGGCGCGCAAACGCGGGGTGATGGCCATGCCGCCCGAATCACGCGCCTGCAGCATGGCGCCGTGGCGTTGCGGGTCGGCGAGTTGATCGGTGCCGAGCGCACCCACGATCGGGTCGGCTACGGGCGCCGCGTAGGCCACCGGCGCAACCTCGCCAGGCATCAGCGGGGCATAAGCGATGGTGCGCAGGCCGGTAAAACCTGAGCCCGCAGTCATGGCGGCCACATAGGCGTGGAAGTCGGCCCGGGTGACTGCGGTCGACGCATCGAACAGCCCCCTCATGCCGCGCAGCATCTGTTCGTGGCTGGCCACCCGCTCCTCGATCCGCGTGGTGGTCTGGCGCAGGCCGAAGTCGAAGTTGTTGCGCAGCGTGCGCTGCTGGGTCTCGTGTTCGTGGTTCCACACCCAGCCAGTGATGGCCAGCGACACCGTGCCCACCAGCAACGGCCACAGCCAGGGAAGGATCCGTTTCACAGGCGGGCCGGCAGGCTAGAACCGGGTCATCGAGCGCGCCAGATCGGGCAAGAAGTACTTGTCGAAGATGCGCTGCACGCTGCCATCGGCGCGCATGCCGTCAACCAGTTCACGCCACGCCGCCTGCTGCGACGGTGACAGTGCCTTCTTCGACATGATCAGCCCGTGCGGCACCGGCGGGTCGTCGAACTCCAGGATTTGCGTCAGCTCACGCACCCGGGCGTTCTGCAGCGCCGGGTAATCGAAGGGCTCGATGATCATCGCCTGCACGCGGCTGCCGAGCAGCACCTGGTACAGCGCATCGAGGTTGTTGGCGTAGTCGACCCGGGCAGCCGCATCCAGCCGGTCGACCAGCCGGTTGGCGCTTGGGCCGTAGCGGAAGCTGCGGATCGCTCCCAGCCGCAGCCCGGGCTGGCGCTCAAAGTCCGCCAGCGTGCGCACGCCCACGTCGTTGCGCACCAGCAGGTAGTACTTGTTGGAAAAGTACCAGGCGAAGGCGGCAAATTGGTCGCGCGCCTCGTTGCTGATGCCCGACAGGCTGAAGTCGAGCGCGCCGGATTCGATCAGTTGCCAGATGCGCGCCCGTGGCAGGGTGGAGACGTTGACCTGGCAGCCGCTGCGCCGGATCAGCTCGTCGGCAAAGTCCTTGTCGATGCCGGCGCCGGTCTGCGCCGAGTACAGCAGCCCGTGGTCGTGCAGCGCCAGGCTCAAGGGGCGCGCGCAGTCGGGCTTGTCACCGGCCAGGGCGGCCAGCGGCCAGGCCAGGACCATCCAGGCCAGCAGGCGTCTCAATCGGGCCATGGGGTGCTTCCTCGCGTGCAGCGGCAGACGTGCGCTGTGTTGCCTGAATTTAGCCGACCCGGTGGGATGCGCGATCAATCAAATTGCGGGTTGTTTCATGCCGGCGTGTGGGGAAATCTTGAGGCGCTGCGCCTCGGGCGGCTCGGCGTTTGGGCCGGGTCGTCAGGGCTCGCCGAGAAAAGCCGCCAGTGCTGCCGCCAGCGCCTCGGGCTGGTCATGGTGCAGCATGTGGCCGGCATCGGCCAGCAGCACCTGCCGCACCTGCGGCACATGGGCCAGCCGGGTCTGGAACTCGGCATGGCTGTAGCGGCCGCCCCAGTGTTTGTCGAGCCGGGTCTCGGCGCCCTGCACCCACAGCAGCGGTGCGGTGATGGCCGACCAGGTGGCGATGGCGTCGGCCGCGCGGTAGGGCACGGGGTTGATGCGCTTGTGCGCGGCATCGGCCAGCAGGTGCCAGCGGCCGTCGGCCGCCTGGGCCGACCAGTGGCCGGCCAGCCACTGCGCCTTGTCGGCGGACAGCCGCGGGTTGTTCCTCTGCAGCCGCTGGGCCACCTCGTCCTGGCTGGCGTAGGGTTTGAGGATTTGCGGCGTCTTCAGCTCGTCCAGCCAGGTGGCCAGGCGTTTAGGCGCCTCGCCCGCCGGCAGGTCGGGCAGGCCGAAGCCTTCCAGGTTGATCAGCCGGCGGATGCGTTGCGGGCGCACGCCGGCGTAGGTCATCACCACGTTGCCGCCCATGCTGTGGCCGAGCAGGTCGACCGGCGTGCTGGGCGACAGCAGGTCGAGCAGCGCATCGAGGTCGCCCAAATAGTCGGCAAACCAGTAGGCGTCGGTGCCGGCCGGCGCGGTGGTCAGGCCGAAGCCCCGCCAGTCGGGCGCGACGATGCAGCGTGGCCCGACCCCGACCCCGTCCCCGTCCCCGTCCCCGGCACGGGCCAGCGCATCCACCACGAACTGGAACGAGGCGCCCACGTCCATGAAACCGTGGGTCATCACCAGCAGCGGCTGGCCCGGCTGGGGTTCGCCCCACTGGCTGAGGTGGACTTGCAGCCCGCGCACGGATACGTGGCGGCTTTGGGCGCTGCGCAGCGCTTGGTAGGGTGGGCTCATCGGCGCGACTGTAGGCGGCCGGCGCTGCCGGCGGCTGTCGGTGGCGCGACAGCCGGCGGGGCGGCGTGCCTGCGGGGGCGGCGGCAAGCGCCAGCGTGTCGACCGCCAACGTGTCAATCGCCAGCGGGTGCCAGAATCGGCCGATGACCGAATTCAAGCTTCGCCCCGCCGAACCCCAAGACGTGCCGGCCATCGTGGGCCTGATCGGCGAGTTGGCCGCCTTCGAGAACCTCAGCCACCTGCTGCAGCTCACGCCCGAGCGGCTGGCGCCGCACCTGTTCGGCGAGCGGCCGGTGGTGGAAGCCGTGGTGGCCGAGCTGGGTGTTGGCGATGCCGTGGGCGCTGGTGAGGTCGTGGCCTTCGCGCTGTACTTCACCAACTTCTCTACCTTCCTGGCGCAGCCCGGGCTGTACCTGGAGGATTTGTACGTGCAACCGGCGTTTCGGGGTGCGGGCATCGGCAAGGCGCTGCTGTCGCACCTGGGCGCGCTGGCGGTGGCGCGGGGTTATGGCCGCTTCGAGTGGAGCGTGCTCGACTGGAACGAGAATGCGATCCGCTTCTACGAGAAGATGGGCGCCACGGTGATGCCCGAATGGCGCATCTGCCGTGTGGCTGGCGAGCCGCTGCAGGCCTTTGCGCTGCGCGGCAGCGACTGATCAGCCGGCCAGCACCGCCAGCATCATCTCCGGCGACACCCGCACGCCCGAGGCATTGCTGCCCAGCACCGAGTGCACGCCGTACTCACGCTGCGAGGTGTCGCGGCGCACCGGCTGCGCCAGGTGGACGCCGTAGGGCGAGGCGATCACTGCCACGATCGGGGCCATCACGGTGGCACCCCGTTTGACCACCAGCCCGGTCTCGCCCGACATCAGCCTGACGAAGCAGCCCGGCGGGTAGACGCCGAACTCCTTGACCAGCGCCGAGATCATCGGGTGCCCCGGCTCCTGCATGAACATCATGCGGCCAGCCTTGTCGGCGGCGATGGCGTCGCGGTGGGCGCGTGGGCTCAGTTTGGCGGTGTAGATGTCGGCGCGCTGCACCAGCGTGGCGAGGTCGCTCACGTCGCGCCGGCCCTGCGGGTAGCCGCTGCCGGCCGGGTTTTCATGGTGCTGGGCCACGGCGGCCAGCCAGTCGGCGTCGGTCACGCCCGAAATCTCCAACATCGAGCGGCTGAACTCGGGGTGGGCGTGGATCGCTTCGCGCTGCTCGGTGGTGGGCGGCGTGGTCTGCACCGCCAACTGGCCCTGAAGTTCGAGCATCGAGATGTTCATCGTCAGCGCGGCCTTGAAGGCCTTCTGCGCCTCGTCGCCCGACCAGCCCAGCCGCTGCGCCACCAGGTAGGCGGTGATCGCGGCGTGGGTGGAGTGGTTAACGCCGTACTGCACATGCTCGTTGCCGTCCTGCCGCAGCACCTGGAAAATCGCCAGGTCCTTGTCGCGCTCGACCAAGGCCAGCACGGCCGGCGTGCTGTCTTGCAGCGAGTCCAGAAACCCCTCCTTGGCCGAATTGCGCAGCGTGTCGCCCAGCGCATCGAGGCAGCTGGTCCACAGGCCGGGCAGTTCGTCGGCGCGCGCCTGGCGCACCCGGTCAGCCGGGCTTTGCAGCTCGGCCAGGTCGACCAAGGCGCCGCGGTCGAACAGGGCCTCCAGCTGCTCGGTGGTTTCCACCACGTGGCCACGCGCCAGCAACAGGGTGCCGTCGTTGTGGCGGACATTGAAAGGCAAAGGCGCGCGCACCTGCACGCGCTGCTTCACCAACGAAAGGGGTGAGTACTGCATGAACACTCCGGCTTGGGGTCTTGAGGGCTTGGAAGAGGCCCGTGGCGAGCCTCCCTGGCTGCTGACAGGTTTATCGGGCAATCCCCGTGCGACTTGAGCGGGTTCTGGCGGCCAGGTACGGGTTTCGACGGGGCGGCAGCGCGGGCGGCACACCGTAAGCTGCGCGCATGACTGCTCCCCTCATCACCGCCCCCGCGTTGCGGGCCCTGCTGGCCAGCGGCGCGCCGCTGCTGTTGTTCGACTGCCGCTTCGACCTGGCCGACACCGGCGCCGGTGCCCGGGCCTACGACGCCGGCCACCTGCCCGGCGCGATCTACCTGCACCTGGACGACGACCTGTCGGCGCCGATGGACGGCCACCCGCCGCGCAACGGCCGCCACCCGTTGCCCACCCGCGAGGCCTTTGCGCAGCGTCTGGCGGCCCTGGGTTGCCACGACGGGTTGCCGGTGGTGGCCTACGACGCCTCGGGTGGGATGGTTGCGGCGCGGCTGTGGTGGATGCTGCGCTGGCTGGGCCACAACACGGTGCAGATGCTGGACGGCGGCCTGCCTGCCTGGCAGGCCGCCGGCGGCGCGATGCAGGGCGGCCCGGTGCCGGCACGTGAGCCCGGCCGGCTGGCACTGCGGCCGCCGCTGGTGCAAACGGTCGACTTCACCACGCTGCACGCCGGGTTGGGCCAGGGCGCCCGGCTGATCGTCGACGCACGCTCGCCCGAGCGCTTTCGCGGCGAAGGCGAAGTTCTCGACCCGGTGGGCGGCCACATCCCCGGCGCCGTCAACCGCTGGTTTCGCGACAACCTGTCGCCCGCCGGCACCTTCAAGCCACAAGACCAGTTGCGCAGCGAATGGTTGGCGCTGATGGCCGGCCGCACGCCGGCCGACCTGGTGCAGCAATGCGGCTCTGGCGTCACCGCCTGCCACAACCTGCTGGCGCTGGAGGCCGCCGGCCTGGGCGGCTCGGCGCTGTATGCCGGCTCGTGGAGCGAGTGGTGCGTGCAGCCCAACGCCCCGCTGGCCAGCGGCGCGTAGCCTGTTGCACGCCGCTGGCCAGCGGCGCGTAGCCAGGCTCGCGCCGGTCGCCAGCGGCGGCTGGGCAAGGTGGCGCCCCTGGCCATTGCCACTGCGCAGGTGTCCCGCCTGCAACGGCCGGCTGGGCGGGCTTGCGGCAAACTCGCGGGCCTCAACCCTTTCGCCGAACGAGCCCACCGATGATCCCAACCACCTCCCTGGGCACCAGCGGCCTGCAGGTCAGCCGCATCTGCCTGGGCACGATGACCTTCGGCGAGCAGGTCGACGAGCCCACCGCGTTTGCCATCCTCGACCGCGCGCTGGAGCGCGGCATCAACTTCATCGACACCGCCGAGATGTACGCGGTGCCGGCGCGGCGTGACACCTACGGCACCACCGAGGCCATCATCGGCCGCTGGTACGCCGCCCGCCCCGGCGCACGCGCCCGCACCGTGCTGGCCACCAAGGTGGCCGGGCCGGCGCGCGGCATGGACTGGGTGCGCAACGGCAGCGACAACCTCAAACCCGCCGAGATCGTGCAGGCCTGCGACGACAGCCTGCGCCGCCTGCAAACCGACACCATCGACCTCTACCAGATCCACTGGCCCAACCGCAACGTGCCGGCCTTCGGCATGGTCTACCTCGACCCCGCCAAAGACCGCGAATTCACCTCGATCCACGCCCAGCTGGAGGCGCTGGCGGGCCTGGTGCAGGCCGGCAAGGTGCGCCAGATCGGCCTGTCGAATGAAACGCCCTGGGGCGTGGGTGAATTTTTGCGGCTGGCCGAGCTGCACGGCCTGCCCCGCGTGGTGTCGGTGCAAAACCCCTATGCGCTGGTCAACCGCATCGTCGACAACGGGCTGGATGAAACTTTGCTGCGCACGGGGGTGTCGCTGCTGGCCTACAGCCCGCTGGCCTTTGGCACGCTGACCGGCAAGTACGACGGCCCGGGCTTCGATGCGGCACAGCCCGAGCTGGGCCGCATCGCCCGCTACGACAGCATGCGCAAGCAGCGCTGGGGCCGGCCCGAAACCCTGGCGGCCGCGCGCCGCTACAACGCCCTGGCGCAGGCGCACGGCCTCACGCCCACGCAAATGGCGCTGGCGTTTTGCTACACCAACTGGCGGGTGGCCAGCACCATCATCGGCGTCACCACACTGGCGCAGCTGGACGACAACCTGGCGGCCTGGGGCACCACGCTGGCGCCTGAGCTGCTGGTGGCCATCGACGCCATCCGCTGGGAAATGCGTGACCCGGCGCAGTGAATCGACGGGGCGGCTTGCCGGTGGCAAAAAAGGACAAACACGTCAGCGAAACGCCGGCCACGCAGTGCCTGCGGGCGGCGGGCGTGGCCTTCACCGAGCATGTGTACGACTACGTCGACCATGGCGGCACGGCCGAATCGGCCCGCCAGCTGGGCTGGCCCGAAAGC
>Ga0335394_10008961_pt1 | contig 11282 bp, 9 predicted proteins | sample MAT03_FD_205741 | JGI IMG/M metagenome (GOLD analysis project Ga0335394, IMG submission 205741) | Freshwater microbial communities from Lake Fryxell liftoff mats and glacier meltwater in Antarctica - MAT-03 (spades assembly) (version 2) ... | reverse complement strand
GCCTGCTGCCACTGCCGCACCATGCCCTGCCAGCCGTTATTTACAATCACAACCTTGACATTAATGCCGTATTGTGCTAAGGTTCCCAACTCTTGAATATTCATTTGTATGCTAGCGTCGCCAGCAATACAAATCACCTGCTCATTGGGTAGCGCCATTTTTGCGCCCATCGCCGCCGGCAACCCAAAACCCATCGTTCCCAAACCAGCGCTCGAAATCCAGCGGCGCGGCCCGTTGTTCAAAAATTGAGCCGACCACATTTGATGTTGGCCCACATCCGTTGTGTAGTAAGCATCCGGCGCTTGAGTGCCCAACTCCGAAATCACCTCCTGCGGAGACAAAATCTCTGGGTAGTGAGGCACAACTAACGGATAGTCCTGTTTCCAGCGATCGATCCTGTGCAGCCATTCCGCAGTTTGTCCGGGATGCGGCGAAACTCCAGTTTCCCGACAGCGGCGCAGCAAATCGCTCAAAACTTGCCGGACATCTCCGACAATCGGCACGTCTGGGCCGCGATTTTTGCCCACTTCCGCCGGATCGATATCGATGTGAATTACCTTCGCCCGCGCTGCAAATTCGTCTAGTTTTCCCGTTACGCGATCGTCAAACCGAGCTCCCACAGCCATCAGCAAATCGCACTCGGTAACGGCAAAATTAGCGTAAGCAGTGCCGTGCATCCCCAGCATTTTCACTGACAAAGGATGGTTTTCGTCAAACGCACCTTTGCCCATCAGCGTTGTCGTGACAGGCAATTGGAACATCTCGGCGAGTTCCTTAATTTCCTCGTGGGCCGCCGCTGCGATCGCCCCACCGCCCACATAAAGCAAAGGACGCTTCGCTTCCTTCAGCAAATGGATAGCTTGATTAATCTGCCGAGGATTTCCCTTGACAGTTGGCCGATAGCCCGGAATTCTCACAGATCCGGGTTCCACCGGCAGATACTCAAACTCTTCTAAACCGACATCCTTGGGCACGTCAATCAACACCGGGCCCGGCCGCCCGGTACTCGCGATGTGGAAAGCTTCAGCGACAATTCGCGCCATGTCTCTGGGGTCGCGCACTACATAGGAATGCTTGACAATTGGCAGGGTAATGCCGTAAATATCAGTTTCCTGAAACGCATCAGTGCCGATCGCCGGACGGGGCACTTGACCGGTAATAATTACCATCGGGATCGAATCCATGTGCGCCGTCGCAATCCCCGTCACCAAATTAGTTGCGCCGGGCCCGGAAGTCGCGAAACAAACCCCAACTTGTCCGGTAGCGCGGGCGTACCCGTCAGCCGCGTGGGCAGCACCTTGTTCGTGCCGCACTAGAATGTGTTTGATCGCGCCGGTTTCTTCAGCGCGGTAGAGTTCGTCGTAAAGCGGCAGAATTGCGCCGCCGGGATAACCAAAAATATGCTTGACGCCGTGGCGGATCAAGCTGTCAATCAGAGCAAATCCACCAGTTGCACGTCTGATGGTCACTTTAGTTTTTAGTTGCACAGAATTTTTTCCTCAAACTAATTATGAATTTTAATGAAAGCTTTTATACTACTTTAATCTCAATTAATGAAACTATGAAAATTTAAGTGGTGAGATTTTACAAAAGATTTCGCGATCACAGAGGGTTCGCCCGATCGAGACATTGTGGAACAGCAGAGGAAGAAAAGAAACAGAGGAAATCGCGGCCTCTATGTCGGTTTACCGCTATATGACGCTTGTATAGCATTCGTCATGCGGCATTCGACCACAAAAACAATCGTTTCAGCGATTAACAACGTCCTCACCATTAGGGGGATTGCTATGTTAGAGATCGATCGCGAAAAGAAAGCCCTTTTCCTTCTTCTTCCCTCTTCCTTCCGTCTGCATTCTTCCTTCTTCCCACAATTCACAGTGCATCCTGCAAGACTTTGCGAGTATGTTTCCAAGCTGCCAGGCCCATCACTGGAACCAAAAAGCCCAAACTCAGCAGCACGATCCGCAAGCCCAAGTCATCGGAACCCACGGCTTTGCTGACAGCATCCGTCAGCGGGCCGGTCAGTGCTAAAGGCAAGCTGAGAGCAATATTAATCGCATTGTTCTCCAAGCCAAAGACTTTGCCACGCATAGATTCGGGAGTTTTTTCTTGAATCAAAGCTTGCATCGGGCCGTTAATTAAAGAAGCACCAAAACCGAAGAGAGCGCTCAATCCAAATCCCAGCCAAAGCTGTCTGGCGAAGGCAAACATTGCCAACACAAAACCCATCATCAAGAAACCAATTAACGGCAAAGGTTTGTGGTGCATTCGATCGCCCCAGTGTCCCAAAAAGGCTGCGCCGAAGACCATTCCGACTCCCGCTGCAGCCAGCAAAAAGCCAAATTGAGTTTCTTTGAGACCTATTTTGCCAGAAAGTGCGATCGCCAGAACTTGCAGCGCCGCAAACACCGAATACAAAATCGTCAACTGCAGCATCGCGTTGCTAACCAGGTGGTTGTGCTTCAAATAGCGCAAACCTTCCTTAAGGTCTTGCCAAGGATGGACATTTTTGGCACTGCTACCGGGATGATTTTCTTTGATGTGCATGGCATAGATCAAACCTGCGGATATCAGGTACAACCCGCCCAGCAAAAACTCTTGAGAAGCCGATCCGAAGCTGTGTTTGACCCAACTAAACAGCGGTTCGCCGATCGTCATACCCACAATAATGCCGCCCATTGTGGACGAGGCGAACAGCGCATTTGCCGACATCAGTCCCTCTCGGCCCACGGCCAGGGGGATTGCAGCCTGCTCTGCCGGAGCAAAAAATTGCGTTACGGTAGAGATCAAAAACGTCATCGTCAACAAAACCACAAAAGCTTTGGGCAAAAACGGCAAAGCTACAATCAACCCGGCTCGAATCACGTTGCAGGCGATCAGCATTTGCTTTTTGGAAAAGCGGTCTACCACGATACCGGCTACGGAACCAAAGACGATCGCCGGCACGGTGTAGGCGATCATCACCGCTGACAGCATAGAATTTTCAGAATGTTGCCAAGAAACCGGCCAGGGTCGGTAGTCGCCGGTTTTCAGCAGAATAATCAGCAATACGTAAAAGATTTTATCCGCCACTTGGGCCAATAATTGGCCCGTCCACAAGGCGAGGAAGGGGCGATTTCTCAGTAGGGCATCAAGCCCGCTGCGGTCAGGGGGAGGGCTGGCTGGGTGCATAGGAATAGTTTAACTGACCGCTTCTGGCAATTATAGTTTTCAGCAATACGTACAAATCTCACATGACAAAGCGGAAACTCGGAAAACTCCTGTCTCCTGCATTCTTTTTCAGTTTTAGCAGATCGGCGGGGGAGGGCTGCTGCTGTCTTCTTAACTCTACCGCGATCGGCCGGAGCCGAGAACCTGCGCCCGGAAAATCCGAGAATATTGTTAAAGGTTGGCCTGCATTTCATCGCGAGTACAAGATACGGTAATATACTTGACAAAATACTTGCTGTTGGCAGTGATATTAAAAGATGTCACGCCGATTAAGTAATATAACGAAGGTACTAACTGTTAGGAGTGAAAAACTTGAAAAAGGTTGAAGCTATTATTCGCCCCTTTAAACTAGACGAAGTGAAAATCGCACTCGTCAATGCTGGTATTGTGGGGATGACTGTTTCTGAAGTTAGAGGTTTTGGCCGTCAGAAGGGCATGACAGAACGCTATCGCGGTTCTGAGTACACCGTTGAGTTCTTGCAAAAGCTCAAGGTCGAGATTGTTGTGGAAAACGATCAGGTTGACATGGTGGTTGATAAAATTATCGCGGCTTCCCGCACGGGCGAGATTGGCGACGGCAAGATTTTCATCTCTCCTGTAGAACAAATTATTCGGATTCGGACTGGAGAAAAGAACTTGGAGGCTATCTAAGATACTGGGGCATTGGGCATTGGGCATTGGGCATTGGGCATTGGTAATTGGTCATTGGTAACTGCCAACGAAAAACCTCTTTCCTGTTTAGTTCTGATACCAAGCGTGTCAATATCCAATGCCACAGTTAGCCCATTTTTTAGCTTTTTTCCTCATTATTGGTTGACAACGTTCGCCAATTGTGGTAATAGAGCATGGAATGCTCGGCCGCGGTGAGAGTGCGATCGCTTGATATCCGGTGTCATTTCGGCAAAAGTCTGTTGCTGTGCGGGTACGTAGAAAATGGGGTCATATCCGAAACCTCCCGTACCGCGAGGAGTGTGCAGGATTTCGCCCCGACAAATTCCTTCTACTTGCAAGGCAATTGTACCGTCGGGACGGGCGATCGCGATCGCACAAACAAATTGTGCTTCCCGGTTTTGTTCGTTTCCCAATTCTTTGAGAAGTCGATTGATCCTGTCAGCATCGGTTTTCCCGTAGCGCGCCGAGTAAATCCCAGGTCTACCGTCGAGTGCATCTACCATTAAACCAGAATCATCGGCGATCGACCATTTGCCCGTTGCTTTTGCCACTTCCGACGCCTTTAAGCAAGCATTAGCAATAAAAGTTTCGCCTGTTTCCTCGATTTCCAACTCTTCCGGTTTTAGTTCCAATTCCCATCCCAAATCCTGAAGATAAACTTGCATTTCCTTGAGTTTACCCGGATTGCCCGTAGCTACAATTAGCAATTTATTATTAGTCATCAGTCGATTATGCCTTTCAAAAAACTTTTCTCCGTTTATCTACGGTACTAAAGTATAATTTACAGCTTAATTGTTCAATAAACACAAGTAAAAACCGATTGTGACAGTTGAGGGTGCCGAATGTGGGTTCTATAGCAATACTCTTTCATTTGTGAACAAGAAAGATTTATTTTAACCACAGAGGCCGCAGAGAACGCAGAGAAAGAGAGGTTTAAAATCAATCTATCCGCGTTTATCTGCGTTCATCTGCGGTTGCAAACTCTTCTCAATTTTGCGCCCAATTTTTCGCCCAGTTTAAGTTTTGCATAACTTCTTTCAATGTGGCTGCTTCGGAATACAGCCGCAATACTGGTTCGGTTCCGCTAAACCGAATTAACAACCAGCTTCCGTCGGCTAAGCGGAATTTATATCCGTCTACTTTGTTGCAGTCTACTACTGCTTTGCCGGCGATTTCTGTTAATGGTTGGTTTTGCAGCAGCGATAGCAAACGCGACCTTTCTTCCATGTTTGCTAAGTGCAAGTCGATTCTGTCATAAGCTGAAGTAAAGTTGGTTTCTTGTTGCAGTCGGCTGTAAATTTCGCTTAAGTCTTCCCCGGATTTGACGACTGCTTCTAACAAGTACAGGGCTGAGAGTAAAGCGTCTCTTTCGGGGATGTGCGTACCGTAGCCGATTCCTCCTGATTCTTCGCCGCCGACTAGGACTTGGGTTGTTAACATTCGATCGGCTATATACTTGTAACCGATCGGCGTTTCAAATAATGGCAAGTTGTACAGCTTGGCAATTTTAGGAATTATATCTGAACCGCTGACTGTTTTGATGACTTCCCCGGTCAAGCCGCGCCGTTTTGCTAAATGTTCGATTAATATGGGAACTAGGATTTGTGAACTGAGAAAGTTGCCGCTAGAGTCAACGGCTGCAATTCGATCGCTATCTCCGTCAAATACAAATCCGATCGACAAACCAGAACTTTTTCGCTGGTGAGTACGCATCACCCGAAATAACTGCGACAGGTAGCGTGGTAAAGGTTCTGGTGCACCGCCACCAAACAGCGGATCGCGATCGCTGTTGACTTCCTGCACTGTTTCTTCTAATATTTGAGCTAATCCTCCGGCGGCGGCACCGTGCATTACATCTACAAATACTGTAATTTTGCCACTGGCGATCGCCTCTTTTATCGCCTCAATATCTACCATTTCCCGCAAGGTTTTGCAGTAAGCCGGCCAAGGATTGAAATTCTCCAATTTGCCGGGATTTGCTGAAAGTGCCGCCGGATTTTCGAGTTTTTCTTCTATCTGTTGCGTAACTTCGGGCGAAACTGAACCGCCAAATCCGCCCTTGACTTTTAATCCTAAATATGCGCCGGGATTGTGGCTGGCTGTCAGGACGATCGCACCTAAAGCATTTAATTGTTTGGCCGCTAAACTGAAAGCCGGAGTTGGAGCGTAGGATTCGCTCAGCAACACGTCAAATCCGGCGTTTTGGACGGCAACAGCCGCTGTTTTGGCAAAATCTTCAGCCAGAAATCGGCGGTCGTAACCGACAATTACAGTACCGCTGCTGGCATTGTTGCCGCCTGTTTGTGCGAGAACTTGTGCTGCTAGGGGAGCTACTAACGCTACGCGATCGAATGTAAAATCGTCAGCAATGATGCCGCGCCAGCCATCGGTACCGAATTTAATAGGATTCATTTTTAGTCACAAGCCATAGGTCACTTGTCTATTTTATGGGCTTATTTGTTGATCGTCACTAGAATCTGCCTCCCAACTATCCCAAAACAGTCAAAAGTCAAGCACCCAAAGCCCACAGACTAATGACTAATGACTGATGACTAATGACTAATGACTAATGACTAATGACTAATGACTAATGACTAATGACTAATGACTAATGACTAAAAGAATGCCGGTTGGTGGCGGATCAAATTCAAGAATTCTTCGCGAGTTTTTTGTTCCTCTTGAAACACGCCCAACATGGCACTCGTCACCGTCCAAGCACCGGGTTTTTGCACGCCCCGCATCGTCATGCACATATGGCTGGCTTCCATAACTACAGCCACTCCCTGCGGTTCCAATATTGTTTGAACTGCTTCGGCAATTTGGCGAGTCAAACGTTCTTGTACTTGCAATCTGCGGCTGTACATCTCAGCAATTCTGGCTAATTTGCTCAATCCCACTACTTTTTGATTGGGAATGTAAGCGATGTGGACTCGGCCCATAAACGGCAGCATATGGTGCTCGCACATACTGAATACGCTGATATCTCGCACCAGTACCATTTCGTTGTGGCCTTCGTCAAAGATCGCGCCGTTGAGGAGTTCTTCGAGGGATTCACTGTAGCCACTGGTGAGAAACCGCATTGCTTCTGCTACTCGCTTTGGGGTTTTGAGCAATCCTTCGCGTTCGGGGTCTTCTCCTACTCCCAGCAGCATTGTCCGAACGGCCTCCATCATTTCTTCTTGGCCTACTTCTGACGGTTTCGGTACGAGGGATTCTTGACCGTTCGAGGAATTGCGATCTGGTCGAGTTGGGATGCGCGGGGTGTTGTTGTCTGCGGTTTCTGAAAGTTTCATGCTGTCAGTCGAGATTGAGTTTGATCCATTGGAACTGGTGTTTGATGAAATTGTCATAAGAAGTTGGTGTGAGGGTGAATCTATTTTCGATTTTCGATTTTCGATTTTCGATTGGGATAGAGCTATCTATTTTCGATTTTCGACTTTCGATTTTCGATGGAGGGTTGGGGATTGGGGGATACAGCTAGAGATTTAAAGCTTGTTGAATTAGATAAAAATCCAGCAGTCTAAAATCTCAAGTTCACAGAACTCCGGCGTTGGACATGAGTGTGATTTCTTCAATTACTGCACTTGCCGGCAACTGAATTGCGTGCAGAATTGATTGGGCGACGATTTCTGGGGTTAACATGGCGGTGCGATCGAAGTTGGCGTCCACGGTATCTGTGTCCCACATCGGAGTATTGACAGAACCCGGACAGATTGCTGTTACGCGAATTCCGTGAGCCCGTTCTTCGGCGGCTAAGGTTTTAGACAAAGCCATGAGACCGAATTTGCTGACGCAGTAGGCTCCCCAGTTGGGGAAGGCTTGGCTACCTGCGATCGAGGAAACGTTGATGATGATTCCCGATCGCCGATCGCGCATTCCCGGCAAAACTCCTAAAATGCACTGCCAAACGCTAGTTAGATTGAGGTCTAGAACGCTCTGCCAGTCGGCTAGCGGCGTTTCCGTTAAGGAGCCGGTGTAGCCCATGCCAGCGCTGTTGACCAGGATATCTACGGGCCCGAATTGAGAGGCGATCGCGCTGATGCTGCTTTGCACTTGCTCAATTTTTGCCAAGTCTAAGGGATAAGCTTCTGCTTTCACTCCGAGTTCTCGGGCTGCTGCAGCAACGGCTTCTAAGTTTTCCGACTCTCGGCTAACTAAGGCCAGATTTATGCCCTCGGCGGCGAACGCTAGAGCCGTCGCTTTGCCAATACCGCTGCTGGCTCCGGTAATCAGAGCCTGCTTTGTTGTTGGATGGTTCATTCAGTGTCCTAATACTTTCGCTCGGCAACTCCCTACAGCGTTGCAGCCTTCTGAGGCAAATTAGACAACTGTCTGCTGCGGGTGATAACAGTTAATTATGAGATTAACATTAAGAACTGTTAAGCCGTGTCACCTGAGAAATTATAACACTGCTGACAGATTCGCAGAATAGTGAGTTATCAGTTATGAGTGGGAAGTTAAGAGATTTTTCACTACATAACTGATAACTCTGAATCGATCGACTCAAGCAGCAATTTCAGTAAACACACCGATGTCCCGAAACTTTTGATACCGCATCTGGCGCCGCTGCTGACCAGTAAGCTGTGTCAGTTCTGCTAAGTTTTCTAACAAAGCTTGTTTGAGTATGGACGCAGCTTTGAGGGGATTCGAGTGAGCGCCGCCGATCGGCTCTGGTACTATTTGATCGAGAACGCCGAGGTTTTTCAAATCCCAGGAAGTGATTTTCAGGGCTTCTGCGGCCAAGTTAGCTTTGCCAGAGTCTTTCCAGAGAATGGCGGCACAAGCTTCGGGGGTGGCGACGGTATACACAGAATGTTCCAGCATCAACAGCCGCTCGCCCACACCAATACCCAATGCGCCGCCGGAACCGCCTTCGCCGATGACTGTGCAAATAATCGGAACATCGAGGCGAAACATTTCTCTGAGGTTACAGGCGATCGCCTCTCCCTGTCCGAGCTGTTCTGCTTCTAAGCCCGCCCAAGCTCCGGGAGTGTCGATAAAGGTGAAAATTGGCATTCCGAAGCGATCGGCGTGTTCCATCAACCGCAGGGCTTTGCGGTAGCCGCCGGGAGCAGCCATGCCGAAGTTGCGGGCGATATTGTCTTTAGTGTCGCGCCCTTTTTGATGGCCGATGATGACTGTGGGACGCCCGTCTATGCGGGCAATTCCACCGACGAGGGCCGGGTCGTCTCCGCCGCGCCGATCGCCGTGGAGCTCGATCCACTCGTCGCTAATTGCCTGAATGTAATCGAGGGTACTGGGGCGGCGCGGGTGACGGGCTAGTTGCAGCCGCTGCATGGGGGACAAGCTACTGAAAATTTCTTGTCGCAGTTGGGCTGAACGAGCTTCGAGTTTGCGAATTTCGTCGGTGACATCGACGCTGTTTTCTGCGGCGAGTTCGCGAATCTGGTGAATTCGGGTTTCGAGTTCGGCCAGTGGTTTTTCAAAATCTAGGAGTAGTGGTTTGCGGTCTGAGCTTGGCACGCTGATAATTTCTATAGGGTTTTAAGGTTTAGTCGATCGACTATTTTCCGACTATTTTCTGACTATTTTCCGACTATTTTCCGCTCCTACCGTATTAGAGGATGCTGAAAAACAGTTGAAAATTGGAATTTTTGAGTTTTAAATTTTCTTTGATATCAAATTCCGCAATATCGAAATTATACTCGGAAAGTTGAACTTGGCGATCGGGTTGATCTCAGAAAAATATTTCGATTCAGACGCAATAGTCAACAGTTAAACTTTCAAATTCAACTTCAACTTTAACTGTTGACTATTAAGATCAAATTTACATTAATAAGGGTCGGAAACCGTGTTTAACTGAAATCTCACCGATTTGCTCCATCTTTTCCACAGTAATTTGATTCCGTCCCCAAGAAAAATTGGTATACATTTTTTCAAATTCCAGCAGCATTGATTCGGCAAAACAGGCAAACAACTGCCGCCCCGGCACATCCATATTGACAATCTTCATGATTTTCCACTCAATATCGAGGGAATGCTCCACAATGCCACCATTTAGTACATAAATTTCGGGATGCTGAACCTGAGTTGCCAGATTTTTCGGATAGCCACCATCAATCAATAAACAAGGTTGCTTCAATGTCTTGGGGTCAATTTCTACTCCCTTTGGCATACTAGCAACCCAGACTACAATATCCGCTTGGGGCAGGGCTTCTTCCAAATTCATAATTTTGCCTCGTCCCAATTCCGATTGCAAATCTTGCAAGCGTTCTTTGTCGCGGGCAATTAGCAACAATTCTGCTACATTTGTTTTAACATTCAGCCAGCGACACACAGCACTGCCAATATCACCTGTAGCACCACAAACAGCCACAGTAGCTTTTGACAGTTCAATCCCCAATTTGGGGGCTGCTTCTTCTACTTGACGGCAGAGAATGTAAGCCGTGTGAGTATTACCAGTGGTGAAGCGTTCAAACTCCAACTTGAGATTGCGAATTTGCTTAATTTGCTGCAAGTTGAAAGTTTCAAAAATGATCGAAGAAAAGCCACCTAAAGCAGTGATATTAATCCCATGCTTTTGAGCGTGTGCCATCGCGTTAAGAATTTTGCGGGTGGCTGCTTTAATCCGGCGAGTCGCTAGCATTTCTGGCAGAAAACAGGATTCCACATAGCGGCCTTCTATTTTTTGCCCGGTAATGCTAGTGACAGTGATATTATCAACTATCTGGGGCGGTGCACTGCACCAAAAGTCTAGCCCTTGATCGGCATATTCTGGATAGCCCAGCTCGTTAGCTACTGATTGGGCGTGTTCTAAGCTGGTTAAGTGACCGATTAGACCAAACATTAAGTTGTCAAATGAAGGAAGATTGAAGAAGGAAGTTCGGCAGCGGATTGTGTAGCGGATTTAACGGATGTAACGGATAGAATTCCCGATTACCCATCATTGATTACCGATTACCCATCAGTTCTGCCGTAATTAGGAAGAAGGAAGAAGGAAAATTAAAAATATAAATTTTCATTTTTTCCCATTCCTTATTTCCCATTTAACTAGGCTGCGAGGCCTTGTGCTGACATCCGCATGATGTCGCGGTTGCTAAAGCCAATGTTGCCCAGGGCTTCGCCGTAGGCAATCATAAAGTCTTCGATTAAAGCGTCTTTTTCCATTCCCAAGACGCGGGCATCGTCTGCGACAGCGTTTAGCAGTCTCCAGATGATGGGCAGGTTTTGGCGGTTGGCGGCTTCGAGTTCGGCTTTGGATTCCTCAAAGTGAGCTTGCAGCCAAACTTCCCCAAAGTTGAGGTGGCTGTATTCTTCTTTGACTACGCCTTCGGTGATTTTGCGAGCAAAGTCATCGGCGACGGGGATGTAGATGTTGTAGGCTGCGATCGCAAAACACTCGATAATTAGTGATTGAATCAGCAAGCAAGTTACAATCT
>Ga0335394_10008959_pt1 | contig 11285 bp, 12 predicted proteins | sample MAT03_FD_205741 | JGI IMG/M metagenome (GOLD analysis project Ga0335394, IMG submission 205741) | Freshwater microbial communities from Lake Fryxell liftoff mats and glacier meltwater in Antarctica - MAT-03 (spades assembly) (version 2) ... | reverse complement strand
TGGGACCCGGAGAGCCTGAGTGGGGTTTTCGTCTGGCGGGTCGATCCGACTCCGGCGAAGAGAAAGCCCGGGCTCAATCTGAATGGCAACGGGGCTCCGCTTGAAATTAGTCGCGCCTTCAAGGCTGGCCAGACCGGAACAGAAACTTCCTTCTCGGTCGACGCGAACCCGGGCAACGTGCTCAAGAGCTATCCAGTTGAATTCTCCGAGCTGAGTGAGCTCTGGCGCGCCTATGACGAGAGCGTTCAGTTCTCGGCGAGTCGCGGCCTGACCGGCATTTTTGTGATCGGCTTGATTCTCGTTAGTTTACTTTTTCTGCTCCTTCTGGCAGTTGCCGCTATTACCGAGCTAATCAGCTAGAAGTTTAATGACTCTGGATAATCTGAGTCGGGCTCTCACTCGCGAGCGCTTCGCTTAAGCTGAACCCCAGGCTAAACTGATCCTGGAGATGATCAGCGAAGCGAAGCTGGCTGGTTGAGATTGATAGAGACAACCGGATTCGCTCCAGGTAACACGGTCGGCCTCGGGCAAAGCTCACCAAGTTTTAATCTAATTGGCGCCTGGATCGTTCAGGCCACTGATTGACTCAAGCGGTGCAACTTGCTCAGTTGCTACTCCGTCTGTTGCTTTTGCGGCCGAGCAGATCAACGTAACACTCAGCTTCCACGGGGAGCGGCTGCCGGGCGCAGCAACCGCTTCGGCGCTCCAGCTCCGGACTCTGTTTGCGTCGACCTTATCCGGATCAGGCCCGGAGGCGCGCAGAAAAGCAAGCCCTTCGCCGCCAACAGTCGCGCCGCCGCTGACAATGCTCTTTCCGGACGGACAACTCGCTGTCACCTGTTTGCTTGCGCCGGCGAGGAGAATCGTTTCGCTGACAACAATTTCAGTTTCTGATCCAGCGCCAGCCGATCCGGGCCGGCCCCTCGGCCCAGCTGGTCCAGTCGGCCCGATCGGACCAACTAGCTCATCGGCAGAAATTGCATCTGGAGAAAGATTGTTTGCTCCGACTGCCTGGTCGGCGATCTTTGCGCTGACAATTGCCCCATCTTCGATGTCTGAGGCAGTAATTTTGCCACCAGGGAGTAGGCCAATCACGAGAGCGATCAAGGCAACTGCGGCAACTGCGTAGGTAATCTTTTTCTGTCGAGCCAGAGCGTCTTCAGTTGTGTAGTCAAATTCGTCGGGGCCGGGATCAATTGAATTTATTCTTGACTCGAGCGGGGTCTTCGGCCCATCACTCGGCGGCGGACCCGGCCGCTCAACGACTGTCGGCTGATCAGTAAAGCTCGGCGGCCGACTCGGCCCGGCTTCCGGCCCGCCCGGAGCGGCTCGATCGGGCTTGTCTTTGCTATCGGGCGCCATTTCAATGATAATTCTAGAACGGGCACTCGGCCGGGCTGTTTTTATCTCGAAGAGCAATTTTCCCGGCGAGTGAAGCGAAGTGAAGCGATCAGTTTCTTTCCGGGAAATAGTTGCCGGCGCTCGCTGAATCTGCTAAGCTTCTAATCAGGATGATAAAGACCAAGCAAGCAACGGCATCTGGGAGCTCGAGCCGATGAACCAATCACTTTCTGGAGAAGAGACTCAGGAGCTACTTGCTGAGCCGAGCCTGCTTCACGAACCGGCGATCGAGCTCTTTCTTGAGCGTGGCCTCCCCAGTGATGGACTCGGCTTAGTCAGCCCCTTTAAGCTCCTTCTTGATTTTGAAGATGGTCAGCTGAATCAGATTGCCACCGAGAATGAACTCGGCCGGATTGAAGAGCTTATCGGAGCCGAGGCAAGCGCACTGATTCGGAGTTCGCTCGAGCTGGCCCGGACCAATCCGAAGCGAATCGGCGCGCTTATTGACGCTCCGCCTTGCTCTGAATAATTGCCGCAGTCTGCCGAAAAAACTGCTAAGCTTGTCTAAATGGGAACGCCGCTAAAGATTCGCACCGGCAAAGTAAGTCGAGTTGAGCAGCAAAAAAAGGATCCGGACCGAGTTTCAATTTATATCGATGACAAGTTCTGGGTCGGAATTTCTCTAAACCAGTTTGCCGAAGTTGGCCTTCGCGCCGGCGATCAGATTGATCAAGCTCGCGCCGAAGAGATTCTCGCAATTGTTGACTTTGACCGAGCCCTGAACTATGCCTACCGGCGCCTCTCGATGGGAATGATCTCTGAGTCGATTCTTCGCCAGCGCCTGAGCGAGCGCGGTCACGGTAAAGTAGTCAGTGAAAAAGTTGTTCAGCGCTGTGCCGAACTGCAGATTCTCAACGACGCCTATCTCGCTGAAATGATCGTTGAGGGTGCCCGAGCCGATCATCGCGGCCGGAGCTGGGTCGCTCGCCGCCTCCGCGAGAAGGGAATCAGTGATTTCCTCGCTGAGGCCGCTCTTGAGGCGGGCTTCAGCTCTGATATTGATGACCCGGCCGGACCAGTTGAGGCCGCGCTTGAGAACTGGCTCGGTGAACGCCAGCTTGACCGGCGCGATCAGCAACGCTGGATCTCCCGGCTCGTTCGGCGTGGATTTGACCCGGGCCTGAGCCGCGAGGCAGTTAGCGCCCGAGCAATCTCCGAGCAGGCCGAAGAAGAGCTGCATGGAATTGATGAGGCGCGCGAATTCATTCGTCGTCGCTATCGACAGATAGACAGCAGCAACTACCAAAAGGTGGTTGCTGCCCTTTTGCGCCGACACTTTCTCCCGGAAATTGCTCGTGAGGCAGTTCGGCTCGAGCAGGTCGCCGCCCAGAAAAGAGATTAGACTTAACCGCTTGCCCTCGGCTCGCTCCCGTCGCCGAGAGATACCCGGACAAAAGCGAACCAGATCGAGCCAGGCTGGTTTGCTTTTGTTTCAAATTTGATCGGAAGAGCCAGTCGCGTCCGCTCGCCGGCAAGACGCCTATTTTGGAGTAGCTAAGCTGGCCACCGGGTCCGCCGCCTGAGTTGAAATTGGAGCTTGAGCTTCTTTGACGAAAAACTTGTTAGAAAGGCTGCTCGCTCCATTATCGAATCGATGGAGGCATTTACAATTGATTTTGACCCTGAGGTAAACCTGGTTGAAGCACCGCTGCTTTCGGTCAGCCAGCAAGGAGTGGTTGCCAGCTCGCAGAAATCGGTCACGCTCTCTCCGGAATGTTTCGACGGTTCGATTTTAATGGTAGATACAATTGCCTTTTCAGAAAAAAGAATCGACTGCTTTAGCGCTCGCTACCGCTGGCGCTTCGCCGCTTCCGAAGAAGCCGACCTTTTTCGACCGCTGACACTCGGCTTCCTTAAGGCGTTAGTGATTCTTACCAACAGCGACGGACAGGTTCTCTGCCAGCGTCGGGCCGTGACAGTTGAGGCGGGCATGAACTGGTCGCTGAGCGCGAGCGGTTTTCTAAATGAATCTGGGTCAATCGGCTCTCAGGCCCAGTCAATTCTTGAGCGCGAGCTCGGTCTGACGAGCGGGGACTACAGCCCGCTCGTTCCGGATCGAATTGGTCTCTCTGATCAAATTGTAGTTGTTGTCTATCGCGCCCAGATATCTAATCGCGCCGTTCTCCGCCCCGAACCGAGCCAAGTCGATGATTTACTTTGGGCAAATCAGGATGAGCTTCCGGACCCGCTTATTAGCGGCTCAAGCGATCTGCTTCGCTTGGCGGATCTACAGAGCTAGCTGCGTGCGCTGAATAGTCTTTGCTGATGCAAGCAGATTCAGATCGGCCTCGAGCCCCGATTTCAGTTCCAGTCCCACTCGATCCAGCTGAAATCAATCGTCTCCGGGCGGCAATCGCAGAAACGCACCAGCTCGAGCAGGCAATCGAGCTTGGCCTGATCGGAGCCAGCTGGCCCGATCAATATCGTTCGAGCTGGCTTGCGGGCAGCCGTCAAGCTTGCCAGGTTCTTCAGGAGCGAATTAAAGCCTCAGCGGCAGCGGGCCTGTTACCAGCTCCAGACAACCTGGCGGCAGCTCAGCGCGGCGGCAAATTACGTCTGATTGAGTTGCGCGTCCGCAGCCAGGCTGATTCAGAATCGGACTAAACTCGGCTGAAGCGCTCGGCCGAGACGAATTACCGATCCAGCGACAGTCGTTGCTGCAAAGAACCCGAGCGACTTTTAGCGAACGCAGTCGCTGCTGAGAAACACTTTCCCTTGCTGAGGCGAAATACTTCGTTGATTCGAATGTGAAATATAGCGACAAGGCCTTGCAGGCAATCGAGCTCGATCAGCCGCAAGGCTGGAAGTGAAATACAATCCAACATTAGCCAATTGCCCGAGCTCATCTTTACCGAAAACGTCGTTAATCTTCTCGGTAATTGGCCCGAGTCAATTGCCAAAAACGCTCCGGGCTTAGCTTGCTCGCCAATGTCTTTAAAATTCGCGCCCGAGAACTCGACCTGAGCCGAGCTTAGGCGGCTGCTAAAAGAAGCCAAGCAGCTTCGGCTGGTAGACAACAATCAATCCATAACTCCCGGCTTTGAATTTGTTTTCGACTGGAATCGTTGCCTCGGCCCCATCTTTTGTTTTTCGGCGAATTTCTCGAGCGGGCTTGCCAGCTATATAAAGCGGTCCAACCTCAATCCCGCCGCGAAACTCAAGTACAAAGCGACCCCGGCGATCAGTCCGGCACTGAGCATCTTTACTGGCGAGCCAGCTCATTCCCGATGATTTGACAATTCGTGCCTCTACTTTTAGCTCTTCCTGGCCATTGCCGTGGCCGTCAACAACTCGGCCACTAATTACGCCACCGGCGAGATTCTTGCTGCCGAGAAAGCGATCCTGGCTCTGAATCAGGATAACCCGACCCTCCGGACTGAAAAATTTGCTGCGAACCGGCTGACCATTTACGTAGAATCTAGTCTGGGCCGGCCAGCGCCAGTAAATCTTCTTCGGATCGTCAATGCCGAAGAGCGGATTATCGTTAAGTTTTTCGATTTTTAAGTCAGCAACTGCGGCGATGAAATCGCCGTCACGATTCGAATCCACCTTGACTTTATACGGCTTTCCGTTCAGAACCAGCTCAGCGCGAACGCTGACGCTGCCGAAGACAGCGCTACCGTCCTTTTGGTAAACGGTTCCGGCAAAAACGGCTTCTTTGTCCATTCGTCGAGCCTAGCTCGCTCATGCTGAAATCACTTGTTTTCCCGGAACAGCGCGAGCAATTCAGTTTTCCGGGCAGCGCTCGTACTCAGCAAGCCCGGCGGCCGATTTTCGAGCGGAGCGCTGCCCCTGTCTCGATTTCTCGGAAAATTGCGTGCCCGATCTGCAATTAGGCAAGAATACAATCATGAGAACATCTCAGCCCGGTCAAATGTTTTTCAGAGCACGGCGCCGATCTCGGAGGGGTTCGACTCTGATTGAGATGATCGCTGTTGTTGTCGTCCTGGCAATCCTTGCCCTGCTTGGCGTCGCGCTCTTTTCCGGAGAGAGTGACAAGGCCCGAAATACAGTTGCTCAGCTCTCGGTTGTTTCAACGCTCAAGGTCGCGGCAACGGTTTATGCCGATGGCAATCAGCTCCCAGCTCAAGCCGCGCTTGTCAGTAAAATGAATAGCGAAAATGGCGGCTTCCAGTTTGTTAGTTACACTGGATCAAATGCTTCGACCAATGTTGACGTTATCACTGTTAATCGCGAAAGCCCGAGCATGGTTAGCGTTTGTTCTCTTTCCGGGACCGGCAATGTCTACTGCGCAAACGAAAGCTTTGTCTCTGGACTCAGCGCTGCTCGCCTTGCTCCGGAGCCGGCGCCGACGGCCGCTGCTCCGGATTCAGACCCCGGCTTCTTTGCGGCTGCTTTCCAGGCGAGCGCTTACGCCGATGCGACGGCGGTTAAATTTATCAATAACATAAATCGTTCGGCTTGCGTCGGTGTTGTCGAGACCGATACTCGCTCCTGCTTGTCGACGGCCGTGCTTGCCGCGCGCTCGGTTGGCCGCTCTTTGCCGAATTGGGAAGATGGCCCGGCCGGGCCAATTGTGCCGCCGCCGGCTGGGCCGCCACCCGGGCCGCCGCCGCCAACCTATGCTAGCTACAATACTGAAGTCGGCAATGACAACCCAACCGCAACTTGCCCGTTCGACGAGAGCGGTAGCGCCTATGTAAATCTGGTTTGCACCGGTATCGGCGGCCAGCTCCAGGATCAGTCGCCGCGTTTTAGTACTCAGCAGGCTGGAGCAATTCTGACGAACCCGGCGAACCGGGCCGTCTACTTCAATGGAGCAACGCACTACAGCTACGGAAATCCGGCGAGCCAAAGCACCGGCAACGGAGTCAGTCAGTGGAGCTCAGAGATCTGGGTTAAGCCTCAGACCGCACCTCAGACCGCAACTGTCATCTCTGGCGATGACAACTGGTCGATGGACATTGTTGGGGCAAGCGGCTTCCGCTGCGTGACCCGAGTCTCAGTCGGCTGGACGACAGACACGGTCGTTGGCGGTCCGGCTGCCGTTGCCGGACAGTGGTACCATCTTGTTTGCACATACAATAACGGCGTCTTCAAGCTCTATGTGAATGGTGTCGAGCGAGCAACGAAGTCTGCTGTTGGCGGCGGTCAGTCCGGAACCGGAAACATCCGCCCCGGCGCCGCCGGCGGCTGGTGGAACGGAACCGCTTGGCTGAACGGCACCGTTGATCAATTCAGCTTCTACCGGAACACGACTCTATCGCCAGCCCGGGTCACCGCTCATTACGGCTCAGCCGGCTACTGATTCTTCACGCGACAATTCCCCGATCGGCGAACAGCTGTCACTATCGGCAAAACTGGCAGGGATCTGTGCAGGTGGCTAGAATACTGACTGAGAATGATCTTTTCGAGCGAGAGAGTCGAACTTGCTGGCTGGGCGCTTTGGCTGCGCCGGCTTGCGCTGAGTCTCTTTTTGGCGGGCCTGATCTTGATCCCTTTCGCCAGCTCGCTCGGACTGCTTTTTGCGGCGGCAGCACTTGGCCAGCTATCGCAGCTGCGCCAACAGCCAAGCGGCTTACTGCTCATTGCCGGACTTATTGCCTTGGTTGTCGGCCTGAGCTGGCCCGAGCCACTCGGGATAATTGCTCAGCTAATTGCCTGGGCAATAATTATCGTCTCTTTCCTTCGAGTTCTCGTTCTTGCCGATTATCGCGCTGATGCTCGCCGACCGGAGAGCGGAAGTGCAGTTGAGAGCGGAAACATTTTTCAGTGGCGTTCGCTTGCCGGCCGGCTCGGTACTGGCTTTCAGCCGCTCTTTGTTCGAATTGAATCGATTGAGAGAGATCAGGTTCGGGTCCGCACCTTCCGCCTCCAGATCAGTGCTGACCGCCAGACCAGCGCCTGGGTCCAGGAGGCGACACTGTTGCCTCTTGTCTTTCTCGAGTCGACACTCTTCCGGCCGCTAGCGCTGCCGCTCGCGCCGAGCCCGGCCGCGCTAGCTGAGCCCCCGGATCCCGGGCCCGAGATCCGGGCGACGCTCGAGCGTGCGGTCTCAAACGATCATCGCCGCAGCGTCCGCTGGCGAATCATTCTGCCGGCAATATTGGTCGGACTCTTGGCAGCGGCAATCAACGCTGCTGGCACGCTTATCAATCAGGCCGGGCTCGATCCGGCGACAATTATCGGCTCGAGTCTGTTCAGTACTCTTCTCTTCGCCCTTGTCAGCAGCTTGCTCGAACGGAGGCGTTTTCGCAGTGAAGCAGCGCTGATTGCCAGCGCCGCCGATGAGCTCGCCACTAATCTCTTTGAAGAGAATCAACCGGTTACTCGGGGGAGCTGCTAGATTCTTGCTAATGATCAATCCAAAAAAGCTAGCCGTGGCAACGATCATTATTGCTGCTGGACTTGGCCTGAGTGCCTGCGGTAGCGAGCGCCTTGAGCAGGCAAAGCAGGCTCAGCAGCAAGTCGACCGTGCCGAACGGCTGATTGAGCAAAAGCGTAAGCAAATTCTCCGAAATAGCCCGGCTTGGCGCGAGCGCATGCGTGAGCTGAATCGAGTCAGCCCGGGCGCAGTTGTTGACGTTTTCCCGGATAACCCGACTGGTCCGCCCGACAGCATTAGCGCCGGCCGTGATCGGCTTGACGTCTATAGGCAGCGCCAGCGGGAGCTTCGCGAACGGCTTAATCAAGAAAACGGCGGCGCTCGCGACGGCGGAGGAATCAGTGACAGCGGCGGCTCGATCAGCGATACCGGCGGCTCGATTACCAACTGAATAGAGTTTGAACATCGCGGAGTAATCTCCTCTATAATCCTTTTATGAGCAAGAAAAACTCGGGAATTGGCAAGGCAGACGGAATTGACGAGTTCAATGACAGCTCTGATATCAATCAAGAGCTATCGAGCCGCTCCCGGTCAACTCTGGTCGATCGCACAATTGTACCGCCAGCGGCGACTCGCTTGGCAATCGAGGCTGATCTGCTCGAACTTGCAGAAATTGGCCCAATCCCGGGTCAGCGAGTTGAGCCTGATTTCGAGGCGAACCCCGAGCCATTGCCGCTTGGCTTACGGCGCCCGATGATTATCGGGATGACCGGCTTGCCGCACGCCGGCAAAGATGTCCTTGTCGATTATCTCGAAGCAAACTACACCGGGATTCGCCGATGCGCTTTTTCCGACGTAATTATTGCCGAGGTAAACCGCTATCTGGGTGAGCAGGGCCTCGGCGAGCACCAGATCGGCCCCGAGAATAAATCGGTGCCAGAATATCGCCGCCTACTTCAGGACTGGGGAATCGGCCGCGCCAAGGAGGATCCTCTTTATCTTGCCCGAGGACTCGAGCAGGTGATCGCGGCGGCGAAGGCTGACCCCGAAACCGAGCTGATCGTGATTACTGGAGCGCGGATGCCTGGAGATTTTGACTACATAGAAAATCATCTTGGGGCCGAGGTCTGGCGCGCGGTTCGCCCCGGAAACAGCTATCAGGCTGAGCATCCAGTCGAAATTGCTGCAAGCGAACGCCCGGTCGCTCGTGAGTTACTTAACGATGTTGAGGGCGATCTTACTGCGTTTGTCACGAACATCGAAGCGGCGATCAACGATCAGAGATCAGTGCTGATCGAGGCCGAGCCAGCAATCAATTAGCCCGATCGCTTGATCAAGAACTGCTCGGCGACTTTGTCCGGCATCGATAACTACGATTGAATCGTCTGCCAGCGCGAGCTGGCGAAAGCCGTGGCTAACTCGCTCGAGTTCAGCCTCAGCCTCAGCCTCAACCTCAGCTTCAGCTTCTCGGTTAGCCTTCATGCCCTCGGCGGCAGCGGCTGTCGGCTTCGCTTCGATCTGGTTTCGCTTGAGTAGCTCACTGTCTTCAAGATCGAGAAGAATAGTCAGGCTCGGCCGGAGCCCGGCCAGGACCTGATCGGAGATTGCTTCAACGTCGAAGAGGTCAATCCCGGCCGCGTAACCCTGATAGGCAAGGGTTGAGTGAATAAAGCGATCGAGGAGAATCGGCTGATCATTGCAAAGGTCCTCATTGAGATGCTGGCTGAGTAGCTCGCCGCGCGCGATATTGAAAAGGTAGAGCTGCTCGGTCGGACTCAGCGGCTGATCATTTCGACCAACCGAGATTCGTCCGCTCGCCGGCGGATCGAGGAGCTGACCGACAAAATCGATCACATTTGTTGAGCTGAGCCGATCGGCAATCAGTTCTTCGGCAAGTTGGCGCCCGCCCGGATGACCAAGTCGGAGCTCTTCCGGGCTGAAGCGGTCGTCGAGATAGTCGCCCGAGCTATCGCTCAAAAATGAGCGAATAATTTCTCCGCTCGTCGTTCCGCCTGGTTCGCGGTAAAAAAGAAATTCGTAGTGATCAAGCAGCCCGCCGATCAGACTGCTCTTGCCGACTCGATCAGCCCCCTCAATCGAGATCAATAAATTGTTGTATCCGCTAAATTCCATTGTCGATTATCTTAGCGGCCTGAGCCTTGGCCCGGGGCTGAATGCTCGAGCCTGGCGCCCGCGCCGGCCCTACTCGCTCAGCAATCGCGCCCGCCAGTCAGCTCCGAGTATTTCGCCAAGCGTCTTTTGATAGGATCCTTCGCTAAGGCCGAAGCACTCATCGGCACGGTCTTGGCCTTCATCTTCAACAAGTTGCTCAAAGAGCTGCTTGGCGACCAAACCCTCCCTCTCTCCGCTGTAGCTCTGTTCGCCGACTCCAGGGATATCAATCAGCAAATCAACCTGCCCCTGCTCATCGCTGCCGCTGAGCTGATAGTCAACGCCATGGTGAATAGCAATCCGCTCGATCACCTGGGCCGGCGCCAGCTTCGATGCGTAGAAGCCGAGTAGGTCGGCGCGCAGTCGTTCAGAAATTTCGCGAAGCTGGTCGCCGTGCTTTTTCTGAAACTCAGAGTTTGCTTCAATATTGATTTCGATGCCGTCCGGGAAAAGATCTTCAAAGTTGATCATCTAGAGAGCTTAGCTGATCTCCCTGATTCAGCCGAGGTTTCTACCATCCCCTAATTTTTCTCTGCCCGGAGCCGTTCTTTTTGGGACGGCTCGGACTAAGGAAGCGGCCGGATCGGCAGCAGATAGGTCTCGCCATCAAATGTTGAATTCAAATTTGATCCACCACTAATACTGACGGTCTTGCCGACCATTCCGCCACTAAACCTGAAGTCTCCAGAAACGGCGATATTACTCAGCGGTGCATAAAGGACAACATCATTCGCCTGTGAGCCGCCGGTCATTTGAATTCCGGTTGTAACAATTTCCGAACCAGTCAGAAAGAGACCTGGAACAAAACCATTCGTGCTGTAGATGCTGCCAGCGCCGCTGACCTGCAGCTGCGGGTTCATGGTCAGCGCCGGGCAGGTTCCAGAGACACAGGCCCCGTTAATTTTCTTCTTGCCGGGAGCGGCTTGGGCAACCTCGTAGTTATTGCAGTTCTCTGGCGTATCGAAATAAATGTTGACCGAGCCACCCGGCCGGCTCGTTACCAGCCTTGCCCCCGAGGTGACTACAAGTCGGCAGATGAAGTAGGGCGCCGCTCCTTGCAGGGTCGCGGTTATGCCGCCGTTGAGAATTAGTACCCTGGTGTTACTGTTCCAATTCCAGCCCCAACTGCCAGTGTTCGTATCGGTGCCAGCAGTTAGTCGACCATTCGAGTTGTTTGAAGCAATGTCAGTCGGCAAAATTACATTCGGAGGGAAGGTGTAGCCGCGCGTAACCTGATCCCCAACGCAGATGCCGCCGCCGCTGCCATTAATGTATGGGTTGCCTGGGGCCCAGGCGACGTTGCCGACTGGAGAGAGAGTGTTTGGGCCGATGCGCAGCCCATCGCAAACCAGCGCCGAATCGCCAATAGTGACTGTGCCGTTCGAGCCCGCACCGTTGATGATGCGTGAGTTGCCGTTAATGTTCA
>Ga0335394_10008955_pt1 | contig 11287 bp, 8 predicted proteins | sample MAT03_FD_205741 | JGI IMG/M metagenome (GOLD analysis project Ga0335394, IMG submission 205741) | Freshwater microbial communities from Lake Fryxell liftoff mats and glacier meltwater in Antarctica - MAT-03 (spades assembly) (version 2) ... | reverse complement strand
TATCTTTTGAGGAATAGATTCTATCTTTTGAGGAATAGATTCTATCTTTTGAGGAATAGATTCTATCTTTTGAGGAATAGATTCTATCTTTTGAGGAATAGATTCTATCTTTTGAGGAATAGATTCTCTGGGAGCGGAAAAAGAGAATATATTAGTGTCGGATGAATCTTTCGCTTGAGAGATGGAATCGCTGGCAGGTTTAAAAGTTCTCAGATCATAACAGGATTTTTGATCGCTGATAGATTTAAAAGAGGGCATATTAGTGCTAAGAAAAAATGATATATTATATCTAAATAGTATTTGGATTCGACATAACATATATTATTTTAGTCATTTTATTAATCATATCATGAATGTATATTTACGGTTACCCTTTAACTTATTAATACTTTTTCATTGTTTATATTAACCTTCGTATAAAGTTAATATTATATGAACTTATTAATATTTTTGATTATTTACATATGTAGATAATTCGATACTTTGATACAAAACAATGTCTTATTTGTCTGATACATTAGTTGATCTGGTACTTACAGCTTCGAGATTATGTCAACAATCAAACTTTCAAATATGTTCCACATTCGGATTTGATGATCTAACATCACATAAAGGATATATCCCTTGGTCAATAATAATGGCACATGCTGATAACTTTGAAACAAGTTTGTTTCCTAGACAAAATAATATTCCACAGAATGTATTAGATCTACATAATAGTTCATTATTTCCAGAGATCCGAATAAATACACAAAGAGCCATAATGTCATTGTATATTGAATTATCAAACTCAATTGTTAACTTTATTCATTCGAATCCAACTGGAGCATATCTTTCATCTATCTGTAAATATTATGGATTCAATCGTCTTAATACAGGGACCCATAACGGTTATCCCATGAGTAATTTTTTAGCTATGATGGTTAATAGATCCATTCTAACAAAACATGAAAAAATAGGTAGTAAATGCTTCTTTTCCATCAATTCATCTCATGAATTTGCATCAGTACAAATTTTTAATGTTAATAAGAAATATGCTTCCAAGAATGAGTCCAAATTCGCTCAACTTCTGGAACAATCTAGAATAGCTTTCAGTCCACAAATAAAATTTAACGATTGCAGAGATATTAAACCACTTCCCTACGATTTTTATCTACCTGATCATGAATGTTTAATAGAAATACAAGGTGAACAACATTATCGTCCTGTTGAACTATTTGGTGGTTATCCTTCGTTTGTTAATACTTTACATCACGATCTAATTAAGAGGGAATACGCACTAGACAACGGTTATAACTTCATAGCAATCCCACATAATCAAATAGATTCTACCACTATTAAATACATAGTGGATAACTTCTCATAATAAATATTATCTCTACTTTGAGAGATAATAAATACCACAATAAATCTGTTGGAAACCCTTCAGGTTTCCAACAGATTTATCGACTACGTAGTCGATGCTCTACCTACAATAAACCAACCATAGGTTGGTTTATCTCAGTTTTCAACTTTGTTGAAAACTAAAGGTCGAGAATCTACAATAATAATATATAACATATATAATTGTTCTAATGTTATTGTTATGTATATATTGTCCCATTGTTCTAATGTTATTGTTCCAATTATATATGTCATGTGTATCATACATTGCAATTATTATATGATACATTCTAATTATTATATATCATGTTATTGTTCTGATTATATATTGCAATTATTATATATCATGTTATTGTTCTAATTATATATCATGTTATTGTTCTAATTATATATCATGTTATTGTTCTAATTATATATCTTGTTATTCTGATTATATATTGCTGTTATTGTTCTAATTATATATCATGTTATTGCAATTATTATATATCACGTATATGATATATATTGCTGTTATTCTAATAATATATATCACGTATATGATATATATTGCTGTTATTCTAATAATATATATCACGTATATGATATATATTGATGTTATTCTAATAATATATATCACGTATATGATATATATTGCTGTTATTCTCAATGATATATCACTACTATGTTATTCTAATATATATCATATGGATATATAATCCTAGGATTCTTAATAATATATTATGTATATACCATTGTTCTTAATAATATATCATGTATACTATTGTTCTAATATATATCATATGATATATATTGCTATTATGTTATGCTAGAGGCATTGTTTCCCTTATTTCATCCATGTTTATTACATTATCAAAGATTCCCTCTGTCCCATCATGTAGAATAATAAGTACCGTATTGTTTGTGTTCTCCCGAATAGTTCGTATAACAGCTTCTTTCATATTAGTATCTAAAGATTCTAGAGATTCATCTAACATTAATAATGGACATGATGATAACCTATTTAACGCTAGTGTAAGTGCTAATGATGCTCGATCTCCTTCACCACCACTCATCTGATTAATATTATCAAATGTTCCTCCTTGATATGAAATAGTAAAATTAGCCACTGGCTTAACATTCTTAGTCGTTTTAAGCATCTTGAACAAATTTAATGATATGCTAATATCACGATCGAACATCGTTCCACATACTCCCTGAATACTACTATTAATACTATCTACCACTTGTTGTAAAATCCGACATTCCGTCTCTACCGCATGTTGCCTCAATACCTGTAAATCCGCAAGTGTATTATTAATACCAACAACCACATCCCTCTCCTGTGTTATCTGATTGTGATAACGAATTGCTTGCTGTGCACGTGTACTCAATTCTAATAATTGTTGATGTGATAATATTTCACAACTTATACCCTCAATGTTATATGTAGGATCATCCGGCACCCGTTCACTCAATGTACGTATCTGATCATTCAACGATATTTTCAATCGATCTATCCGAACAATCTCATCTGCACTCGCTTTAATTTTATTCCAATGCGCCCTCAGTTTATCGATATAATCTTGAACAGAACGAACAGATTCATTCTTAAAAAGATCATGAATAGTCTCTAAATGTTTCATATAATTAGCCATTGCCATTGTGTGCTTCTGTATCATGTCTTGTTGATTCAAATGTGATTGTATGGTCTGACTTGATACCAAGGGAAGATCTGTCATTATTATACCACTAAGACGTCCAATCAAAATATGCATCTGTTCAACTTCTTTATTTGTCAACATACGAACAGATCTGTTATCACCAGTCGAAGATTGCTGTAAAGAATTAATACTCTTGTTTAACACCTCTAATTGATCCTTATGATCTTTAATTTGACTGGCACGTGCTTGATTTGACATTTCTCTTCTTTGTTTTTCCAATTCTAATAATCTAACTTTCTCTCGCAATGAATCTATACGTTTCTGTTCAAACATAACAGATCTCTCATAATTACTTCGTACAGAAATTTCCGCAGCATTTAATGATTGAATCGATCTATTAATTTTAGCAATGTCTTCTTTTACTTTGGATAATTGTTGTTGAGCCAGTGATATGTCATCCCTGTTCGTTGGACCAGTATCAGCAGGTGTTAGGATTCCTTGTTGATATCTTACCGGATTCTTACAATGAGGACATTGTAATACATCATGACCTTTCTGTAAATGTTGTATATGAGCTTGTACTGCCCCATGTGTCTTTGATAATTCAGTTAGCTCTAATGATAACGCCTCCGTATTATATTTAGAATAATCTGGTACAGGTATGTATTCAGGTGTAATATCAGGAAACATAAGTGGTGTCATCTGTTGAATATACTCCTGTTCCATATTACTAATACGACTTTGTAGATTATTCCTATCATATTCCAATTTTAACCTATCTTGACTCGCTAAAATATGTTGATTACTTCTAATAGCTTCTTTGATATCCATTTCATTATATCGTACACCCAGACTCTGAGCTGATCTCTGATTATCTCTATATATAGTCTCTTTAGAGATGGCATTCTGATAATCATTCATAGTATAGGAAACATTATCTTTGACATGTAGATTAGGTGTAATCTGTTCTATACGTTTTACTTCCGAAATGAGGTCGTCTCGTCTCTGCATAATTGGTATTATATTCATGATACTATCTATTATTGAATTGATTTGATCAGATGATTCTAAGGGCCCGTTACCATATTTATTATTCATGGTTATAAGATTAATATCAAGATCTGGGAATTTTATAACGATGGAACATGTTTGAGTTAATTGTTCTCGTAACTTAGATAGTATTCCGATGTCAATATCACGTTGCGTTTTCACACGTTGAAGTTTATTCTTTTCATCAGTTAATTTCAACAATTGTGCGTTTATGGTAATGATCTGATCAGATGTTAATGTTTTGTTGATATCAGTGGTGCTTAACAATGATTGGAATGAATTTAGATTATTTGTAAAATTGACAAGCTTCATTTTATAATCTACATCTGTTTCAGTGATGGCTGTATCGATACGTTCTATATATGAAGTAGGATCTTCTTCGTGGAACGCAATACTATTCAAGAGTTCCATTTTGCCAGTATTAGGGGCTGTAAGGAAATTGTTTCGACATCTTTGTCCGATATAACATGATGCCATCCATATATCATAGGTCCCAAACATATCATCAATTAGTGCTTGGGCCACTTTGTCCTCATAAGTGCTCTGATCATTTTCTACTCTTAAACCTGTATGTGATAATAATAAACGATTAGGATTTTTCTGACGCGTTATGGTTAGAGTATCTCTAATATTATTTAGGGTATATGGAAGTTCGATTATAACACGTGTTTTTGCTTTATTAGCTGTATTTTCCATATGATTGGGAGCTACGAGTCTGATATTTCCATATAAACCCCATGTAATCGCTTGTAATATTGTAGTTTTACCTACCCCAGAATTACCTTTCAATAAAGTGATGGCACCAATTGGTATCTCAATGGAGAGATCTTCCCAGCAACGAAATTGGTGTAATGAGATACGTAGCATTATTTATATAATAGATACTACGGATGAATATTTTAATTTTCTGTATCACAGTATACAGAATAACATATACTGTGATCTTTAATTAACTGATATCAGTTGCTGTGGATATATTTCTGATCGATCTCCTGGTTATGTTTGATAACACGAACATATTCATATCTAAATCAATAGATAAAATTCAGAACCGATTATGCCATATTTCAATCATTACAATATAAGTAATTATCCTTTAATAAAAGAGGATAATAATGTTATCTCCATATCTGGCATATTTTCTAGGAATTATTACTATTTTAGTGCCTTTGTTAATATTCTTTGTTCTTAGCTTAAACTTTAATTCTGTTAATGATGCATGGCAGTCCGTCTTTTGTAGCCAGAGTGCTTAGATATATTATTTTTTGCTTGAAATAATATATTTATTAGTAATGTTTTAATATAGGGGGAGTAAATTTATACATATAACAATATTGATATTTTATAACAATAAATTGATATAAATCTATATATTGTTTATATGAATGAATTTTTATATATTATGTATAATTAATATCTAAACAATTGTAGTTACAATGTCAAGATCATCTGTTACTAGTGGGGCAACCGCCCAAGAGAGTTCCGATTTCCCTGTGTATCTCGTCCATTCCAAATGGACCTTATCCAAGATCGATAAATTCTTGAATGAATATGGAAAGCCAGGATTTTTACGCATTGTCTATGACGGTGAGGGAAATGAAACATCTAGAAGTATTGCTATACTCGATAATGACACTTATGATGCACTCTGCAAAGATGGACTCTATGAAAGACAACGAGGAGTTGATTTCGTTATTGCTCCATTTACTCTCAAAGATAATAACTTCCCAGGTGAAGGTCGTACCAAGACTCTTTTTGTTCCAGTCCCTAAGACTCTCGGATCAGATGATGAAACGGTATCAACAGTAGTTGGAAATAAGCTCAAACATCTTGCTGAATGGAATGTCATTCCCGACAAATCATGGTCAGTAAACATTCCATTGAAATCTAGAGAAACTGGAGGTATCAGAAGTGGATGTTTCATCTCCTTCCAGAGAGATGTACACATTGATTGTATCGCAATGGTTCGAATTCTTCTCACTGATACTTATTGGCCCGAAGAACCAGAAAGTTCAGAAAACGAAAGAGCTATCTTCAGATGTTTTTGGGCCAGAGATAGAGATAGAAAAGAACGTACCGAAAAAGCCCCATTCACTGAAAAGAAGACCAAACCTACTGAAAAGGAAATAGAAGAAGCCAAGGAAGCGAAGAAAAAGGAAGCTATCAAATTTGTAGCAAAACAAGCACAACCAGGCAAGAGACCACAAAAGAAAGCTCCCACTATTCCACTAACCAAACAACCCCTCATGAGAAAAGATCATGGAGGCCCCGATTGTTGTGATGGTGCTCACCAATATGAAGATGTTGGTGAACATGAATATGATGATGTCCATAAAGATCAAGACATCTGCAGGAAAAGAAACATCTTATAAAGAGAATTCTTACCATAACTATCGTCCCTTATGATATAAAAAAAACATAACATGTTAATACATGTTATGATCCTGAATTATTATACTATTTCTTCATATTTAGCAAAGACTATGTACAAAACACACAATATTAATCAGAGTGACCCTATGAAATTAGATGAATCAATCAATCTGATAGAGTTTATAGATTCATTATTACTTACTGATGAATCCATATTGAAACCATCTTGTTTTTCAAACAGTGATGTACTCCCCTCAGAAAGTATACACTCCTTAGATATATCAGAAATAGAAGGACATGAATCTGACAATATAGATTCATGCTCAGAGAACCAAAATGAATCATTTTGGTTAGAATCGATGAATTCACTATCAGGTAAATTCACTGATCTATCTTGGTCCAAAGATAGATCAGAGATCCATGAAGATCCACCTTGGGCCAAAACCTTAGATTTCGATGAAGAAAACAACAATTTATATTCATCAGATAAGAAATTACTGGAGAAAAGGAATAATTCGTCCCAACAAATCTATGATTCAGAATGGTTGGAAGAAGAAGATTCAATAATGGGATATGATAATAGTTATGAAATTGTACCCGTCCAAAATCCAGATACATTCACTTTAATATATTACATTGAAGCCATAAAGATCATCACCACTGTAAGTAAGTATCTTGATAAATATGAATCATTCAGAGATGTTGTGAAAGATTTATACCCCATAATGTTACCTGAATTTACATTATCCTTTGAGCAGAAACTTGCAATGTATATAGGATCAGGTTTAAGAGATAAGATACAAGAAGGTCCTCATAAAATAATTGTTGATAAGGGATATATCGTTATGAAAGTAGATGCACTAGAACAAATTACTCGATTGATACAATGTGTTCTCCAAATACAAGGATCTACTTTCCCTCGGGAAAATACAATTCATCACTTATTAGATGGATATCCAATCCAATTATTATCTAAAGTTTGTGGTACAAACTTGTATAATGCGCATATAATAGGCGAATCTATGAGAAGATTTGTAGAATTTAATAATATTCATTATACCGAACATAAATGTAACTGGTTTCCATCTGAATTACAATCTTCAACCGTAAGTAATCTTCCATTAACTGGAAATATTCATTCTCCAATAAATGAACAAGAATTAGGAGCTTTATTTAGATATTTAGGAACACGAAGGCGTATATATGTCACAATGTTACTAAATTGTTTACATGAACTAGCATCTCATGAGAAGATATTGTTTTCGACTTGTATGACAACAGAAGCCATCATAAATCTATGTGAATCATCATGGTTACATCTATTTTTATTTGCAGCAAAAAGGAATATATTCAGAAAAATATATCGAAAATAATGGAAAAGATAATATTCACAAATATACATATAGTATGATATGTATATTTAAAATGGTTATATATAGTATGAGTAATATTTATGTCGAGAGGGTATTCTGGCTTATATATATTATTGCTGTTATTATTGGTACAGAGGTATTTGCATATTTTTGGCATAGATATGGAGCACATACTAATTATATTCCTGGTATTTATGATACTCATGTCATTCATCATATGTCAAGTCTGGAACATGAAGCAGATGAAGATTTTGTCTGGATATTATTACTTATGATCATATTTGAACTTATAATGGGTATTGGAGTCATGATAAATTTAGTTCCCGCCCGTTTAGCAATAGTTACTATTATAGTAAGTTTATGCATATTTTGGTGGAATTGGTGGATCCATAGTGCCTATCATAACAAAGATCATTGGCTCAACTATTATGATTGGTTTATCACTGAGAAAGATCGTCATTATATTCATCATCGCAATCCATGTAAAAATTATGGTATTGCATCACATTTTACTGATAGGTTAATGGGGACTTGGATAGAGCCTATTACTAATATAGAATTACCTGATGATAATATTCAAATCGAATGAGTTGTATAAAAATGATATTTAAAATCGAAATAAATCGAACATAAAATGATGTTCGATTTTGACGAATTTGATATTAGTGATATCATTCCTGAAGTTAGTTCTGATAGTATATCAACAGATCGAAAAACACATGAAATGAACGCTTCAGACGTTAAAGGAGCAGGAGTACATTTTACGCCTAAATCTTATAATTCAAGAATGTGTATTGATTGCAACGAAAGAAATCATATCAAGGATAATGTTCGATGCAGTCAATGTAAGAGAAAATTTTACTATCATAGTAAAAGCAAACTAAGTAAATCAGAACGAGAAAAGGCTGAGAAGAGATCTAAAAGTAAGATGATACTTTCAGCACAAGATCAAATTTCTCAAGCATGGGAAGCGATGGCATCACGATGTCGAATTGTGAAAGAGATGTTAGCTTATCTTGAACACGCTGATAGGCAGACTGGTGAAGTTTTAGAATCGATTCGATTTATTGTATCTGAGTTGCCCAATCAAATCTTCATGGAATTTGAAGATTTCTATAATGTTCTTGTTAATCTTGCAAGATCTGATATAGATCTTCCTCCCGATCTTGCGGTTTGGAGTATTTTACTTCCAGCTTTGAGGAGTTCATGGAGCAAAGTGCCTTGTACAATTGAATCAACTCGAAAAATACTTGATCAAATCGGAGAGTTCACAAGAAAGATTCCCAGTGACACCAATGAACTTTCTCTAAAGTTATCATTGTTGGTAACAGTATAAAACTTTGTTTTGTAATTTATCTTATATTAAGTTTAGTTCTAACTACAGATGCAGCAGAATCTTCGATTCTAAATAGTACACTATACTGATTGTTGTATTATATAATGTACTGATTGTTGTGTTATATAATACACTATACCGATTGGTGTGTTATATAATACACTATACACTATACTAATTGATGTGTTATATAATACACTATACTGATTGGTGTGTTATATAATACACTATACTGATTGGTGTGTTATATAATACACTATACTGATTGGTGTGTTATATAATACACCATGCTGATTGGTGTGTTATATAATACACTATACTGATTGTTGTATAATACACTACACTGATTGTTGTATAATACACTATACTGATTGGTGTGTTATATAATACACTATACTGATTGGTGTATAATTTAATACACTGATTGTTGTATAATACACTATACTGATTGGTGTATAATTTAATACACTGATTGTTGTATAATACACTATAGTGATTGTTTGTATAATTTAATACACTGTGCTGATTGGTGTATAATTTAATACACTGTGTTGATTGTTGTATAATCTAATTGGATGTAAAAATATAGCATATATATATGATATATTTGTGAACTATTATTATATATATAATATCACACTGTTTAAATTATATTATGGAATCTATATTGTTATATATGAATGATACTGTGTATATCTGATGGAACACTTGTATCTATCTTTGTTTGATGTGTATCATACTATGGGCTTATGTATGAAGATATACATCATCCCAAATACTCTACCTAATAGTAAGGGATTGAAGATGATATATATCATCTCCATACTATGGATGATGATCGTCATTACTTCAATCTTGATTCTAAATGTTTACGTTATATTGTGGGGGATGAAATAAATAAAAGATCACTGTGCACTAATATATGTATCGATACATATATTATATCTATTATGATAATATTATGTATATATTCATCCATCATCATCATATATATCACAAACATTATATTACTCCATTGATATATTGTCTGTAATTATTAATTATTAATATATCTATACTATTCAGGATTATAATATATCTATACTATTCAGGATTATAATATAATATACTATACAGGTTTATAATATATCTTATACTATTCGGGATAATATAATATATATACTATTCAGGATAATATATTCGTTCATGTTTATAGTATAATATGCTATTTATAATCGAAGATTCTGCTGGGATGCCGTTTATTCATCTAAGCATATCTTTTAATTCATTCACAAAGACAATCTGAGATAAATATGTGCTCGCACTTAGAAGGGACCTTGTCCCTCCGGATCTTTAACATATTTATTGTAGCTATGTTCGATCAAAGATCGAACATAACTGAGATAAAGTTGTGCCTAGGCACAACTTTATTGTAGCGAACAACCTTTAGGTTGTTCACAAAGATAACCCAAACAAAGTTTGGGTTATTGTAGCTATGTTCGATCAAAGATCGAACATAACTGAGATAAAGTTACAATTATAATATATATATATATATATATATTGGAGCAATACATTATAAACCTGTATAGTATAAGATATATTATAAACCTATATAGTATGATATATTATAATCCTGAATAGTATGATATATTATAATCCTGAATAATAGATATATTATAATCCTGAATAATATATTGTAGATTCTCAAAGAGAATCTGAGATAAATCTGTTAAAGACCTAAGTCTTTAACAGATTTATTGTAGCGAACAACCTTAAGGTTGTTCACAAAGATAAATACCAGTAAACTGGTATTTATTGTAGATTCTCAAAGAGAATCTGAGATAAATCTGTTAAAGACCTAAGTCTTTAACAGATTTATTGTAGTAATAGATATATTATAAACCTATATAGTATGATATATTATAATCCTGAATAATATATTGTAGATTCTCAAAGAGAATCTGAGATAAATCTGTTAAAGACCTAAGTCTTTAACAGATTTATTGTAGCTATGTTCGATCAAAGATCGAACATAACTGAGATAACCCAAACAAAGTTTGGGTTATTGTAGCGAACAACCTTAAGGTTGTTCACAAAGATAAATACCAGTAAACTGGTATTTATTGTAGATTCTCGAAGAGAATCTGAGA
>Ga0335394_10008952_pt1 | contig 11290 bp, 10 predicted proteins | sample MAT03_FD_205741 | JGI IMG/M metagenome (GOLD analysis project Ga0335394, IMG submission 205741) | Freshwater microbial communities from Lake Fryxell liftoff mats and glacier meltwater in Antarctica - MAT-03 (spades assembly) (version 2) ... | reverse complement strand
CGCGTGACGAGCGGTTCATCGGGTTCTGGCCGACACCCGGAATTCCATCGCCGGTGCGCTTTGTCGACTTCGACGACGAGCCGCTGCCCGATCTGATCGTGGGGTTGATGAGTATGCCTGACGTCGGGCTGCCGAGGCCGATTGTCGGACGACCCTGGCTCGGGCCACTTGGGCTGGTTGGGGCGGCGCCGCTTTTACTGCCGGGCGCGTCGCTCGCCGACGTGACCCAGGGCTGGCACAGCTTGAACATCCGCGCGCCGACACCCGCGTATCCCATGACCAGCGCGGTCGTGCCGTATGCAGATGCACGCGATGCGCACGCGGTCATCGTCGCCGAGCCACCACTATCGAAGGGAGCGACGCGGCGGGTGTTCACCTACATCGGGCCAGGTCAGGTGGTCGGCGCCGAGGTCGATACGGCGGCGGGGGAGCGGCTGCCGACGCATTATGTGCCAGGGGATCGACATGTCACTCTCGCGTGGCTGACGTCGAGCACGGGCCTAGACGAGGCGACCATGAGCGGTGGGCTGAAGGTGACCTGGCTGGTTGTGCAGCATCCCTACCTCATTCTTACGAGCGCGTGCCCGCTGGCCGGATCGGCGGCCGGCACGTTGTTCATCAAGCCACCGGAGCGCGTGCGAAGTGCGCGTGGCGCGCTGTTGGGAGCCTCGGTCGGCGGCTGGCAGGACCAGCCGACGGGCGAGCGAGAGTGACTGACTGATCTATTGCAAGGAGAAAGACCATGGGTTGGAGCTATGAAGACAATCGTTTCGAGGTGACCGCGTGTGAGCCCAAGCGCGCGAGCGCTGGCGCGCCCGTGACGATCGCTATCTCGGGGCAGAACCGGGGCGGCAATCGCAAGGGCGAGGGCTGGTTCGCGCTGCTGGTGCCGGCCGACATCGACGCCAGCGCCGCGCCGGCGGAGGGCCTGCCCGCGCACTTCCGCGCGACGCCGGTGAGCTACCGCCACGGTGAGGCTGATGCGTTCTCGATGTCGGCGGCGTTCGAGCTGCCGGCCGATGCGCGCGGCAGCTACCAGCTCGTCGTCGGTCACGGCGACGAGCACGGTGCCGGCGAGCTCGCGCGCTTCCTCGTGGACGCCGACGACTTCGACGGCACCTTCGTGGTGGCGTGATGGTCGCGCTCGCCGAGCATGGGGCTCCGGCGAGCGCGTCCCCGCCACTCGTATCGTTCGACCTCGCGTCGGCGGTCGAGCGGATCGGGGACGCGTGGCCGTCGGCGCTCGTCGCACCCTCCGCGCGTGAATCCGTCGTCGCGTTTGCGCGTGGCCTTCCGCAGGTCTTTCATTGGGTGGTGCTGGAGAGCCGGCTCACAAGTGACGCACCGCAGCAGGTCGACCTGCTCGCGTGCATCATCGACAGTGGCGACGCCCGGGCCGAGCTCGTGGCCGGGCTCGAATTACATGGCATGCATCCGGGAATGGCCGGCGCAGCGCTCCTGCCTCGGTGGGCGCGCGCCGAAGGTGACCTCGCCCAGGTGCCGGTGATCTGGCTCGAATGGGATGCGCCGTTCATGCGGGTCGAGCCGCTGCAGCTCATCGGGATCGAGCCGCGCTTCTGGAACCCCGAAGCGGTGCGCATGACGCGGCCGTCACCGCGGACCCAGACCGCGCTTGCGGAGGCGGGCTACGCGGCGAGCTTCAGGGCGGCTCACGACCCGGGCATGCTCGCGCAGATCGAAGCGGCGATCGCGGCGCTGCCGAAGACGGGCACCGCGATCTTCTCCGCTAGCCTGCGGCCGCGTGGCAAGGAGGTCGACCGGCTGTTCGTCGAGCTGCCGCGCGAGGCGGTGGTGCCATGGCTCGCCGCGATCGGCTGGCCGGGGGAGCTCAGTGCGGCGAGACGTTGGCTGCACGACACGATCGCGCCATGGGAGCCGGCCTACATCCAGGTCGAGCTGACTGCGCGTGGGCCAACGGCGCATCTCGGGATCGAGCCGCGTCAGACGTCAGGCGCCCTGTCGGAGCGGCGCGAGCGGCGCGCGTTCCTCGGGCGGCTCGTCCGTGATGGGCGTGCGCGCGCGGACAAGGTCGCGGCGCTACTCGCGTGGGAAGGAACCTGGCGGGTCGAGTCGCCTGCGGGCCCGCTGGCCGAGGTGCGCACGTTCCATCTCAAGCAGGTCTCGCAACACGGGGAGGCGCCCGAGGTGAAGGCCTACCTTGGGGTGCACTACCGTGCGGCGGGGCGTGCGGCAGGGCGATCGGCGGCGCGGGCATTGGCGACGAGCCCGTCGTAGCCAGGGGCGACGAGACCGGCCCAGCGGTCGGGATTAGCCAGCCCCAGTTGACGCAGCGCCAGGCGCGCCGCGTCGGCTGGGGCCTCCTGGCCGAGGAGCTGGGCTGTACGCAGGCGCGCGATCTGCCCTTCGAGGTCGACCCCGGCGGCATCGAGGCTGTGGGTCGCGCGCGCGAGCCAGGTCAGGGTGTTTGTGCGATCACCCGCACGGGCCGTCATGCTCGCGCGCAAGAGCTGTGCATGGGCTGCGCCTTCCGGCATCGCGAGTCGCTCGAGACGGGTGATGAGGCGATCGATCGGCCACAGGCCCGGCTCGGGCGCACGATCGAGTGCCAGCACCGCGCGTGCTTCGAGGAGATCGTGGTCGAAACGGGAGAACACGATGCGATAGCCGCCGGCCTTTTCGAAGGCGGCGCGACCGGCCGCGATGGCCCGCGCTGCTTCATGGTTGCGACCCTCGACGAGGTCCGCCAGGTAGCGGCCGCGCAGGGCATAGAACGTCTGAGGCGAGTAGCGATCCGGTAGCCAGTTACGCAATGTCCAATCCGCGATTGCGCGCGCCTCGTCAGTCCGCCCGGCGGCGATGGCGGGCAGCAGGCGGTAGGATGCGAGCACGACCTGGGCATGCAGATCGCCGCGGCGCTCGGCGTCGGGGAGGTGACTCTGAACGAGGCTCATCGCGGTCGTGAAATGCCCACGTGTGACGAGCACGCGCGCGAGGATCGAGAGCGCCTGGAAGCGCTCCCAGTGGGTGTCCTCGACCCTGCGCAAGCGCTCGATCGCCTCCTCCGAGAGGTCTTTCGATTCAACGAGGCGACCTTGCGCGCCAGCTAGAAGTGCGCGCCAGAGCGTTTCGACACCGGCGGAATAGGGCGATTTGGAGTGTCCGCCGAGCTGCTCCACCCAGCGCTGCGCGGTCGTCTTGAAGCCCGGCATGCTACCGAGCACGAAGCCCGCGAGCGGCCCTGTCACGCGCGCCACCCGCTCGGGATCGCCACTCGCTTCCGCGTAGGTCAGCGCGCGCAGCATGAGCTCGAGACCGACCAGCGGCGTCACGAAGATGAGCGCCTTGGCGATCGGCCAACAGGTGTCGAAGCGCTCGGCGGCGGCGGGGTCGGCGCTCGGCGCGGCGCGGCCTTTACGGCGACCGGTCAGGATCCCGAACGCGCCGCCGACGAGCCGTAGTGATCGCGTGAAGCCGCTCGCGCCGACCGCGATGCCGAGCTCGGTCATCACCGGCTTCATTACGGCGAGGCCTTCGTCAATGTCGCCGAGCGCCATGAGTGCGTCGGATGCGGCGCGCAGGTGGGTGCGGCGTTCGGCGGGCTCGGCGGCGGTGCGCGCGAGCTCATGGTAGGTCCGCGCCGCGTCTCTGCCGTGACCCGCCTCGCGCAACGCTCGGGCGAGGCGAAGCTGCAGCGCGCGCCGTGTCGCCGCAAGGGTCGCAGCGGCGCGGCCTTCGCCGAGGTGTCTCGGGTCGCCGCTCAAAACCTGCTCGAGCAGCTCGGCAGCGCGCGCGAACGCTGAGGTGCGCTCGGCCACGTCCGCGGCCCTCAGTGCCCAGCGGGTCGAGCCGGCGACATCGCCCGCGCCCGCGTAGTGGAAGGCGACGAGACCGAGATCGCCGTCGGCGTCAGTCGTGGCCGCCAGCACCTCGGCCAGCGAGCGATGTGCCGTCGTGCGTTCTTCGGGCGTCAGGAGGTCATTGACCGCCTCACGCACCGAATCGTGGTGCGGCATCGCGACGCGTCCCGACCCTTGATAGGCGGTCCGCAGGAGCGACTGGGCCGCGAGGTCTACCAACGTCGCCCGCGCTGGGACCGGCACCCCGGCCGCGCGCGCGAGCAGTGCGAGGGGTAGCGGTCGACCGGCGAGCGATGCGAAGCCGACGAAGCGGCGCACAGCCGGCGAGAATCGCGCCAGGCTCTTCGCGACGAGGCCCGCGAGAACGAGGTCGGTCGCGTCGGGCTCGGCGAGAAGGCGCGTCAGGACAAGCGCGTTGCCATTGGCGGTGGCGACGGCCGCCGCGATCGCCGCGGTCTGATCGACGCCGAGCGCGCGGGCCGCGAGCGCCCACGCAGCTTCGGGCGAGAGCCGTGCGATCTCGACGGTCGCGAGTTGGAACGGCACCCCTTTCTGGAGTCGCCGTTCGAACGCGACGGCGAACGGAGACGACGACCAGACCTCACCCTCGCGATGCGTCAAGATGACCAGCACGCGCGGCGCGTCGGGCGGCTCGACCAGCGCCATCAGCGCGTCGACCGCGTCACTGTCGCCCCAGTGCACGTCCTCGATGACGAGCACGATCGGTTGCGCCTCGGCGAGGCGCCGCACGAGCGCGCGTAGGAGCGCGCGTACCCGCGGCAGGTCCTCGTCGCGTGTGCGCGCCGCCATGCTGACCTGGGCCGGCGCATCCTCTATATGAGCCGGGCCGGTTGGGAGGAACTTGCCGAAGATCGGGAACACGCGCGCAAGCGCAGGCAGGTCGGGCGACGCTTCGATGAAGGTCGTGACCTCGAGGTCAGCGCGGGCACGTGTGGCCAGTTGATCGAGCGCCGCGTCGAGCGCCTTGAACGGGATGCTCTCGGCGGCAAAACAACGGCCGTATATGACAAAGGCCCCGCGCAACGCCGCTTGCGCGGCAAAGCGTGACACGACGGCGGTCTTGCCCATGCCCGGCTCGCCATAGACCCGGGCGAGACCCGACAGGCCGGCGAACGCGCGATCGAGCAGCCCCGCGAGCTGGGCGAGCTCGGCGGCGCGGCCTTGGAACGAAGGCGCAACGGCCGGCCTGGCAACAACGGCACCCGAAGGTGACGCGGTCGGCGCGAGCTGGCGAACGATCGCGCTCGGCTCGGGGCGCGCGCTGGCCTCCGTTGCGAGAAGCCCGAGCAAGAGGGCCGACCAGTCGGCGGAAATCGCGGGTCGTATCGTCGCGAGGTCGCGAGGCGGCTGGAACGCGCGGGCCATGAGCCCATCAGCGATGTTCCAGGGCGCTACACCGGTCAGGCCTGCATAGACGAGCAAGCCGGCCGCAAACACGTCGGTCGCCGGCGTCAGCGTGTCGAGCATCAGCTGCTCGGGCGCCATCCACAACGCTGAGCCGGACATCTCGCCCGCTGCGGTCGCGGCGTCGCGTAGCCGCGCGAGCCCGAAGTCGAGCACCAACACTTCATCTTGCGTCGTCACGAGCACGTTGTCGGGCTTCAGGTCGAGGTGCACGAAGCCGCGCTCGTGCAGCGCCGCCAACGCCTCGAAGAGCCCGCTCACCAGCGCGCGTACGCGTGGCGCATGCGCCAGGGCGCCCGCCTCAGGTGGGCCAGCGGCTTCGGCCAGCACGGTCGTGAACGGCCGCCCATCGACGAACGGCATGACCAGTGCCAGGCCACCATCATGCGCGATGAGCTCGGTCGGGGCGACCAACGCCGGGTGCGACAGGTCGCACAGGAAACGCGCCTCGTTCTTGAAGCCCTCGAGTGCCCAGGGGTCGCGGGAGTGCAGCACCTTGAGCGCGACCTCCTCGTCGCTTTCCGGGTCGCGCGCGAGAAACACCTCGCCGTTTGCGCCACGACCGAGCGTGCGCAGGAGCGTCAGCCGGCCCCAGGATGCCGTCGCTGAGGCCGCATCCTCATCGGTCGATCTCTGCATTGTAGAGATGTGTAGTCGAGAACGCCGATCGCGGAAAGGGCCGGAGCCCGGTCGACCTGGTTGAACTGGTCGACTTGCCGGCTGCGCGACCTTGGCGCATGAATCGCTCATGCGCGTGCATCATTTGAACTGCGGCACCATGCACCCGGTCGTGCTCGGGCGCGACCCCATGGTTTGTCACTGCCTGCTCGTCGAGACCGACAAGGACGGGCTCGTCCTGGTCGACGCGGGCTTTGCCGTGCGCGATCTCGCGCAACCGAAGCTGCGCCTCGGTAAAGCGTTCACGTCGCTCGCGCGCATCGAGCAGGACATTCGCCAGGCGGCGCTCTCGCAGGTCGAAGCGCTCGGCTTTGGCGCGAGCGACGTGCGCCACATCATCCTGACGCATATGGACCTCGACCACGTCAGCGGCCTCGTCGACTTCCCGGCCGCGCGCGTCCATGTGCACGCGACCGAGCACGCGCTGGCCATCGCCCGCACGACGCTCATGCACCGCCGCCGCTACCTGCCGGCGCTGTGGGCGCATGACCCGAGCTTCCGCACGTACAGCGACCTCGGTGAGCCATGGTTCGGATTCGACGCGGTGCGCGCGCTCGACGGGGTGCCGCCGGAGATCCTTTTGATCCCGCTGGCCGGCCACACTCGCGGTCACGCGGGCGTCGCCGTGAAAGCCGGCGATCGCTGGCTCCTGCACGCGGGCGATGCCTACTTCTCGCGCGGCGAGGTGCATGCGAAAGAGCGCGAGTGCCCGCTCCTGCTCCGCACCTTCCAGACCCTGGTCGAGATGGACCGCAAGGCGCGCCTCGCGAACCAGGCGCGGCTGCGGCAGCTTGCGAACACCAGCGACGAGGTGCAGATCTTCAGCGCGCACGACCCGCGCGAGCTGACCCCGGGCCCCGCCGCTGAAACAGTGTCGGATGGCGAAGGAGCCAAATCGTGACGCAAGGGCGTGTGGCACTCGAAGACCCGGTCCATCGCATTGCCCCGATCCAACACCTGGTCGAACGCGTCACGCTGCACGCCGCTTCGCTCGAGAGCTTCGCCAGCATCTTCTAGATCCTGTCAGCGCTGAACCCGCACGAGTGCTACCACCTCGCCGCCCAGGGCTATGTCGCCGGCACGCTGAACGAGTCGCTCGACACGCTCACCGGCAACATCGCGGCGACCCACAGCCTGCTCGCCGCGCTGCAGACGGTCGTGCCAAGCTGCCGCTTCTACTTCGCCGCCACGAGCGAGATGTTCGGCGCTGTCGGCGAAGCACCGCACAACGAATCGACCCGCTTTCGGCCGCGCTCGCCCTACGCGATCTCCAAGCTCGCGGGCTATCACCTGACGCGCAACAACCGTGAGGTGCACCCCCTGCCCGCCTCGAGCGGCATCATGTACAAAAACCACGAGTCGCCGCGCCGCGGCTTCGAGTTCGTGACGCGCAAGATCACGAGCCAGGTCGCTCGCATCCACCTCGGGCTCGCACAGGGGCTGACCCTCGGCAACCTCGATGCGCGCCGCGACTGGGGGCACGCGCGCGACGCCGTGCGCGCGAGGTGGCTGATGCTCCAGCAGCCAGCACCCGACGACTACGTCATTGCGACCGGCGTGACCCACTCGGTCGCCGCGGCGTTCGCCGAGGTCGGTCTCGACTGGCGTGAACATGTGACGGTCGACCCGCGCTTCGTGCGCCCGGCCGAGGCCTACGCGCTCACGGGTGACGCCCGCAAGGCCGCGCGTGTGCTCGAAGACGAAGTCGAAGACCTGACGTGACCGGGCGCCATCGGTCGACTTCGGCCAGCTCGTGCGCGAGATGGTCCAGGCCGATCTCGTGAGCCTTGCCCAAGGACCGACGCGCGGCCGCTGATCGCGCTTGCGCTTTAGACCATACGTCGCCTTCGCCCAGGCCCGCAGTTGCTGGTAGCCCCTCCCGAGTCCGTCCGGCACTTCGCCTTGCCACTCCCGATTGCGCAGATAGGTCGGCACCACCCCAGCCGTCTCGTCCTCCTTCGCCTGCAGCACGAACCCTGCGATGTGATGGGCCCCGAACCCAAGACGTCGCCGCCGCTCCGGCACGAGCAGCCAATGCAGGTGGGTCAACCGCCCGCGTGGGGTCAGCGCCAACGGATGTGCCTGATGTTGTGCCTCATCGAAGTCATAGTGCCGCAGGACCCGCTCTCCGGGGACCTCGCTGAACACCGCCCGCACATTCTGGATCGCCGCGGCAGCGAGTGTCCCAGCACCACCTTCGATCAACCAACGCGCGAAGGGTCCCGCCGGTCCCGCCGAAAGTGCCCGCGGGAATTCTTCTTGCCCATGGTTTCTCAGCAGCGCCTCGATGACGAAGCCCGCCGCGCCCGCGCTATCGGCAGCCGGGTCTACCCGCCAGCCGGGACAGCGATGGGCGGCAAGCAGCGTACGCCATTGCTCGCGGTCATAGATGTCGTCGAACGGGATCGACGTGGCCGCCCGATCGGCCGCCGCCAGCCGCCACGCCAGCACGGAATTCCGGGTCGTCGCGAGCAGCGTGCGTCCAAGCGAGCCTTCCGGCGCGACGCGCTGCAGCAGCCAGCGGCGGGCCTCCGCGAGGCCGTGTCGGGCGATGGGTGGCATCTTCATCGGTGGGGGCTCGCACTCCAGGCTGCGGGCCTCGGACGCTCTCGCCATAGCACCGCGGCCCTGCTATCGGGAAGCGATGCCACAGCCCCCGACAACGTCGCCTACCGACCCGCTCGTACCCTCCGCACGCCGAGCCCTGCATACGCTCGATATCGGCTGCGGCGCTTCCAAGCTCGCGGGCGCGATCGGTATCGACCGCCTGCCGCGACTCGAGGTCGACATCGTGCACGACCTCGACGTCACACCGTGGCCGCTCGCCGCGGACAGCTTCGACCATGTGCGCGCGCTCGACGTGTTGGAGCACGTCGACGACTTCGTCGCGGTCGTAAACGAGATGTGGCGCGTCTGCAAACCCGACGCGACCGTCGAGGTGCGTATGCCGTTTATGGGTAGCGTGCACCATCACACCGACCCGACCCATCGCCGCGGCGCCACGCACCGCACGTTCGACTACTTCGACCCGAGCACCACGCTCGGACGTTTTGGCTACAGCGCCGCACAATTCACCCTCACGCGCTTCGAGTACCTCGAGGGCCACACACCCGACCGCGTCGGCCGTCTCTACGCGCGCGTCGGTCGCCTCGTCGTGCCCTGGCTGCAGCGCCACGCCGACACCTACGAGCGTTATGGCACTGGCATCTTCCCGCTGACGGACATCCGCTTCGAGCTCGTCGCGCGCAAGTAGCCAGCGTTCCAAACGCCTTTCCCTATGACACCTTGAGATCGCTCTCGATGGCAATCCCGTAGGCCGCGAGCTTGTGGTAGAGCGTGCGCCGATCGCTCCCGAGCAGCTCCGCCGTCTTCTTCTTGTTGCCCTTGTTGTCCTTCAGGGCCTGCACGATCGCCAGCCGCTCGAGGTCGGCCAGCGTGCGTCCCTGTAGCTGCCGCATGCTGCAGCATGCCCTTGTCGTTGACCGCGCTCGTGGGCGCGCCTGACCTAGACCGACAGGCAGCGCAAGGAGGGCAACGCGGCGGCGAAGCAGGTCGAGAAGGTCGGCAAAGAGCTCGAGCCGGTGATGCGGATGAGTGAAGTGGTGTGACCCATCAGCGACAGCCGGAAGACGACCACCGCGGCGCGTGACAGCCTCGACCGCGAGGAGGTCACTATGGCTGGACGTAGAATTCGGGACGGCGCGAACGCCCGCGCTTGCTTGGCGCCGGTTACGCGGAGCGGCATTGGGCTCGCGCATTGGTGCCAGGCGCACAGTATCGATGGTCGCTCGCTGCGGGCCTGGTCTCTGAGTCTCGGCGGCCGACGCCCGCGCCGGGCGCCCGATCCCGGACTGAAGCTCGTCGAGCTCGTCGCGGATCAACCCACTCCCTCGGGTCGGTACGTGATTCGTGTTGGTCCGATTGCCATCGAGGTCGACAGTGCATTCGACGAAGCGTCGCTCTGGCGGCTGCTCGCGCTCGTGTCGTCGTGCTGACGCTCGCGCCGTCGGTGCGCGTGTTTGTCGCGGGCGAGCCCGTCGACATGCGCGGCTCGTTCGCTGCGCTCGCTGGAATCGTGCGCACGCTCAGCCTCGACCCGCTCGACGGTCACCTCTATGTGCTGCTCAATCGGCGCCGCCACATCGCCAAGGTCCTGGGGTTCGACCAGACCGGCTGGTGCCTGCTCAAAAAGCGGACAAAATCGACGATGCGCTTGAGGAACTGGGTCCGTCGAGCACTGTTCTCGGGACCATTGTCTTGCAGCAAGGTAATCCGCTTCACCTCGGGAAACCGCAGCCGAGCATCAGCCCACCACATTTCCACGCAATCGACGATACAATCGCTGGTGGCCTTCGACGTCGCCATGAAGATGCCGAGGTCATCATGCTGCGGGACCAGGATGCCCACGGGTGTCACCCGCGCATCCGCTTTGAAATCGTGGTCCAAAGCCTTGGTGGCAACTCGCGTCATGCCGTCCCTGGAGAACTCGCCCACCTTGACGACGGCTTTCGTGTCCACCGACACGAACAACTCCGTTGCAGCAGACGTGGCCTCCGCCTTGGCCGCTTTCGCGGCGTCAAAGATGGCGTTGGTTTGCGGGATCTTTTTTTGGCTTGGTCTTGGCTACCCGCGCCCGGTGGTGACCCAGGACGTTGAGTTTGACGCAAGTCGTCTCTGCGCTGGGCCCAGTCGATTCCTCGCCATGAACAATCGGCGCACATACCCCTTCAATGACTCGGCCGTCTCTTTCGCCAGCATTCGGGTCGCCTCGGCGAGCTTCATGAAGTCCATGGACCCATCAAGATCCTCTCGACCCTCTTCCGCAACCACGAAAGCAACCCACCAAAGAATTGAGCCGCCAACGCCTGTTGGTGAGCGGTCGTCACTGAGAGTGTGTCCCGGAATTCGAGCTGCTGCGCGACCCGTCTGGCGATCAGTTGGTAAGCCAATCGAGTCGGTGCTAGTTTCCTGGACACTCGACCGAATGCGCTTTCGCACGCCCAGCCCGGCTTTCCTTCAGGTGCCCGTCACCAGTTTGCCAGGAGCTCATTCATGTCTTCCCGCTGTACCCTGTGGTTCCGAACTGTTCCAGATGCGATTGGCGTCAGTAGCAGACCCACACCCGTCCGCGCTGAAGCCGTCGCTTCCGACCCCGCCCGCGAGCCCCGGCGACCCTCCGCCGAGCCCACCCGCGCCGCCGACGCCAGCCGCCCCAATGTATTGAGCGTCTGACTGATAGGTCGGCGTGCCACTATAGTTGAAGAGGTACCCGCCGTGCCTGGTGCTCACGGTGCCGTGCATGGTGCTCACGGTGCCGTGCATGGTGCTCACGGTGCCGTGCATGGTGC
>Ga0335394_10008950_pt1 | contig 11290 bp, 12 predicted proteins | sample MAT03_FD_205741 | JGI IMG/M metagenome (GOLD analysis project Ga0335394, IMG submission 205741) | Freshwater microbial communities from Lake Fryxell liftoff mats and glacier meltwater in Antarctica - MAT-03 (spades assembly) (version 2) ... | reverse complement strand
CGCGAATTTATCGTCCTCTTAAAAGAGAACCTGGAGCGACTAGGGATGGACATGGACATGATGGACCGATCGGTCAACGAAGGATTCTCCGGTGGCGAAAAGAAACGCAATGAAATTTTGCAAATGGCCATGTTGAAACCCAAACTCGCAGTGCTCGACGAAACCGATTCGGGTTTGGACATCGACGCTCTCAAAATTGTTGCCGATGGTGTTAACGCGCTACGAAGTCCCGAGTGCTCAACGATCGTTGTGACGCACTACCAGCGTCTGCTAGACTACATAGTACCGGACCAAGTCCATGTGCTTGCTGGCGGAAAAATCATACGTTCGGGAGATAAGTCGCTCGCGTTGGAATTGGAAGACAAGGGCTACGGTTTTCTCAAAGAATTAGCCGTTTCGTGATCGTGTGGGATAGGCTAAAAGCCTGTCATCAGCATAGTCCGACAGGCTGGAAGCCTATCCCACGTTTAGCTTCGCCGCCTCTCGAACAGACCTCCATCAAACCCCTCGGATCCAACGAATGACTATCGCTATCGAAATCGAAACTTATGAAGATCAGCACGAAGCTTTTCAGCGGCAAAATACTTCGGCCCCCCCATGGCTCAGCCAACTCCGACAAAAAGGACTGGAAACCTTTAAACGTCTTGGAATCCCTAATAGGCAAATCGAGGACTGGCGATTCACAAACGTAGCGAAACTTGTGGACCGGCATTACAACTGGATGCCTACAGTCGATTCGGCTGACCACCAAATAAAAACTCTCCTTCAACGAGCCACGTTGGACGATGAGGCGTATCGTATGGTGTTTATCAACGGTCGCTTCTCTAATGAGTGGTCAGCCATCAGCGAATTGCCCTCGGGAGTTGTTGTCGAAAATTTAGCGGGCAGTATTCGCAGATGGCCGAATGACTTGCGTGGAATCCTTTGCGACAGCTTCGACATCGAAGACTCTCCGTTCGCTGCACTCAACACCGCCTTTCTTCACGATGGCGCGAACATTGCAATCGCCGATTCGGTACATTTGAATCGGCCAGTACATTTGGTGTTTCTGTCGGTCGGGGAAGGTCTGGGCGTTTCGCATCCTCGGATTCTGATTCGCCTTGGCAAGGACAGCAAAGCGCAAGTCATCGAGAGCTACATGGGTGATGGGGATGCCTATTTCACCAACGCGATCACTCAGATTGAAGTCGATGCAAACGCGGAACTCGATCATCACAAGCTCCAGCATGAGCAACTTGGAGCCCTGCACGTTGCGACGACTCACGTGAACCAGCAAACCAGCAGCCAGTTTCGCTCGCACTACTTCTCATTTGGCGCGTCGTTGGCTCGCAACGAAGTGAATTGCAAACTCAATGGCGAGCAAATCGAAACGACGCTCAATGGTCTTTACATGCCGACGGGTAATCAGTTGATGGATTGCCGCACGCGGATCGACCACATGAAGTCGAACTGCAACAGTGTCGAATTGTACAAAGGCATTTTAGACGACGAAGCCAGAGGCGTCTTCAACGGCAAGATATACGTCCATCAAGACGCACAAAAAACGGACGCGAAGCAAAGCAATCAAGCACTCTTGTTGTCCGATGATGCGGTGGTCAACACGAAGCCACAGTTGGAAATTTACGCAGATGATGTTCGCTGCACCCACGGTGCCACGATCGGCGAGTTGGATGAAAAGGCTCTCTACTACTTGCGTTCACGAGGCATACCGCTTGAGCTTGCTAGAAAAATGTTGATTTTTGCCTTCGCAAACGATGTTGTCTTGGCTGTCAAGGTCCCGGCTGTCCGTCGGCACCTCGAATCGATCCTGCTTGCTAGTCACGGGTTGCCAGACGTATAGGCCTGAGCATTCATAACCCGACGCGTAAGCCAGGGACAGCCTTGAGATTCCTCGCTTACGCGTAGGATCACCGATGTACGCGCAACCCCATTTTTAAAGGAGAACTGAAAATGACACATGTCGTTGCCCAACCTTGTTCGGGCTGTAAGTACACTGATTGTGTGGTGGTCTGTCCCGTGGAGTGTTTTTACGAAGGCGAACAGATGCTCTACATCCATCCGGATGAGTGTATTGACTGTGAAGCCTGTGTCGCGGAGTGCCCGGTCGAAGCGATTTTCCACCAAGACAACTTGCCCGAAGAGTGGTCTTCGTACACAGCTCTGAACGCGGAGATGTCGGAACAGTGCAAAGTCATCACCGAAAAGAAGACACCGCTGGCTGACTCAGGGCCAGATAAAGGATAAAGGGGTCAGGTCTCTTTGATGCATGATGTTCGTCAAAGAGACCTGACCCAATAGTGTTTCCCGTGACGAAAAGCTGATGCGAGAATTGCTGGGTGAGAGGAATCAGACATGAATCTACAGATGATTGAACAGTCTTCGCTTGTGCTTGGGGCCGGGGAATTGTGGCCACGGGCCACCAGCGGAGAATTTCTGTCGGCCATTCGCGACGGCAATCTGCCAAGCGAAGCATTTCAACGTTGGCTCGTTCAGGATTATGCGTTCGCTAAGGGACTTGCAGCGTTTCAAGCGGTCGCGAAAACGCCGCGTCCGGCGCAGAAAGTTTTGATTGCGGGGCTGAGCGCGCTGGACGCTGAGTTGGATTGGTTCGAGCAAAACGGGCAGCGGCAAGAACTAGACTTGTGTGGGGCGCGGGTAAGGGGACGGGGATAATTATGCGATATTACCCCCTTCCCATTTTCTTCCCCTATCAAATCCAACCGGCCAAATCAATGAGCTGCGTCCCCTTTTGCGTCGAAGCACTGTGGCTTGTGGGAGCCACGTTGCGCGCGGCCGCCACCCGAGGTGGATGAATTGGTGCTCGAGCTGGATCCTGCTTATTCGGGTAGCTCCCTCGATTCGCCAGATCGATCTGATCAGTCTCAGGAGCTGACCTACGTCGACACCGACACCTTCCTGGAGAACTTCTGATCATCCCCGGCTCGGATCGGCGCGGAGACGATGCGCACCCGCTATGGAATCGACCCGTGTTTTGCGTGCATCGAAGTGTATTTTGTGCCCAGGCAGACCTCGTTTGGTCGACCATCGGAAAATGCGTTAAGGGTTGCGGGCGTTTCAGAGCGGCGGCAGCCGCTCTGAAACGCCCGCATCCCTTGAATAAAGGATCCCCCCTGGTAGAATTAGGGGAATCAAATTTCCTATCAGTCGAACATTCTCTTTCGATTCGCCTGCAACTGAAAGGAAGGCCTTTTCGATGTCGCCTTGCGTCAACAAGACGAGCAATTTTGTCTCCGCTTTGTAAGCGGATTTTAACTGATGAGGCAAACCGACTGGCAAGTAAACAATATCGTCGGCGTGTAGCTGAGCCGTCTCGTTGCTGTACGCAACATCAATCTCACCTTCAATAACGTAGAAGCATTCTGCCTCAAGCGTATGAACATGTCGCGGGTTTCCAGTTCCCGGGGCGAGCGTGGCCAGTGGACCGCTCAAACGGTTACTCGTGTCGCACGAACGAATGGGCAGCCGAATCGGGTTGCCCATCCATTGCAAATGAGTCGAGTTAGTCAGTGTGTCTAAACGAATTTTCATCTCTATGCGTCTTACAATTAAAACTTGGCAGCGAGCGACTTGCATTGCGCGATCGCGGACTGGACCGATGATGCGACATCATCCGGCGCGGCGAGCGTGGGCTCGACCATGATCGAATGGATCTCCTTGAACCCAATGAAGCCCAGCAGTAAGTCCATGTAGCCTTTTTGCAAATCCATACCTTTCGCCTGATCGCTGCCATAAGCTCCACCGCGAGCATAAACAACCGCCACGGGCTTACCCGTAATTAAGCCGCTGTAGCCTGAAGCCGGATCGAAGCTAAAAGTCTGGCCGGGTTGGGCGAGCACGTCGATGTAGTGCTTTAGCTTGTAAGGAATGCCAAAGTTCCACATCGGCAAACTGAACAAATACTTGTCAGCCGATTTGAATTCATCGCACACATCGACCACTGCCTGCCAGGCAGCTTTCTGGTTGGCATCGAAGCCCTGCCCATGCAGCACCTGATACTTAGCGTCGATCGTGTAGCCGTCGAACGCGGGTAATTCCTTTTCCCATAGATCGAGCGTTACCACTTCATCGCTTGGATGTTCCGATTTGTAACTTTCGATGAACGCCTTCGACACTTCGATTGATTTGGAGCGTTCTTTGCGAGGTGAAGATTCGATGTAGAGTAGTCTGGCCATGGTATTCTCCGGTGTAAAATGGTTGCGTGAGAAAATGAAAATTGGAACTTGAACGTTACGCGAGGTCGAACAACAACGTGTTGGTGGCCTCATTTGCTTCTATTTAATCCGTACGAACGCGTTCTGCCGCTTGACGAATAACCAAGTTCTTCGAGGCAGGTCGGCTCGCACACTACGAAATCGCTTTGGCAACCATGTTGAACGAAACGGATCAAATCCTTAAACGTTGGAAAGGCGGTTTCTTCAATTGATATTGAGTTCATAAAGTACGTTCGTTGTGGGTTGCATTTCAGCGAGTTGAGATCAGCCATCGCAGTAATAGGATAACATTATAAGCAAAGAGTTCCAAGGAAACTACCGTGTTAGGAGTCATTCCACATTCGCTCGATAACCGTTGTCAACTTATTGATGAAAACGTCCTTCATACCGGTCTTTGTCCTAAACCGAACAAGCAAAACGATTCGCGATGCATGATCGTTACCGGTGAATGTCTTGGCTGGTCGTGTGTTGCTCATTAGACTTATGGCACCTTGAGTTACCGTCTAACTAAACATCAATGAACACGTAAAGTACAGCGATTTTCCCTCTTTCAAGAATAGCCACGTCAATCCCCATGACTGCTGGTGGGCCATTCTCTGGTCCGAGGGACCACGCCAATTTGGCAACGTTGTGGTTCCTCATCGCCTGGCCGACTGGCTCAAAGACAAATTCGGGCGGAAAGGAATGTAAGAGTGCCGTAATCCGCTCGTTAATGGGTCCTAAGCCTTGAAAACTTCCATCTTCTTCGAAGAAGGTAGCGTTTTCAGTATAGATTTCTCCAATGACCGCGAGCCTCTTAGAGGCATTGCGCTCATTAAAACCTCCGACAATTTTCGCGTCAGCAGCTGGGCTTGTTCGTCTAGCATCAAGTCGTCTCTAAGTTGATTTATGGGTTTGTGATTGGACACGATGCGCCTCGCGATAAAAGATGTCAAGATCGCCGACTTTCATGGTCTTGTAGAACACTTTAGCAGATTGTTGGGCCGACACCATTTGGGTCGGGCCGAGTATCAGCGCTGTTGCCGTGAAAAAGGCAAGAATCAAATTTAGCCTTTTACGATACATCATTTTGTCTCCGAGAAATAGGTTTGAAGGTACAGGGTTAGGATTAGGGTGGATTACGTTTATTGCTGAACCCTCTCTTTGGTGGGATATGGCTTAGCGAGCCGCTAAGTTGGAGATAACCGTCCAACACCCCCGGGGCATTCGCCATAGTCCGCATCATGTTCGGCACCATGCCAAGCTTTCGACTGACGGCATCTAGAAGTTCTTTGACTTTGCCGGTTGCCAATTCTGGTTCGATCGTTTTAAGACGTTGCATAATAGACTCTCCACTTTCCAAGTTTTGGGGACTGTCCCGCACGTACATTTTGGCGGGCCACGTTTGGTCACACGTACTAGGCGTAACGGCAGGACAATCTGCCAAGCTATTACGCGTTCTTCAGGAAGGAGAGCTCGAGCGAATTGGAGAAGAACGCACACGCCGCATCAACGTGCGTATCATTGCTGCGACAAATCGCAATTTACGAGTAGAAGCCGAAGTAGGTCGATTTCGCCAAGACCTGTTCTACCGGTTGAGTGTTTTTCCACTTGAGATACCACCGTTGCGCAATCGCGTAGAAGACATCCCGCTTCTCGCAGAACATATCCTAGATCGACTCGCTAGACAGCTAGGAAGGAGATATTCAAGCCTGTTAGTCCTTAGGGCGCTGCACAGTGATCTCAAGGCTCGGAACAACAACTTTAAAACCTGGGCGGTGTATCGGGATACGCCTGGGCGCGATCTGCGTCGGTTTGCTAAACCGAAGTGGGTAACCCTCGAGTCTTTTACTATGTCGATGATTCCGCCAAGTCAATTAAGCCGCATCGAGGCTTTCCCCCTCAGGACACGCCCTCCTGATTCCTTATCGAAGGCCGAAACAATATTTTGGACTCTTCTGTTTGGGCGACCGATGCACGCAGCAAGACTCGATTGAACCCGTCGGTCTATGTGACTTCAACGAATTCGGGCATCGATTTTTAGCAAACCTTGAAGCAGATCGATTCACTGAGGCAAGTTGCGGTACCGGCTCACTGATTCGATAATTTCGGCCAAAGCGTCAAAACGTTAACCCAGTCGACGCTCCGGCGTGTCAAACCGGTGCGAGTTAACGGTCGACGCCATGATGCTGAGCCTTGTCCAACAGACGCAAGTTGACGTTGAAGTAGATTGCGGGTGGTGCACAGCATGTGTGCGCCCAACGATATTGCTGGCATTTTGATTTTGGAATGGAAAAATGACACGCAGGGCGGGCTGTTTCGGTTATAAGAGGATTGTGCGCTTGATGTGGCGACAATGGAACGTTTTCTGAACGCCGTCGTGTCGCCTCATCACAGTGCCAGCTAATTTGGACTGGCGAATTCGACGAGTTGGTGGCTCAATTTCGGTGCAATGAAATGATCGTCTACAGAACTTCGACTCTTGACGCCTCGGCAGAGCAAGCTTGGCAAGCCCTTAAGCTGCGCGACACTTTCCTCTTTATTACTCGTGGCGTCATGTCTTACCGCGGATCGGAATCATGGCCGGAACTATTGATGTCTCCTGGCGTCGAGATTTGGACGGTGGTTTACCTTTTGGGTTTTCTTCCTGGCACTGTGCACACCTTTAAGATTGTCAGCGTCGATGATACGGCGCGCGAAATCAATACAAATGAACATGGCGGATTGATACGCATTTGGAACCACACGATGAAGATAGATCCGGTTTCAGATTTGTGTTGTCGGTACTCCGACCGGATTGAGATTGACGCAGGGTCTTTGACACCCGTGATGTGGTCGTTTGCACATTTCTTCTATCGGTATAGGCAGCGGCGGTTGAAAATCCTTGCCGCTGATCTTGTCAACCGATTGGCCAGAGAAGGTTAGTGAATTCACGATGGGTGATCATCCGAAGGACTGTGACTGTAGTTTTTGCGCAAAACAGCGTCAATTTGACAGGCGTGTTAGTGCTCACATCAGAGATCCAGGGACGTGGGCTATCTCGATCGGCTGTTCGTTGCCAGTAGCCGTTGTTATAGCGGCGTGTGTGGGTGGCATTTTGTGGTGCCTCGTAGGCAGATTTGTAGGCCTAGTGGTGGGCGGCGCGACTTTCTTCCTCGCGGCTGTATTCCTTGCTGTGTTTTTCTTCTATGGAATCGTACTCAACGCACCTTTCAGCTCTAGTTATCGACTTCCAGGATCCCCAGCGGCTGCGATCAAAGACAAGCGATCTGCCAGTCCTTCGCACTATTACCGTACTTGTCCGAAATGCAAGGCAAAGAGCGAGGCATGGGATTGGGACGAACAGCAATGCGGCAACTGCGGTTTTCAAGCTCCCCGAGAGAAATCGACTTAATCGATGACGACTTTGAGACCGCCCACGGTACGGTTCGGACGATGACGATTGCACGTCCGCGCGAAGTGCATCCTAAACCCACCGTGAAATGTGACGGCAGGTAGGCCCTTCTTCCGGGCTTCCGGGCGGGTCGAATACACAGCCGGTTCGGCTCTGAATTAAGGCGTTTACGTGCAATAGTCGTCTTCACCAATGGTGCTTAGTTTTTGTCGCCAAAAAAATCGTTAGCCCTACCAACCGTAGTTAAGGGACGCCAGAAGAAACATCGATTGCAGCAGAAATGGTTCCGCCCGCGAAAACAGAGCGTCATTCGTCGCCTTCACCGCCTGCTTTTCGGTCCGTTTCGCCTTGCTTCGGTTGCATCGACCGACGCGTCTGAGCAGCGAAAAAATAGGCTCACCAACTCGCTTCGGTTGAGCACACCGACGCAGTATGAGCCCAGGTGCGGCTGCCCACTCAGGACTAACCGTCCAGAGTCTTCTCGATTTCCACTCGCCCTTATGAGTGACTTTTCGACGTCCAGCCTCCACGGATTGATCAGACTCGTTAACCTCATCCGCCTCGGTCGCGACTACCGCTGCGAAATAGGGAAAATGCTTTCACGAGCTGATTCGTCCGACTGCGGTCAGTTCAGGGTTTTTCGAATGTGGTAGGTGTGACGAACGTGCCTTCACTATATTGAAACGGCTGGTGACAAGAGGCGTTCAGTACTCAAACAGTAGCCCACGGGTAGAGTTAGGCTGGCACTCGGATACTCGCTGCTGAAACCGCGGGGATGTAATTATTGGAACTCAACCCAGCAGGGGGCATTGGCAGTAGCCCTATCCGTTGAAACGCCTCCGCAACTAGCTCGCTGCAAAAAAAACTGGATCCATCGTGCGGAGCGTTGCAACGACCGAAAGCTCTAGCAGCTGTCCACTTGCTGACGTTGAAAGGGCGTCCATGCACTTCTCGGACAAAGCAGCACAACTTAAGATTGGCACTCTTGGAAAGACGCGGCCAGATTTGCCGCACTGCAACTTTCCCTTCAAAGTCGTCGATACGGTTGTCGAGCGGAGCGATCTGAACACCGTGGACGATCTCGCCGATTACCGTGTCACAGCAGTTCGAAAGTTTCGTGGATTCAAAGACAAACGCTAAAGGATTGTTCGGCAAACGCAACACCAGTCCAACCTGTGACCAGCGACATCCAGTCACTTTCTGCTGACGAAGATGAAGCGGGTGTTTTCCCGAATATAGAATTACGTCGCCACTGTTAAGCTCCTCAAACCTATTCATTGACAGGCCTCCACCGATCGCCGACCCGTCAGTCCAAGCCTCTGCCGAACCAGTAAACCTTTCAGTCGCGCTGTTGGATTCCAGCCTTGGAGGACCAGCGAGTCCAAACCTTCTGGGAAGTGAGTCAGCCGTTTGTGGCCGTCTTTTGTTACCAATACGGTGTCGCTGTGCCGGATACCACCGACGCCCTTCAGGTAGATTCCTGGCTCGACGCTGATCACCATGTTTTCGGACAACCGGTCTTCACTTCCCTCTGCGAGCCAAGGCGCCTCGTGGGTGCCAAGGCCTATTCCGTGGCCAGTGCGGTGCAACCGTTGGTCTTCGCCGAGGAATCCTTCCTTGCTTAGAAAAGCGTTGACAGTCGCGTCCAGTTCGCTGCAAGCCAGTCCAGGCTTGATCATATCGAACGCTAATCGGCGTGCTTCCGACATCGCCGCGAATGCAGTCTGAACTTCATTGGATACCGGAGCGGTGAAGTAGGTGCGCTCACTCTCTGCTGCGTACCCATTGACCCGAGTTAGGACGAGGGCGACATGAGGCCCTCGCTCCAGCCGATGATCGAGAGCGGGGACAGAATGGGGCATTGCGCTGTACGGGGCTGCCCACGTCGCCATCAGCACCTTGGTCGTTAAGGGATCCCAATTCTTGACTTCGCGAATGATCTTTGTTGATACGGTCCGGGTTTCTGCGAAACCTTCGGCGACCATCGCCCCGAAATACGACGCTGATAGAAGGTGTTTTACACCGAGGTCGGCGTAGCTCGCCGCGTGCTTAATCATTTCAACTTCAGCGGGTGATTTGATCAGCCGGAGTTTTTCGACCAACGGCTCCGTTCGTAGCGAAAAATCTTCAAGCTGATCTGTGATCTCCCGCCGCACCGTCGGTTCAACGCCAATTTGTCCGCGTCCAGGCATGGCCTCCTTGAGACGGCTTGGCCAGCTGCTGGCCATGGTGGCCGGATACTCGCGGTAGGTGATGATATTGCTTTTTTCAACGCCATGAGCCTTCGCCATATGCTCCTGGTCAAGTTTGGGCACGAGCAGCATCGGCGGGCCATCTGCCTCAACCAAGAGGAAAAACGGACGCTCTAACGGTTCGAACACAGCGCCCGTTAAATAAAAAATGCTCTCAAAAGAGGTGACAATAAACATGTCCAGTTCGCGCTCCTTGACTTTTCGCTGCAAGTCCTTGAGTCTCTGGCAATGTTCCTCTGGCGAGATTTTGGGATTCATGGCTTCCGCCTTTCTGGTTGTTAAGGTAAGTAAACACTTACGTTTTACGCAAAAAAAAGAGAACTTCTAGTTTGGTGCACCATTCAGCACTAAGTACGCCATCGTTGAGAAGAGTTGTTCGCGCTTACGTGAACTCATCAGCTCCAGGTCGTGAGCAATGTTCATGAAGGCCACCAAGCCAATCAAGGCCCAAGCAGTATCGTTGTCATTGGCTACATCTCGGTCGCATGTTTGCTCGCGATACTTGGAAATCTCCGTTTTGACGCGGTCGTGATACCGTCGATACAAACGTTGCAGCGCCTGTTTGACGTCCGGTTCGTCAACACGGACAACATGAAAAACACTCCGCGGCCCGCCCGGTTGTCGTTCCGTAGCCCCCGGAGACCTCAATGTCGGCGTTCCTGCCCTTGCAGCTGGTGCGAAAGCCAAGCTCTGTTTCATCGAACTTCAGCGGAAATGCCCTAACGGGAATATCTTCCAAATTGCCTTGATGCGGTCGCCGGAGTGTTCCATTGAACCGACTTCGGTGCCCCAACGACTCGAGACGGGTTGACTCAGTTACTCACTCAGGACTAACCGTCCTGAGTCACCAACGAAATTTCTATTTCAGCACTCGAACCGACGCACTTTCTTCCTGCTTTCATGGTTTCCGTTTTTTTGAGCAATCGGATAGCAAGGGATTCGAATCCCTTAAGTTTGTGCATCGCGATTACGTCGAACCATGCGGATGGCTCCCCTCTCGGATTCGAATTCCATTCTTCTGCACTATCCACAGGTTTCCAGCCAGCGGCTCACCTCCAATAAGCCGAGCGGCAGGCTGTGAGATACCAGTTGTTGTTTGGGACCATTGTCCCGAACGAGTCAACGGACGGGACAATGGTCCCATCCTACGGTACTTTTCAGCATGCCGCTCGCTTAAGTAAAGGAAGAAGCTTATCCAGTAATGCAAGTACATCAGGCTTCGATTGTGTGCGAGGCCTAAGAATAATGATTCCTGGATATGCTGCAGGCGGGTATGTTCGGATATCGGAAAAGTCGAGATCCAACGTAACGAGTGCTCGTTCTTCCGCTCTTCAGACGCTTGCAACTTTTGGGTCCGGTTCGCCGACCATTTGCTGATCGAAAATGGTCATCGGATCATGGCCGTTGCCCCGGAGGAGTTCGGCTACGTCGAT
>Ga0335394_10008947_pt1 | contig 11291 bp, 11 predicted proteins | sample MAT03_FD_205741 | JGI IMG/M metagenome (GOLD analysis project Ga0335394, IMG submission 205741) | Freshwater microbial communities from Lake Fryxell liftoff mats and glacier meltwater in Antarctica - MAT-03 (spades assembly) (version 2) ... | reverse complement strand
CGCGTCGGGATCGAACTCGTGACGGCAACCGTCGACGTAGGCGGCGCAGTCGATTCTCACATCGCCCAGTGTCGCCGGTCGAGGCCGCCACCGCAGCGATGTCAGACCGGTTCGTCGTTGTAGGCCTGGGTCAACAGCCCGAGGAGATCACCGTCGACCTCGTCAGGTGTCCGCACGTTCGCGACATGCCAGTACCGGCTGCCGTACCCGATCACCTTGCGAGTGATCGTCGGATGATGCCCTTGCCGACGCAGCGAGAACGAGATCGCCACCCACCGATCCTTCGGGCGCAGCTCGGCGAACTTGCGGGGATTCTTCAAGAAGATCCCTACCGACACGACGTCGGCGTGCACCTGCCCGAGCGTCCGAAGAGTCGTCCGCATTCGGAGCAGGTCCAGGCGTTCACGAACCGATCTTGCCAGGTCCCATCGCCGATCCGACCGGGTTGCGAACACGGGACCTCGATGCGCGATGCTCACCTCAGGCATCGGGCGGCCGATGCGCCGGACCCGGACGAACGGAAGGCGACGAACACCATGAGTCAGACGATCGACACGCTCGAACGAGCCGGGTCGCCGGTGTTGGAGCACTTCGACGTACTGATCGTCGGTGCCGGTATCTCCGGCGTCGGCGCCGGATACCACCTGCAGGACCAGTACCCCGAGAAGTCGTTCGTGATCTTGGAGAAGTTCGAGAGCTTCGGCGGCACCTGGCTCACACACACCTACCCCGGCATCCGCTCCGACAGCGACCTGTACACGTTCGGCTACCGGTTCAAGCCGTGGCTCGGCAAGCCGATCGCGACCGCCGACAAGATCCTCGGCTACATGGGCGAGGTGATCGAGGAGAACCACCTCGGTCAGCACATCCGCTATCGCCATGCGATCTCGACGGCCGAGTGGTCGAGCGACAGCAACCTGTGGACCGTGCACGCAACCCGTACCGACGCGGCGACCGGCAAGGTCCAACCCGTCACCTTCACCACGAACTTCCTCTGGATGTGTCAGGGGTACTACAAGCACGAGGAGGGCTATACGCCGGACTGGCCTGGCCTCGACGCCTACCAGGGCCAGATCGTGCACCCGCAGACGTGGCCCGACGACATCGACCTCGCCGGCAAGCAGGTCGTCGTCATCGGCTCAGGAGCCACCGCAGCCACACTGGTGCCCGCGATTGCCGGCGACTGCGGACACGTCACGATGCTGCAACGGTCGCCGACCTATTTCGTCTCGCGCCCCAACGTCAACGAGGTCGCCGACATGCTGCGCGGCCTCGAGATCCCCGAGGAGTGGACCCACGAGATCGTGCGCCGCAAGGCGCTGCAAGATCAGGCGATGATCACGCAGCTGTCGTTCGACGAGCCCGAGTGGCTGCGCACCGAACTGCTCAACGCGGTGCGCGCCGAACTCCCCGAGGGCTACGACGTCGAGACCCACTTCACGCCGACGTATCGGCCGTGGCAACAACGTCTCGCGATGGTGCCCGACGGTGATCTCTTCAAGGGGATCAGCAGCGGGCAGGCGTCCGTCGTCACCGACGAGATCGACACGTTCAACGAGACAGGCATCCTGCTGAAGTCGGGCACCCAACTCGATGCCGACGTGATCGTCACGGCGACCGGCTTCGACCTGAGTGTGCTCGGTGGCATCCAGTTCACCGTCGACGGCGAGGCTGTGGACTTCGCCGACACCATCACATACCGCGGAATGATGTTCACGGGTGTCCCGAACCTGTTGTGGGTGTTCGGGTACTTCCGGGCGAGCTGGACACTGCGGGCCGACCTGCTCGGCGACTTCGTGTGCCGCCTGTTGCACCACATGGACGGGATCGATGCCACCAAGGTCACGCCGACACTCCGCCCCGAGGACGTCTCCATGGAAATCGGCGCCTGGATCGCCGCCGACAACTTCAACCCGGGGTATCTCCAGCGGAGCATCCACCTGATGCCGAAGGCCGGCGACAAGCCCGAGTGGCAACACACCCAGGACTATTGGACGGAGAAGAACTCGCTTCCTGCGATCGACCTCGACGACGGTTGCCTGAGCTACGACTGAGAGTTCCTCGACCATGACCGTTCGCATCGGATTCATCGGCACCGGCTTCATCGCCCGTACCCACAACTGGTTCCTCAAGCACTCCGCTTCTGAGCACCGGATCGTCGCCGTGCACGACGTCGACGCCGAACGGGCACAGGCATTCGCCGACCGGGTCGGAGCCGAGGTCGTCAGCGAGGACGAGGTGCTCGACCGAGTCGACGCCGTGTTCGTCACCACGTGGACTTCGCAGCACGAGCGCCTCGTTGCAGCCGCCGCAGAACGCGGCGTCGCCGTGTTCTGCGAGAAGCCACTGGCAATCGACGCGGCGTCGGCGCAGCGCATGGTCGATGCGGTCGAGGCGGTCGGTGTCGTGAACCAGGTCGGTTTGGTCCTTCGGTTCATGCCGCAGTTCCTGCACGCCAAGACGCTGCTCGCCGACGATCGCGCGGGACGTCTGTTGGCGGTGTCGTTCCGCGACGATCAGTTCATCCCGATCCAGAGTCACTACGGATCGAACTGGCGCGTCGACCCCGCCCGCGCCGGCCGTGGCACTTTGCTCGAACACTCGATCCACGACGTCGACATCATGCAGTGGCTGTGCGGGCCGGTGGAGTCCGTCAGCGGAACCGTGCGCGAAGTGCACGGTTACCCCCGCATCGACGACGTCGCCATGGCCCGCCTCGACTTCGCCAACGGCGCTGTCGCGTCGCTCACCTCGATCTGGCACGACATCCTCGACCGGCCGAGCCTGCGTCACATCGAGATCTTCTGCGAGAACCTCTACCTGCACCTCGACGGCGAAGCCACCAGCCCCATCACGTGGCAGTTCACCGGCGAACCGGTGCAGACACTCGGGGGCGACGCCCTGGCACGTGCGTGCATCGACGCAGGACTCGCCCGCGAACGTGACCTCGCCCCAATCGCTGGTGGAGCGATGTTCAATCCGCTCACACCGTTCCTCGACGCGATCGCCAGCGGAGCGCCGTCACCGCTCGCACTTCGAGAAGCGCTCCCCGCCCACCGCATCGTCGACGCGATCTACGCCTCCGCCGACTCATCGGGCCACCCGATCGCCGTCTGAGCAGTTCGGTGCCAGGGGCTGACGAGTTGGGCGTCGCTCAGCGTGCGGAACGCGGTCCTTCACCCGACCGGGCCGGTGGGAACAAGCTCGCCGTCTCCAGGGTTGGCCAAGTCATGGCAACAGCATCATGGAACGACACCGTCATCGCCCGCTCGGACGACACCGTCATCGTCGAGGGCAACCACTACTTCCCCATCGCGTCCATCAGCGACGGGATCCTCGTCGAAAGCGACCGCACCTCGGTGTGTCCCTGGAAGGGCACGGCGAAGTACTACTCCGTCGATGTCGACGGCCAACGAAATCCCGACGCCGCCTGGTACTACCCCGAGCCGAAGGATGCCGCCGCCGAGATCAAGGATCGCGTGGCGTTCTGGCGGGGAGTCACGGTCACCGACGACTGAAGTTGCGTGTGGTTCCGACTCGTTGTTAGGCTCGCCTAACTATGAATCAGAAGCACACTCGACAACTCTTGGGAAGTCTCCTCTTCGGTGCGCTCGTCCTCGGCGCCTGCGGGAGCGACGACGACACCAGTTCATCCGACACCGGCGTCACCGACATCACGTCCACACCCGACACGACCGATCCATCCGCAACGACGGCCACCACGCAGGCTGGCAGCGACAGCGCCGATGCCAGCGGCACGATCACCGTGTACACCGGTCGCCACTACGGCATCGAGCCGGTGTTCGAACAGTTCACCGCCGACACCGGCATCGAGGTCCGATTCACCACCGGAAATGACCCCGAACTGCGTGAACGCCTCATCGCCGAAGGCGCCAACACCCCCGCCGACGTGGTGATGACCGCTGACGCCGCGAACATCGAGCTGGCGGCCGATGCCGGCATCCTGGCGAGCGTCGACAGCGACATCCTCACCGGGACAATTCCCGAAGAGCTCCGCAGCGAGGACAACGACTGGTTCTCGCTCAGCCAGCGTGCCCGCGTGATCATCTCCAGCACCGAGCGGGTCGAGAACCCGCCCACCACCTACGCCGGCGTCGGCGACCCCGAGTGGCAGGGCAAGCTGTGCCTGCGCCCGAGCACACACCCGTACACCCAGTCGCTCGTCGCCAGCCTGATCATCGCCGACGGCGAAGCGCGCGCCACCGAGATCGTGCAGTCGTGGGTCGACAACGATCCGCTGTACATCAACAGCGACACCGACATCTACAACGCGGTCGCCGAAGGTGAGTGCGACATCGCGATCGCCAACACCTACTACCTGGGTCGTCTGCTCACCGAGAACCCCGACTTCCCGGTGGAGATCGTGTGGCCTGAGCAGGATGGCCGCGGTGCGCACATCAACGTGAGTACTGCAGCGGTCACCGCCAATGCGCCGAACCCCGAGGGCGCACTGGCGCTGATCGAATGGCTCGCCACCGATGGCCAGCAACAGTTCGCCGACGCCAATTTCGAGTACCCGGCCGACCCGAACGTCGAGCCGAACGAGATCGTGGTCGGCTTCGGTGAGTTCACCGCCGACCTTCCCGCCGTTCGCCAACTCGGCGCCAACCAGCCCACCGCCGTCGAGGTGCTCAGCGCCACCGGCTACGAGTGAGCTGACACCGCTCGCATGACCAGCACGATCACCGACGCCGCCGACCTCGTCCCGCACCACCCGACCGGATCCACCGATCCGATCGGGGCGGACGCGGCGCGCCCGTCGACGATGTCGGTGATCGGTCAGCGCTCGCGCTCGTGGGTGTCGACCGTGTTGGTCTCCGCGGTAGCGGTCGTCGTGTCGATACCGGTGCTCGTGATCGTGTGGTCGATCGTTCAGCCGAGCACCGACGTGTGGCAGGGGCTGTGGGCGACCCGGCTGCCCGGCATGATCCGCGACACCGCCACGCTGCTGATCGCCGTACTCGTCGGCACCCTGGTGCTCGGCACGTCGCTCGCCTGGCTCGTCACCGCCTACCAGTTCCCAGGCCGCCGCGTGCTCGGCTGGCTGCTGGTGACCCCGCTCGCGATTCCGGGCTACGTGCTCGGCTTCGTGTGGCTCGACACGCTGCAGGAGCCGTTTGGCGCCCGCAGTGTCCGTTCGATCTGGCTGTGCGCGCTGGTGCTCACGATCACGCTCTATCCGTACGTGTACCTGTTTGCGCGCGCCGCGTTCCGTGAGCAGTCGCAGCGATCGATCGATGTGGCGCGCAGCCTCGGCTGCAGCCGTACGAAGGCGTTCTGGCGCGTGGCGCTGCCAATGGCGCGTCCGTCGCTTGCGGGCGGCGTCGCCCTCGTCGGGATGGAGGTACTCACCGACGTCGGCACGGTTCGCCTGTTCAACGTGTCGACGATCGCCGACGGCGTGTTGCGGGTGTGGTTCGGCTCCGGCAACCGCAACGCCGCTGCCGAGCTCGCGGTGCTGCTGATCGGCGTAGCGATCGTGCTGATCGCCGCCGAGCGGCTCGCGCGTGGCCGGGCCCGCTTCACGCAGTCGGGGTCGCGAACCGGCCTCCACGTCCAACGGCTGAGCGGCACCCGGGCGACGACTGCATCCGCGATCGGTTGGGGTGTGTTCACGCTCGCCGTCGCACTGCCGATCTACCGACTGGTCACCTGGGCGATCGAAGCTCGCCGCACCGACCAGACCGCCACCGTCGCAGGTGACCTCGGGTTCCATCTGATGTCGTCGTTGCGAGTCGCCGGAATCGCCACGCTGGCGTGTCTCGCGCTCGGGCTGCTGCTGGTGGCAGGCTCGAACCGTCGTCGCGTCGGCGGCACCGTGCTCGCTCGCCTCGCCACACTGGGCTATGCGGTGCCCGGCCCGGTCGTGGCGATCGGTGTACTGGTCACGCTCGCCGCCGTCGACCGGCTCGGTTGGTTGCCCGATGGTTGGCTGCTCGTCGGATCGTTCATCGGGTTGATCTATGCGCTCGTCGTGCGCTTCCTCGCCGTGGCGTACCAGGGCATCGAGTCGAGTGTGGGCAAGGTGTCGCCGTCGGTGGTGGCGAGTGCCCGCACGCTCGGCGCCGGTCGGTTCCGGGTGGCCACTCAGGTGGAACTGCCAATCGCCGGGGCCGGCATCATCGCCGCGTCGGTGCTCGTCGCGATCGACACGCTCAAGGAGTTGCCGATCACGCTGATCCTGCGACCGTTCGGCACCGAGACGCTGCCGATCTGGGTGTGGCAGGCCACCTCGGAGAGTCTGTGGGTGCAGGCTGCGGTGCCGTCGCTGGCGATCGTCGCCGTCGGCATGGTGCTGGTGGCGGCGCTGCTGTGGGCACTCGAACACGGAGCGGAGACGGTGTCGTGAACGTCGGTGCCCTCGCCAGGTTCCGAGCGGACGAGGCGACCGCTACCGTGCCCACCCCCATGGACACCACGCTCGACCTGCCACGCGCCGCGCTGTCGGTCGCCGGCGTCACGCGGCACATCGGTGGACGTGACGTGGTCGATCGGGTGTCGTTCGACGTCGCCGACGGTGAACTGGTCGTGATCGTCGGCCCGAGCGGCTGCGGCAAGTCGACACTGCTCCGTGCGATCGCCGGGCTCGATCCGACGACCGCCGGCCAGGTGATACTCGACGGCACCGACGTCACCGCACTCCCTCCGGAGAAGCGGCGTATCGGCCTCGTCTTCCAAGACCATGCGCTCTTCCCGCATCGGCGCGTCGATCAGAACATCGCGTTCGGCCTCATCGACCTCGGGCGTGCCGACCGCGCCCGCCGGGTCGACGAACTGCTCGAGTTGGTGCGCCTGCCCGGGGTGGCCAAGCGGTTCCCGCACGAGTTGTCCGGTGGCGAACAGCAGCGGATCGCGCTCGCCCGCGCGCTCGCTCCCGACCCCGCTGTGGTGTTGCTCGACGAGCCGTTCGCCAGCCTCGACCCTTCGCTGCGCGACGACGTGCGCACCGATGTCGTCGAGGCGCTCCGCAACCGCAACGCGGCGGCAGTGCTGGTCACCCACGATCGCGAGGAGGCGTTGGCGCTCGGCGACCGCGTCGCAGTGATGTCCGAGGGACGCATGTTGCAGATCGACCGGCCCGACGAGGTGTACGAGCGCCCGGACGACCGCTTCGTCGCGACGTTCCTGGGCGACGCGTCGTTCCTGCCCGATCCCACCTCGCCAGACATGGCGTTGATGGTGCGCCCGCACGATCTGTCGGTCACGCCGGGAGGCAGTGACGCGGTCACCGCACGCCGATACCTCGGTGCTGCCTGGCGCTACACGGTGCGGCGCAGCGACGGGTCCGATGTCGACGTCGACCAGGCCGGCGGCCCAGGCACGACGCCGCTGGCGATCGGTGAGGCGTGCACGGTCACCGTCGATGCCGGACACCCGCTGCACCGCCTTCCCGGCTAGTCGATCCAGCGGTCTACGGTTCCGCGCATGGAACTCGAGGATCGTGTCGTCGTCGTCACCGGAGCCGGATCGGGTATCGGTGAAGCCATAGCGCGCGCCGCTCACGCTGCAGGGGCGCGTCACGTCGTGGTCGCCGACCTGCACGGCGACGAGGCCGAACGGGTTGCTGTCGACATCGGTGGCACGGCGCTGGCGATCGACGTGCGCGACGAGTCGGCGATCCAACAGATGGTCGGGTCGACCCTCGACGCGCACGGCCCGATCGACCTGTTCGTGTCGAACGCCGGCTTCGTCACCGTCGCCGGATTGGAAGACACCAACGAGGCGATCCAGACGATGTGGGAGGTGCACTGCATGGCGCACATCTACGGGGCGCGGGCCGTGCTGCCGTCGATGATCGCTCGCGGCGAGGGTTACATCCTCAGTACCGCATCGGCTGCTGGACTCCTGACGCAGATCGGTTCGATGGCGTACTCGATGACCAAGGCGGCAGCGATCTCGCTGGCCGAATGGCTGTCGATCAGCCACCACCATCAGGGCATCCGGTTCTCGGTGCTGTGCCCGCAGGCGGTGGCCACGAACATCGTGCGCAACAGTCCGCAGAACTCGATGACCGGCGCCCGAACTGGTGGGGCCGACGGCGCCGGGTTCGAGGGCGGCGTCGCGAGTGGCGACGGTGTGCTCGATCCGAACGACGTCGCCCAGTTGTGTCTGCAGGCGATCCGCGACGAGCAGTTCCTGATCCTCCCGCACCCCGAGGTCGCCACCTACACCGAGCGCAAGGCAACCGACCGCGACCGTTGGCTCGCCGGCATGCGCCGCTTCCAGTCGTCCCTGCACCCCGACGGCAACCTTCCCGGCAACGCCATCGCCCCGTAAGAGTCTCGATCGGGGCCATCTCGATTGGGGTCAGACCCCGATCGAGATCCTCGAATCGGAGCGGGGCGAGGCCGGGTGCTTGACTGACGTCATGACTGCGATCTCTGAATCCGTCCGCCTCGAAATCGTTGCTGCCGATGTGGGCGACATCGCCCTCGTCATCGTCGACAACCCGCCGGTCAACGCTCTCAGCTGGCACGTGCGCCAAGGGTTGTTCGACGGCATCAGCCAGGCGGTCGAAAGCGGGGCGAAGGCGGTCGTGGTGATCTGCGACGGTCGTACCTTCATCGCCGGCGCCGACATCAGCGAGTTCGGGGGCAATGTCCCCAAGGCCGCTGGCCTCCACGAAGTACAGGCCGCCATGGAGGATGCACCAGTACCCGTCATCGCTGCAATCCACGGCACCGCACTCGGCGGCGGCCTCGAGGTCGCGCTGTGCGCCCACTACCGGGTGGCCGTCGATTCGGCGAAGTTCGGTCTGCCCGAAGTGAACCTCGGCCTGCTCCCTGGCGCCGGCGGAACACAGCGCCTCCCTCGACTCGTGGGCGTGCCCAAGGCGCTGGAGATGATGACCTCGGGACGCCACGTCGGCACGGGCGAGGCACTCGAAGCGGGCCTGATCGACGACGTCACCGCCGGGGGCCCCGCTGAACTGCGTGACGCCGCCGTTGCGTTCGCCAACAAAGCCGTGGCCGAGAACCTTCCGCTCGCCCGGGTGCGAGACCGCGACGAGAAGGTGCTCGATGCCCGCGGCAACGGCCAGCTGTTCGCCGACTTCCGGGCCTCGGTCGGACGCAAGACCCGCGGCTTCCTCGCCCCGGAGTACAACATCCAGTGCATCGAGGCCGCTGCGAACCTGCCGTTCGACGACGGACTCAAGGTCGAGGGCAAGCTCTTCATGGAGCTGATGACCGGCCCGCAGTCGGGCGCCCAGCGCTACGCGTTCTTCGCCGAACGTGCCGCCAACAAGATCCCCGACATCGCCAAGGACACCCCGATCATCGACGTGCAGAAATGCGGTGTGCTCGGCGCCGGCACGATGGGCGGCGGCATCGCGATGAACTTCGCCAACGTCGGTATCCCGGTCACGATCGTCGAGCGCGACCAAGACGCCCTCGACCGCGGCCTCGGCGTCGTCCGCAAGAACTACGAGCGCTCGGCGTCACGCGGGTCGATCCCGGCCGAGGCGGTCGAGCAGCGCATGGCGTTGATCACCGGCTCGACCGACAAGGCCGACTTCGCCGACTGCGACATGGTGATCGAAGCGGTCTTCGAGAACATGGACCTCAAGAAGACGATCTTCGGTGAGCTCGACGAGATCTGCAAGCCCGGAGCGATCCTGGCGTCGAACACCTCGGCGCTCGACATCAACGAGATCGCCGCCGCCACGTCACGCCCCGAGAGCGTCATCGGCATGCACTTCTTCTCGCCCGCCAACGTCATGAAGCTGCTCGAGAACGTCCGCGGCGACAAGTCGTCCGACGCGGTCGTTGCCACCACGATGGCCATCGGCAAGAAGATCGGCAAGGTGCCGGTGATGGTCGGCGTGTGTCGCGGTTTCGTCGGCAACCGCATGTTGTTCATGCGCGGCGCCGAGGCCGAGCGGATGATCCTCGAAGGCGCCACACCCGCACAGGTCGACAACGTGCTCTTCGGGTTCGGCTTCCCGATGGGCCCGTTCGCCATGAGCGACCTCGCCGGGCTCGACATCGGCTGGGACGAGGAGAAGTCGTCCGGCTCGACCGTGCGCGAGGTGCTGTGCGAGAACGGTCGACGCGGCCAGAAGAACGGCCGCGGCTACTACACCTACGACCCCGAGACACGGGCGTCCACACCGGACCCCGAAGTGGTCGAGCTGATCCGGACCTTCGCAGTCGGCAAGGGTATCGAGCAGCGTGAGGTCACCGACCAAGAGGTGCTCGAACGCTTGCTGTATCCAATGGTCAACGAGGGCGCAAAGATCCTCGACGAGGGCATCGCCATCCGGGGCAGCGACATCGATGTGGTGTGGGTCAACGGCTACGGCTGGCCCGTGTACCGCGGCGGCCCGATGTACTGGGCCGACTCGGTCGGCCTGGCGGACATCGTCGACAAGATCAAGCACTACAGCGACACCCTGGGCGGACAGCATTGGAGCCTGTCGCCGCTGCTCGAACGCCTCGCCTCCGAGAGCGGCGCCCTCCACCAGTACAGCAACTGATCTGATGGCCCTGCACGACCGCTGACGCTCCCCGGGCGACCAACGTCGCGCGGGGAAACTGATGATCGGCCTCGGCGCGCTCGGTGTCGTCGTCGCCGTGTTCGGCACGGTGGCCGGGTGGATCTTCGTCGGTCAGATCGCCACGGCCTCCGACGACAGCTCGGAGGTCACGGTCCAGACGCTCGATGCCGTCGACGACACGATCGACCTCGCCGAGGTGGTGCTCGTGTCGACCGTGGATGCGGTCGATGCGTTGGAGCCCTGACGATCCGGGGCGATGAGCGAAACCCCCACATACGGGGACTTGGCTCATCGCTCCGAGGGTGGAGGCGGCGCTGTCGTCCAGCTCGTTCGAGCTGGCAGGACAGCCCCTACGGTGCGTTCATGTCGCTCGAACTGATCCCGCTCTGCACGCTCACGGTGACGCTCGCCCCGACGGTCACAGTGTCGCCGTCGCTCGTGATCGGAGAGGTCACCGCCGCACGCGCCGAAGGGGAACGCCTGAACGCGTCACTCAAGGGAGCCGCCGCCGATTGGCTGCAGGTGGCGCCCGAGGGATACGGCACGCTCGACGTGAAGCTCACCTTGGAGACCGACGACGGCGCACTCATCCACGCCACCTATTCCGGGCGCCTGCAGTTCGACACGATGTCGGCGTACGCCGCGCCACTCTTCCACACCGGCGACGAGCGCTACGCCTGGCTCAACCGGATCCAGGCGGTGTCGAAGGGCGCGTTCCAGTCTGACGGCACGCTGATCTACGAGATCTTCGAACTGCGCTGACCGCCCGCTC
>Ga0335394_10008946_pt1 | contig 11292 bp, 9 predicted proteins | sample MAT03_FD_205741 | JGI IMG/M metagenome (GOLD analysis project Ga0335394, IMG submission 205741) | Freshwater microbial communities from Lake Fryxell liftoff mats and glacier meltwater in Antarctica - MAT-03 (spades assembly) (version 2) ... | reverse complement strand
GCACGGTGAGCGATATTGCCTCCGGCGCCTTGGGCAGTGCGACGTAAAGCGAATGCGACCTGTCCTTCGCGTCATTTGGCTCAGCCGTCATCGCGTGAGTATGTCCGAGCGCCGAGTCCAATGGAAGGGTCGCACCGCGTTTCGGTCGACGTCCGGAATGGCCGATCGCAGCGCGGGCACCCTGGACGCCCTCCCAGTGCAGGCCTCCGCTCAGCGCGGATCGCTCACACGCCCGAGGAAGAGCACGGTATGGGTGCGGGTGTCGCGGATCAGGAACACGAACGGATGGTCGACTACGACCTCGGTCGGCGGAGCGGGCATGGCGCCGCGCGTGGCCATGACGACGGCGGTGGCGGCGGCGGCCTCGGTGCCCTCTTCGTCGACCTTGATGAATGCCTCGTGAAACGCGTTCGAGATGAAGAGTCGCTGGTCTGAGTTGGGTGGATTGCCGATGCCGGTGAAGTCGGCGCCGTCAGACGAGAAGGCGAGTCGCATGCCGAGGTCTTGCATCACGGCCGAGAGCGGAATGCGCGCGTTCTCGATCTTGAACTTTGGGAGCGACACGGCGATTTCCTGCGCGTGCAGCCCGCGCGTCAGCCGCGTGAGCTTGCCCGCATCGAGTCCGCTCTCGAGCGCGACGAGGCCATTCCTGTCGCGCGGCAGCAGTATTGTCATCGCGAGCTCGCCGCCCTGATAGGGCATCTCGAACACCTGCACGCCGTCATTCTCGGCGTACTGGAAGCGCGCGGTCAGGTGCATCATCGGTGTCGTCTGACGGTCGGTCCCGCCAACGTAGAAGTAGCCCAGCTGCGTCCGGCTCGTCGCAAACGGTCTCTCCCACTTGCCGAGGAAGTAGACGGCATTGACCAGCACGAGTCGCGTGAACGCGTCGAGGCTCGCGGGCGGAAGCAGATCGCGAATGCGATCGTTGGTCTGCGTCGCGACCCAGCGATTGATACGCAGCCGTCCGGGCTCGGCCGCGCCGACGAAGTCCATCGGCTCGAACGGCGCGCGATAGGTGTCGCGCGTCATCGCCAAGAACGGAGCTTCGAACCGATACGTCTGTTCGCCGAATAGCCGGTTGACGACCGCAAGCTCGTAGTCCGCGTGCGGCGCGTTCATCCCCGTGAGGATCCGCCCGGCCGACTGATGAAACGCGTCGGGCGAGCCGCCCACGTGGAGCACGCGATTCATCTCCGTCGCGGTCGCGGTGCGTGCACCCGAGGCAGTCATCGCGAACGCGATCTCGATGCTCGCCGGCGAGAAGAAGAGATTCCCCTCGTTGCCGCGCAGCTTGCCGTAGATGTCGAAGCCAAGCGCGTTCGCGGCAGCGCTGAAGCGCTCGAACTCTACGCTAGTCGGCGCGACGACGGCGGCGTTCGCCGGTGGCGCGGTGAAGCCTGCCATCTCGCCCGCAGCCGGGTGTCCGCTCGGCGGCGCGACGTTTTCGTTCGGCGGATCTGCTGTCTGCATAGGCATCGATGCTCCTTCCGCTGGCGTCTCTTCTGCGCTGACGATGGGCGCCGGCGGGGTTGTGGTGCGCCCACCGCACGCGGAACATCCCACCAGCAAGAGAATCGGAGCGAGGAGATGGGCGAGCTTCATGGGGGTGATGCTCGCACGAATGGCGCAAGGTTGGCGCGCTCTCACGCAGCTGCGTCTGCTTGGCTACGAGAAGGTCCCCGCGCGCAGGGAAGCGTGTCCTGAACCGTGACGACGGCGCCGACTCAGCGCCGCCGTCTTCTCGTAGTCGCGTCACTGCGGTGGCGCGAGGAGTCCGCCATGGCCGCTCGTCTCAAGCTTGGCTCGCACTACTCCATTGATGGCAAGCGCGCGCGTACGGAGTCGGTGTCATCGTCGCGACGCAGAATCCGATGGACCTCGACTATCGCTCTCTCAGCAACGCAGGCACCTGGATGACCGGCACACTCCAGACCGACGCCGACCGCGCCCGCGTGATCGAGGGACTCGGCGAAGACAAGAAGAAGAGCCGGCTCGGCGCGATCGTCAAGCGTCTCGGCCCGCGCTGGTTCGTGGTCCGGAGCGCGAAGAGCGACCAGCCGAGTCTGCTCAATCCGCGCTGGGCGATGTCGTATTCGCGTGGTCCGATGACGCAGAGCGAGATTCGACGCGCGATGCGGCGCGGTGGGTGAGCTGGCGTACGCTACGACCAGGGGTTTCCCGGGGGTTTCCCGAGGCTAGCCGAAGGATGATGCGCACCGATCGCCGATCGGGGCTGATCGTGGAATTGGCGCTCCCATGCGCCTGCTCATCCCCGAGGATGGCGGCACCGGGCTCGCGGCGGCCTTCCGCGCGTAGAGCGAGGCTCGTGAGCGAACTGGATCGCAGCCGCCCGCTACGATACTGTCTGAGCGTGGGGACGACCTCCGACGCGTCGGGACTTTGGCGAGAACCGGGCGCGTAGTCGTTCGTCAGAAGCATCTGCTGCGAGGAACCCGAGTGCCAAGATCCCGTCGATGGAGCCAAGTGACTCATGCAAAATGGTGCGCCTTCGCAGCTCTGGTCTTCTCTCTCGCTGCGCTCGCCCTACCGCTCGAGGCGGCGGGTCAGGACGACGATCGAGCGCTGAGCGCGAGCGACGCGGAGGCGAGACGACATCATCGTCTCGCCACCGCCTACTACACCAACGGCGCGTTCGCGGATGCGGCGCGCGAGTTCGAGTCCGCCTATGCGCTCTCGCCGCGGCCCGAGCTCCTCTACAACCTCTACCTCGCATATCGCGACGACGGTGACATCGAGAACGCCGCGCGCGCTCTTCGGCTCTATCTCGAGCGCACGGAAGACCCGCCGGAGGCTGACACGCTGCGTGCGCGTCTCGCCTCGCTCGATCGGCAGCTCGCTGCGCGTGCCGCACCGACTGTCGCGGTGGCCCGCGAGCCGCGACAGTCGAGCCCGCCGAGCGCGCCGACCGCCAGCGTCATCGCATCCTCTCCCTCGGGGTTCGTGGTCGCAAGCGTGGGCCTCGCGGCCGTGGTCGCCGCGACGATCACTGGCGTGCTGGCAAACGATCGACGCTTCGCGCTCGAGCGCGCGTGTGGGCCTAGCCGAGACGCGTGCCCGCCTGGCTTCGAGAGCGACCGGTCGGCGGGCGAGTCGCTCGCGATCGCGACCGACGTGCTCGGCATCGCGGGAGGCGTCGCCATCGCGACGGGGATCGTGATGATCTTCGCCGTCGATGGACGCGAAGCGCCTCCGGTCAGCGCCGGTTGTGGGCCCGACGGCTGCGGGATCTCGGTCCGGGGGAGCTTCTGATGGGCTCGCCGTGGATGGTCCGCGCGCTCCTCGCGACGATGGCCGCAGCGCTGAGCGGCTGCACGCTGCTGTCTGGCTTCGGAGAGTTCCGTGCGGATGGAGCAGCCGACATGGGCGCGCGGGATAGTTCGGTCGAGCCGGACTCCGGACTCGACGCGGGCCCGACCGACGCCGGAGACGTGGACGCGAACGACGCCGATGTGCCGCTCGTTCGCCTGACGGTCCGCTTCTCGAGCGGAAGCGACGCAGAGGTCGGCACTGGGACGGTGCTCAACTCGCAGCCTTCCGGTCTCGTCTGTACGGCAACCGGCTGCGAGCTCAGCGTGCGCGCGGGAAGCTCCGTACTGCTCCGCACTGTGGCCTGGGCATCCGTCTCCAACTGGGGCACCGGGGTCTGCGCCAGCGGCCCTACATGCGCGCTCGTCCTGACGACGGACACGACGCTGACGATCACTCCAGTCGCGCTCGGCAATCTGGCGTTCGTCACGTCGATTGCCTACCCGATCGGGGCGGGCCCGGTGCTTTCCGTACCTGCGGCAGACGCGGAGTGCGGGGTACGCGCGGCGGCGGCTGGGTTGCCAGGGACGTACGTCGCGCTCATCGGCCCTACGCGAGCCGAACGCTTGGACCACGTTCCGGCGGGCAACCCCGGCTGGATTCGCTTGGACGGGCGAGTCGCCGTGCGCGTCGGTGTGACCATCGATCCGAGCATCTCTCGCTTGGTGCACCCGATCGATGTCGACGAGAACGGGGGCACGGTCCCCGTGAACGACACGGCGATCGCGTACATCGCACCGGCCCCCGACTGCCCCGGCCCGATCTTGCCCACCCTCGGCTTGGTGCACGCGACCGACGCCGCCTTCGTCAGCGACTCCGGGAGCATCCCGTGTAGTGCAGCATTCCTCAGCGCGCGGCTGTACTGCCTTCGAGCCCCGACGCGCGCCTTCGACGCCCTCCCGGAGCCGAGCGTCGACGCGGACGCGGTCTATGTGTTCATCACGGAGAACGGCGCTTCGTCGAGGACAGACAACGACACCGCGTGCGCGACCGAAGCCGCCGCCGCGGGCCTCCCTGGAAGCTATCGCGCGCTGCTCGGCGACTCGACCACGGCGCCGCTCTCCATCGTCGCGCGACCCGATGCCGCGTTACGGCGCGCCGATCACCACCTGCTCGCTCTGCGCGCGAGTGACTTTCTGTCCGAGACAACGCTCTTCACGGCTCCGTCGCAGCACGCAGATGGAACTCCGCACATCGACCTAGTCATGACCGGCTTCGCGCTCCTCAATCCGCGCGGCTCGAGCAGCTTGACCGAGACGTGCCGCGACTGGACGAGTACCAGCGGCAGCGATGTGTTTGGCGCGACGTATTGCATTTCGGCGGCACGGCCCGGGGCCGTCGCCAACCCTGACGCCTACGCGCGGCTCTACAGCTCCTACAGCCGCGTGTTGGCGCTGGGCTGCGATATGCCGCAATCCGTCTACTGCATTCGAACCAACTGAGCCTGAACTCGACTTGGCTCTTTGGCTTTGAGGTCGAGCTCGAGGTGATCGCGAAGTTGCCGAGTCGGACTCCATGGTTGCCTACCGCCGATTGCTTGGGCTCTGCATCAGTGGTTTTGGTCTGCTGGTCGATGATATATCGTGGCCACGGCGATGTCGTCCCCTCCCCCCGCGCAAAGCGCGCAAGAAGCCTCTCGACGACCGACACCGTGACAGAGACTTCACGGCCGCGCTGCCCTCGTTCGCTGCTACTTCCTTTCCACCCGCGAGCCCGACTCCAGTCGATCCCACTCGTCTCGACATATCGCCTGCACCTTGTCTCGGAGCAGCTCAGCGTCGGCGGGCTGCAGACCCTCTGTCGAGACCGGCGGCAGGATGTGTATCTGGAGTAGGCCGCCAGCGGCGATCTTGGCGCGCGCGTTGATGACGCGATCGGTCGACGAGCAGATGATCGGAATCACGGGGACGCCGGCGGCGATGGCCATGTGGAAAGCGCCCTTCTTGAACGGGCCCATGCCGGCGCCGCGACTGCGCTGTCCTTCCGGAAAGACCCAGATGCTCGTGCGCCGTGTTCGGAGCGCCTCGACCGCCTTGTCGAGCCCAGCCACCGCGTTCTTGTGATCGGCGCGGTCGATCAGGATGTTGCCAGTCGCGGCGAAGAAGGTGCCGAACAGTGGAGTCTTGCGTAGCTCCTTCTTGCCGATGACGACGGTGCGACGGGGATAGACGGCACCGACGAGTATCACGTCGTAATTGGACTGATGATTGGCGACGATGATGGCCGGGCGATCCGCGAGATGCTCCTGTCCGGTGATCTCGACTCGAATCCCGAGGATCTTCAGTCCCACCCAGCTCAGCGTGCGCGCGTACGCCCAGGCGACGTCGGTGTTTCCCCACAGCAGGACCGCGGGTGGAAGAAATGCGGCCGTGCAGAGGGAGCCCCAGGTCAACATCGCGGAATAGCGCGCGTAGAACACGGCCCGCTGAGCTGGTGTGCCGTGGACGACGGGGAGCGCTTCGGGCGATTCGACGGAGCTCATCGGTCCTCCTTCACGAAGTGGAGGTAGTCACGCCAGCTTCTTACGCGATTGTGGGTGGCTCGGACAAGCGGCGCGTGGACCGCGACCGCGGACCGGGTGCATCTCAAAGCGAGCTGCTACGCTCGCTCGCGTGGTGCGCTTCGGGTCTCTCGCTGCTGCTTCGTTCGCCGCGCTCATCGGAGCGGTGTGCGCGTGCGGCGACTCGCGTCTGCCTGCAGACGCTGGACCCGATGCCGCAGAGGCGATGCCCGATGCGTGGACAGCACCGCCTCCGGAGGTCGACTGCAACGATCCTTCGTTCTGGAGCGTTGCTCCAGCTATTCACGGTTTCGTGGGCTCGTTCCTAGGCGCGGCGTACTGCGAGATCGAGGCACAGAGGTTCTACCTTCCGCTGCGCTTCGGTGGCGACGGCGCAGGTTGTGTGCGCATCATTCGATCGTCGCGCACCGAGGTGCCGGTCGGGGTAACGCCGTTCACCGCCGGAGGTGTGATCGTGGGTCTCCCCGCGCCGATCGAGATCGAGCTCGAGGCTCGCTACTACCAGCGCATGAGTGAGGGTTGGGGGCTCGTGTCCGAGCGGACAATGGGCTACCTACCAAGCCTGACGGTGAGTGTCCCCGACCCAGTGCTGAATCCCCCTCGGCTGGTAGCGCTGATCGACCATGCGTACGCCGATGAGCGCGAGTTACTGACGATCAGCACGCCGCAGTACCGTGCGCCGCACTCCGAAGGCGACTCGTTCGGCAACATCGATGGCGTGTTCGGGTTCTTTACGCGCCCTTCGACCGGCGCGGCGATCCTCCATCTCGTGGGCCAGGCCGCGTTCGGGACGCCGCTCCGCGAGATCGCATTGCTCGAGGTGCCTTTGCCGGTCGACGACGCGCGCACGTTCGTGGTGCCATTTGGCGTCGTGACCGGCGATCGGCTGCACCCGACGGATGGCGCCTCGTTCACGGCGATGGTCTCGCTGCCTGCGCCGATCGACGAGGTCGCGCCTGGCTCTCGCGACGCGCCCACGCTCGCGCGGAGTGGCACGCGTGCGTTCACGTTGACGCCCACCAGCGCGACCGAGCTCCTCGGGATCGACGCCGCCCACGTGCTCGACGGCGACAGCATCGTCGATCGCGAAGGCGTCGTCTTCGACCGCTGGGGCGTGATGTACCCGCACGGTCGCATCCTCGCCGATGTCGGCCGTCCACTCGCGTACCGCAATCGCGTCGTGATCGGGACCACCGGAATCGCCGCGGTCGGCCGCGACGAGGTGCTGATCGGCCCCGCCAGCGTGTCCTTCGAAGACTTCGGCTTCGTGGGCGCCATCGGCTCGATCGGCCCCGCGCTCGGCCTCGAGCGTCCCGACGGAACCGCCGCGATCATGATCGAGCCCGGCCCAGCGTGCGACTGACCTCTTTCCTACTACTCACGGCTTGCGCCGTCCCGATCATCCTCCGATCATCCTCGTCAATCTAGCCGGCGTCATTCGCTACTTCGCTACCAGACGACGCACATCGATGATCCCGATTGCAGGTGAACTGCTAGGCGCGATCGCGTTGGTCGCGTGTCCCGCTCCGGGCGTGAGTTGGACGCTTTTGAAATAGCCCTCTCGATCAGTCGCGACGCCCTGCCGCACGCAGCCTCCTCGTGAGAGTTCGGTGCCGGAGCGCGGCGAACCCGAGCCACGCGAACGGGGCTAGCCACAAGAAGTAGCCCCCGCGCGGCAGTGCAAACAGGTTCGCCACGACGAGCACCGCAACGGCGCAGCCGGCCACGCCCAGCTGCAGCCTCAGGCGGAACAGGTCGCGACGCACGACGTCCCAGTCCGGCGTCGTACCGAGCCGGTGTGCGCAGCCATCGCAGAACACTGCGCCGCGCCGATGCGGCAGGCAGCACAGCTCGCAATCGACCACGTCGGTCGGCTCTGGCGCGTGCATTCGCGGAGGTTCGCATGCACGTGCCTCTCCTTACAAACGCGATAACCGACCACTTGCGCAAAGCGGGCAGCGGGTGAAGCGGGCGGCGAGCGATCGAAGGAGCTTCTTGGACCGCACCCTCGCGCCAGCGGTCGCGCTGTCGCGGCGCGCGCCATCTCGCGGCGCAGGTGCTCGGAGCCGGCGGGCCAGGGCGAGTTCGCCTCGACGCACTCGAGCATAAGCAAGTGCACAGGCGTGATTCGAGGTAGTCAGTCGGCGCTGCAGGGAAGGCACCGCCGTGCGTCACCGGAGCGCTCGCGCGCGCACACCTCGCCTGCAGTGCATGCCGGGCCGGCGCCGCAGTGGCACGTCGCGACATCGTAGGTGTCAGTGCAGATTTCAGCGCGGGCGCAGCCATCGAGGCTCCCTTGAACGCACGCAGCGGCCGGCTCAGTCCACCTCCCGCCGACTCTCGACGCCCACTCCGTGCACATAGCCCGCGACATGCCATCGCACGGCGCTGGCGCTGGCCCGGCGCACATCGCAGAGGGACCGAAATCGGCAGCCGGGGCATCTACGCCCGTGTCGCTCGGCGCGTCGATCCTGGGCCCGTCGGTCCTCGCATCGAGGACAGTCGCGTCGCCACCACCGTCCACATCGGGCGGCGGTGGCGGCGGCGCATCGTCTCCGCAGGCGGCGGCGAGCGACGTGAGCACCAAGCATAGGACGAGCGCGCGAAAGCGAAACGGCATCTGGATCTCCCCGGGAGTTGCGAGCTTAGGCGCAACGACTCGCCCGGCACAATGAGGAGGATGCGCGGGGCTGGCTGCCATGGTTTCCCGAGGTGCGCTACGAGTTCCGATCGGAGCCGGGAGCACCGTGCCGCAGCTCCGACGCAGCCGTCACACGCTCAGAGAGCGCGAAGCACGGCGACGCCGCCAGATGAGCGCCAGCAGGGCGAGCGATAGCCACGCGATCGATGAGCCGCGGCTCGCGCCGACCATCGTGCAGCCGCAGCCGCCGTCATCGCCTCCGCCCGCGGCCCCGCCGCCATCGCTGCCGGTGGTGCCACCGCCGTCTCGGCCGGTGCTGCCGCCATCGCGTGAGACGCCGCCGCCATCGAGTGAGACGCCGCCACCATCGAGCTCGGCGACGCCGCCATCGGTGCCCGGCATCGGCCCAGGCGAGATGCTCTTGAAGCCCGCCGCGAGGATCCAGCGCGGCCCGCCGGGGCCAAACGCGTACGCGCCGACGTCAGCGACGCCGAGGCGCGCGGTGCCATCGAAGTCGTCACTCACGACGTGCGCCACTTCGCCGGTGCGAGGCAGCATGCCGCCAGCTGTCGGAAAGACGTTCATCGGCGGTGCCCCTGCGTGGCTCGCCATGACGAGATCCGCGGTCAGCGCGCCAGCGGTCACGCCGGGCCCGCCGCCCACGCTTACGTTGCCGATGCTCGTGACCATCGTGGCGTCGCCGTTCACGAAGATCGCCTCGCCGCTCTGCGAGTAGAGCGCGTTGTTCGCTACCAGCACCGAGCCGGTGGCGCCGCGCACGGTGATCGCTCGACCGCCGTTCAGGACGGTGTTGTGTGCGACGATCAGATTCGACGGCGTGCCGGCTTGGTGCGGCTGCATCGCGATGCCATCGGCGACCGCGCCGAGGATGATGTTGTTGCGGATGACCGCGTCCGCCGCCGACTGGATCCCGTGATCACCACAGTTCCACAGCGCGTTTCGCTCGATGACGTTCGGCGCGCCGTTTCCCACGGTGCTGTACGTGAGGATGCACGGATAGTTGGTGTCGTGAATCACGTTGTCGCGCACGACGTTGCCAAAGCTACCCTCTTTGATCTCGATGCCATCACCCTGCGAGACTGATGCTTGGTTGGTGTGATGGACGTAGTTCCCCTCGATGAGGGCATTCGCCAGCTGGCATCCATTGGAGTTGCAGCCGAGATACATGCCCTCGCCCGTTCCGTTCGTGTGGTGGATTTCGTTGCGCAGGATGCGCATCCCCTCATAGCGCTGGCCGACATCGTTCATGCGGAGCGCGACGTCGCCTGTGTCGTGAATCTCGCACGCTTCGATGGTGACGAAGCGCCCAGTCTCGAAGCGCAGGCCCGCGGAGCCACCCGAGAACTCGAGGCCGCGCAAGACGAGGTACTCAGCCCGAATGTCCCAGATGTTCTGGCTATCGCTTGGCCGCTGGAAGTGTGGCCGTGCGCCATCCGCCGCGCGCACGACGATGGGCAGCGCCTCGGTCCCGGCGACATTGATGAAGAAGCGCGAGCTGTCGAGGGTATACATCCCATCGGCGAGCACGAGCTCGTCGCCCGCTGCCAACGCGTTGATCATCGTCTCGACGTCGTCGCCCGGCGCGGCGTTGAACGTCGTTGCCTGCGCGCGCGGCGCCGCGACGACGCAGAGTCCCAGCGTGCCTGCGACGAGCGCGATACCTCTCATCATGCCGTTCATGTGGTGCCTCATGGAGCAGCGACTCTAGCGCGGATCGGTCACACGGCATAGGAAGAGGATGGTATTGGTGCGCGTGTCGCAGTTGAGGAAGACGAAGGGATGGTCGACGACGACCTAGGTCGGCGGAGCGGTCATGGCGCCGCGGGTGGCGATGACGACGGCAGTGGAGCCGGCCGCCTCGGCGCCCTCTCCGTCGACCTTTGTGGTCCCGACTCCAATCGATCCCACTGGCCGATCTGCGGCGGACACGTGGCAACGTTGACATCGACGACGCAGGTCGGCAGCCTCGTTGGATGCGCAGAATGTCGGACTCGCACCACATATCGTCGCGTAAGCCGTCCTCGCGGCGCGCCGTCAATCCCCACCACGCGATGGGAGTGGCGCTGTTCATCGCCACGCTCGGGTGGACACAAGCCGGCGCCGCTCAGGATCAGGTGCCGCCGCCACCGCCGGACGATGGCACCACGGCTGTGCCGTCCGCGCCGCGCGCCGAAGAAGCGTTGCCGCCGATACCAGACGCCCTCACCGCTCGCGTATGAGGCCGATGCGCACTCCGAAGTCCAATGCATCTCCGCCGACTGCAGAGGGAGTTCAGCGGGATCTCCGCAGTGGAGCGCCTCGCCGCGATGACTAGGTGCGCGAGCCTCAGACGCGCGGCAGCTGAGGGATCCGCTCGAAGTCCGAGTCATGCGTGAAGAGCGTCGCGTGGTGTTGCAGTACGAGCGCTGCGATCCATACGTCGTTGAGCGGGATCGGCGTGCCCTGTTTCTTGAGCTGGAGCTTCAGCTCGGCGTAGCGAACTGCGGTCTCCTCGTCGCAGCACAGCACATCGACGCGAGCACGATCGAGAAAGCGCACGAGGTTGGCCTCGTTCTCGCGGCCCTTCGTGCCGTTCAGGAAGCCGAAGCGAAGCTCGGCAATGACGGGCACCGGCATCAGGAGACGCTCCGCCGTGCGCACGCGCTGCACGGCGACAGGCTCCGCATCCATCATCTGTAGACGGCCGCCCGAGTCCGTCGAAAAGTGACCGTCGAGGTCGAGCGGCGGGTCGATGGGCGTGGAGGTCAGCGCCCCTTTGCAGAGCGCGGCGCGGCGGTCG
>Ga0335394_10008945_pt1 | contig 11292 bp, 10 predicted proteins | sample MAT03_FD_205741 | JGI IMG/M metagenome (GOLD analysis project Ga0335394, IMG submission 205741) | Freshwater microbial communities from Lake Fryxell liftoff mats and glacier meltwater in Antarctica - MAT-03 (spades assembly) (version 2) ... | reverse complement strand
TCAATAAAGCGTTGAATAATATCATCGACTGCGCCGCCATAGAGCCCCGAAATGCCGCCCAGCAAAATGCCCAGGAACAGACTCAAAACCACGCCGACGAGCCCAATGGTGAGCGAGGTGCGCGTGGCGATCATTAAGCGCGAGAAGAGATCGCGCCCTTGAAGATCGGTGCCGATCAAGAAGAGACTTTCTTCCGGCGGCAGGCCTTCAATGCCGAGCAAATGGCGATTGCTGGGAATGAGTCCCCACAATTTGTATTCAAAGCCTTCGGCCCAAAAGACGATACGCGCCTTGGTTTCTAGATCCGGCTTGTACACCTTTTTGAAGGTTTTGGGATCGCGTTTGCCCACGACCGGATGCACATAGGGGCTGAATTTGCCCTCGTCAAACCAATGAATGGGCTGCGGTGGTAGGAGTGAGAGCTCTTCGTTGGATATCCTGGGATTGGAATAGGCAAAAAACTCGGCAAAGAGGATCACAATATAGAAGCCCAGAATGATGACCGCCGCGATCATGGCCATCCGATGTTTGCGAAAGCGCCACCAGGTTAACTGCCATTGGGTCGCCACCGAGATGCGATCTTCAGCATTGCTTTTGGGGAGCACGACCGGCGGAATATTTGCTACTGCATCTGTCATAGCGTTCTCTGTTCACTGCAAAATCGTTGCTACATCCATGCCTTTAGTAATTAACCAGCGTCAATTGCTAATTAACAATTGTTAATTACTCCCCTCCATCCCCATACGGATGCGCGGATCGATCCACATGAGAATCAAGTCAGAAATTAAGGTACCAATCACAGTCATAATCGCCAAGAGCAACAAAATTGTGCCGGCCAGAAAGAGATCTTGCGCAATCAAAGCTTTAAATAGCAGCGGCCCTACCGTGGGCAAGCTCAACACCAACGAGACAATAATGCTGCCGGAAACCACATAGGGGAAAATATAGCCGATGGTGCTGGCAAAGGGATTGAGCGCGGCCCGTACGGGGTATTTCAGGATTACGCGCGTGAGCGAGAGTCCTTTGGCGCGGGCAGTCACGACATAGGGTTTGCGTAGCTCGTCCAGCAGATTGGCGCGCATAATCCGTACCAGCTCGCCAATGCCGGCCATGCCCAAGATCACGGCGGGCAGCGGCAAATGCTTGACCATATCCCAGAATTTGGCAACACTCCAGGGCGCAGAGAGATATTCCTGCGAAAAGAGACCGCCAATACTTTGCACATGGAAATATTTAAAACCCACGTACAAAATTACCAGCGCCAACATAAAATTAGGAATGCCAATACCGAGAAAGGCCAGAAAGGTAAAAAAGTAATCGCCAATTGAATATTTGTAGACCGCCGAATAGATGCCAATCGGCAGCGCAATGCCCCAGATAAAGACAATGGCCGCGATCGACACCACCATAGTGAGCACCAGCCGATCGCCAATGACCTCGCGTACAGGGCGGTTGTATTCCATGGCCATGCCAAAATTACCCTGGAGCATCAAGCCCATCCATTTGAAATATTGAACATAGACGGGTTGATCGAGGCCATATTGCTGGCGCAGCGCCTGGGCTTCGGCTGCCGAGATCACGCTGCCGGTCGATTGTAGATTGGCAATGTAGGCCGTGACATAATCGCCAGGCGGCAATTGGATCACGATAAAGGACAAAATCGAGGCGGCCCAAATGGTGAGCAGGCCAGCAAAGATGCGACGAACAAGGTATGCAATCATAAAAGGTTAGGTGGTCGCAACCGCCTATGGAAGACTTGTTCCCCATAGGCGGTTGCTCTCTATGAACTATTGGTTATTGTGAATCGGCATCGGTAAAGAAGAAGGTGGATGGTCGCGAGATGTTGGGCGTCTGACCAGCCTGAATGTTGAATTGGCGTGCCGGGATATTGCCCATGTTGTTTTTGACCACACGTACGCCCATAAAGGCACCCGACTGCCCAACCGTGCCAATCGTCCACACTTCGTCGGTAATGATGCTCCAGATTTGCTGACCAATGGCAATCCGCTCTTCTGGCGTTGCTTTCAAGCCTTGGCTGAAGAGATCCAGCACTTCGATAACCTTGGGATCCGTGGGTTCGATACCGGCTGTACCACCCGACGCATACCAATTGCCAAAGGCAGGGCCGGTACCGGCAGCGCTATCCACCGGCAGGGCGTGATAGGGGTAGAGGAAAAGCTCATCGGTCCCATCATTCTGCCAGAAGAAGATTTGCAACTCGTTGGCCCCGCGCCGCTGTTCAACCAGGGTGCGTTCCTGTTCAATGACATTGGCAAAGATCCCAATCTCCGCCCAGTCTTCCTTGATCATTTCGCCAATTTGGGTGAATTGAATAAAGGCTGGAATGGCGGGAATTTCAATGATAATGCGTTCGCCATTGTCGCCCCGCAGACGGTAGCCTTCGGCATCTTTCTCGGTTAACCCAATTGCATCGAGAAGCGCGTTGGCCTGGTCGAAATCGGGTTCGGTTGGTGACCATAACGCGCGATATTCTGGGCCAGGGCTAAAGGGCGAAGATTCGGCCACAACTGCCGAGCCGGGCGTGCCAATGCCTAGGAAGATAATCTCGTTGATCTTGTTGCGATTGATCGCCAGTGACAGCGCCCGCCGGAAGTCGGTGGTGTGCAGCCACTTGGCAATTTCTGGGTCGGCTTCATAGCTCATGTTAATTTGCAGCGCGCCATCTGCACCATGTTGCGCAGGGTCCAGGTGGATTGTATACTCGCCCCGTTCGGCATTTTCCAACAAGACCGGCAAGTTGGCCAACGAAATGTGGCGTGCCTGATAGTCATATTCACCCGCAATGGCGCGCAGGTTGAGCACTTCCAAGCTTTCGGCCAGCGTCATCGAAATGCGGTCGATGTAGGGCAGTTGGTTGCCTGCAATGTCAACGCCGTAGTAGTAAGGGTTGCGTTCTAACACCCAGTTGTCTGTGGTAATCGAATTAACCGTTTTCCAGGGGGTGACGGTGGGCAACTCTGGATTGCGCGCCCAGGTGTTCTTATCCTTGAATAAGTTCACCCAGTTATCAAAGCCTTCTGCGGCGATCAACTCATCCAAGGTGGCTTGCTCGACAAAGTCGGGATGAAACTGCTGCATGTAGTGGGCAGGGGCATAGCCGCCCAGCCCAATGTTGCCAAAAATTGCATGGCCGCCAAAGACATTCACCGAACTGCCCAAAACTTCCAAGAAGAGGCTGTTGGCAAAGGGAAAACTGAACTTGATCGTGTAGTCGTCGATCATCTCTAGGTTGGCACCCTGCTCAAGATTGAAGAAAGCTGAACGCACAGGCACCAAATCTTCGTTTTGATAGACATGTTCGTACCAGAACATTACATCGGCGGCAGTGAAGGGAACGCCATCGGACCACTTCACACCTTCGCGCAGGAACAGGGTCAACTCGGTCTGCGCTTCATTGAATTCCCAGCCTTTGGCTAGATTCGGCACGACTTTGGGAAATTCCTTGGCATCCCAGAAAACAAAGCGGTCGCCACCCGCGACGCGATGACCATTCTGGCCATCACCTGGGCCAGTGAAGCCACGCCGCCACGTGCCACCATATTTACCGATCTCATCAAGTGGCTGAATGACGAGTAGATCGTCAGGCACGGGTAAGCGCTCGGCGATGGGTGGCAATGTTCCCGCGTCTACCAATGCGGTGAGCATGGGCGCTTCGCTAAATTCAGTGGGAAATTCTGCTGTATTGGTGACGACCACCGGTCCTTCGATTTCGCCAATTAGAGACGAACCGAGCGCGGGTTCTTCTGCCACCGTTTCTGCTGGTTCCTCGGCGTCTGCTTCTGCGGCGGGCGCAGTGGCCGCGTCTGTTGGTTGATCCGCGGGTGCGCTGGGTTGGCTGGCACCGCCACACGCCGCCAATAGCAAACTACAGGTGAGCAATAGCGCGATTATGCCCAGCGATATGCGTCGCTTTTCCACAGGATTCCTCCTCGTGATGTGATGTGAAGTGATATGAAGTTTTTCGAGATGTTCGTGCGAATATGAAAATTAGATAGGGAGCCGTAGGTACATCAGGAGGGTATCATAAGTAATTTTGAAAGTCAAGCCATCAAAAAATTTGCGCTGTGCGCCACAAACGAGTTGCAAGCCACAACGACAGGAGCACTTCTTTTGGGCGCAAGCGATGGTTGCAATCCTGCAAAAGGTGGGGTAAAGTACATGAACGCCTACTTTGCGGTACTAGTCAGAATTGATCCCAGATTGATCCAGAACGTGTGGAGGAGAAAGTTAGGATGAAGGAGCGACGATCTCAACTAAGCCCTCACCTTAATAGTATTGCCTATGGCGTAATTGGCTTGACCAGTATTACGGCAATCATTCATCTTTATAACAGTTTTCAATTTTCCGATGGGTCTGATCTGATCTTTCTGTTAAATGGTATTGGCTATCTTGCTTTGCTCGGCGCGATCTATTTACCTATCGCGTTCCTGGCGCGTTACCGCAGTCTCTTCTGTTGGTCTTTGCTTGCCTACACGGCACTGACGGTTGTATTGTGGGGTTTTTTTGGGGCGAGCGGCTTCACTGCCTATCTTGATAAAATAGTAGAAGTGGTACTGATTGTTTTAGTTTGGCTAGAAGCAAGGCGTTTTTCTGAATAAGCAAGTAAACTATTCTGTTGTCCCAAAAGCATGTGAAAATTTGCGCGAACGAAAAATGCGATGCTATAATCGGGGCGACATCAACCAAACTTTGTGCTGCTGAAATTGTAAATCAATTGTAAATCATATGTATCCACCGTTATGACGACTCGTATTAATGTTCAACGGCTGCTGCGTAGTGTCGTAGTAAGCTTGCTGCTTCCGATTACGTTGGCAGTGTTGATGGATATGCAGTTTGGTTGGTTTCCGCTAGTGACAATTGGTGCAACGGTGATCTTTATTCCGCTGTCTACCTTTATTGTAATTCGCGCTGCACTCTCCGAGATGGATCAGGTCATTCAAAAGCTGGCACCGCTAGACATAGAGCCTAGTGATGCTCCTTGAACATAGAGCCTAGTGATGCTCCTTGAATAGAAAATGCCTGTTGAAGATGCTTGGTAAGTCCGAACCTTTTGGAGAGGTGATGTACAATGGAAACTATCCAAACGTTTTTCAAAGAGCTTGGTGAAAAGATTATGGCATTCATTAATGCTAACCCACGTCGCGTATTGCTGATCGGCGGTGCGCTCATCCTGATTATCATTGGTTTCTTTATTCCTGTTCCCCAACCGCATGTCTCCCTGGCTGCGGAGTCTCTTTTCGAAACTGGCCCAAGCTGGTTTACTAACTCTGTGCTCACCACGATTATTGTGGATCTGATCTTGATCTTGCTGGCCGTTGCCGCCACGCGCAAGATGAGCTTGGTGCCCAGCGGTTTGCAAAACGGCATGGAAGCCCTGATTGAGTATCTCTATGGCCTGGCCGAAAGTGTTTCTGGCAAGGCTGCCGCGACATACTTCCCCTGGGCAGCGACGATTTTCCTCTTTGTCGTGATTAGCAGCTGGACTGGTTTGATCCCTGGTGTGGGCAGCATCGGTTTCTTTCATAGCGGTGAACATGCCACCAAAAGCGAAGAACATGCGGCCATGCTGGATCAACGATTGGCCATGGTAGATGGCAGCCCGGTGCTGGTACAAGCCGCTGATGCCGCTGCGGCAGCGGTTGCCGCCACCGAAGAAGGCTATGCCAAGTTTGTGCCGCTCTTCCGTGCACCCAGTGCTGATTTGAATGTGACCTTTGCCCTGGCGATTGCGACCATGGTGATGGTGCAGATTCATGGCATACGCGCCTTGGGTGGCGGCTATTTCCGCAAGTTCTGGAATACCAGCGGCCATGGCTTTATGAAGGGCATCAATATCTTCGTCGGTATTCTTGAATTGGTCAGCGAAGTTTCCCGCATTATCGCCTTTGGTTTTCGTCTCTTTGGCAATGTCTTTGCTGGTAAAACTGTGCTGGCAACCATGGCGTTCCTGGTGGCGTTCCTGGTACCGCTGCCCTTTTATCTGTTGGAAATTCTCGTCGGTGCTGTACAAGCCTTGGTCTTTATGATGTTGGCTTTGGTCTTCTTCACAATGGCGACAATCAGCCATGGTGGCGAGCATCACTAATCTGTTCTGTTTGAAGCGCTCTATAATCCATAACTGTTTCTTAGAAAACAGAGGGCGTGTTTTATAAAATGTCTCATTTTGGCAATGTGTGGATTGGTGACAACCGTTTGTGGTTTTGCGTCAATGCATATATGTAGCGGGTGGGCATAAAAAATATGGAAAACGAACTTCTTTGTTTCGCATTTCAATGAATTAAGGAGAACAAATACGATGGACGTCCTTGCTGCGAAGGAAATTGGCGCTGCGTTGGCTATCGGTCTGGGTGCGCTCGGCCCAGCTATTGGTATCGGTCTGATTGGTTCCAAGGCTATGGAAGCAATGGGGCGCAACCCTGAAGTGGCCAGTACGATTCAGACCAACATGATTTTGGCGATTGCGTTCGCCGAATCGCTGGCGATCTTCAGCCTGGTTATCGCGTTGTTGATTAAATTCGTCTAACCGCTTGCCAATAAAGAGAGGAGGCGACCTTGAGTGCTGTACTTGGTCAACTCGGAATTGAAGGGGGCCTTCTGGTTTCCCAGATCGTCAACTTCCTCATATTGATGGTCATTCTGAGAATCACATTGTATCAACCGATCTTGAACGTTCTGGAACAACGTCGGCAACGGATTGCGCAAAGCATGAAGGATACCGAACGTGCGAGTGCTGCTGCACGTGAAGCAGAACATGATAAGGCCAAGGTGCTAGAGGAAGCACGGCGCGAAGGACAAGAAGTTCGCGCCCAGGCCACCCGCGATGCCGAAAAGATTGCCCAAGATATTCGCTCGCGTGCCGAACAAGAAGCTACCGAAATTCGCCGCAAGGCCCAGGCCGATGCCCAAGCGCAGACTGAATCTGCCTTGTCTGACGCCAACAAGCAAATTGCTGATCTTGCCATTCTGGCCACACAGCAAATTCTGGGTCGCGAACTGGCTAACCGTAGCGAGCAGGAGCGCTTTGTCGCTGAGTTCTTAGCTCAGCAAGGGAGCGCGGCTTGATGAACACAAACAGTGCAAGCGCTAACCAGTACGCGCAGGCGATCATGCAAGCCATGCTCGAACGGTGGCAGGGTGCGCTGTCGTCTGTTTCGAATGCATTGAAACAGAATCCGCAACTGGCCGAGTTACTCACCAATGCAGACGGTGACATGAACGAACGCCTGGCTGCCTTAGAGTCGATTATTCCGGCCGATGCCCCAGCCGAGTTGCGCAATACGCTGCAAGTGATGGTGCAAGATGGCTCCATCAAGCTGGTTGAGCAAGTCGGTGGCGCACTGGCGCAAGTATCCAGTGGCCGCACCGCAGGTCCGATTAAAGCGGAAGTGACGAGTGCGGTGACGCTTTCGGATGAAGAGCAAGAGAAATTGCGCCGCGCGTTGGCTGCGCGCTACGGCGAAAACCTAACCTTTACCTTTCATGTAGACCCAGCGCTTTTGGGCGGATTGCGGGTACGTGTGGGCGATAGTTTGGTGGACACCTCGGTGGCAACCCGGTTGCAATCTATGCGTGAAAGCCTAGCCTCGGTCGTGCGTTAAGTTTTGCATGTACCGTGTGCCGCCAGTTACAAGATCGTGTAACGACTGCAATAGTAGGCACAAAGTTGATGGGAGCTTTCCATGCTTTGTCGCCTGAATAGGAGGAGTGCCCATGGCTGTGCGTACAGATGAAATCACAGCTTTACTGAAACAGCAGATTTTGAATTTTACGCTGGCGCCATCCCAGATCGACGTGGGCGAAGTTACCGAAATTGGTGACGGTATTGCCCTGGTTTCTGGGTTGCAAGGTGCCATGGCTGGCGAGCTCGTAGAATTCACCAAAAATGGTGTACTCGGCCAAGTCCAAAACCTGACGCGCGACAGTGTTGGTATCATCATTATGGGTGATTACACTGACATCGAAGAAGGGGACTTGGTACGCAGCACAGGCCGGATCGCTTCCGTGCCTGTGGGCGATGCCATTATTGGTCGCGTGGTCAACGCTGTCGGTCAACCGATCGACGGTAAGGGACCTATCGCTTCGGATAAATTCCGCAATGTCGAACGGATTGCGCCTGGTGTGATCAAGCGCCAACCGGTTAATGAGCCGGTGGCGACTGGTGTGACCTCGATTGACGCCATGATTCCGATTGGCCGTGGCCAACGCGAGTTGATCATTGGCGACCGTCAAACGGGCAAGACCGCAATTGCGCTCGATACGATCATCAACCAAAAGGGCAAAGATCTGATTTGTATCTATGTTGCGATTGGGCAGAAGCGCTCGACTGTGGCGCAGGTGGTCGGTACCCTAGAAAAATATGGCGCGATGGAACATACCATCGTTGTTAGCGCCTCTGCTTCGGATCCTGCCGCGTTGCAATTTCTGGCTCCTTATGCCGGTTGCGCGATTGGCGAGGAATTCATGGAGCAGGGTCGGCACGCGCTCATCGTTTTCGATGACCTCTCTAAGCATGCCCAAGCGTATCGTCAGGTGTCGCTGTTGTTGCGCCGCCCGCCGGGCCGTGAGGCCTATCCTGGTGACGTTTTCTATCTGCATAGCCGCTTGCTCGAGCGTTCGGCCAAGCTTTCGGCTGAAGAAGGCGGCGGTAGTTTGACTGCGCTGCCGGTGATTGAAACACAAGCCAATGACGTGTCTGCGTATATTCCGACCAACGTGATTTCGATTACCGATGGTCAGATTTTCTTGGAAAGCGATCTCTTCTACGCTGGTATTCGCCCTGCGATTAACGTCGGTGTTTCGGTTAGCCGTGTCGGTAGCTCGGCTCAGACCAAAGCCATGAAGAAGGTAGCTGGCCGTCTGAAGTCAGAGTTGAGCCAGTTCCGCGAATTGGCTGCTTTTGCTCAGTTCGGCAGCGACTTGGATGCTGTTACCCAGCGCCAACTTGATCGTGGCTATCGCATTCAAGAAATTCTCAAGCAGCCCCAGTTCCGACCAGTCCCGTTACACCGCCAAGTCTTCAGCTTGTGGGCAACGGGTAATGGCTTGTTGGACAAGGTGCCGGTTGAGAACGTCAAGCAGTGGGAAGCGGCGATGCATAGCTATGTCGATTCCAACCATGCCGAGATCGGCCAGACGATTACGCGCACGGGAGATTTGGATGCGAATACGATCAATTCCCTGCGCCTTGCGATTGAAGATTTTAACAAAAGTTGGTCACCACCGACGTCTGCATAGGTAGATGACAGGATGAGCAGGCGGTAGCGGCAGCGGTATTCGATGTAGGGCTGTTACCTCTTGTCATCCTGCTCTTCGCTTATCGCGTCGCGGCGACCAGGCTAAAGGAGTATTCTCTTGGCCAGTACACGTGAAATTCGCCGACGCATTCGGTCGGTAAAGAATATTTCGCAAGTTACAAAAGCGATGGAAGCTGTCTCTGCCGCCAAGATGCGCAAAGCACAGGCGCAAGTGATTGCGACGCGCCCCTATGCAGAGCAGGCACGCAATGTGCTTTCCTACATTGCTAAGCTAGCTGGCGGTGAGACACACCCTATGATCGCGCCGCGTGCGGTTATCAAGCGAGTTGGTGTTATGCTTGTGACTGCTGATCGTGGTTTGGCAGGCGGCTTTAATGCCAATGTCATTCGTCGGGCAGCGGCGTTGATTCGGGAGAAGCGTAAGCTGGGGGCTGAAGTCGAGGTTGTCTCGATTGGTAAAAAAGGGCGCGATTGGTTGGTGCGCTATGATCCCGTGATTCGTGCTGAATTTACAAAAGTGCCCGATTCACCGCGCAGCGCTGATATTGCTCCGATGGCGCGTGTCTTGTTGGATGACTATATACAAGGCTATTTTGACGAAGTCTATGTGGTTTATACAGATTTTGTCAATACGTTGCGTCAAGAGCCAGTCGCCCACAAGTTGTTACCGATTGAACCAGCCGAAGAGTCTATCGGTATGGCGCCGGAATATGTTTTTGAACCTTCGCCGGAAGCTGTATTAGGACAAGTACTCTTTAGCTTTACCGGAGTTCAGATTTTGCAAGCGCTCTATGAGTCGCTTGCCAGTGAGCATTCGGCACGTATGGTTGCCATGCGCAATGCCACGGATGCTGCAAACGAATTACTTGATACATTAACGTTAACTTATAATAAGGCTCGCCAGGAAAACATCACGACTGAATTGATGGATATTATTGGCGGTAGTGCAGCAGTAGCGACATAATCATTATCAATTGTCAGCAAGTATGTGGCTGAGATGGTGGGTCACACACCTTTGTTGTGGCACCATTGCAGCAGACTTATTTGTATACAATTAGTTGTTAGTAGGAGGTCCACATGGCCGAACAAATTGTCGGCAAAGTATACAGCGTGGTCGGACCAGTAGTCGACTTTGTATTCCCAGAAGGTGCGCTTCCAGAGATCAACGATGCGGTCCGGGTGACGATGGATGACGGCACGCTGTTGACCTTGGAAGTCGCCCAGCAATTGGGTAATAAAGTAGTAAAAACAGTTGCGATGGGTAGTACAGATGGTCTGCGCCGTGGGATGCAGTGCACGTCGGACGGTGAGCCAATTACCGTGCCCGTTGGCCCGGCAACACTTGGCCGCCTCTTTAACGTGACAGGCGATCCAATTGATGGTAAAGGTCCGGTCATTTCGGATGTTCATTATCCAATTCACCGCCCATCGCCCGCGTTTGATGAGCAGAGCACCCAGGCTGAAATCTTTGAAACCGGTGTCAAAGTTATTGACTTGATTGCCCCTTTTACACGCGGTGGCAAGACTGGCATCTTTGGTGGTGCTGGTACAGGCAAGACGGTTATTTTGCAAGAGCTGATCCACAATGTTGCCGAGTTCCATAGTGGCTATTCGGTCTTCGCCGGTGTGGGTGAGCGCAGCCGTGAAGGCAACGATCTATTGCGTGAAATGACCGAGTCGGGCGTTATTGGCTCGACTGTCATGGTCTTTGGGCAAATGAATGAACCGCCTGGCGCACGTTTGCGCGTGGGTCTAACCGGCGTGACCATGGCCGAATATTTCCGCGATGAAGGCAACGATGTGTTGCTCTTTATCGACAATATTTTCCGCTTTGTCCAGGCTGGTTCGGAAGTGTCATCGCTCTTGGGTCGTCTGCCCAGCGCCGTAGGGTATGCGCCAACCCTGGGTACCGACATGGGTGACTTGCAAGAGCGCATTACCTCAACCAAGAAGGGCGCGATCACGTCCATGCAGGCGGTTTATGTGCCTGCCGACGACTATACCGATCCTGCGCCAG
>Ga0335394_10008938_pt1 | contig 11301 bp, 9 predicted proteins | sample MAT03_FD_205741 | JGI IMG/M metagenome (GOLD analysis project Ga0335394, IMG submission 205741) | Freshwater microbial communities from Lake Fryxell liftoff mats and glacier meltwater in Antarctica - MAT-03 (spades assembly) (version 2) ... | reverse complement strand
TGCAGGTTGGTTTCGGCCTGTTCGATGGCCTCGCGGGTGCCGCCGCCTGCCTTGAACAGGCGTTTGGCGTTCACCATATCGGCTTGCAGGCTGTTGATGCGGTAGGCCTTGATCGAATCCTGAATTTGAATGTCGTAAAAACTTTTGTCCAATTCGAGTTTGATGCGGACGATGCCGTTGCGCTTGAGTTCGAGCTGGTCTTTTTGTTTTTCGAATTCGATGCGGGTAAACTCCTTGTCTAATTCCAATATTTTTTCGCCGGCCTTGAGGGGATCGCCGGCCCGGAAATACACTTGTTGCAGAATGGCCGAGAGGGGGCTGGTCATCACCTGCTCGAACTCGGGTTGCACTTCGCCCGAAGCGTTGAGGGTGTTCTCCACGTCGCCAGTTTCCACAACCGCCACGCGGATGTCCGAGCGTTTCAGCGTGGCGGACAGCGCGCCCCTCATCCACCAGACCGCTGCGGCGAGGAACAGCAGGGCCAAAGCGCCGTAGAGCCACATTTTGCGCTGCGCTTTCCGGGTGATTTGTGCTGGAATCTCTCTGTCCATTTTCGGGCAATTTTATGAATGCTTGCTCTAATATCATCCAAGCGGCGTGCCAAGTGCCAAGTAGTTTATTTTCAAATACTTATGTCGTATTTAGGAAATGAAAAGTGGTCGATACCGGACAGTTTGTCCGGCAAATCAGGCGGTATAGCCAGTTTAGAGTGGTTTAGAAAGTTTAGAGGGTTTAGAGGCTTCGCGCCCGATTCCGGCCTTTACGTGCAGAATTACAAGCCGGAATGGGAATACCCCGTTCACCTTGAGTTTTACGAACCCGACGGAACCCTCGCTTTTCACCACGATGCGGGCGTGACGATTGGCGGCGAAAACGCATGGGCTTTGCCCTAAAAACCGCTCAACATCCACTCCCGGAAACAATACGGCGCTTCGCATATTTCCTACCAGATTTTTCCCGACAACCCGCGCACCGAATTCGACAACCTTACCATGCGCTGCTCCGGCAACGACTGGTCGCAAACCGAAATGCGCGACAACCTGGAGCAGCACCTGATGCGGCCCAATGCCGACCTGGACATCCAGGATTACCGTTTTTGCGTGGTGTACATCAACGGAAAATACTGGGGCATTCACTCCCTCGTCACCCAGCAAGGCGACGAATATTACCAGGATAAATACGGGGTGGCGGCCGACTCGCTCGACGAAATTTACAACGATGGAATTGTGCTGTCCGGAGACGACGCTGCGTACACTTCGATGATTGGCTTGCTCAATGCCGGCGTACAAAACGACGCCGCTTTTGCCCAGTTGGCGACCCAAATGGACGTCCGCAACTACACGGACTACATCCAGATGGAAATGTTTTGTTCCAACACGTCCTGGGGCCACAACATCGGTTGCTGGCGCGCCAAAAACGATACGGCCCGTTTTCGCTGGGAGCCTTTCGATCTCGACCGGGGATTTTACATGGCCAATTCCGGCGGCATGGACATGGCTTTTTTCACGTCGATCAACGGCGCATCCTATTCCAATCCGCCCTGGGCGACCCTCTGGATGCGGAAAATGTTGCAAAATGAAAACTACAAAAAGGAATTCTACACACGTTTTGCCGATCACCTGTACGTCACCTTCAACCCAGTAACGATCAATAAACGCATCGACCAATATGCAGGCCGGATCAGGGCGGAGATACCTTACCACGTTGCCCGCTGGGCTGGCACGATCTCGTCTTACGGCAACGGCCTGCCTTCGGTGGCTTTTTGGGAAAATGAGGTGGTACAATTGCGCGCTTATGCCGGGGCCCGGCCGGCGCATTTGTATGATAATTTGAATACGTATTTCGGGTTGAGCGGTACGTCCGTGCTGCAATTGAACGTGAGTAGATTGCCGGCCGGCACAATCCGGATACACGATATCCGCGTGCCGGATTATCTCTGGAGCGGCAAATATTTCAAAAATGTCCCGATTCATCTGACGGCCGAGCCCAAGATCGGATTCAATTTCATACGCTGGGAAAAGAACGAAACGCTTGACATACAATTAATTGCGCCCGGCGCTGTCTGGAAATACCACGATTCCGGTAACGATCCCGGCAGTGCGTGGCGCCTACCGGGTTTCGACGATGCTTCCTGGTCTTCCGGCAATGCGCAGCTGGGCTACGGCGACGGCGACGAAGCCACGGTGTTGAGTTACGGCAACGACGCCAACAACAAAACCATCACCTCTTATTTTCGCAAAAAATTCAATATCGCCGACCCGGCCGGCATTTCGGGACTGCATTTGCAAATGGTGATCGACGACGGCGCGGTGGTATACCTGAATGGAACCGTCGTGGCAAGTTACAACATGCCGTCCGGTAATGCAGGCTTTACCACCCTGGCCGCAAGCGCCATTTCGGGCGCGGCGGAAAGTGCCTGGCTGGCGTTCGATCTGCCTCCCGCTGGATTGCTGGCCGGCGAAAATACGATTGCCGTAGAGGTGCACCAGGCCCAGGCGAACAGTTCCGATGTAAGTTTCGACCTGCAACTCGCCGCCCAGGGAGGCAGTACCGCAGTGGTTGTGGGCGTCGATCCGGGAATCGACCTGACGCTCGGTGACGCAGGCACCCGTTACACCGCCATTTTTGAATCCAACGGCGCCTGCGTGCTTCCGGATACGATTTTCAGCGACCTGATTCTGACGGCCGCCTGTTCGCCTTACCTGGCCCAGGGCGACGTCACCCTGAAACCCAACGTGCATCTGATCGTGGAGCCGGGCGTGGAAATCCGTTTCCCCGAAGCGGCTGATTTCTGGATTATGGGTAAAATCGACGTAAAGGGTACGCAAAATGCGCCCTGCAAAATCACGGCAAATGCGGCTGCGGGCGCGGAGAAATGGGGCGGCATGCTGTTCTGGTATCCGAGCGGGGCCGGGAACCTGAATTACCTGACATTAGATAAAGCCAGCGCGGGCAAACAAAGGATATATTTCCCGGCAGCAATTTCCGTATTTCACGGGACTGTTAATATGGACCATCTCACGGCAACAACTGTGTTCGACAACCCGATCGTCGGCCGTTTTTCAAACCTGTGATTGACAAATTCAAACATAAAACTCTCCGTAACAGGCGATTGTATCAACGTGAATACGGACAAGGCTACGTCGAAAACAACGTTTTCGAAGGCGGCAACGCCATCGACGCCGACGGGGTGGATTTCGACGGGGTAACAGACGGCAAAAAAAGCCGTCGGACGGGGTGCCCTGATTTATTTATCCGTCCAATGGCAAAAAGAAGATAGGTGACAAACTTGTGTACATACCATAGGGCGAAAGGCCGTCGGACGGGGTGGAAACTTGATTGGTATGATTCGTTAAGAGCCGTATCCAGAGCGATCTTTTTTGAAGTTTTTTGAATAAACAAGGCTAATTTTGTTCACTCAAATCGGTCCTCAATTCGAATTGGCATGTACATCTATAGAAACATCATCACCGTTGAGCCGGGGAAGCGCAGCGGCAAGCCATGTATTCGAAATATGCGCATCACAGTGGAAGACATCCTGCGCTGGTTGGCCTCGGATATGTCTTTTGAGGATATTCTCGCCGATTTCCCGGAACTCACGAAAGAAGATCTGGTGGCCGCGCTCGAGTTCGCCGCTATGCGCCAGGAGCGTACCGCTATTGATAGGCAATCAGATCATAATTAAATAATTTTATTTGCACAGATCGTGTTACATTTGATTGGGACGTTCCTTAAATGCTTTTGCTGCCTATAAAAATATAAATCGGCGTGTTTCCTATGCTGGCATAATAAAGGTTGAAATTTTGAATATAACAATGCATTCCATTCTCTTGAAGCTTGTTTATGGGCAATCACGGATGTAATTTTTTTTGGGGAATGCTAAGATTTAGATCAATAAATTTCAGTATAATTTTCACCTAAAATTCTTAATTATGAAACACCCTTTCCGATTGCCCCCGCTACAGTACCTGCTTTTAATTCTCCTGCTATTGTTCTTTTTTGGCAACTCTCAGTACCTTTCGGGACAGGTTCTTCCATGTGGAACTCCCGATATTCCTTTAAGTAATTTACAAGACCTCAAAAGTGAGCTTTCCGACAGTAAGCCCGTACCTAGAAAAATCGCAATATGGGTTTACCTTTTGCGCGACGGGACTGGCCAATCTGCAAATACCTTAGGCGATTATTAAGCCCTGATCCCAGATGTTAACACCATGTTTGACGGTGTCTTTGAATTTACGATTTGCGGTTCTTCGACGATCGACGATGATACATATTACCCGGTCTTGCATGCCGACTCTGATTTTAGCAGTTTTTACGGTACAGCCGAACTGCTGGGAACGCCCAACTCCGAACATTGTGTCAAGGTATTTGCCGTCCCTTCTACTGAATACGGCAGTGTCAATTTCAGTGGGTTGGGGTATAATCCTATCCAGTTCCCAACTACACCCGGAATAGTTGTTGCCAGTGTCAATGCCGAAAAATTTGCGCATGAATTGGGGCACTACTTTTACTTACCCCATACTTTTCAGGGAGGCCCGGCCGACCAATTTGTCAGTACGAATCCCGTTGTTTGCCTCAACTCCGGCGACGGATTTTGCGATACACCGGCAGATCCGGGTGAACCTTTTTGTACTTTTACTTCTGGATGTACATCCGTTAGCTGTACGGTTACAGACCCGCTCTCGGTTCCTTATCAGCCCGACCAGGCACTTATTATGAGTTATTATCTCGAATGCCCGCCGTTCTATTTTTCAGATGAACAAAAAGTAATCATGAGTCAGGTGGTTGACATTAACCAAACTGCTTACGGTAACCTGGTAAACGACGTGCCGTTTGATTGTTTAGTGCCGGCTCATGGTTCGGTTGAACGAAATTGCTCTGATGTACCAGGTGCACCTGGATGCATTTCCTTCGGGGATGTATTATTACCGGCTGCAAGCCGGTGCTTGTCATGCCGAAGGAAAAATATCGAAGTAACCATTCCATTATAAAATATTTTCCAGGTGGCGGCGAAGCGCTTCGCCGCCACCCTTTATTTTTCAACTCATGAAACGTCTACTAATTTTTTTCCCGGCCGTTATTTTAAGTATCTCCCTCGCCACGGCACAACAAACCTGGCATGTGGATCAACAGGTTGCCGGCGGTCAGCAGCACGGCCTCGATTGGCCGAACGCTTTCCCCGATTTGCAGCAGGCCCTGGCCCTGGCCCAATACGGCGACGCCATCTGGGTAGCCGAAGGGATTTACAAACCCACCGCCGATGCCGACCGCTCCAAATCGTTCCACCTGGTGAACGGCGTGGGCCTATACGGTGGATTCTCCGGTACGGAAATACAGCTATCGGAACGCAACCCGGCCATCCATGCGACCATTTTAAGCGGAAACACCGGCCAGGACAGCTTGAAAACCGATAATTCCCTGCACGTGTTGATTGGGGTAGGATTAGACAGCAGCTCGGTCCTGGATGGTTTCACGATCACCCAGGGATATTCGGCCGACACGTTCAGCCCGTATCCATACGATTATATCGGCGCCGGCTTATTGTTGTTAGGTTATCCCAACGTAGCCAATACCGCTCCGCACATCGTGAATTGCCGTTTTACAGGCAACGCCGCCGCTTCGGGCGGGGCCATCGCGATCGACTGGATCAACGTCGATGCCCCGGGAGGAGGTAACAATAATTACGTCAACCCTGTCTTGCGCGATTGCGTCTTCGAGCGCAATTCGGCCTATTTGTACGGAGGGGCGGTCATGAAAAAAGGTCCGGTATGGCCCGGCGATACCCTGTTGTGGGAAAATTGCCGGTTCCTGGACAATGAAGCGGGTAACGGCTCCGGCGGCGGCATCGCTATCCTGACGCCGGGTTCCTCGGCGCTTCATCTGTTGAACTGTACGTTCGAACGCGATTCCGCCTGGGAGGGCGGAGGCTTGTTTTATTCCGTCGAACATGAAGATTCCATTACGACCGTGTTAATGATAGATTCCTGCCGTTTCGAGCGGAACGTGGCGCTGAATGGAGGGGGTATAACGTATGCTAATTGGCAATTCTTTGGATCGAAGGCAAGCCTGTTTTTTCATCTGACCAACTCCGTGTTTGAAAACAATTATGCCAGAACAACTGATGGCGCTTCTTTTGACGTTAGCGGCACGAATCAGTCTAAATTAACCGCAATCGTACGCAACTGTCTCTTTCGGGGCAATTTGTCCTTGAATTCTCGTTCCGCCGAATTTAGCGCAATTTTAGGAAGTGAGGCGGATATTACGGTTGCCGACTGTACTTTTTTAGATAACCTGCGCGCGAACAATGCTTCAGGTATTTGCTTTCCGCTTAGTTTTGGAGCCGGCGGATCCGGCGCTCCCAGCAAAATGACCTCTCGCATCTATAATTGCGTATTCGCCAACAATGGCGGAGGTATTTCAGTATTGGCGGGTAAAGAAAACCAGGTATCCACAGAAATAACGAATTGCACTTTTTACAAAAACAATGCCTACACGTTCGTTAAAAGCTGGTACGCGCCGTTCGATCTTCCGGGTTCGGTTTATTATAACAACATGCTTATCCGCAACTGCGTGCTCTGGGAGCCCGGTTCCACGCCGGTCACGATGTTTTACAGTAACGATCCGCAAAACCTCAACTGCCGCCATTTCGACGTCGACTATTCGCTGATCAATTTTTCGGAAGGGCAACTGGGAACCCTCGCCGGCTCGGACATGGCCTTCGGGGAGCACAACCTGTATGCTACGGACCCGGAATTCGCAGCGCCCGACAGCGGCGATTTTCGCCTGAAACTGTGTTCGGAGGCGGTCAACCACGGTACGAACCCGGCAATCGAACAACTGGGGGCTTTAGCCGACCTGGACGGGTTGCCCCGGATCCGGTTCGGGTTCGTCGACCTGGGCGCTTATGAAACCCAGGATTCCTGTATCGAGTTGTCTGCCGGCTCGCCGCTTCCGGCCGAACCCTTGCTAATCTCGCCCAATCCGTCGACGGGACTTTTGCGCTTCGAGCTGCCGGATGCCGCGGCAGACCGGGCGGTGTTATGGATATTCAATGAAAAAGGCGGTCTCGTTCACCGGACTTCGGTCGGCGGATTGGAAGCAGTCTCTTTGTATCTCGGGTGGTTGCGTACCGGTATTTATGTTGTCAAATTAACCGGTGAAAAGGTAGCTTATACCGGAAAATGGATGAAATTATAGGATCACTTCCGATTCCACCACCAATACATCGGCACCCCCGTCAACATCAACACGATCCCGATCACCGCTTCCCTTGGATGGGTGATGCAGGTAATAACAATCAACGCCGCGCAAAACAACACGAATAAAGCCGGCACCACCGGATACCCCCACACCTTGTACGGCCGCTCCGCATTCGGCTCGCGGATGCGCATCACGAACACCCCGAAGGCCGTGGCCCCGTAGAAAAAGAAAGCCGCGAAGATCAGCATGTCGGTCAACTGGTCGAAACTGCCGGAGAGCACCAGCAGGCAGGCCCACAATCCCTGCATCCAGAGCGCCGGGTTGGGGGTGTTGTACACCGGGTGAATTTCGCCCGCGCGTTTGAAAAACAGTCCGTCTTTGGCCATGGCGTTGTACACCCGCGGCGGCATCAGGATGGTGCTGTTGGTGCAGCCCAATGTGGTGATCAGGATAACAATGGAGATCAGGGTGGCGCCGAAACCGCCGGCAAAATGCCGCACCACGGCCACTGCCGCGATGTCGTTTTTGGCAGTGTGTACGTCTACCAGCTGATCGATAGGCAGCACGTACAGGTAGGTAAAATTCACCAGCACATACGCGCAGATGATCACCATCATGCCGAAAAACAGCGCCAGGGGCAGGTTCTTGCGCGGTTCCTTGATCTCTCCGCCCATAAACCCGATCGTGTTCCAGCCTTCGTAGGCCCAAAAAGCCGCCAGCAAAGCGCCGAACATGGCTTTGATAAAACCAAAATCGGTCCAGGCACGCGGCGTAAAATTGACCGAAGGCGTCTGGAAATTGGCAAAACTGCCGCCGCCAAAAAATAAACCGCTGATAATGATGAGCGCAAGGCTGACGATCACCAGCCGGGTGATCCAGGTGCTCAAACCGGCCGCGCCTTTCAACCCGCGGGTGTTGAGGAAGGTCAACACCAGGATGAGGGCGATGGTGAGCCCTTTCACCCCAAAATTATCGAAGGGTTTGAACACCCCGATCTCGATGTTTTCGATGGAGGCCGGCAAATGCGGCAGCGGGATCATGGAATTGAACGACTGCGAAAACACGTAGGCAATGGAGGCCACCGCCGCCGTTTTGATCACCGCAAAAGTGCTCCAACCCCACAAAAAAGCCGTAAACCGCCCGTAAATGCGGCGAAAATACACGTATTCGCCGCCCGATTCGGCCATCATGCCCGCAATCTCGGCGTTGCTCAAAGCGCCGCAGAGGCTGATGACGCCAGCCAGCACCCAGGCCCACAGGACCAGGTCGGGCGAGAGCAGTTCGGACGACATCGGCGCTACCTTTTTGTACACGCCCGATCCGATGACCGAACTGACGACGAGAATGGTGGCGGCGCCCAGGGTGAGGGTGCGGAGCAGTTGACCTTGTTGTTTTGCCATGATGAGGGCAAACGTAGCGAATTTTCTGATTGTAGGTTTAGAGGGTTTGGAAAAAGGTTTAGAAGGTTTAGAAAAAGGTTTAGAAGGTTTAGTGGCTTCGCGTAGAAGCCAGTAAATTACGCTACGATAAATTGCATTGAATCTTAGTAAATCACCGGAAGCACAAACAGGATCGTACCCAACAGAAATAAAGCCGTCAGCAGGTGGAATACGGCAAAACCGAGGCTGTGGAGGCCGCAGCCGTAGATCATCCATTCATGCGTCATGGATACAATAGTTTGGCTGGTTTAGAGGCGCTGCGTTCCTCATAACGTTTGTTTTATCATGTTCCTCAACCCAAAAGCAGCGTGTCATGTTGAGCGCAGCGAAACATCTGGATACTTGCTCTGATAGGAGGCACATGGAGGCCTCTCGGTCCCGAATGAATTCGGGATTCGCTGCGCTCAACATGACAGTTACGCCTGGGTTTTCGAAATATCTGATGACGTTGCGTTACATACGCTAAGCCCCGGTTCAATACCTTCCCGCAACAACGGATCGCGCTCTGGCACGCCGTACGCCTGTCTGGAAGGCAACAGGCCCGCCCAAACCGGTAGCGCGTAGTCGGCCGGATCGTCGCCCGGCGGGCCCATGCGGATTTTAGCCGAGGCGTCTTCGATCTGAAGCGCCAGCACGGTGGTCGCTTTCAGTTCGATGAGGTTGGGGGCGCGCACTTCATCCCAACGCCCTTTCAAAATATTTTCCGAAATCACGAACAGGGCCTGCTCTTTTTCCGCGTCCGGCACCGGCGTCGCCGTACCGAATACCACGGCCGAGCGGTAATTCATGGAATGGTGAAAAGCCGAGCGCGCCAGCACCAGGCCGTCGAAATGCGTGACAGTCAGGCAAACCGGAATGCCGGCTTTTACATTGGTCAGCATCCTGCTCGTCGCCGCGCCGTGGATGAAGATCCGGTCTCCCACCCGGCCGTAAGTGGTTGGGATCACGAAGGGCTGGCCGTCGACCACAAAGCCCAGGTGGCAGAGAAACCCGGCGTCGAGGATGCCGAAAATGGTCTCCTGGTCGTAATGCCCGCGTTTGGGGATACGTTTGACCGTGTTGCGTTTCGTTTTTGTAAAGTTGTTTTCTTCCAAGGCAAAATATTTTAAGCATCGCATTCTTTTAAACACATAGGACACAATAGGATACATAGAAAATCAGGGATGATGCCTTAAGCATGTGCGCCCTCTACCTATGTGTCCTACTCTGTCCTATGTGTTTAAAAGTAAGATATGTGTTTTTCTAATGCCCCCTTAGTCCACGATCATTTCCGCGTGGTTCAATTCCTGCTGCACGATGTTTTGCGGAATATCCCGGAATTCGTACTGCTGGTTGCGCAAACGCGGCACGAAACCGCCCTCCCGTATGGCCTGCTGAATGCCGTCGGCGGTAAACCGGAACCGCGCACCGGCAGCCGATACCACGTTTTCCTCGATCATGATGCTGCCGAAATCATTGGCTCCGGCGTGCAGGCATACCTGCGCCACCTGTTTGCCCACCGTCAGCCAGGAAGCCTGGATGTTCTGAATGTTGGGCAGCATGATGCGGCTCATGGCGATCATCCGCACGTATTCGTCGCCGCTGACGGCGTTGCGGGCCCGTTTGATCTTGCGCAAAATGGTGTCTTCGTCCTGGAAAGGCCAGGGAATAAAAGCCAGGAAACCATTCGCGTCGGCCGGTTTTTCCGACTGCACCTGCCGGATGGCCGCGAAATGTTCCATACGTTCCAGGTTGGTTTCAATGTGGCCGAACATCATCGTGGCCGAAGTGGTGAGCCGCAGTTGGTGGGCGGCGCGCATCACGTCGAGCCATTCCTCGCCGCCGCATTTGCCCTTGGAAATGAGGCGCCGCACCCGGTCGCTGAGGATCTCGGCGCCCGCGCCGGGCAGCGAGTCCAGCCCGGCTTCTTTGAGGGTTTTCAGCACCTCGTAATGGCTCATGCCTTCCAGTTTGGACACGTGGGCGATCTCGGGCGGGCCCAGCGCGTGCAATTTCAGGTTAGGGTAGAGGTCTTTTAACTGCCGGAAGAGATCGGCGTAAAACCGCAGTCCCAGGTCGGGGTGGTGCCCCCCCTGCAAAAGCAATTGTTCGCCGCCCAGTCGGAAAGTTTCCTCGATCTTTTGTTTGTATTCCTCAATCGTGGTGATGTACGACTCTTCATGGCCAGGCCGCCTGTAAAAATTGCAGAATTTGCAATTGGCGATGCACACATTGGTCGTGTTGGAGTTTCGGTCGATGATCCAGGTGACCGTATTTCCGGGCACATGGTGGCGGCGCATTTGGTTGCCCACGTACATCAACTCGGTTGTGGATGCGTTTTCAAACAAAAAAACGCCTTCTTCGGGGCTGAGCCATTCGTAGCGCAGGGCGCGTTGGAGGAGATCGGATATTTGCATGGAGTGGATCAGGTTTAGCGGGTTTAGGCGGTTTAGAGGGTTTAGGCGATTTAGAGATGATTGATTTTCAACGAAATCAAAATTTTTCTAAACCCTCTAAACCGCCTAAACCCTCTAAACCAAAGTAGAATTTAATCTCTAAGGAACGGTGTCAAAATAACTTCCCAATTTCAGGCCAATTATTTTGGCGTCAGCCAACTATCTTTTGAGGCGAATAGCAGCGCTATTTAACGAAAAAGATGGGATGGATGACGGCAAAAGAATGG
>Ga0335394_10008937_pt1 | contig 11301 bp, 9 predicted proteins | sample MAT03_FD_205741 | JGI IMG/M metagenome (GOLD analysis project Ga0335394, IMG submission 205741) | Freshwater microbial communities from Lake Fryxell liftoff mats and glacier meltwater in Antarctica - MAT-03 (spades assembly) (version 2) ... | reverse complement strand
ACATGAAAAGGAGAAACTGGATTACTAAACTTTTTGAGCAACCTGATTTTATAAGTCAACCATTCATTAATCTATCCGGGTAGTTCTAATGAACTTTTTGGGTTTATTCAATATTTTGTAAAAAAATTTATCTTCCCATCCATCCTCCATCTACAGTTAGTATAGTGCCATTTACATAATCAGATGCCGGAGATGAAAGAAATACAAAGGGCCCTGTTAAGTCATCGGGTGTACCCCAGCGGTTAGCCGGAATACGGGATAAAATAGCAGCGCTTCGTTCTTCATCCGCCCTTAATGCAGCGGTATTATCTGTAGCAATATAACCTGGAGCAACGCCATTAACCGTAATGCCATGTGGTGCCCATTCATTGGCAAATGCTTTTAGCAATGATGCAACAGCGCCTTTACTGGCTGCATATCCTGGCACATTAACACCTCCCTGGAAACTTAGTAAGGAACAGGTGAAAACAATTTTCCCATACTTGTGTTCCAGCATTTGTTTTCCAATTTCACGGGTTATGATAAATTGTGCATTCAGGTTAATATCAATAATTGTATCCCAATACTCATCAGGGTGTTCTGCAGCTGGCTTGCGCATAATATGGCCTGCATTATTTATAAGAATATCTATACGTTGATGTTCTTCTTTTACTTTATTTAAAAATGTGTATAAAGAATCACGGTTTGAAAAATCTGCCTGATAGGGGTAAAATTTTTTACCTGCTGCCTGTACAGACTTTTCAACCTCACTTCCTGATTCGGGCATTTCATTACTAACACCAATAATATCTGCACCGCTGTTTGCTAATTCTGTGGCTATTGCCAAACCAATACCCCTGCTACATCCGGTAACCAATGCAATTTTATTTTCTACTCTGAAGTTTAACATGACAATTTTTATTGCAGTTCTTTGATATTGATAAAATCCATATCAGCAAAAGAAGCATTCTCTCCCGCCATAGCCCAAATAAAAGAATAGGCTGCAGTAGCTACACCACTATGAATGCTCCAGCTTGGTGATACAATGGCTTCTTCATTGTTCAGAAACAAGTGTCTTGTTTCGTGTGGCTCTCCCATAAAATGAATGACACGTTGTGTTTCCGGTAAATCAAAATAGAAATATGCCTCCATCCTGCGGTCATGCAAATGCGATGGCATCGTATTCCAGATACTGCCAGGTTTAAAATTAGTAACACCCAGCATTAGCTGGCAACTTTTTAATCCATCTGGATGCACATATTTATTAATGGTGCGGTGATTGGCGGTTTCTGCACTACCCATTTCTGCCGGAGTAGCATCAGCAGATTTCATTAACTGTACCGGATATTCCAAATGAGCAGGACAAGAAAAGAAAATAAATTTAGCTGCTGTTTCACCAGCATCAGTTCCTGCAAATACAATTTCTTTTTTTCCTTTACCAACGTACAGGCAATCCAGTTTGTTCAATACAAATTTTTCTCCATCAACCGAAACAGTGCCGGTACTGCCAATATTAATGATACCCATTTCCCTTCTTTCTAAAAAATAATCACTCTTTAAAACATCGTATGTACCTAAAGTTAATGTGGCAATAGTTGGAGTGGCAGCACCTACAATCATTCGGTCGTAATGGGTGTAAACACAATTGATGGTATTTGGAGCAACCAATTTATCCAGTAAAAATTTTTCCCTTATTTTTTGAGTGTTGTACTTTACAAAGTCTTCAGGATGCACTTGGTGAATGATTCTCATTTTACTTTATTTTTAAGTATTTACAAATTTGGTTCCTAAAATTCTTCCGCTTTTTGTGAGTTTGTTGTTTTTCTGTTTGTGATTTGCTCTTACATTATCCTCATAAAGCACAACTGCTTTATTTGTATTTGAGTTACTGATTAAATTATTTTGTAGAAGAGATAGTTGAACACCGAATAATCTTATCAGTTCAGCAGTATGATGGCAGTTAGCGATTTTATTATTGGTGAAATATAGCTTTGGTCCCATGGTACTTTCATCCGTTCCGCCTCTGTACAAACTAAGAACTGAACCATTATTATTTTCAAACAGACAATTATCAGTAATCATTTTTTCAACATTGTAATAGCCCTTGTTATCTGTTTCATCTTTCAAGCTGAATAAACTACAATTACCTGAAATGAAAGAAGTGTTTGTTACGGATATTTTATCTGCATAAGAGTTTTTGAAAGCATTAAAAAAGACTGGTGCATTTATTTGAATCAAGCTGCAGTTGTTTATGTGCAATGCAAAATGAATACAATTGCCGGAAGAATCTGCAGAAATAAAATTGGTAACCTGCAATGAATGGGCATTCACTTTTAAATTACTAATCTTTAATTGATTGTTTCCTGTAATTTCAAACAGTGATGCAATTTTGTTTTGTGATTTGAAAGCAATGGTTGCATTTTGCCCCTGAATGCTGGTGTTTCTATTGATGATAATTGGTTTATCAAAAACATATACTGATCCGGTTAATTGAATAGCATAATTTGATTTGTTCGTAGCCAGGTAATTGTACACGGATACAGCATCTTTGCATTGAACGGGAATGACTGCTACTGGTTTATTTTTTCCAGGCAATAGTTTCCATTGAATACCCATCTTTTTAGAATTTTTGAAAATTGCTTTAAAATAATTCAAATTAGTGCATCCGATATTATTTGATAAAGGATTCAGCAGTCTTTTATTTTCCTGTTGCTTTATTGAATCAGGCAAAATGGTTGTGGCAGTAGTTGAAGCATACACCGGGAATGCAGTTGCTTCCCATTTTTGCAAGCTGATATTTCCTTTATCAAAACCTTTTAAGCCTGTTGTTTTATATTGATTGCTTATAATATTACCAGAAAAATAAATGCTGTCTGTTCTTGAAAAGGAGTACAACAATATTGTATCCCGGTTTGTATAAAAAATGTTATTGAACAGGTAAACATTTATTGGTGGCATAGCTCTTTCATTGTCAGCTCCCTCGCCTAAACTAAACGAAGTGCAATTGTAAAATGTATTGTTTGCTATTACCGCATCACGTACAGGTAGATAACGGTTGGGTGGAGAATTAAATACCCCATTCATTATTGCCAATGGTGAACGAAACCCTTCACCATAACAATTAGAAAAGAAATTATTGACTATCCAATTGCCTTCATTTATTACACGAACGCCACCGGAACCTTCTTTACCGTTGCCCCAAAATATGTTTCCTTCTACTGTATTATTATTACCATGTCGTAATACCACAGCCCCCTGGCATTCTTTAAACACATTATTCCGTACGGTATTGCCACATGATTTGATAGAGATTATTTCCGTTTCGCCGTCACAATATTCAAAAAAATTATTTTTTATAACGGTATTACTGTAAAAAGTACAATGTTGCGAAACACCAACCCTTATTATTTCACCGGCATTACTTCCTAAAGGTTTTCTAATGCCAAAATAGTTGCTGTCTATACTGTGATTATTTAATCTGCTTCTGTCATCTTCTAAAATAACCGCCATTAAAACCCCAAGATTTGTTTTGTTTAAAAAACTGCAGTGGTCAATACGGTTTTTTTTACCATAAAGTGCCACCCAGTAATTTTCATCTAATCTTTTAAGATTATTAAATCCATCTATCAGGCAATTGGTGATGCGGCAATTATTAGCAACTATTCCTTTTTCTGTAAACTCCCATACGCTGCCATTTGTAGCAGTGCCTTCAGTAAAAAACAATCCATCAACTGTAATGTAATTGCCGCTTAAACGTAAACTACTTTTACCTTTTATAATTACCTCACCTCTTTTTTCTGCTTTAAAAACAATTGGCTGGTCTGCAGAACCCCGGCAGGATAACTGTAATTTAATATTTTGCCATACTCCGTTTCGTAAAATGATAATATCTCCTGGTAAAGCACTTGTATTGGCTTGATTTAGCTCCGACTCGTTTTTTACATAAATTGTTTTGGACTGAGCAGTCATTAATAATGAACCCGTACAAAATAATAACAGCACTATTTTTTTCATCTCGCTTTCTTTATAGCATTTCGTTGAGAAGATTCCCGGATAAAAAGTTTGGGTTTTATTACTATTTCCCGGTCTGACATATCGGTTTCACTGTGCAACATTTCTATAAAAAGCCTGGCGGTGGCCTTACCTATTTCAAAGGCATACATTTCTACACTTGAAATAGAGGGTGTAACCAAGTTGGTTACAGGTTCATTATTAAAACCAACCAGTCCTATATCGTATGGCATCCGTAATCCCTTTTCTTTTATAGCGAGCATAGCACCAATAGCCATTCGGTCACTTATAGTGAAGATGGCATCCGGCTTGTTTTTCATGGACAGCAATTCTTTAGTTGCCTCGTAAGCATACTGCTGATTAAAATCACAATGAATGATTAAGTTTTTATCAGACCTGATACCATTTTGTTTAAGTGTTTGTAAATAACCTTCCATTCTTTTATTACTGATATTTAAATTTTCAGGCCCTGCAAGAATGGCAATTTTTTTATATCCCTGGTCTATTAAATGCTGCGTGGCCTGAATCCCTCCGTCCACATTATCAAGACGGATCTTTGGTGCATTTAAACTGTTGATAACCCTGTCAAATAATACAAGGGGTATTTTTTTATTCTGAATATTTTTAATATGCTCATATACCTTTGTTTCACTGGAGACGGAAACAATAAAGCCATCAACAAGGCTTTCCATCAATCGTTTTGTATTAACTATTTCTCTCCCAAAACTTTCATCGCTTTGACAAACCATTACGGTATATCCTGCTTCCAGCGCCACTTCATCAATTCCCTTTACCATGGTGGCCATTACATAATCTAAATTTGGAATAATTACACCAATGGTATGTGTTTGCCTGTTTTGTAAACTTAATGCCAGCCTGTTTGGCTGATAATCCAATTCTTCCGCAAGGGCCTTTACAGCTTTTTTTGTTTCAGGCTTTATATCCGAAGCATCACGAAGAGCCCTGCTTACAGTAGAAGTTGATAAGTTTAGGGCAATGGCAATATCCTTAATCGTTGTTTGTTTTTCCATTACAGCTTTTAAAAGTAAGTGTTGTTTTTGAATAATTTCGGGAAAATCCCGGTAGCGTTCCCGGGAACGTTATCGGTCTCTTTATTATAGTTTTATTCATTATAGTTCCTTTTATGTTGAATAAAATCTAATAAAAAGAGATAAAAATTAGAAATATTATTTCATTTTCACAATGGCTGGTTTGCAAAATGCCTTTATTATTACCAAACGGTTGAATTGGTCATATCGATTTTGCTCACTCACTTTCAATATTTGGTGTACATTATTCTGTTATTCCATGGGTTTCTTCCACCGTTTATTTTCATTTTACTGTAAATATCTCAGATGAAGTCATTAAACAATAAAGTCGCTATTGTAACAGGAGGAGCAAGAGATATTGGCCGGCAGGTTGCTGAAAAAATTGCTGTAGCCGGAGCGAAAGTTTGCATCAATTATTTTAATGATGAAGTAAAAGCACAGGAAACGTTAGCTGCAATAAAAGGTAATGGCGATGAAGCCATTAGTGTGAAAGGGGATATGACAAAAGCCGCCGAAATTAAACATGTACTAGAAGCCTGTACTGCAGTTTTTGGTAACAGGATTGATATTTTGGTAAATGTTGCAGGTGGTTTAATGGGCAGGAAATTATTGGCAGATATGGATGAAGCATTTTGGGATGCAGTAATGGATGTTAATGTAAAGTCTGCTTTTTTGGTTACGCAGGCTGTTGTGCCACACATGACAGATGGTGGAGCTATCGTGAATTTCAGCAGCCAGGCAGCAAGAGATGGTGGTGGTTTTGGCGCAGTAGCTTATTCATCTGCAAAAGGCGCAGTACTTACGATGACGAAAGGATTAGCCAAAGAACTGGGGCCAAAAGGAATAAGGGTAAATTGTATAAGCCCGGGAATGATTAATACCACTTTCCATAATACATTTACTAAAGATGAAGTTCGTAAAAATGTCGCAGCATCAACACCGTTAAGAAGAGAAGGTGAAGCAGGAGAAGTAGGCGACCTTGCTTTATACCTTGTTAGTGATGTATCTTCTTTTATTACCGGTGCTAGTATAGAAATAAATGGGGGAACCTATTTTGTTTAAGCCTTTTGAAGTCGGATATCGCATATTTCACATTTCATGATTGGTTAAGTTACATATGAAAAAATTGATAATCATACTATTCCCTTTTGCTGCTCTTACTTTGGCTGCACAGCAACATCCAGTTGCTTTTGCCACAAAAGCCGACCTGATAACCGTAAAAAATAGTTTGTCAAAAAATGCTTTGATAAAACAGTCCTATACGGAAATTAAAAATTCGGTTGATAAATGGATTGGGAAAGATATTGATGTGCCGGTTCCTAAAGATGCTGCAGGCGGTTACACACACGATAAACATAAAGACAATTATACTTTAATGTTCAACAGTGGTATGATGTATCAGCTGACAGGTGATAGTAAGTATGCCCTGCTGGTTAAAAAATTATTTCTCAAATATGCCGCTTTAAATCCAACGTTGAAAAATCATCCCCAGGCTACCAGCGCCTATCCGGGCAAATTATTCTGGCAGGCACTAAATGATGCAAACTGGTTGGTGTATGCCGGTCTTGCATTTGATTGTATTCATGATTATTTATCTCCCGATGAAAGAAAAAAAATTGCAGCAGGAGCATTTAAACCATTAGTAGATTATTTTACAAAGGACATAAAAAATTGGTTTAATCTTATACATAACCATGCTGTATGGGCATGTGCCGGTGTAGGTATTGTTGGCGTGGCAACAGATAATGAAGATTATGTGCAAATGGCTTTGTATGGCACCAGCAAAGATGGTAAAGCAGGTTTTATTGCTCACTTGGATGGATTGTTTTCGCCAGACGGATATTATAATGAAGGCCCTTATTATACCCGCTATGCAGTGTTGCCTTTTTATTTATTTGCCAATGCTATTAATAACACAAAGCCGCAATTAAAAATCTTTCAGCACCGCAACAATATTTTGCAAAAGGCTTTGAACGGAGCTTTACAGCAAACCAATTTGGATGGCCGGTTTTACAGTTATAACGATGCGTTAAAGGAAAAAGATTTCACCTCCAATGAACTGGTGGTGGCAGTAGATATGGCCTGGCAGGTGTATGGTGCCAATGCCGCTTACCTTCCGGTTGCTAAAGCGCAGGGCCGTGTAATATTAAATAAAGGCGGAGTAAGCATTAGTGAAGCATTACAAAAAGAAAAAAATATTGAAGCCTATTATCCTTATCAATCCATTGAGTTTGCCGATGGCGCCAAAGGCGATGAAGGTGGGGTTTCTATTTTACGGTCAGGAAAGGGGAATAATCTGACTTCATTAATATATAAATACAGTTCTCATGGTTTATCACATGGCCACTACGATAAATTGAATATCACTATGTATGATAACGGGAATGAGGTTTTACAGGATTACGGTGCAGCCCGGTTTATTGGTATTGAACAGAAATGGGGAGGCCGTTACTTGCCCGAAACAAAAAGCTATGCACAGCAAACTATTGCGCATAATACCATTACGGTGGATGAAACAAGCCACTTTAAGGGTATTGAAAAAGAAAGTGAAAAATATCATCCGAATAAATTATTTGGAAGTATTGATAAGGAAAACTTGCAGGTTGTTTCTGTGATGGATGATAAAGCGTACAGTAATGTGAAATTGCACCGTACTATTTATATGCTTATGTTACCGGGAGAAACAAAACCTTTAACTATTGATTTTTTCAGGGCAAATGCTGATGCACTGCATCAATACGATTTGCCATTTAATTATTCAGGAACGGTGGTGAGTACAAACTTTAAATACAATTCTTTTACTACCAGCCAAACAACATTAGGCAGCAAAAATGGCTACCAGTTTTTATGGAAAGAGGCAGAAGCTAAATTGAATACCCCATTTGCCCAATTTACATTTTTAAATGGCAAGTCGTTTTATACCATTTCATCATTAATTGGGGATTCATCACAGATTTATTTTACAAGAATGGGGGCTAATGACCCTGATTTTAATTTACGGCGGGATCCATCTTACATTATCCGTACAAAAGGAAAGAATCAAACATTTGTGAACGTCATTGAAATTCATGGCAATTACAGTGCCATTGCCGAAATAGCCAGTTCCGCCTATTCTTCTGTTTCAAAAGTAGAAACACTACAGGATGATGAAAATTATACTGCAGGTGTAATCATATTTAAGGGTAAAAAGTTATTTGTCGTTCAGGCAAATAAAAATTTTGATATTAAAACGAGGCACAATTTTAATAAAGAAGGAGTAAATATTGACTGGCTTGGGCCCTATTGCATTCAATATGATGGCAAGCTGATAAAATAAATACCAATTTTTAAACATAAATAAAAAAATATGTCAACAATACCAGTAGCTGAAATCAAATCAAAAGACTTTATAGAAAATGCAAGTATAGAATGGCAGCAAATGGCCGAAGGCGTGAAAAGAAAAATAATGGCCTGGGATGAGAAACTGATGCTGGTGCGGGTGGAATTTGAAAAAGGCGGTATAGGTACTTTGCATCAGCATTACCATGTACAGATTACGAGTGTGGAAAGTGGCGTATTTGAAGTAGAAATAGATGGTGCAAAAAAAATATTAAAAGCCGGAGATGTTTTTTATGTAGCTCCAAATTTATGGCATGGCGCAGTTTGCCTGGAGGCCGGTGTATTAATAGATGTATTTAGTCCTATGCGGGAAGATTTTTTTCAATAAAAGAAAGAACAAACTCATGATTCGTAAAAGAACAATATTGTTATTTATTGCAACGCTAATGGCAGGTCATCTTGCTATAGCGCAAGATGATAAGAGTGTTCCTGTTATTTTCTCTCACGATGCTGCTATCCTTTCAATAAATAAGTCTAAAATAAAAGTAAAAGATGCTTCACTGCTTCCAGCCTATGAACAATTATTGAAAGATGCAGAAAAAGCATTAAACTTTAAGCCGGTGAGTGTGATGGAAAAAACTACTGTTCCGCCAAGTGGTGATAAGCATGATTATATGAGCCTGGCCCCTTATTACTGGCCCGACCCTTCAAAACCCGGAGGCGTTCCTTACATAAGAAAAGATGGTGAAACAAATCCTGAAGTGAAGGAATATAAGGATAAGGAATACTTGCCCAAATTATGTGAAGCTGTGAACACGTTAGGCCTTGCATTTTATTTTTCTAACGATAATAAATATGCAGACCATGCGGGACAATTAATACGGGTTTGGTTCCTTGTCAACCAGCCTCATAATCCCTGGACAAGAGGTAATACAGCACCATACGATCCATATAAATTAACCATAGCGCCTTACATGGTTGATACCAAAGAAACAAGAGAAACCCTGATAAAATATTATGCAGAGATTACTTATGCTGATAGACTGGTAGGTTATTGTATGAATATGGTTGACTGACACAAAAACAAGGATAATACCATGTTTTTGTTTGCAAGTGAACATGGTAATTCGATGCCGTTTGCTAAATGGACCTGTTATAATATGGGTTTAAAAGCTGCATTTATTGTACGTTTGCCAAAAATTATCAAACTCAAAACCAGTACCGGTATACTGGCACAATATATTGATGTGGTTCCTACTTTATACGAAGCAGCAGGCGGAAATCCTGCATTGTTAAGAGGCGATAAAGACAAAAAAATGCGGCTTGATGGTAAAAGTTTTTTTGCTACATTGAAAGGCAGGGGTGCTGAGGTTCGTAAGTATGTTTATGGCGTGCATACTACAAGAGGAATAAAAAATGGTTCCGATAATTATCCGGTACGTTCTGTCCAGAACCAGGAATATAAATTAATATGGAATCTGAATTATAACGAACCATCTTGAATTATACAACATTAAAATTGATAATTTTGAATTGAAGAACCTGGCTAATCATGTTTCACTCCTGTAAATAAGAGCTACATTATTTAGTGAATTAAAAAAATGGATGCAACAACAGGAAGATAAAGGAATTGAAACAGAGTGGAAGGCGTTGACCCGGTTTAAGGGAGATACATTGAAGTGGAAGATTTCTGCAGATTAATACCCTGCTCAATATATAGTTTAAAAAAGTTTTCCAATTAATTCAATTAATCAAAAAAAATTAATAATGACACAACAAGTAATCGGAAAATACAGGTGGACGATTTGTGCGATGGTTTTTTTTGCTACAACTATTAACTACCTGGATAGAGCTGTCATTAGTATTTTGAAATCAGATTTAACCAAACAGTTCCATTGGACTGAATCCGATTATGCAAATATTGTTATAGCCTTTCAGGTGTGTTATGCCATAGGTTTTTTAGGAGCGGGACGACTAATTGATAAACTGGGAACTAAAATAGGCTATGCACTGGCAACAGCGCTGTGGAGTGTAGCTGCAATTGGGCATGGATTTGTAACCAGCACTGTTGGATTTTTTGTAGCTCGTGGTGCTTTAGGCCTTACAGAATCTGGCAATTTTCCCGCAGCCATTAAAACGGTGGCTGAATGGTTTCCAAAAAAAGAAAGAGCATTTGCAACCGGCATTTTTAATTCAGGTGCCAATATCGGGGCTATTATTGCACCGCTTGCTGTTCCGCTGATAGCTCAGGAATTTGGGTGGAAGTGGGCATTTATTTTAACAGGCCTTGTTGGTTTTATCTGGTTGATTTTTTGGTTCGTTATATATGAAGTGCCAAAGAAGCATAAAAAATTATCAAAGGCAGAATTTGATTATATCCACAGCGACCCTGAAGAAGCTAAAGATGAAGATGGAAATGAAAAGAAAATCTCCTGGACTAAATTATTAACCTACAAACAAACATGGGCCTTTGCAATAGGTAAATTTTTTACCGACCCTGTGTGGTGGTTTTATCTTTTCTGGTTACCCGATTTTTTAGAGAAGCAATATGGTTTGATGGGTACAGCAAAATCATTGCCATTGGCACTAGCGTATACATTATCTACCATCGGAAGTGTATTTGGCGGCTGGCTGCCTATGTGGTTTATAAAAAAAGGCTGGCCTGTATTTCGTTCCCGTAAAACGGCTATGTTGATTTTCGCTATTGCTATTTTGCCGGTTGTGTCTGCACAATATCTAGGAAGAATTGATATGTGGCTGGCTGTTGTAATGATTGGCTTTGCCATGGGTATGCACCAGGCATGGAGTTCAAATATTTTTACTACAGTTAGTGATATGTTTCCTAAAAGTGCAACTGCTTCCGTTACCGGTATTGGTGGTATGTTCGGAGCTGTTGGGGGCATACTTATTGCGAAAGGTGCCGGTACTTTATTTGATTATTATA